>Ga0181525_10003134_pt1 | contig 13225 bp, 15 predicted proteins | sample PEATcosm2014_Bin_48_FD_121100 | JGI IMG/M metagenome (GOLD analysis project Ga0181525, IMG submission 121100) | Peatland microbial communities from MTU Mesocosm Facility, Houghton, MI, USA - PEATcosm2014_Bin06_10_metaG | ecosystem: Environmental > Terrestrial > Soil > Wetlands > Peat | place...
GACCGTTCCCCCCGGTGGCCGGCTCACCCTCACCGAGGACCAGCTGCTGACCAACGTGATGGCCTACTGGGTGAACCGCACCGGCGCGTCGTCGGCCCGGCTGTACTGGGAGCGCCGCCAGGCCCCGGAGACGATGGTGCCCCAGCGGCGGGTCACCGTGCCGACCGGGGTGGCCAACTACCCCGGCGAACTGGTCAGGTCACTGCGGCCGCACGCCGAGCGCTATTTCAATGTCGTGCACTGGACCGAACTCCCGAGCGGCGGGCACTTCCCGGCGATGGAAGTGCCCGGCCTGTTCGTGACGGACGTGCGGGCCTTCTTCCGGCAGCTGCGCTAGTGTCGCCCGGGCGGCTAGCCGTTGTCCTCGGGCGGGAAGCCCGGGAGGCCGGGATCGAGCTCAAGGCCGAAGGTCTTGAAGGCCATCGCCAGCAGGTCGTAGCACCCGACGGTGAACACCAGGTCCATCAGCTGCTTGCGGTCGAGATGCTCGGACAGCTGCTTCCAGGTCTCGTCGCTGACGTAGCGGTCGGCCGCGATCTCGTCCACCGCCCGGAGCAGGGCCGCGTCACGTGGTCCCCACACCGCAGAGTCGGGGCCCGCCATGATCGCGTCGATTTCCTCGTCCGGCAGGCCGATTCTCCTGGCCATGCGAACGTGCTGGGCCCATTCGTACTCGGCGCGCCGCAGCCAGGCAATGCGTATCGTCGCCAGCTCCCGGTCGCGCGCGGGCAGGGTGGAGCGGAACACGTGGTTGTTGAAGGCGAAGAACGCGCTGGCCAGGTCGGGATGCTGGACGAAGATGCCGAGGATGTGGGAGGCGGGGCGCTCCTTCAGCGGTTCCCCCGGCTTGCGGGTGCTCTGCGGATGGCGCAGGCTCGCTGCCGCGGCGTCCGCCTCCGCGTCCCAGTCAGCGGTCGGCCTCGGCGGAATCCGTGGCTCGCTCAATGGCGTCCCCTCCTCGCGGCGGCGGCCAGTGTAAATTTTTACTGACCGGTTGGCACAAAAAGTATTGACCTCGGCTAACGATCGAGTCAAGGTGTGAGTGCGGTTTGATCGTCAACCTCAACGGAGGGGTCTTGGGAAAGCTTACGGGCAAGGTCGCCGTCGTCACCGGCGCGGGGTCGGGCATGGGCCGGGCCTCGGCGCTGCTGTTCGCGGAGGAAGGCGCCAAGGTCGTCTGCGCCGACTTCAGCGGGCATGAGGAGTCCGCGGCGGACGAGATCGGCAAGGCCGCGATCGCGGTGCACGCCGACGTCTCGCAGGCCGCTGACGTGCAGGCGATGTTCGCCGCGGCGACGGAGACGTTCGGCCGCCTTGACGTGGTGTTCAACAACGCCGGGTTCAACGCGCCGCACCACCCGCTCGACGAGACCGACGACGACCTGTTCGACCGGCTGGTGGCGGTGAACCTGCGCGGCGTGTTCCTCGGCATCAAGTACGCGATTCCGGCCCTGCGGGCCGCGGGCGGCGGTTCGATCATCAACACCGCGTCGGCCACCGGACTGGTCGGCCGCAAGGGCATCGCCGCCTACGGCGGCACCAAGGGCGGGGTGGTCTCGCTGACCATGGGGGCGGCGCTCGACTTCGCCGCCGACAGCATCCGGGTGAACTGCATCTGCCCCGGGATGATCTACACCGGGCGGGGAGGCGCGCCGGCGGACAACTCGGCGCCGGTGCCGACCAGGACGATGCCCGTCCCGATGGCCCGTTACGGCACCCCGCGCGAGATCGCCACCGCCGCCGTGTTCCTGGCCAGCGACGACTCGTCGTACATGACCGGGGTGGCGCTCCCGGTCGACGGCGGCTACGTCGCGGAGTAGCGCGCGCTCATGGTGACGGCCGCCGGCCCGTCTCTGCGGGTGCCGGCGGGCGGTTCTGGCGTTCCGCTGGCGGAACGGGCTTGTTAGGGGGCGGCGTACCCGCCGTCGACCACGATCGCCGACCCGGTGGTCCACCGCGAGGCGTCACTGGCCAGGTAGGAATAGGCGCCGACCAGGTCGCTGGCCGTGCCGAGGCCGAGCGGGTGCTTGGCCGCGATGGCGTCGACCGCCGCGGCGGGCAGGTCGGCGTGCATCCCGGACAGGAAAGTGCCCGGGCACACGCAGTTGACGCGGATTCCGTCGCGGGCGTACTCCACCGCGGCCACCTTGGCCAGCTGGATGACCCCGGCCTTGGTGACGCAGTAGGGCGAGGAGTGCGACCAGGCGGTGAGGCCGGCCACCGAGGCGGTGAGGATGATCGACCCGGACCGCTGGGCCCGCATCACCGGGACGGCCGCCCGGATGCCGTTGACCGGGCCGAGCACGTTGATGCGGTAGGACCGCTCCCAGTCCGCGGTGGTGAGGTTATGGATCCGGCCGTTGGGCGCGAGCACCCCGGCGTTGCTGATCAGCACGTCGAGACGGCCGAAGCGGTCGGTCGCGTGCTTGACGACGTTCTCGACCGCGGCGAAGTCGCTGATGTCGGCCTGCACGGTCGCCACTTCCCCGGCGCGGCCGGCGAGGTCGTCTTGCGCCTGCCGCAGCGCGTCCTCGCTCAGGTCGCTGAGCACCAGGTCGGTGTCCGGCTCGCCCGCCAGCTGCCGGGTCAGGGCGGTGCCGAGCGTACCGCCGGCCCCGAGAATGACGATGACCCGCCGCGCGCTTCCCATCAGAGTCTTCCCTTCGTATCAGTTCCTGCCAGCGTGCGACTTCGTATCGATTTCGGTCATTTCGTGTCTGTTATGTCACGGTATGAGACGCAGAAACTGATACGAAGTCGTCTCCGGCGCTGGAGCTAGTCAGCCGGCGAGGAGTCCAGGCCGGCCTGGAACGGCTCCCAGCCTTCGGGGTTCCCGATGTCGTCCCAGGAACGGCGCACCTTCATCAGCAGCCCGATAAGCAGGTGCGCCTCGCGGTCGGTAAGGCCGAGGTCGCGGAAGAACTCCGAGTTCAGCAGGTTGATCGCCTTGCCGGTCAGTACCCGCCCGGCCGGCGTCATCTCGGCGATGGTGCTGCGCCGGTCGGTGGGGTGCGGCGTGCGCTTGATCAGTCCCTGCTTCTCCAGCCGGTCCACCAGGCTGGTGATGCTGGTCTGGTGGATCTGCAGCGCCTTGCCGAGGTGAGTGAGCGGCAGCGACCCCTCGCGGAAGTACAGCCGGACCAGCAGCTCGTAGCGGGCGAACGTGAGGTCGAGCGGCGCCAGGACCTGGTCGGCCCGCCTGGTCATCATCTGGTGCACGCGCATCAGCGAGGTCACCGCGGTGCAGCCGGCGGCGCAGTCCTCCCAGCCGTTTTCGTTCCAGAGGTGGTATGCCTCGAGGATCGGGTCCCGCTCGACGTTCTGAGCCACGCCGGGCCTTTCCATGGATAGCTGACTATCGGATTGTTGATTACTCTACCGCGACTCACCTGGCAGGCCCCGGCCAGCGCGGGGCCCGCCCGCCGCCGGGTTCACCCCGGCGGGCGGGCAGGGACCCGTCGCCGGTCAGACCGTGGCGATCGGGTTCAGCGGGCCGCCCGCGGTGCCGGGCAGCCGCAGGGGCGGCGCGGTCAGCAGGAAGCTGCTGCGGCCGTTGGCCCGCAGCCAGGTGGCCAGCTCCTGGGTGTACCACATCTCCCCGAGCGGGATGCCGAGCTTGAACAGGCAGAGGTTGTGCACCGGGATCAGCGTGTGCGGCTCGGGGCTCGGCGCCGGCCAGCCTTCGACCGCGTAGTTGTCCGCGATCAGGGCCGACATCTGCGAGCCGGCGATCCACTCGAGCACCTCGGGGTCCTCGCCGTCGAGGTACGGGTACATGGCCTGGATGCGCGACGCGTCGGGCTGGTAGTCCCATTCGAGGATCTTGTTGGCGAACCCGGTGTGGATGATGACCATGTCGCCGGGCCGGACCTCGACCTTGTCGGCCGCCATGATCTCCCGGATGGTCTTCATCGGGACCGCGACCCAGTCCTCGGTGTTGTTCAGGTGGTGCGCCACGTCGATGAGCACCGCGCGGCCCTGCACGCCGTGGGCCGCCATGTGCTCGAGCCCGAGGTGACGGGCGAACGCGGTGCTTCCGCTGCCGTCGCCCTTGGCGTCGTCGCGCGGCCCGATGATGTCCACGTGCGGCTTGAAGCCGTTGTAGTACAGGGGCTCGTCGACCCCGTCGCCGTCGGCGTCAAACAGCGCGCCCTGGTGCACGAGCGCGTCCCACTGGGTCGAGTACTGCATCCACAGGGTCACCAGGTCATCGGACCAGACGTCGATGTACTCGGGGGAGATCGAGTCCTTGGCGACCACGTTGTAGAAGGTGTCCGGCTTGTGTGCCAGGTCCTCGGTCGGCCGGATGATCGGCGGGTACCGGCGCTGGTTGAGCGAGGAGCCGCCGGGAAGGTCGAGCGGCAGGCTCAGGCAGAAGCTCTTGCCGGCCTGCACCTCCCGGACGCCTTCGAGCACCTTCTCGGACGTGATGAGGTTGATCCGGCCGAGTTCGTCGTCCTCGCCCCAGTCCCCCCAGGTCGAGCCTTCCGGCCTTCGTGCCCACCGCTTCGCCACTGGTGGCCTCCTTACCACTTTGTACTGTCCGGTCAGAACAACGCTAACAGTCGCGCGCGGCGCCGCGCCACCCCCACCTGGGAGCCACCTCAGGACGGCGGGAAGGTGGGCCGCGAGGTGGTGATCACGAACGGGAGCTCGCCCGCGAGGAAGTTCGCCTCGTCGGCCCGGGTCCTGGCGTAGGCCTCGGTGGCGGCGCCCGCCCGCATCGCCGCGACGTCGTCGAACCAGGTGATGGCGAGGCCGTCGTAGGGCGCGGTGCCCGCCTCGCGGGTGCCGGGCGACAGGTGGGCCTGCACGTAGCGCCTGATCGTCGGGATCGTCGCCGCCAGCGGCCCGTGCACCTGGGCCCAGTAGCGGTCGAACTCCGCCCGGTCCATGTCCGGCCGCTTGGTCACCAGCTCATAGTTCTTCACGAACGAGGCGGGCACCGGTCCCGGCTTGGCCACGTGCTCCTCCGTGACCAGGCAGGCGACCGAGGCCGCGTCGAGCAGCGGGCTCGCCCAGGCGCGGCGGAAGTCGGGATCGGCCAGGCAGCGCGCGACGCGTCTCTCGTCGTCGAACACCAGCTCATCGATCACGTCAACGGCGGGCTCGCCGTGCCGGTAGGCGCCGGGCAGGGTCAGCGCCTGGGTCGCGCCGCGCAGCCCGTACCGGGCGGCGGCTGACCAGTCGCTGGCGCGGCCGGCCTGGTTACGGAAGTCGTCGATGTCGCGGCCGGGTGCTCGCTTCGCCAGCCTGACCAGCGTGGTCATGCGTCCTCCGTCCCCGTGCTGGCCAGCCCCGTGTTAGCCAGCCCCGTGTTAGCCAGCCCCGTGTTAGCCAGCCCCGTGCTGGCCAGCCCCGTGCTGGCCAGCCCCGTGCTGGCCAGCCCCGTGCTGGCCAGCCCGGCCGCCGCCGCGAACGCGGCCAGCTCACGGGGGATGTCCGGGCCCATCGGCTGGTAGGCGACCTCGGTGATCCCGGCCTCGGTCAGCGCCCGCAGCCGGGCCCCGATATCGGCCGGGGTCCCGGTCATGGTCCATTTGGCAAGCAGCGGCGCCGCCCGGGCGAGCAGCGCCTCGTCGTGCTGGCCGAGCGTGATCAGGTGGCCGTCGTGGACCGCGAGGTGGCGCCGGGGCGCCTCGACCGCCTCGACCGCTTCCCGCCATTCGCGGCCGCCCGGCAGCTTGTCCACCCCGTCGGCGCCCTTGGCCTCGTAGATGGCGTGGTAGGCGGCGGCCAGGGCGGGTCCCGCGGCGGCGACCGCCCGCGGGCCGGCCGCGTCCTCACCGTCGTCGAGAACGGTGCCGAAGGTCAGCAGCACCTGCGGCTGTTCTTGCCCGCCCGGCCCTCCCGGCCCGCCCGGCCCGTCCGGCCCGCCCGGCCCGCCCGGCCCGCCCCGGCCGGCCGGCTCGCGCGGCACCCGGCTGGTGAGGACGCCGTCGCCGAGCCCGGCGGCCACCGCCCGGCCCCGGGGGCCGTCCGCGGCGATGAGCACGGTGACGTCGGCCGGCCGCCCGGCCGTGAACCCAGGCGGCTGCGTCAGCCGAACCAGGCTCCCGTTCCAGCTCGCCTCCTCGCCGCGCAGCAGCGCCCGCACGCATCCGACGTAGTCCTGCACGTCGGCCCACCGCATCGGCCGCTCGCCGAGCAGCATGCGGCCGGTCAGGCCGGTGCCGAAGGCGGTGCTCACCCGGCCAGGCGCGAGCCCGGCCAGGGTCGCCAGGGCCGCGGCGGTGACCACCGGGTGGCGCAGGCTGGGCACCAGCGAGGCCGGCCCGAGGCCGATCGTCCGGGTGCGCGCGGCCGCGAGGGCCAGGACCATCCACGGGTCGGCGCACAGGGCGGGCGAGTCGTAGCACCACGCCCGCCGGTACCCGAGGCTCTCCGCCCGCTCGATGTGCGCCGGGGTGTCAAGCGACGGCGCGAACACGCAGGAGATCACGGGCATCTCGGCGGTACTCATGGCACGAAGATAGACCAACTGGTCGGTACAGACAATCGGGCAAGTTGTTTGTTAAGGTCGAACTAAATAACAGATGGCGGGGAGGGCCTAGGCGTGAGCGGTGCTGGCCGCGACGGCAGCGCCTCGTGCGCGGCGCACCCGCCCGGCGGTGTCATGATCAGTCAGGGTCGTGGCTGCGGGGGTGCGGTGCTGTGGGCGTGATCCTGCTGGTCCGGCACGGGCAGGCGTCGTTCGGGAGTGCGGACTACGACGTGCTGTCCCCGCTCGGCGAGCGGCAGGCGCGCTGCCTTGGCGCCGCGCTGGCGCAGCGGGGCGTCAGGCCGGGGGCGGTGGTGTCCGGTTCGATGCGGCGGCAGCTCTCGTCCGCCGCGGCGCTCGCCGCCGGAGCCGGGTGGGACCTGGAGCCGTCGGTCGACGCGGGGTGGAACGAGTTCGAGCTCAGCGGGCTGGTCCCGCCGACGTCCGCGGGCCAGCCGCACAGGGACCGCGAGGCATTCCAGGACGCGCTCGAGGCGGGCATGCACCGCTGGGCGGGCACGGTCGGCGCTCCCCTGACCGGCGAGAGCTTCACGGCCTTCGCGGCGCGGGCCGAGTCGGCCCTGCGGGCGGCTGCCGAGCAACAGCCGCGCGGGAGGACCACCCTGGTCGTCACCAGCGCGGGCGTCATCGGCTGGCTGGCGGCGAGCCTGCTCGGCGCCGGCGTGGAGCAGTGGATCAGGCTCAACCGGGTGTGCGTGAACACCGGGGTCACGACGCTGGTCGCCGGCCGGCGGGGGATCTCGCTCGTGTCGTTCAACGATCACAGCCACCTGAACCCGCCGGAGATCACCTACCGCTGAGCCGGGCCGCCGTGGTCTACAGTGCCCGCCTATGTCCATGTTCGGGATGGAATCCCGGGGTCATCACCCGCTACATCCAGCCCAGGTCGAGCTCGATCACCACCGGGGGCTGCGGGCGGGCAGGCGCGGAGGTCGCCTTCTCCTCACTGACCGGCAGCGAGTGGAACTTGCGGCGGAAGTAGACGAACGGCATCTCCTCGGCCTGGCTGACCTCTTCCACCCGGCCGATGAGCACCAGGTGGTCGCCGCCGTCCACCTTGGAGTAGGTCGTGCAGCGTAGCCCGATGCTTACGTTCGAAAGGAACGGCAGGCCGTCGGCGTCGGGCTGGAAGCCCGCCCCGTCGAACTTGGGCGCGCCGCGGGTGGCGAAGCGCATCGCCAGGTCGGCGTGGCGGTGCTGCAGCACGTGGATGTTCCACCGGGGCGCCTCGGCGAACGCCGGGAAGCACTGGGCGGTGTTGGCTAGGCAGGTGAGCACCAGCGGCGGGTCCATCGACACCGAGCAGAACGAGCTCGCCGTGAAGCCCCACCAGCGGCCGTCGGAGTCGCTGGTGGTGACGATCGTCGCTCCGCTCGGGAACGACGACATGGCCTCACGGAAGGCGCTAGAAGAGGCTTCCACCGGCGTACCACCGCTCGAACCGCTCCTTGGACCCGTGCAATCCGGACTCGGGCTCGAACAGGACCCCGCCCGGCGAGCGGACGTAGGTGAAGCCGCCGTACCCCTCCTCGGGTGACGCGCCCGCCAGCTCGACCGTGTACCCCTGGGCGACCAGGTCCTGGTTGACCTTCGTTACGTCGTCCACCCAGACGCCGACGTGGTGCAGCCCGGCACCGCCGTCGCGCACGTCGTAGTAGCTGCCAGGCGACCCGTAGAGCAGCTCGATGTGCACCGGGCCCTCGACGCTGAACGAGATCGTCAGGTCGTAGGTGCCGTAGCCGGTTCCGGGGGCCCAGGCCTTCATCGGGATCGTGGCCGGCTTGGTCCAGCTCACCCCGATCGCGTCGGTCAGCTCCTGCTGCGCCGCCGCCAGGTCCGCCACGCGGATCCCCATGTGGAACACCTCACCCCACTCAAGGGCGGGAATCCCGAGACCGCTCAGGTCCGTCATCGAAGCCTCCGGCGCTACTTGGCGGCAGGGGTGGGCGCGCCGGGCGGCGGGAAGAACTTATGGCCCCAGTGCTGCCCGGCCGTGATCTTGTAGACCGGCTGCTGGCCGTCCACCCGCAGTCCGCCGTAGCCGAACTCGATCGCGTAGCGCTCGGGCTAGTAGACGTAGAAGGAGATCATCTCGTCGTTGGTGTGCTTGCCGAGGGTGTTCATGAACGGGATGCCGTACTTCTCCCGCCGGTCGAGCGCCAGTCCCACGTCGTCGAAGGACTCCGTCTCCACCATCAGGTGGATCAGCCGGCCGCGCCCGGGCGCCGAGGTGACGCCCAGGGTGTGGTGGCGGTCGTTGGAGCTCATGAACCAGACCGTGCGCTCGCGGGGGCCCATCGTGTTGCGCTCGTAGAAGCCGAGCACCTCGGTGTAGAACTCCTTCAGCGCCCGGCCGTCCTCGCCGGTGACGATGACGTGGCCCATGCCCATGTCGCCGGTCACGAACTTGCTCACCAAGTGGGGTGTCCGGACTGGCTTGTGGTCAAGGACGGGGCCGTAGAACAGCTCGATCGGGTTGCCGCCCGGGTCGTCGAACCGGACGAAGCCGGTGACCCGCCGCTCGTCGGCCTCGTCGTCCGAGCCTTCGGTCACCTTGATGCCCGCGTCCTCGACCGCGGCGGCCACCTGCCGCATGTCCCGCTCGTTCAGCACCTCGAAGCCGATGGCGGTAGCCCTGGCCTCGGCGCCGGGCGACACCACCAGGCGGGCCGGGTAGTGGTCCATCCGGTAGCGAAGCGACTCGTCGCCCTCTTCGTGAACCGGCATCAGCCCGAGGAAGTCCCCGGCGAACGTCTTCCACGCGTCGAGGTCGGTCGCGTCAAGACGGAGGTAGCCGAGCGAAAGTACTGGCACTGTGAGATTCTCCTCGCGACTGGCGGGACTAGGGCTGGGGGAACTTCTTCGACCCGGACTCGCGGCGCTTCCAGTGGCCGTCATCGTGCCAGGTGGTCTCGATGAGGCCGAGCGGCTGCAGGTCCCAGCATTCGAGGTAGGTCACGCCCTCGGGCCCGGAGGTGATGGTGAACGGCACCTTGGCGTCGCCGGTCCAGAACTCGCCCGGACCGAGTTGCCTGGTCTCCTCGCCGCCCGCGCCGTACTCGACGGTCAGCTGCCCGCCCACGACGATCATCAGCTGCGGGTGGTTCACGTGCCGCTTGGGCACAGTGAAGTCCGGTCGGATGCGCCGCCCCTGCCACCGGAAGGCGGGCTCGACGTTGGTCGACCGCCACATCGCGCCGTCCAGGGTGGCGGCTATGTCAACCGGGGCATTCGCGATGAATCCGCCATCGTTCCAGTAGAACGTCGGGTCGCCCTGAAAGAACTCGAGCGGCTCCCAGCCCTCGTCGGCGAGGAGATCGAAAAAGGAGATAGGCACCCGCCCATGCTTGTCCAGCCGGCGGCGCTGGTCAACCAGGACGTCCCGCTGGATGGGACGTGTCTTGACCTGCGCTTTCTGCGTCCCGAATAACAGAACGGCGATGGTGACAGCGAAGGACGCGGCTCCTATATTGACCCCATGCCATTCTCTGTAGACAGCCTGCTGACCGACACCGACTGGATCCCCATGTCGCTGAAGGGCCAGCAGGAAAGCCCGACCTACTTCTGGGAGGACGGCGGCCTGCTGAAGGACGCGCCGGTCGACTTCGACGCGACGTTCGCGGAGAACATGTGGGTCAGCACCAAGCCGATCCAGTTCATGACGTTCTACCGCAACCCGCTGAAGGTGGTGCCGAACTTCGTCGTCCCGCGCCACCTGCACAACATCGACGAGACGATCATCGTCTTCAAGGGCGAGTACAAGATCGAGTTCGGCGACCCGGCCGAGGACCAGCACGTGATCGTGAAGCCGGGCTGCTTCTTCACCAGCCGGGCGGGCACCCCGTACACGATGACCGCCGGCCCCGAGGGCGTCACCTACATCGAGACCTGGGGCACGCCGGTCACCAGCCTGAAGACCGTCTGGTACGACTACGGCTGGGTGCGCAAGCCAGGCCGCTAAGCCAACCGCCGGATACAGAACGAGGGCGGGTCAGGTTTGACCCGCCCTCGTTCTGTGTCAGCGTTGTTATTCCTTGCGGTCGCGGGCCAGGAACGCGAGCACGGTGCTCTCGAACTCGTCCTTGCGCTCGATCATCGCCCAGTGCCCGCAGTCGTAGAGCACGTGCAGCTCGCACTGGCGGATGAGCCGCATGGCGGCCAGCGCGCCCTCCATCGGCGTCACCCGGTCGTCCCGGCCGACGATGACCAGCGTGGGCGCCTGGATCTTGGTCAGCGTCGAGACCGCGTCGACGGCGCCGAACGCGCGGCCCTTGCGCATCCCCTCAAGCATCGGCCGGTTGTAGAGCTTCTTGATGTCGGACGGGGCGTCCGGGTCGGTCGCTGACTGCCACCGCAGCTCGACGAACTCGTCGGTGAGGATGGCGGTGTCGTAGACCATCGACTCCATCCACTGCACCAGCCGCTCGCGGGTCGGGTTCTCGACGAACTCCACCAGCAGCTTGATGCCTTCCGGTGGCGACGGGCTGAGCAGCGACAGGCCGACGCCGCCGATGCAGACCAGCCGGGTGATCCGGTCCGGGTGATCGGCCGCGATCCGGGCGGCGACGTTGCCGCCCATCGAGTTGCCGATGACCGGCAGGGGGCCGAGGCCCATCCCGTCGAGGAAGTCGAGCACCCCGGCCGGGCCGACCGCCAGCGGGTTGGCGTCGGGCGAGTAGCTCTTGCCGAACCCGGGGAAGTCGAGCACGTAGGTGGTGTACTTCTCGGCCAGCACGGGCAGGTTGCCGCGGAAGTTGGCCCAGCCGCTGACACCGGGACCCGAGCCGTGCAGCAGCAGCAGCGGCGGGCCGTCGCCGGCCACGTGGTAGTGGAGCTTCCCCTTGGGGGTGTCGAGGTACCGGCTGGTCTCTTCGAACGACAGCAGGTCGGTCACTGGCCCGACCCCTCTCCCTGTGACACAGTCCCGATGTCGCGCGAGGGCTCGCTCGCCAGGTGACGGCCCGCGATGTAGCCGAACGTGACGCTCGGGCCGATGCAACTGCCGCCGCCGCCGTAGATCGCGCCGAGCACCGAGGCGGCGGTGTTGCCCGCCGCGTAGAGTCCGTCGATGACCGGCGTCCGGTAGCCGAGCACCCGCGCGTACTTGTCGATGCGGAGGCCGCCGTTGGTGCCGAGGGTGCCCGGCCACTGCTGGATGGCGCCGAAGGTCGGGCCGGTGATCGGCTTGCGGTTCACCGTATCTGGCCCGGTGAGCACGTGCGTCTGGCCGGGATCGCCCCAGTCCGGGTCCTCGCCCTTCTCGGCGTAGGTGTTGTACCGCTCGACGGTCGCCTCGAGCGCGTCCGGGTCGATGCCGGCCTGCTCCGCCAGCTCGCGGACCGAGCCCGCCATCTTGAGCCAGTCGGGCGCTTCCTCGCCGTCGGGGCCGGTCAGGCTCATCGCGATGCCCGGCTTGGACCCGATGATGCCCGCGTCGATGATGTCCTGGCCGAAGATGATCCAGCCGGGGGGCTGGTTGGTGAACCCCGGGTTGCGCTGGTCGAAGAAGCCGAACGGGTGGGCGAAGTCGTTGTAGGTGTAACCGCCGTGCATGAAGCGGTTGCCGTGCTGGTTGACGATGATCGACCCCGCCCCGAGGCCCATCATCATCTGCGGCACCGGCTTGCCGTCCCGGCCCTTGTCCCACGGCTCGTAGACGACGCCGTAGCCGAAGAAGGTGTTCATCGAGCCGAGCTTGGCCCCGACCGCCATCGCCATCTGGTGCCCGTCACCGGTGTTCGGCGCCGGCGTCACCGGCTTGACCTCGTACCCGATGAACGTCTTGATCATCTCGGGGTTGTGGTCGAAGCCGCCGCAAGCCAGCACGACGCCGCGACGGGCGCCGATCCGGCGGGCGCCGTCCGGGCCCTCGACGACCAGGCCCACTACCGCGCCCGCGGCGTCGGTGACCAGCTCGACCGCGGGGGTGGACGCGCGCAGCTCGCCGCCGGCGTCGATCACGCCCTTCATCAGCGGGGCGATCAGCCCGCCGCCCTTGGCCCGCCAGACCTCCCGCTGCCGCCTGGCCAGTTCCTCGGCGCCGACCTGGCCGCGCCGCTGCTCGGGGAAGCTGACCTCCTGCGGCGGGATCCACGGGCCCGAGGCGATCTTCCGCGCGAGTTCCTCGCCGAGCTCGGCCCCGGCCGGGTACGGCTTGACCGCGCAGGTCCGCGGGAAGTGCCGGACGCCGGGGATGCGGTCGCCGATCACCGAGTAGTAGTCGTCGAGCTGAATGTGCGGCTCGGAGTCGTACCCGGTCGTCTCGATCAGGTACTCGAGCATCTCCGGGGCGGTGTCGACGTAGACTTCCTGCAGCTGCGGGTCGGAGGCGCGGCCGTCAGAGAGGCGCCGGATGTACTTCAGCGCGTCTTCCCGCGAGTCCCGGTCCTTGACGAAGCGGTTGTTCGGAATCCACATGTCGCCGCCGGATACCGCGGTCGTACCGCCGAAGAACTCGTCCTTCTCGACGACCAGGGTGCTCGCGCCGCCGCGGGCGGCGAGCAGGGCCGCGGTGAGCGCTCCCCCGCCGCTGCCGACCACCACCACGTCGAAGATCTCGTCCCACTGGTGATCAGAGCTTCCGGGTGCGGGACTCCCGGACACGGAGCTCACCGACACAGGGCTTTCCGGCACTGGACGCCTCCACGCAGCTAGTAAGTTCCGACAGCCTAACGAGGGCCTGCGGACAGGCAAAGAGCCGCGTTCCAATGACCGGGACGTCCC
>Ga0181525_10003135_pt1 | contig 13224 bp, 13 predicted proteins | sample PEATcosm2014_Bin_48_FD_121100 | JGI IMG/M metagenome (GOLD analysis project Ga0181525, IMG submission 121100) | Peatland microbial communities from MTU Mesocosm Facility, Houghton, MI, USA - PEATcosm2014_Bin06_10_metaG | ecosystem: Environmental > Terrestrial > Soil > Wetlands > Peat | place...
CCGTAGGCCAGAACGCCGGCACCAGCTTCATCGAGCACTGGAACGGCCAGTCCTGGAGCCACGTCGCCTCCCCGGCCGGCGAGCCGCCGGATGGCCAGCTGAACGCGGTCAGCGCCGACAGCCCCACCGACGCCTGGGCGGGTGGCTCGGCCATGCATGCCAACGACCAGGTCGCGCCGCTGATCGAGCACTGGAACGGCACGCAATGGAGTGTTTCCCCCAACGCGATCGGCGCCGGTAGCGGCCATAGCGAGATTCTCTCCATCGCCGCCATCTCCCCGGCCGACGTCTGGGCCCTGGCCGAGGTAGGAAAGAACAACCCCGCTGTCATCGAGCACTGGAACGGCACCCAGTGGAGCATCGTCTCGCTGCCGGTCAGCGGGACCCTGCACAGCCTCAGCGCGGTGTCGGCCAACGACGTGTGGGCCGTCGGCAACGACGGGCTCGTCCTGAACTGGAACGGCACCCAGTGGAGCCAGGTCGCCAACCCCGCCGGCCAGGGCGCGGCCCTGGAAGGCGTGGACGCGCTCAGTGCCAACGACGTCTGGGCCATCAACCTACTCGGCACCGTGACCGAGCAGTGGAACGGTACCCAGTGGACGGCCGTGCCCCCCGCCAGCGCGCTGCCCGCCGGCTTCAGGGTCGCCGGCGGTTCCGGGACCGGCGGCAGCCTGTCCGGCCTGACGGGCGGCCCGCTGTTCGCCGTCGGCAACAACGGGGACAACGAGACCACGATCCTGCAGCAGCCCCAGCCGTAACCCCCGAGTCGTCAGCCCCGGCCGGCCGGGGCTGACGGCGCTCTGGATCAGCGAGCGCGACGTCCTGAAAAAGGACCATGACCCGGCACGGACCGCGGCGGGGGTGTCTCAGACGATCAGGTGGCGTAGTCCGTTTGGTGCGTCCAGCGAAGGTTGCGGTCGGAGACGCGGCGGGGCCAACGGTTGCGGATCAGGCGCCGCTGGTGTCGATTAGGGCGCCGAGGCCGTCGAGGACGCGCTGCAGGCCGAAGATGTAGGCGTGGTCGGGGTCATAGGCCGCGCCGTGAGCGGCGCCCGCGGCGGCGCCGACGCGGGAGGCGGTGGGGTACTTGGTCTGGTCGAAGACCCGGGTGAGCAGTGGGGCGTTGGCGGCCCACCACTGCTCCTCGCTCATCGCGCTGTCCTGCCGGGCCGCGGCGGCCGCCTCGGCGGCCGAGCGCGCGGCGGCCTGGACGAAGCCGAGCAGGAAGGTCAGGGCGGCGTCCATCTCGACGTCGTCGAGTCCGAGGCCCTCGAGCGCCTGAAGTTCGTGCTCGTATTTGGCCATGAGTCCGGGGCCGAGCGGGGGCCTGCTGGTGGAGACCTCGGCGATCCAGGGGTGCAGGGTGAACAGGTCGCGGTTCTCCTGGGCGACGGCGGCCAGGCGCTCGCGCCACGGCATGCTGGACAGGTCGCCGCGGGGCATCTGCAGATAGACGGTGTCGAGCATCAGGTCGAGCAGCTCGGCCTTGCCGGGCACGTAGGTATACAGCGACATCGGCACCACGCCGAGGCCGTGAGCGACCGCGCGCATGGTGACTGAGCCCAGGCCGTCGCTGTCCGCCAGGGCGATCGCGGCCGCGGCGACCCGCTCGACGCTCAGGCCCTGGCGCGGTCCGCGCCGGGAGTCCGCGGGGCCGGGCTCGCGCCAGAGCAGCTGCAGGGTGCGTGCGGGGTCGCCGGCGCTGCTGCGTTCGGTAGGCATGGGAACATTCTCTCGCTGACTCTCATTGTACGCAGTACACTGTACCGCGTACAATATTGGTCATCCCGCCCGCCGGCCCGAGGAGCCCTCCTGTGCAGATCACCGCTTCCGCCGTGTCCCTCAACGTCGCCGACGTGCCCGCCTCCGCGGCATTCCTGATCAGCCACTTCGGCTTCCGGCAGGAGACGGCCGCAGACGGCTTCGCCGCCCTGGCACGCGAGGACGCCGGGATGAACGTCGTCTTCCTGCGCCGCGGCCTGCCCTGGCTGCCCGATGACCAGCGCGACACCCACGCCGCCGGCCTGATCCTGGCATTCGTCGTCGAGGACCTCGAGGGTGAGCTGGCCCGCCTGCGCGCGGAGGGCGTGGACATCACCATGCCGCTGCGCGAGGAGCCCTGGGGCGAGCGCGCGTTCCAGGTCACCGACCCCAATGGCGTCATCGTCCAGCTCCTCGACTGGAACGCGCCGGCCGGCCAGTGACTGGGCGCTGGCCCGGTCTCAAGCACATCCGGCGGCCCAGGACCCGGCGAGGCTGGCTGATCACCATCGCTGTCAGCGGCGCGATCCTCGCACTCAAGCTCACCCTCGGCCTCGCCGTTCTCGCCTTGGTCGTGCACCTGCTGACGCATTGACCGCACCCGGGGCGACCGCTCGCACAGGCCTGGCGGCGGGATGTTCTCACCCGGCGATGCCCGAGTAGGACGCGGGCGCCGAGCCGATGTCGCCCGGGCAGGACTGAACAAGATCCAGCGGCGGCCAGGCCCGACCCATAGCCCAGCACCTTCCTGTCGCGATCCGCGCGGCCTGAGCCCTTGCCTGGCCAGAGCGCCGGGGCCCATCAGCGTGATCCATGCCCTGGCGTCCCTCCATCCGACGTCAGACCTGGCCCGGTGGCTCCGCCACGCTCACCCAGCCGACGGCGATCCTTCGCAGCCACGGCCAGGGGCCGACTACAGGGCGCGAACTTCGGCGCTAACGGCCTGGAATCAATCATCTAGGCACCGGTCCCCGCGTGACTCCCCTGTCCAGCACGCGGGGATTCTCGGTGTCGTGTTCCTGTGGTCCATCCGGCCCGCGGTCGCCAGGATGGTGATGGCCAGCAGCAGCCCGAGGGCAGTGGTGGCTGTGTCCGGGATCGTATAGGGGCTACTGAAGCCGGACGCGGCCGCTTGCGGGGTCGACGCGCCGCCGATGAGCAGTGCGGTCCAGCCTGCCCAGCGCTGGCCGACCTGGCATCCGCGCGCGGTCCGCACGGTCAGTGCGGCTGCGGCCAGACCGGCGGCGACCAGTCCCGCGGTCGGCGCTGGATGCCGGGCTGCCGTCATGACCAGACCGCACCGGGTCAGGTCCAGGGCTGCCGCGGCAAGTAGCAACACCACGATGAGGCGCCGAACGACCTTGGCCGCTGTGGTAGCCGTCACCTTCTCGTCATCGGCGTCGGTGGGCGTGATATCCCAGGGCAGCCGATTGCTCATCAGGACGCCGCGATCGCGTCGTGCTCCTGGATCTGCTTGCGCATGGCATCCAGCGCGTAGTGCAACCGTGATCGGGCCGTGCCGTGCGGTATGCCGAGCTCACGGGCGACCGTGGCCAGGGTGCCGCCCCGGTAGAAGGTCTCGACGAGCACGGTCTGGTGCGCGGGCGACAGGTGCTGGAGTGCGTCGGAAACGAGCTGCCGGTCCAGGATCTCCTCCAGTCCAGAATCGGTTCCGAGCTCCCCGGCCGCCTGGCCCGGCACGGTCATCGGCCGGGCCTTGGCGGCCCGGTTCGCGTCGATCAGCAAGTTGCGCGCGACCCGGAACAGCCATGGCCGGATCGGCCGGTCGTCGGCGCTCAACTGGGGCAGGTGGCGCCAGGCCCTTATGAAGGTTTCCTGCACGATGTCGTCCGCGCTCGTCCGGTCCGGACAGAACTGCTCGACGTAACCGTGCAGGGCGTTGGCATGGTCGAAGTACAGCTCGCGGATGAAGGCGTCGGGGTCGCCGCCCAGCCCGTCCCGAGGAGCATCTGTGATAGCAGCCATGTCTACTAACACGGATAGTAAATGTGTTATGTTCACCGGTAGGTGCTCTGGTCGACGGCCTCTCCGGCCCGCTGGCGCTGGCCACATAGAGGTCGCTGGCCGGAAGAAAGGAGGCGGCACCTGAACCGCCGGGTTGTTCTATGCGTGATAGTAGGTAACGGCGGGCGCGTCGTTTGGCACAGCCATGTTCGGGAGTGAGGATGCGACGTTTCGGTGAGCTGGAAGCCGTGATCATGGAGCAGCTGTGGGAGTGGGGCCGGCCGGTGCTGGTCCGCGAGATGGTCAACGAGCTGCACGACGACCGGGCGCTCGCTTACACCACCGTGATGACGGTGATGCAGAACCTGTACCGCAAGGGATGGCTACGGCGGGAGCGGGACGGCCGGGCCTGGCGCTACGAGCCCACCGGGTCGCGGTCTAGTTACACCGCGGCGCTGATGAGCGACGCGCTGGCCACTAGCCCCGACCGGCGCACGGCGCTCGCGCATTTCGCGCTCCAGATGAGCCCGCACGACGCCGCCCTGCTGCGCGAGGCGCTCGACCAGGCGCTCGGCGAGCCCAAGGCAGGCGAGTCCCGGTGACCGTCGCTGCGGTGCTGGTGGCCTATGCGGCCGGTCTGGGCATCCTGGGGTCTGCGATGCTCGGCCGGGCCAGGTGGACGGTCCGCGCGCCGCTGCTGGCTATCGTCATCTACCTGGCCGCGGGATGGTCGGTTATCGTCGCGCTCGGGCTGGCCGGCCTGACGCTGGCCGTTCATGCGACCGCCCTCGGCGGCGGGCTCAGTGACCTGGTCGGAGCCTGCGTGCACCGGCTCCGCGCCACCTACGGCACCCCCGGCGGCGCCACGGTCGCCGGGCTCGGTCTCACCCTGGCAGGCGCTGTCGTCGCCCGTACCGCGCTCACCGCGGCAGCTCACTTCCGCGCCGCCGGACGGCAAGCGCTGCGGCACGCGCAGACCGCGCGGCTGGTCGGGCAGCCCGAGCCGACCCTGGGAGCCGTGCTGGTAGAACATGCCCAGCCGGCTGCCTACTGCGTGGCCGGCCGGCAGCCTACGGTGATCCTGACCACCGGTGCGGTGCAGGCGCTCGATCCCGGCCAGCTGGATGCGGTCCTGGCGCACGAGCGAGCACACCTGACCGGCCGTCATCACCGGCTGCTGGCCCTGGCAAGGATCGGTCGCGAGGTGCTTCCGTTCTTGCCGCTGATGCGGGACGCCGAAGAGCAGGTCGCGCGGCTGGTGGAACTGCACGCCGACGATGCGGCTGCCCGAGGCCGCGATCCTCGGCAGCTTGCCACCGCCCTGGTCGTCCTCGCCACCGCCGCCAGTCCCGCGTCGGCCCTGGCCGCGGGCACCACCGACTCGGTCCGGAGGATTCACCGGCTGCTAGGACCTAGCGAGCCGCTGGGGCGCGCCCGGCGGCAGCTGCTCGGCGCTGCTGCGGCGGCACTGGCCGTGACCCCGGTGCTGCTGGCCCTGACCCCCGCCGTGGTCGCGCTCGCCCTGGGAAAACTTCCGACGGCCTGACGTCGGCCGGCCGCCGGAGTGAACAATCTCCCGTTCCGCCCCGTGTAACCAGGCGTGAGGATTCATCGCCGCAGCAGCCTCCCTGACCCGCCCGCTGGGCGCGCGGACCACACGACAGATGGCCAGCCCCGGCGCCTCCGCTGGCGCCCCCGCCGCCGCCCGGATCGCAGCGGCGCCCTGCGCGCGCAAGAATCAGACACCTGCGGCGACCACGACGCGCCAGTGCAGGCCCCGCCTGTACAAGCCCCGCCAGTGCAGGCCCCGCCAGTGCAGGCCCCGCCAGTGCAGGTAGCACCCAGCGAGAGCATGGCCGCCGCCATGCAACTGGCGATCGCGCTGCTCACCGCGGGCCTGGACTCGCCCGAGCTGGAGGCGTGGGCCGTGGACACGCTCACTCCGACCGACGCGGACGGCCTGGCAGACTTCATGGCCGGCCTGCACGTGATCTCCGTGGTGCTGCTGAGCGAGCTGCACGAGGCGACGGGAGAGCCGCCGGCCGCCATCTTGCAGAGGCTGGCGATCCTGGCGGAGCGCCGGCGGGGGACACCGTTCGCCGGCTAGGGCAGTGCCCCCTGCCCGGCACGGTCATCCCGGGCCGCCGTGAGCAGCTGATCGTCAGCCGTCCGCCTGAACAGTCGTTCTCTCCTATCCGTGTTAGTAGATGAGTCGGCTCAGATCTGTCGATCAGGCCTGAACAGGCTCGACCAGACAATGGCGACGATGATCAAGTCGGGCGCCGCGGCGCCTGCGAAGGAGCTGGTTAGCATGGCTGACACGGCGGATCTGTACGCGACCGCGACCGGCCTTATGGAGCGCTCGGCGGCTGCGTTTGCGTCGGGTGTGCCTGAAGGGACCAGGGACGACGGCTTTTTCGGGCCCGCCAGCGTCACCTGGCGGACCAGCGCGGACCTGGCCTCGCCGGTAGCGGGCCTGCGGTCGCTGCTGATGCAGGCGCTGCATCCGCTGGCCATGGCCGGTGTCGATCAGCACAGTGGCTGGCGCCGGGATCCCGTCGGCAGGCTGGCCGCCACCATGACGTACCTCACCACGGTCACCTTCGGCGACCGGGCCGCGGCCGGGCAAGCGGCGGCCCGGGTGCGGCGCATCCATGATCATGTCCGCGGCACCGACGCGGTTACCGGCCGCCCGTACGCGGCGGACGATCCCGCTCTCCTGCTCTGGGTGCACGGGGCGCTGGTCGATTCCGTCCTAGCGGCCGGAAGCCTGGTCGGGACGGCGCTTTCTGCCGTGGACAGCAATCGCTACGTCGCGGAAATGGTGACCGCCGCCGAGCTCACCGGCGTGCCCCGTCACCTGGTGCCGTCCAGCGTCCCCGAGCTTGACCTGTACATCGCGTCGGTCCGGCCGATCCTGTGCTGCACGCCAGCGGCCGCCGAGTCAATGGCCTACCTGCTGGATCCACCGGGAATGGACGAGGATACCGCGGAGATCTGGCAGGACGTCCGCGACGCCGCGATCGCCGGGCTCCCGCGCTGGGCCCGGCAGATGTACGGCTACGCCGCGCCACCGCCCCTGACACCGGCCCGCCGGACCGAAATCCGGCAGTCGCTCGGCGTCCTTGACGCCATTTTCCTCGGTCAGCCAGGCGTGCTCGAGGCGCGGCAGCGGATCACCCTGCGGACGCGCGGAGGGCAGCGCCCATGAAGCTCATCAGGCTCCTCGCCGCGGTGCTGGCGGGCGCCGCGACCCTGATCTTGCCCCGCCGTCGGCCCGGACGGCTGCGCCTTGAACGCGCCCGGGCCGCGCTCCGGCTGGCCGCGCGCGGCGGGACCCGCTACGCGGCCAGCGCGCCGCGGCTGTTCGCGGCCGCGGGCGAGCAGCGCCAGCGGCTGCGAGAGGACCTGGCCCTGCAGACCGCCGAAGACGTCGCCGGCACCCTGGGTGCGATGAAGGGCGTCATGATGAAGATCGGCCAGATGGCCAGCTACGTCGATGACGGCCTGTCGCCCGCGGTCCGCCACACCCTGGCTCGCCTCCAGGACAGCGTCCCGCCGATGAGCCCGCGGCTGGCCGCGGCGGTGGTGGAGGAAGAACTTGGCGCGCCGCCGGAACGGGCGTTCGCCCGCTGGGATCCGCGGCCGATAGCCGCTGCCTCGATCGGGCAGGTGCACCGGGCGGTCACCCTCGACGGCCGCGCGGTCGCCGTCAAGGTCCAGTACCCCGGCATCGCCGAGACCATCGCGGCCGACCTGCGCAACGTCGCACTGCTGCGCCGGGTGCTGCGCATCGCCGCGCCGGCCCAGGACGTCGACGCGCTGCTGAGCGAGCTGAGGGAGCGGATCGGCGAGGAGCTTGACTACCGCCGCGAGGCCGCTAACCAGCGTCTGCTGGCCGACTACTATGACGGCCACCCCACCATCGGTATCCCCGGGGTGGTCAGCGAGCTCTCCACCCGCAGGCTGCTGACTAGCGAGCTATCCACCGGAGTCCGCTTCGCCGAGCTCGCCACCTGGCCTCAGCACGAACGTGACCTGGCAGCCGAGACGATCTACCGCTTCGTCTTCCGCAGCCTGTACGGCGTGCGCGCTTTCAACGGCGACCCGCACCCGGGCAACTACCTGTTCCAGCGCGGCGGCCGGGTCACCTTCCTCGACTTCGGGCTCGTCAGGCGCTTCAGTCCCGCCGAACTGCAGCCGCTCATGCGGATGGCCCGCACCATATGCGTCGAGCACGACCCCGAGGCGTTCCGCCGCAGCCTGGAGGACGCCGGATTCCTGCGCCCGGGCGCGCCGCTCAGTACCGAGGCGATCGTCGAGCACCTCGCCGTCTTCTACGACACCATCCGCGAACCAGGGCCAGTGACCATCACCAGCGACTACGCCTCCGCGGTCGTGCGCCGCTTCTTCGACCTGCGCAGCCCGGTCGCCGACTACATCAGCGTCCCGAGACCCTACGTGATCCTCCAGCGCATCAACCTCGGGCTGTTCGCGGTGCTCGGCGAGCTGTCCGCCACCGCCGACTGGCGCGCCATCTCCGAGGAGATCTGGCCCTTCGTCCAGGGCCCGGCCGCCACCCCGATGGGAGAGGCCGAGGCCGCGTGGCAGGCACGCCACCAGTCGGCCGCCGCATGACGGCCCCGAGCTGCCGCATGACGGCCCCGAGCCGCCGCATGACGGCCCCGAGCCGCCGCATGACGGCCCCGAGCCGCCGCATGACGGCCCCGAGCCGCCCTGCCGTGAACCGCCGACTCCGCGCCGCGTGTCAGCCGTCGAGGCGTGGCAGTGGGCCTGGGCACCGGATTATCTCGTTCAGATGAATTAAGAAAAATCTACTATCTGTACTAGTAGAAAGACTGGCTCTCGGGTGCGCTCCTGCCGCGGGCGGGACGCCTGGTAACCCGCCAGCGGATCCCCGCCTTGGCCGCCGCATCGCCATGACGTGCTCATTGTCCCTCGGACCCGACATGTGAAGTGTGATGCACATCGCAGCCGCCGACCCCGTCTGGCTGAACCGATCACATCTCCTATGCGTGTTAGTAGTTGAAAGCGAAACTACTGCAGCCGCCCCATTGAGGCCCAGGCCCGCGGGACGGCCGACGACAGGAGGAAACCAATGTTCGATCGTATTGCTCAATGGCAGCCGGATCAGGGCGCAGCCTCGGCCGCGCGGGCGGTGGGCGCGCTGACGCTGGCCGCGCTCGCGGTGATCCACGTCGTCGACTTGCCGGGCACCCTGGGCCCGACCCCGTTGGTCGGCATCGGGTATCTCGGGATCATCGTGGCGGCGATCCTGATCGGCGGAGTGCTGATCGCCCGGCCGCATTGGCTGGCATGGGCCGCCGCGGCCGCCGTGGCCGCCTCGGCGATGGGCGGATACATACTGACCCGCGGTCTGCGCGGAGGCTTCCTGGGCGATCACGGCGATGTCGGTAACTGGCACTGCCCGCTAGGCATCGCCGCGCTCAGCGTGGAGTCGGTGATCATCCTGCTCGTCCTGCTCGTCCTGCTCGGCGCCTGGCAGGCGAGGATCCGTGCCGCGCACGTAGCTGCGGCGCGCCGCTCTGCCGCGCGGCGCGCGCCCGACTACAGCCAGTCCATCTCATCCGGCTCTGGCCGCTAGACCCCACCAGATTCCGCCTGGCACGCCGCCAGGCCCTCGGAAGGAGTACCAAGATGCGCACGTCCTCACCCGGCCCGCCCGGCCGCGCAGACGCGGCCCAGTGGCGGCGGTGGGTATTCCCGGCGGCTATCGCGGCCGGCCTGGTGACGCTGCTGGCCCTGCCGCGCGGCGCGGCCCCGGGCATGGCGCTGAGCTACACCAAGTTCCTGGCCGATGTCAGCGCCGGGACGGTCCGCGCGGTGACCATCAGCCCGGCCGGCCAGGTTACCGGGAGCCTGGCCGGCGGGCACCTGTTCACCACCACCATCCCGGTCGCGGTTGGCGGCAACGGCCTCGCCGCCGACCTGGCGGCCCACCACGTCCAGGTCACCGCCACCACCGCCACGTCTACCTCGCTGCTGTCGGTGCTGATCGGGCTGCTGCCGCTGCTGCTGTTCGGCGCCCTGCTCTATCTCGGCATCCGCCGTGTCCCGCTGTCGTCCGGTGGCGGTCTGGGCGGGCTCGGCGGCCTGGCCAAGGCGAAGGCGCGGCTCATCGACGCCGAACGGCCGACCACCCGGTTCGCCGACGTGGCCGGGTACACCGCGGTGAAGACCGAGATCAGCGAGGTCGTTGACTATCTGCGCGACCCTGGCCGCTACCACCGGGCCGGGGCCCGCGGCCCGCGCGGTGTGCTGATGGCCGGGCCGCCAGGCACCGGCAAGACGCTGCTCGCCCGCGCGGTCGCCGGCGAGGCCCACGTTCCGTTCTTCTCGGTATCGGGCTCGGGTTTCGTGGAGATGTTCGTCGGCATCGGGGCGGCCCGGGTCCGGGACCTGTTCGAGCAGGCCCGCACCCGCGGGCCGGCCATCGTGTTCATCGATGAGATCGATGCCCTCGGCGCCCGCCGCGACCACGGCGGCTTCGCCGGCAGCGACGAGCGGGAACAGACCCTCAACCAGCTGCTTGCCGAGATGGACGGCTTTGAGGACTCCGGCGGGGTAGTGGTGCTGGCCGCCACCAACCGCCCGGACGCCCTGGACCCCGCGCTGCGCCGGCCCGGCCGGTTCGACCGCGAAGTCATCGTCCCGCTGCCCGACCGGGCCGAACGCAGCGCCATCCTGGCCACCCACGCCCGCGGCAAGCGCCTCGGCCCGGACGCCGACCTCGACCAGGTCGCCGCCGCCACCCCCGGCTTCTCCGGCGCCGACCTGGCCAACCTGGTCAACGAGGCCGCTGTCACCGCGGTGCGGGGCGACCGCACCACCCTCACCGCCGCCGACTTCGACAGTGCCCGCGACCGCGTACTGCTCGGCACCCGGCACAGCAGCCCGCTGGCCCCCGGCGAGCTCGCCACCGTGGCCGTGCACGAGGCCGGCCACGCGCTGGTCGCCGCCTTGTCCCCGCACGCCGACCCGGTAACCAGGGTCACCGTCCTGGGCGCCGGGCAGGCCCTCGGGCTGACCGAGACGCTCCCCGCCGACGACCGCCGACTCTACGGGGAAAGCTACCTTGCCGACACCCTCGCCGTCCGCCTCGGCGGCCGGGCCGCCGAACGCCTGATCCGCGGTGAGGCATCCACCGGCGCTGTCGACGATCTGGCGTCCGCCACCGCCCTGGCCACCCAGATGGTCCGCGAGTTCGGCCTGAGCGAGGCGATCGGTCCGGTCAGCTACAGCGGGCCGCCGGCCGGCTATCCCGCGCTCTCCGCCGCACGCGGTTACTCCGAGCACACCCAATGGCTGGTCGACCAGGAAGTCGCCGCCCTGCTGACCAAGGCGGAAACCCGCGCCCGGGACCTGCTCACCAGCCACCAGGAGGCCCTCGCCCAGCTCACCGTCGCCCTGCTGGAGCAGGAAACCGTCACCGGCGACCAGGTCCGGGCCCTCGCCTGGGCGCCCATGACCACGGCGAGTGAACCGTCCTCTTCTACTAACCGTGTTAGTAGTTAGTGCACCATCAATACCTAAGGAGCTAAAGCCATGCGACACCCGAGAATCATCATCGCCAGCATCAGCCTGGCCGCAGCGGCCGCCATCGGCGGCGGCATCACCGCCGCCGCAGCAACCAGCTCGCATGCCAGCAGCATGCCCGCCACCGCCCAGCACGCCGCGGCGACCGTACGCACCGTGCAGGCGACCGTCGGAGGCAAGACCGAGACCATTCTGGTCAACAGTCAGGGTCTGCCGCTGTACTACTACCTGAACGACACGGCGGCGAAGTCGGTCGTCACCGGCGGACTGGCGTCGCTGTGGCCGCCGCTGACGTCCGCGTCACCGGCCGCCACCGGGCTGACCGGCAAGCTCGCCGCGGTCATGGATGTCCACGGCGACCAGGTCGCCTACAACGGGCACCTGCTTTACACCTTCGCTGACGATCACGCCGGGCAGGTATCCGGCCAGGGAGTGCAGGGTTTCTTCGTGGCCACCCCGGGCCTGACGCCGATCTCCGGGTCCTCGACAGCCGGGTCCTCGACAACGGCAGGCCCGGCCCCGGCCGCTCCGTCCGGCAACGGTTACGGCGGCTACTGAGGCGACCATCTGCCCTGGTTCGCTGGCTCCGTTCCCTCCGGGCGGTGCCAGCGGGCCGGGCGCGCGCCCGCAGAGACCTAGGACAGGTAGACATGAAACGCAGGAGCAGGCACGTGGCTGGCGTCGCGGCCGCCGGCGCCGTGCTGGCGGCGGTAGCGGCCGCCGGATTGGCCGAACGGACTGCGGTGGAGGCGTCGTTTACGGTGCTTGCTCATCTGCACTGGCTCTGGATCCCGGCCGCCGTCGCGTTTGAATCCGGCTCCATGGCCGCCTTCGCGATCATGCTACGCAGACTGCTCGCGGTCGGCGGCGCCCGCGTGGGCGTCCGGCCCGTGCTGACCTCCGCCGCCGCGGCGGTCCTAGTCGCCGGCGGGCTGGCATCGGGGAACATCCTAGTCACAGCGGTTACTGTTCCGAGCGGGGTGCTCGCCCTAGCTGTTCTCGCTGGAGTGGTCGCGGCCGTGCGCCGGCCGCGGCTACGCGGCGCGCTCGAGCGGCCGGCCGTATGGATGCTACGGCAGGGATCCCGGCTGCTGCGCCGGCCTGTCGCCGAGCCCGGCCAGACCATCCGGGCCTGGGCGCAGCGACTGGGTTCACTCCAGCTTTCCCCGTCCGGCTGGCTGACGGCGACCGCCCTGGCCCTGGCCAACTGGCTCGCCGACGCGGCCGTCCTCGCCGTGAGCATCCGCGCCACCGGCGCCACCATCCCCTGGCACGATCTTCTGCTGGTCTACGGCTCGGGCATCGCCGCGCAAAGCCTCAACATCACGCCCGGCGGGCTGGGGGTCACCGAGGGAACGCTCAGCCTAGCCCTAATGGCCACTGGGCTGGGTGTCAGCCGGGCACTGGCGGCTGTGCTGCTCTACCGCCTCGCGAGCTTCTGGCTGGTCGCGCTGGTCGGCTGGCTGGTCGTGTTCTGGCTGCGGCGTCCCCGGGTCCGGCGCGGTCCCGGTCCATCGCGCCGCACCCCCCACGAACAGGACGCCGCCATGGACGCCGACGTCGGCACCACTGACACGCCAGCCGGGCTGCGTGCTCACGAGTTGGTGCTCCTGCACGGGCAGCCGGGTTCGCCCGCCGACTGGCAGCTGGTCGCCGGACGGCTGCCCGCCCCGCTGCACGCCGTCGCGGCCGACCGGCCGGGCTACGGCTCCAGCCGGCTTCCGGCGGCCGGGTTCGCCGCGAACGCCCGCGCCGTCCTCGACGACCTGGACTCGCGCGGCGTCACGCGCGCGGTGCTCGTCGGGCACTCCTACGGCGGCGGGGTGGCGCTGTCGGCGGCGAGCCTGGCGCCCGGCCGGGTGGCGGCGGTAGTCCTGCTCGCGAGCGTCGGCCCGGGGTGCGTGACCGGCTGGGACAGGC
>Ga0181525_10003136_pt1 | contig 13222 bp, 11 predicted proteins | sample PEATcosm2014_Bin_48_FD_121100 | JGI IMG/M metagenome (GOLD analysis project Ga0181525, IMG submission 121100) | Peatland microbial communities from MTU Mesocosm Facility, Houghton, MI, USA - PEATcosm2014_Bin06_10_metaG | ecosystem: Environmental > Terrestrial > Soil > Wetlands > Peat | place...
CAACGGCTGTCGGTGCAAAATCCGCATTGTCAATTTCGCTCAGCGTGAACCCGCCCTGTTTGTTGTTCAGCAACAAATAAGCGTACGCACCTGTGCTAGAGGCAACCAGATCGGTAAAGCCGTCATTATCGACATCACCGGATGCAATCCAGCTGAATCCAGTTGGCGGATTGGCCACGATCGGCACGGGAGATTGAAACGTACCGTCTCCGTTTCCGTGGGCCAATTGGTTTGCGGAGGTAGCTACGTCCACCTTCCCATCGTGGTTGAAATCCCCAATAACCACATTTCCTGCTGAGCTAAAGGGAATCACGCTCGCCATCAAGAAGGTTCCGTCACCCTGTCCCAAGAACACGCCCACTCCGCCCAGGCTATTCGCGCCTTCGAGTATATCCGGAATGCCATCGCCATTCACATCGCCGGAGATCGGACAGCCGGGACCAGATAGCCAAAGTGTCTGACCTGCGGTGTAGGGCTTTGACGACATTCCCGTGCCAAGCAAAACAACGATTCCGTTGATAGTGGGCACCGCTAAGTCTGGTTTCCCATCTTTGTTGAAATCCCCTTCCGCGGCGCAGTTCCCGCTCCCCGGGACTGAGGTGAAAACGCCGTCGATGAACGCCTTATCCTGATCGTTGAGCAGAACGGAAAGGCCACCGTTCTGCGACGTTACGATGTCGAGTCGACCATTTTTGCGCAAATCGGCCAACACCACGGTGTAGTATGCAAGACTGCTCTCCACTGGATATTGATGCGCGCGGCCGAACTTGGCATTTCCCAACCCGAGAGCGACGTAACCTTGGCTGCTTACCAAATCTAAAATGCCATCCCCATTCACGTCACCGATCGCGGCTTGCGGTCCTGGTAAGTCGACAAGTGTGCGGGACAAGAACTGCCCTTGGCCATTGTTAAAGAAGATTTCCGTGCTCGTCCCAGGATAGGAAGAAGACGCAACGATGTCCGGATATCCGTCGCCATTCAGGTCGCCGGAAGCTAGCCACGTCGCGTAGTAAATCCCCAAGTAGACCGTCGGGACTTGGAAAGTTCCGTCGCCGTTTCCAAACGCCACGGCAAAACCCTCTCTGCCTGGAAAGGGACGATAGGCCGTCGCGACGTCTAGCTTTCCATCTCCGTTAAAGTCGGCTACCGTCACAGTTGCACCGTTCGTAGCTCCCGATGGATTCACAGGAGTCAACACACCCGTGTTAAACACACCGCCGCCTTTTCCGGCATAGAAATACAACCCGTCACTCCCGGGCGTAACTACGTCGAGGAGTCCATCTCCATTGAAGTCCCCGACAGCCAGGCGGCCGCCTCCCCCCGGGCCGTAGAAGATTCCTGCTTGGAACGTTCCGTCACCGTTGCCGAAACAAACCTCGAAGCCTCCGTTCTGGCCAACGATTAAGTCGGACTTTCCATCTCCGTTTAAATCGATCGGCACGACTTGGTAAATAGCAAGCTGACCGCCTGGATTCGAACTCGGACCCGGCCGAAACTGACCGTTGCCTTTTCCAAGGTACGTGTAAATGCCGGAAGCCGTCATCACGACGATGTCGGGTATTCCGTCGCCGTTCACGTCAGCGACTGCAGCGAAACCGCCGACCTCACTATAGTCGCGACGGGCGAAAAACACCGGCGGCTTAACGGTGGCTGCAAGCATCGTGCAGCAAAGGAGGGTCAGCATTACAGTCTTCATAGCCAGAGAAGCCTCTAATATAAAGGGCTCTTAGGGAGCCGGTATCGTGTTCGGCGGCCGGCTTCTAACCGCGAACGGCTTCTAACCGCGAACATCGATGCGGCTGCTCCGGAACGAAATGCGAATGGTTCCGGCCACGCCATGGCCGAAGGCGGTAGCCGGCCAGAATTCGGTGAACAATAAGCTATTCTCGATACTGCGGCGCAATTTCTCGCTTTGCTGGCCGCGGGCGCTCACAATGTTGAAGTCTACGATCTGGCCCTGATCGTCGAGTTGCAGATCCACCACCGCGTCGCCATTGTTGGCGAAAGCCACCGGCGCCATATACTTCAGGGTTGGCTCGGTGACCAGAATGGTGGGAACGTCGCTGGAATCGTTCATCCCAAATGCCGACAGCGCAAAGGCCGACTTGAACATCGGAACGAAGGTGCTGAACAGGAAAACGGCGGAGCACAGGCCGCCCACCGCCGGCAGCGCCAGGGGCCGCATCAGATTGCGCAAGAACAGCTCCATGCGATCCCGCCAGCGATTCCAGGGCGTGGCGCCGCCAAAGGACTCCATCCGAACCTTGGACGCAACCACCCGCAGGCGCGTGGTCAAGTCCGCCGGCGGCATGCGTTTGGGCAGCGAGCGCAGCGTCTGGCGCAACTCGACATACCGTTCCGACTCGAGCGCGCACTCGCGGCAGCCATTCAAGTGGCGCTTCAGCGCGCGCCGCTCCTCGGACGGCACCGTGCCGTCCAAATATTCCGATACTCGTTGCCGAACGCTAACGCATTCCATACTATTCCGTAAGCGGCTGGCCCGAAAGCGGCGACGACGGCCAACGAACGCCCGTCTCCGGTTCCAACCGCCCCTCCAAAATCTTTCGCAGCGCTTCGCGGCCGCGCAGGATGCGCGATTTCACGGTTCCTAGTGAAATGTCCAGAACCGTGGCGATGTCGTCGTAGTTCAGATCTTCGATGTCGCGCAATACTACCGCCGCGCGAAATTTGGGATTCAGCTTCTCCAGCGCCTGCTCCACCAGCGCGCGCGTCTCGTGATCGGCCGCCTGGTCGAAAGGCGACCGGCCCGGGTCCGTCATGCCTTCGGCGTAGCTGGGACCCCCTTCTTCGGAGGCCAGCGCCACTTCCTGCCGTTGATGCCGGCAGAACCAGCGCCGGTGATTATAGGCTTCGTTCACCGCGATCCTGTAAATCCAGGTTTTCAAACTGCTGTTGCCGCGAAACGCGCCGATGTTGCGGAACACTTTCAAAAAAACCTCTTGCACGATGTCGGGCGCGTCGCCCGGATCGTTCATCAGCCGGCAGACCAGGCTATACACCGGCTGCTGGTAGCGCTGAATCAGAATCTCGTAGGCATCTTCAGAACCCTGGCTCAGCGCGGTGACCAGTGCGTCTTCCTCCCCGTGGGAGAACAAACATCCTTCTAAATGCAGACTAACAGCAGAATCGGCCACGGTTGTCTACTCAAGTTTAGCCCGAATGGGCCCCGGTGTCCCGAATGAGCTCCATTGCAAAGATAGACTCCGGGGGCTCCCAGAAAGTTCCCGGGGGCTTGGGGGCCTGGCGAGACTGCCGGAACCGGCGGTACTGAAAGCGCGACCGGCTCACGTTAGCTGGTGTTACACTGTACCGGGTTTATTTTACGCGGATTAAAAGGGAGATTCAGTCAATTAGCCAAAGTTTGAAAAAGAATTGCGCGATCCTTTTAATCTGCGCGGCGACGGCGATCGTGGCATCAGCGCAGACTTTCACCACGCTCCTGAATTTCGACGGAACCAACGGCCTGTACCCTACTTTTGGGCCTCTCGTTCAAGCCACCAACGGTAGCCTGTACGGGACAACCGGCCGGCCGGGCGGTTACGGCACAATATACAAAATCACTCCCGGTGGCGCGTTGACCACCCTTCACACTTTCGATCCGGCGGATAGGGCGGATCCTGGGGCTTGGCTGATCCAGGCCACCAACGGGGATTTATATGGGGCCACCGCCCAGGGCGGCGTCAATAACGGTGGTACGATTTTCCGGATCACTCCGGCGGGCGCACCGACCACTCTTTACAGCTTCTGCGCCCAAACTTACTGCGCCGACGGTGGAGATCCTGTGGGTGGATTGATACACGCCGCCGACGGGGATCTCTACGGGACAACCACGCTAGGCGGGGCGAACCTAGGCGGCACAGTTTTCAAAATAACGCCGGCGGGCGCCCTTACAACTTTCTACAGCTTCGTCGGACCTGGAAATCCTAGTAGCGGACTGCTTCAAGCCGGGAATGGAGACTTCTACGGGACTAGCGTTGCGGGCGGGACCAACGCTTGCGGCACGATTTTCAAAATTACCCCGGCCGGCGCTCTAACCACCATCCACAACTTCAACCTCGGCGACGGCTGCAATCCCAATGTTGCGCTCATACAAGCCACCAACGGGGTCCTTTACGGGACAACTATTGGAGGTGGGCCCACCGCCCCGGCCTTTGGCACAATTTTCGAAATTACATCGGCTGTGCTGACAACGCTGCAAGGGTTCGACGGGACTGACGGAGCTTATATTAACGGCCTCGTTCAAGACACTAATGGAAGCATCTACGGGATGGCAAGCTTCGGGGGACCGAGCAACGACGGAACAGTTTTCAAGCTTTCCCTCGGCCTGGCGCCCTTTGTGAAAACTCTGCCAGGCTACGGCCCGGTTGGCAGGCGAGTGCAAATTTTGGGCTCCGATCTAACTGGCGCGACCAGCGTCACGTTCAACGGCGTGCCGGCGGTCTTCACGGTGGTCTCAGCGTCTGAAATCTCCACCACCGTCCCGGCCGGGGCAACCAAGGGCAAGGTTGAACTGATCACGCCTGGCGGCACTCTGGTAAGTAACGTGGTTTTCGGAGTGCCTAGCGCGGAGTGACTCCCTCAAGCGCTCTCTTGGACGGCGGCTTTCCCGAAAACAGCCTTTTCCACAGTGGCTAGCGGCAGGAACAAGGTTCGAGGCTGGCTGGCGAAAGTAAGGAAGCCGAAGCGACGATAGAAAGCTACCGCCTGATCGTTCGTGGCATCCACTAGGAGCGCGTACACCGCGGGGGGCGATTGCAAGCTCCGGCGCGTGGCGTCGATCAAAAGCGCCCCGCCCAGGCCGCGTCCCTGAAACTTCCGGTCGACTGCCAGACGGCCGATCCGAACCGCAGGCAAGGTGGGATAGCGCGGCAGGCGCTTGGTTTCTTCGGGAGGCAGATCAATGAGAGGGATGCTCGCGGCGGCGATGGTGTAATACGCCGCCACTTGACTGTTTTCCACCCCCACGGCGTCTCCTACCTCCACCGCGTCTCCTACCTCCACAGCCACGAAGCAATTGGCGATGCGGCGGCGGATGTCCTGAGTAGCTTGGGTCTTGAAATATCGATCCAGGGCTTCCTCTCCGCAGCAGAACGACTGGCGGTCGTGTTCGGCGCCGAGCGGCGCAAGGCGGAAAGGGGGGTCGGTCATTACATAACGGGGCGGATTTTGATCCGCCGGGCCATAACGAGGCGGATTAATCCTCCGGGCCGAACAGCTCACGATGGCGTTTGGCGGCTTTCTTCAGAGCCGCATTGGGAGCCGGCGGATTCAGGATCGCCTGGGCGATCCGCCGCTGGTCTTCAATGGAAAGGCGAATGATTTCGGTTTGTTCGATGGCCCTGCAGGCTGCCTCATCGGCCGCGGCCACCACGAAATCCGTGAGGGTGCGCCCCTGAATCTCAGAAGCGCGCTTCAGCCGCACCATTACCTCAATGGGAAGGCGGGCTTCCAGACGGGCGGTGGTGGTGGTTTCGGCGCTCATGATCAAACTATACGGCATTTTGCCGTAAGTGTCAACCATGAACATCTACTTCAGTTCCATCATCATGGCGCTGCCCGTCCCATGCGCCAGCGACTCAGTATGCGTCCGGTTGCCCCGGTTGAACCGGATGTCGAAGGCCTTATATTCGTTCAGCGTCTTGGCGCCGGCGGGCGTGGTGGAGACCAAAGCGGTGGGCTCCAAATAGACCACCACGACGTCTTTGTCATGGAAGTGCATGGGCGTCGGCTCGCCCGGATTCCAGCGGTAGGACCAAACGATCACCCGATCGTTCTCGAACAACTTATTTACGTGCGGGCGGGGAAAGGCCGGCGGATAGCCAGTCTTGTTTTCGTACTGCGCCCGGGGATGATCTTTGAGCTCGATCACTAACGATCGGTCCCCAACCGGACCTGGCTTGCGCTCTGCGCCTTTCGCGCTGAAGTTGGCGGTCCCGGCGTCGGCCCCCGTCAACTTCATCACCACCACATCGCCATCCGCCGCTGCCGGATTACTCTCACCCTGGGCCCACGTCACATCCCATACCTTGACGCGCTCATTATCAATCGCGGGTTTCAAATCATCGCTGGCGGGTTTCAGATCCTGACCATAAAGGGCGGCGCACACCGCCGCCAGTGCGATTAATTTACCGGCCATTTGCAATAACCTCTTCATAATATTTCTCGTATTGCGGAATAATCATCGAACTGGCGAATCGTTCTACCGCGGTCCGGCGCGCGGCCGCCGCCATGGACCGGTGCAGCGCTTGGTTCGTCAGCAGTTCTACCACTCGCCGCGACTGCGCCGCGATGTCGCCCACCGGCTCCAGGAAGCCGTCCACGCCGTCCGTCACCAGCTCCGGCAGCCCGCCCACACGCGTCGTCACCGGAGGAACGGCGCACGCCATCCCCTCCAGCGCGCCCAATCCGAACGACTCCATCTCGCTCGGCATCAGCAGCACATGCATGCGCGGAAACAGCCGCTCCACGTGATCCTGCTTGCCCAGGAACGTCACCTGCCGCTCCACTCCCAGCTCGCGCGCCAGCCGATGGGCTTCGGGACGGTCGGGACCGTCCCCCACCATATATAAGTGCGCGGGGGTCGCCTTGAGGACCTCCGCCAGGATTCGCACGCAATCGTTAACGCGCTTCACCGGCCGGAAGTTGGAAATGTGCATCAGGCGTTTTTCGCCGCTGCCTGGATCGCTGGTGTCGGGATCCATCGGGCGGTAAATATCGATGTTCACGAAATTATAGATGACGCGGATCTCGTTCGGCACGCCGAATACTTCGTACGTTTCGCGGCGCACGTCCCGGCTGACGCCGGTGATCCCATCCGATTTCGAGATGGAGAATTTCGTGATCGGAAAGTAGGACCGGTCCAGCCCGACAATCGTGATATCGGTGCCGTGCAGCGTGGTGATGAAAGGCAGACGCCGTCGAGAGGCCACCATCTGCTGTGCCAGCATGGCCGCGGTGGAGTGCGGGATGGCGTAATGCACATGCAGCAGGTCCAGATCGTAATCTTCGGCCACCTCCGCCATGCGCGACGCCAGCGCCAGGCAGTAGGGTGGATATTGGAACAGCGGGTAGGTGGACACTTCCACTTCGTGATAGTAGATGCGGGGGGTGCCTGGATCCAGGCGGATCGGATTGGAGTAAGTGATGAAGTGGACGTCGTGGCCGCGCGCGGCCAGTTCCAGTCCGAGTTCGGTGGCGACGATGCCGCTGCCGCCATAGGTGGGGTAGCAGGTGATCCCGATGCGCATGGATTAGGAGGACCGCTCCCTCACGGTCGCGGCTCGGTCGCTCGCGCCCCATTATGTGGTTGGGGCGCGGTGGATTGGGGCCGCGGCTCGGCAAACAGCCAACCCAAACCAATTTGACCATGAATGTTCTGATCGGGATGCGCCACGTCGCCTCCGCCGAACCATACTGTAGCGCGATCGCCAGTGCCGATGACGGTTGGATCGCAGATCACCTTCGAATCCCAGGACTGGCCGCCCGCGATGACGTCCGGCTGCTTCTCCCAATGGACGCCGTCGCGGGAACGCGCCAAGCCCAGCCGCCGGACTTCACTGCGATCGCGCCCGGTGTAAAGCATCCAGTAATATCCGCGCGCGGGCCAAACCGCCGGTTCGCCGAGTCCGTTGGAGTCGAACGCGCCGTAGTCTCCCAATTCCAGAATTGGATTGCTGCGCAGCTTGTACCAACTCACGCCGTCCTCGGAAACGGCCACGCCCAGCCTCTGTTGACGCGCGCGATCCATGCCCAGATAGAACATGTAAAAGCTGCGCCCGGCGCGAATCACATAGGGGTCGGCCACGCCGCGCTCATCCCAGCTTCCCCAGGGACCGAGATTCAGCACCGGAGGACCATGACGCGTCCAGCGGTGTCCGTCGCGCGAGCGCGCCAGACCGATCTCCGCCCGGCCGTCCGCACCGGCCTGGTAGTAATAAAGGATTCCACTCTCATCGGCGATGGCCGAACCATTGGCCGCAATCGTGCCACCTTCCCAGGTAGCCGGATCGGGCGATAGAAGCAGCCCCTCCTTTTGCCATGTTACGCCGTCGCCCGAAACCGCGAGCCCGGTGCGCCAGGTCTGGCCGTCGAAACCCGAGAAGAAGTTGTAGTAGGCGTCCCCCTGCCGAACCACGGAGGGATTCAGAACGTCCACGGCGTCCCACTCGCCGGCGCTGCCACTTGACAGCACCGGATCCGCGCGCGCCTGCCATCGCCACGTGACCTCAGGTCCGCCCGGCTGCTCAGGCAACGTGAAATCCCGATACTTTCCGCAGCCGCCTAGCAGGAAAATCCCCAACCAGCCAATCGCCAACCAGCCAATCGCGGGCGCGTAGCGCGCCAGCGCGCCGCCCCTCACGTAGCGAGCCTTATTTTGAGTCCCGCTCCCTGTCCGGGCTTGGAATCCAGCACCATGTCGCCGCCCAGCGTACGTACGCGCCGTTTGATGCTCATCGGTCCCAGCCGCAGCAGCTCCAATTCATCCAGTGTATAGCGGCCGCTGAACGGAAAGCCGTTCCCGTTGTCTTCCACCAGGATCTCGAGCACGGCGTCCGATTTTGCGATGCTCACGGCCACACGGGTGGCGGAAGAATGCTTTTGCACGTTATAGAGCGCCTCACGGACGATCTGCAACAGTTCGAGCGAAACCTCGGGCTCGGCCGGTTCCAGAAACTCGGCGCTGACGAAGGTGGCGGGAATGCCGCTGTCTTTTTGAAACTGCTCCACTACCCGGCGCAGCGTGGCGTTCAAGCTGCCTTCCACATCCACCGGACGCATGCTGCGCACGAACGCCCGCAGCTCGTTCACCTGCGACTTGCACAAATCCTGAAGCTGCAGCAGCTCTTCGGTGGCAGCCGTCAAATCGCGCGTCAGCAGCTTGCGGATGATTTCCAAACGCATCTGGAAGCTGATAAAGCTCTGCAGCGGGCCATCGTGAAAATCGGCCGCGATGCGCTGCCGTTCCGATTCGCGCGCTTTCTCGGCGTCGTAGCGGTAGAGCACGGTCTGGCGGGAGCTGTTCGACAACCGTTCCTCCAGGTACTCGCGCTGGACCGCCAGCACGCTGCCCAGTATTCCCGCCGCGATGAAGGCCGGGCGTAGTATCTCGGCCGCATGCAAGGTCGGCAGCAGATAGAGCAGCGCGATGGCCGAAACCGCCACCACCACGGTCTTCCACCAGGGGTGCAGCATCACCGCCACCAGCAGCACGTAGGCATAGAATACCGAACTGATCCAGTACCCGTAAGTGGCGCCACTAATAGCCGCCACGAAAAAGAAGACGAAGTCGAACACCAGCGCCAGCGTCGGATATCCGGAATCCTCCAGGCTCCTCCAGAACAGCGCCACACACGCATACGTGGTGTAGACGGCGAAGAGAATGGCCGTATCGGTCCACACCAGGCTGGAAGAGATGAGCTGGGTTGCCAGGCAGCTCATCGCCAGGAGAATGCGAATCAGACTGAGCAAGCGGCGCCAGGAGGTGGGGAGCATGGGTCTCTCTAGAAAACTTCGCCCGGTTAGAAAACTCCACTCGCGCCAATCGTCCTGCGGCCGGAGGCCGAGCCGCGTGAGTAAGCCAGCCGGAGCGCGTTACTGCTCCACATACAGCCGCACGCGATTGCTCTGCTGCCCTTCGGCCTCCAGATACAACTCGGCTGGACCGGCATTTACGATCCGCGGCATCTGGATCTCCACCAAATAAAACCCCACGTAGCCCGGGGCGAGCGAGGCTTGCGTCACCTCTACCGGCGATCCGTCCAGATAGGCATGCACCGCCGCGGCCACTCGGGGCGGGTCCTTCAACGGCGCCGCCAGCCCGGTGGGCCAGTCCGGCGTCACTCGTCCAAAACCGGTGGCCAGCACCTGAATTCGGCCAGCGGCGCGTGCCGGCTTACTGGCGTCCAACAATATTCCACTGGCGGCGTCCATAATCAACGGCGTTCCTTCGGGATCCACAAAAATGGCGGGCGAGACGCTTCTGAGCGGAACTTCAAAACGCAGCGGCCCGGCCGCCGTGTTCAGCGACGACGACACCAGCGACAACGACACCGTGTTTCCCTTGGCCGAAAACGGAACCTGGATCTGCGACGCGGTGTCGGACGCATCCAGCACCGGCGCGGCTACATCGCCGCTCGAAGCCGACTCTACGCGCGCTCCGAGCACACTGAGCAGCGTTCCCGGCGCCGCCGGTTTGGCGCTGTAATCCGCCGCGTTGACAACCCTTGCGTCGCTGAGCCGGTGCGGAGCGATGGCGGTATACACGCCATATCCATCCAGCGCAACATAGAGCTGGTTGCCTCCCGCGTCCAGTTTTACGTCGGTAGCCGCGGCCGCCGGCAGCCCGTCATTGAGCGCGGTCCAACTGCCGGGACGGCCCGCCGAGCCGAGATCGGTGGCGGTGAAGAATACTCCCGCGTCGGTGGCGACATAAATGGCGCCGCTCGGCCGATCCGCGCTTACTCCGCGGGCCGCGGCGCCATCGGGAAGATTGGCGGTGATGTCGTCCCAGAAGCCGCCGCCGTTCATGGTCCGCAGCACGTAGGAAGCTTTCGCCGCATTCGGCGCGGCCCCGGCTCGCGCGCTCAGGGCCGCCACCGCCACGCGCGGATCGCTTGGATCCACCCAGATTGCTTCCACTTTGCCCGATTCGCCCGCCTTCGACGCAGCTCCCCAACTCACGCCCGCGTCGGAGGAGACCCGCAGCCGGCCCTCCGAGTCGCCCGTATAAATATAATCTGTCGCGGTAACGACGGCGGTCACCGAATGCTGCAACACCTGCGACAACGCGCTCCTGAGGTTCTGATCGCGCTCCACGTCGGCTGCCTCCACCGGCTTCCAGGCCGTCTTCTCGCCAGGCGCCCATTCGATTTCCGCCGTGCCGCCGGCAACCGATAATCGAACGCCCCGCGTGCCCCCCGGCAGGCCCAACAGATGCGCGGCAGGGAGATTGGGCAGGAAGTCGTTCAGCCCGGTCCAGGAAAGACCGCCATCCACCGATCGCCACACGCCTGTGGCCGAGGCTACTGTTACTTCGTCCGGATCGTTGGGCGAAGCTGCCGCCGACTGCAGCCCGGCGCCCAGAATACAGGCGCCCCGATAGTCCGTTAGATTGATCCAGGATTTTCCGGCATCATCCGAACGGTAAACGTCGTGCCCCACGCCGTATAGCCGTCCCGCCGCGCCTCCACTGGCGAGCTTAAAATCAGCTTCGGGGATTTCAGCGGCGATTGGCTCGCTTTCCACCGGCGCGCTCACTTTCCCATCATTGTTCAACTGCCATTGCTCAAAATCGCGGGTTTTGAACAGGCGGCCGGAAGCCGTTCTGGCGTATAAAGTGGAACCATCCGGAGAATACCAGACCCGATCCACCGCTCCCGTGGCCAGAGAGGGCAAAGCCAACTCCAGGGCGGAGTTTCCAACGTGCCGCCAACCAATACCGGCGTTCGGTCCTCCCCCTTCAATTAATGCCTGTCCGAAGGCGTACCATGGCGACGCTGCGAAACAGACCGCGCAGGCGACACTGCCTATTACTCGCCCTATTACTGCCCCTCTTACTGCCCCTCTTACTGCCAATGTGGCCCTCCGACACATGGATTGAGTCTATTGTATCCTTTCGTTCGGTTTCCTTCGCTGGAACGGCTTGAATCTATACAGGTTCATGGCGAAAATCCCGATAGGATGTCTTCTTGCTATGCACTTTTGATGATAGACTGTGTGGGAAGAAGTTGGGCCGGTTAGTAGTTCGCATAGTACTTAGTACTTAATTGGGAAATCGGCCGAGTTCGCGTTAACTTTATGAGGCGGAGAGGTATTCACGGGTCGGTTTGCGCGCTGCTGGCTATAGCGGCGGCGCAGATCTGCTCTGCCCAGTTGTTTCCGGTATCCCCGGATGCGGCGGCCAAGGTAATTACGTTGACCGGACAGGTTTCGGTGCTACGGGACTCGCAGCCCTGGGCGCTCAACGTTGGCGATCTGGTCCAGACCCAGCAAGTGATCCTCACCGGCCCGGACGGTTACGCGAAATTGCAGACCTCCGACGGCAGTACGTTTGAGGTTTATCCCAGCTCCAATGTCATTTTCCGCAAAAATCCGGGGAGTCTGCGCGATCTGCTGGATCTTTTTGTCGGCCGCGTGAAAATACATATTCAACGCCTGGGCGGGGAGCCCAATCCAAACCGTATCATGACGCCCACCGCGGTGATCTCGGTGCGCGGCACCATCTTCGATGTCAGCATCAACGACGACGATGAGACCACCGTGGTTTCGGTGGACGAAGGATCGGTGGAGGTGCGGCACGCACTGAAACCCGGCGCTCCCAAGATCGTCAATGCCGGTGAAACGCTGCATGTTTATAGGGACGAGCCGCTGGCTAAGAGTCTTATCGACAAGAATGAATTGTTCCACCGCATCGTACGCGGCTTGGGCGATGCCGCGTATCGAATCGCGATCAGTCCTCCGGGCCGTGTCGGTATTACGATTCCCGGCAGCGGTGGCGGTTCAACCGGCCAGCATGCGCCTCCGGGACCGCCCACCGCGGCGCCTCCGGCTGGAAATCCATCCGCGCCGTCCACAGCCCCTCCCAGTTAACAGGAAATACCGGCTCCCTCACGGTCGCGGCTCTTACTTTCCCACCAGGTGGTTCACGCTGGTGTTGTTTTCCAGGCAGATGAACTCGAACAGATCCGTATCCGGCATCAGGCGCTGGTTGAGCTTGTAGCTCCACGGCCTGGTGAAAGTTTTGGGATCGTCTACTGTAATCTCGATCTCCAGCGTCCCGTAGTTCAAGCGCCGGAATCGTTCCGTGACCTTGGCGGCGCTGCTTATCGGCGTGCCTTCCTCATCCATCCAGCCCTGGTCGCGGAATCCGGTAGTTTGAACCACCAGCGCATCGCCTTCCCAATGGCCGGTGGAATAGCCATACCACCAGGGATCCGGATCGTTATCCGGCAGCGGCCGTCCATCCATAAAGATCTGGCGAAGACCGTTGTTGGCTTCGTAGAGGATCAAGATGAGCCCCGGCGTCTGGACGATCTTGCGGGGCTGCGGATGGCTGTGAAGCTGCACCGGGTTAATGGGCAAACAGTACGCGTCCGGGTGATCCTTACTGTGGCCGGCCAGTCGCTCTTCGCGGAGTTTGGCGGCCCAAGGCTGAAGCGGCAGACCATCCGGAAATAACGATGTCAAATCCTGGAACGGCCGG
>Ga0181525_10003137_pt1 | contig 13222 bp, 10 predicted proteins | sample PEATcosm2014_Bin_48_FD_121100 | JGI IMG/M metagenome (GOLD analysis project Ga0181525, IMG submission 121100) | Peatland microbial communities from MTU Mesocosm Facility, Houghton, MI, USA - PEATcosm2014_Bin06_10_metaG | ecosystem: Environmental > Terrestrial > Soil > Wetlands > Peat | place...
CAACTTATGGCTAATGAATTCAAAGCGGATCGGATTCTGGCTGCTCAAAAGCCAAGGCGCCAATTGCAGGAGTTGATAGTTGCCGCCGAGCGTTCGCACCTTGCGGGCAAACTCTCGCCCCGCACCCAGATCCGCGCTGTCCCAGGCGCGCGCGCGGGGTTCGAAAATCACGCGCTTGCCCTGTCTCGCCACCTGCATGGGAATATAAACATCGTCGAGGATGGTTCCCTCAGGAATCGGAGCCAATAGCTCGCGCCGCACGGCGTAGAGAGCGCCGGTCGCGCCCACCACCGAGCCTGATGCCGCCTCAAGCTCTCTTACCTGCTTCTCCACTCTCCAATACAGGCTCATGCCTTCAGTCGCCTCGCCCGCCTCCGGATCTCCCAGCATCAACTCTCCGCTTACGCATCCTACCTCCGGGTCCGCAAAATCCTCGGCCAGCATCCGCAGCGCTCCCGGCTCGATCCTCTGGCGCGCGTCTGTGAACACGACAATCTCCCCGCCTGCCAGCTCCATAGCATCGTTCAGACCAGCCGCTTTCCCCCGTGAAAGCTGGCTCAGAACCACTTGCACCCGCGGATCGCTCCCATGCGCGCGCAGGATCTCCTCAGTTCGATCGGTCGATCCATCCGAAACCACGATGATCTGGCACGCCGGATAATCGAGCGCCAGCAAGTTTTGCAGCTTCTTCTCCAGAATCTGCTCTTCATTGCGGACCACCATGGCGATCGACACCGGCGGCGTATACGCCCCGCGCCTTACTGGTTGGAAACGCCACAGCATACGCAGCCGCAGCCAACAGACGTATCCAACATACGTGTAAGCAATGAAACCCGCCGCTATCCAGAAGGCATATCTCATTAGCTCAGTTTCCCTGTTGCTCGTCGGCTTACGCTCGCGTAGTCTGCAAACCCTCTTCCGCCGACATTCTTTCGCTGGCCGATCTAACCTTAGCCGGCCCATACCTGAACACCATCAGAATCGTTGCTCCAAACCTCCGAAAGTAACGCGAGGACATGGTCAACCGCATCAACAGTATCTGGATCAAAGCCAGCGGGGCAAAGAAACTAAGGAATGGCTGGGGCGGGGCCAGAAAACGGCGCGACTCCTCCTCCAAGCCAAATTGGCCGCAGATCTGCAACAGGCGCCGCGCACTGTTTGCCCGGTAGAAAGTTGGGAATATGTCGCTTCCTTTCCGGCGATCGGCCCAGCCTATCAATGTGAGCAGAAATCCTCGCGGGACCAGGCGCGCCAGCGTATGGTTCAGAAAAACTGCATAGTTCAGGAGGTTCGGCGTGTGAACAATAAGCTGCCCACCGGGAGAAAGCACTCGCACCATTTCGGAAAAAGACTTCGCCGGATCGCTCAAGTGCTCCACCACCATATTGCAAGTAATCAGGTCGAAGCTGGCATCCTCGAAAGGAATGGCCTCGGCGGAGCCGAGGACGAGTCTCCGCATATTGCGATGCTTCCGCACACTGTGAAAGTCCACGTCACACCCCACGGCCATACCCGCGTTGGCTACCAGAGCGTCTTCAATCGGCTCAAGATCCTTGCCAAGAATCCGCCACCCGCATCCCAAGTCCAGCCATGTCGTTTCCCTGGTCACGTACGGCAGCACCACGGTGCCGTAGATTTGCTGGTTCCAGATAAGATCGGGAACAATCAACTTCATCAGGCGCCGGGTCATCCGCCTGCCGAGAACCGCGCTCCAAAGATCATGGAGCTTCATGAGAGCCGCCACCCTTTCACTTCGCTCCCCGTCCCAGCAACACGATCTTGATGGTCTGGAACATGATCAGAAGATCCAGACCGAGCGAGGCATTCTTGATATAGAACAGGTCGTACTGCAGCTTTTCGCGCGCGTCTTCCGGAGTGTTTCCGTACTTGTACTGCACCTGGGCCCACCCGGTAATCCCTGGCCGCACCACGTGACGCACGCCGTAGTAGGGAATTTCGCGGCTCAGCCACTCCACAAATTCCGGCCGCTCCGGCCGCGGACCCACGAAATGCATGTCCCCCTTCAGCACGCACCACAGCTGCGGAATTTCATCCAGCCGCGAAGAGCGCAGAAATTTGCCCACCCGCGTGATCCGCGGATCATCGTCGGTAGCCCACGTGGCTCCGGTGTCCGCCTCGGCGTCCACTCGCATGGTGCGGAACTTGTAGCAATAAAAAATTGCTCCTCTGCGGCCTACGCGTTTCTGCCGGTAGAGCACAGGTCCGGAAGAATCCAGTTTGACCGCCAGAACAATGAAGGGAAGCAACGGCAACGAAATCAATAGTCCGACCAGCGCAACCGAGAAGTTGAGCGCGCGCCGCACCAGCCGGAAAAAACCGCTGAAGCGGAAACCTTCCGCAAAGATCAGCCAGCTTGGGTACAGCTGTTCGACCTCGATTCTTCCCGAAATTCTCTCCAGCCACGATGTCGCCTCTTCTACCTTTACACCGCTGAGGCGCAGGTCGAGCAATTCCTCCACCGGAAGGGTGCCGCGGCGGTCCGCCATCGCGACGATCACGCGGTGCAGGCCTCTTCCACTCGCCAGACCGAGCAGGTGCGAAGCCACATTGTCGCGGCTCAATTCGCCCTCAACGTCGCCGGTCCATCCCACTACTTCAAACCCCAGCGCGGAGCGCTCCCGCAAACCCCTCACCAGCCGCTGCGCTTGCTCCCCCGCACCCAAAACATAAACCCGCTCGCGCAGGAACGGTTGTTTCACCATCCAGGAATAAGCGGCTCTCCAGCCAAACAAGGTAACCGTGAGGATGACCAATCCCCAGGAAGCCGACCCATTCCCAGGCAGAAGGCTCGGGTAACCGTAATCCAAGGCAGCCAGGGCAAAGGCTACGACCCCCAGCACCAGCATGAGCCGGAAGGCGTGATCGCCCCGCGCGCTGAAACTGGAAGAGTCGTACAAATCGAATAAATGCGAGAGCAGCAACACCACCGCGGTGACGACCAGAATCTTCGGACCGAGCGCCGCTAATATCTGAAGGTATCCACCCTCCACGTTGCCCAGCAGCCAGCTCTCTGGGTTCCGCCATAACGTCGCCAGCAGGAACGACAGCCAAACGATCATGGCCTCGCCTACCAGAAGTATCACCGTGCGCAGCGGATAATAAACTTTGAACAGCCGGATCACGTTTTCCCGTTCCCCTAGGACTTGGACTCGGCCACGTTCTTCACATACGCCTCATAGTAGTAGCGCGAATAGGGAGCGGAATCGTGATCCGTCCCGTTCAGCACAATTCCCACCAGCGCTTGCTCCGGAAATTCCTCACGCGCTCGGCGCGCCATATCCACAGGCGTGGCATTGGAGCGCACCACCATCAGTACACCATCGCAGGCCTTCGCCAGCACACTGGCGTCGGAGACCGGCACGGCCGGCGGTGAATCGACGATGATCCAGTCGAAGAGGGCTTCAACCCGCTGCAGCAGCATCTTCAATCGCCCGTTCGCCACCAATTCCGCCGGATCGGAGATTTGCTGGCCGCTGGGAACAAAGTACAGATTCTCCATGAGCCCACGCTGCATAATCGCAAATTCGTCGCTCCCGCCTTGCAGGTAATCGGCGAGACCGGGTGATGCCGTCGTGCCCAGCATCGTATGCAGGCGCGGACCACGCAGGTCGCCATCGATCAGTAATACGCGGCGGCCGTGCTGCTTCACCATGACCTGCGCCAGATTTGCCGCGGTGAAGGATTTCCCTTCCTTGGGCAGCGCGCTGGTCACCAGAATCTTCTTCAGAGGCATCTTTTCCCGCGTGTGATAGAGGCGGGAGCGCAGGGTGCGAAACTCCTCCGTGCCGCGAGCATGATCGTCGCCGTTGAAAAACAGCATCGTCTTCTCATCCGGCTTCCACGGCAATTGCGGGCAGCGTGCGAGTAACGCATCCAGGCTGAACGGACTGGCGAACGTCGGCATCGCGGAATTAAGTGGTACGCCTCCGCCATGCATTCCCGTTTCCACCGCATCCGGAAACTCGTCCGCTGGCGCCATCGTGGGCGCTTCCGCCGGCAGTGACGCGAAACTGGGCTGGGCTGGACCTCCCTGCGACGCGGCCCGCTCCTGTTCCGCTTTTTTCAGTGCTTCGTGAATTCTGCTCATAGCTTCCTTCCCCCGGGGAGGTTCTTATCGTCTTCTTCACGCAAACGGTCGGCTAACGTAGACAAAGACCGCAAGGCATCGACCAGGTCAAATTTCTCCTGTCCCACCGACTGCGGCGGCGTCGTCATCGCCCCGGCCGCCGTACCATCGCCCAGATCAAAATCCCGGGCCACGCTCTCAACCACCGGCGGTAAAACCACCTTCTGCTGATCCACGAACGCGCTGACCAGGCAGTGCTCGCATAACAGGTTGATAACCCGCGGAATTCCACTGGCATAGCGATGGATCGCGACCACCGATTCGGGATCGAAGATCTGCTGGCCATTGGAGCCGGCGATGCGCAGCCGCTGCTGCACATACGCTTTCGTTTCTTCCAACGTCAGCGGATGCGTCTTGGCGCGCAGCGTCAGCCTTTGACGCAACTGCCGCAGTTGCGGTTGCTTCAATTTCTGCTCCAACTCGGGCTGACCCACCAGTACGATCTGGAGCAACTTCTCGGTAAAGGTCTCCAGATTGGTCAGCATGCGAATCTCTTCCAGCACTTCCTCCGTCAGGTTCTGCGCCTCATCGACGATCAACACCGCCGTCTCGCCTGCGCGGTAGCGATCGAGAAGCCAGTTGTACAGCCGCAGCAGGATCTGGCTCTTGGCCTTCGAGTCGCAGGGAATGCCGAAATCAGCCATCATGTAGTCGAGAAACTGCGTCGTATTCAAGCGCGAGTTGAAGATGAACGCAGTCGCCACCTGCTGCAGGCGCAGCCATTCCAGCAACTTGTTGATGAGCGTGGTCTTTCCAGTTCCCACTTCTCCGGTCAGCAGCACAAAACCTTTGCGGCTCTGGATGCCATAGGTCAGGCAGGCCAGCGCCTCCTCGGTATGCCGCGTCAGAAATAGATAACGCGGGTCCGGGTTGACATTGAACGGATTTGCCCGCAAACCATAGAACGCTTTGTACATGATCCTCGCCTAAGACTTAGTCGCCTGAACGCTTGTGCCCTAAACTCGAGACGTTTCCTTTTGTTCCTCAGGCTGCTTTTTTCGGTTCCAGAAATGTCCCTTGCCGTTGCCATTTCCGTTGCCCGGCACAGTCTCCACCACCCACGGAACCGAAACCAGCATAGGAAGCTCCAGAGCGGCCTCGGCATCGGCTTCCGTGCGAATGCAGTTGTCGCGCAATTCCAGCCACAGCGCCACGCCAAGACCCAATACCAGGCCAGCGCCCAATCCTCCGCCCGCAAAAAATAGCCGGTTCGGGAAGCTCGGTGAATCCGGCAGGTTGGCGGGGTTCAGCAGCGTCATCTGCGCGCCTTGCTGCTGCTGCTCTGCCTGGGTCGCCATCTGGGATGTGCTTTGCTTCGCCAGATCGTCCTGATAGACCTTCTGCGCATTGTCGTAGTCGCGCGCGAGTTCCTTGTATTGCTCTTCAACCGCAGGACTCGATGCCACCCGGCTCTGGTAAACGCTGATCTCCTGCTGCAGCTTCTTCTGATCGCGCGTCGTCTGCGCAATCAAATCTTCATACTGGTGAATCTGCAGCCGCAATTGGCGAATCTCGGGCGGCTCGGAGGCCGATCCCTTGTCGTTCGCGGTCTCGGTTGTCGCGGTTGGGTTGTTAAGCTCGGCGAGTTTCTTCTTGACCTCGGAAATGTCTGCCTTCGTCTTGATCACGTCCGGGTGGTCGTTGGTATAGCGCGCCTGCAAGTCGATGAGTTGCGCTTGCAGTTGCGAGAGTTGCTGTTGCAGAGTCTGCGGATTGCTAGCTGACTCCGACGACTTCCATGCCGCGAGTTGCTGCGCCAGCAGCGATTCGGTATAAGACTTGTCCTGAGTTGCGCGATTCAAGCTTTGTGTATTGGCATCGAGCTGGGAACTCAGCCCCGAGAGAATCTTCAGGTTGTTGTCTTCGTCGCCCGGAAGCTGCCCCAGGTGCTGATCCTTGAAGGCTGCCAGTTTTCTATCCAGATCGTCGAGATTCTGCTTGGCTTCCTCCACCTGCTTGGTAAGGAATAGCGTTGTCCCCTGGGTCGCATCCTCTCTCGACTTCAGATCTTCTTCCAGCAGCATCGAAGTCAGCTCGGTACAGACCTGCTGCGACTCACGCGCCGTCGACGCCGTGTAGTTCACCAGGAACGCCGGAACCGAATCGTTCTGGCCCGGTTTTTTCTTTGCCCCGGCAAACTGCGAGAGATCGGTGACCACCGATTCGATCGTCATGTTGAGCTGGATGTTGTCGATCACATCCTCGACGCTCTGGCTTCCTTTGGCCAACCCCAGCCTTTCCACCATGGGCCGCAGACGGCTTGGACTCTTCACCTGCTGCACGATCGAGTTGATGTGCTGCGTCAGATCCTCGGTGAAGGCCTCATGCACCACCGCGTCGGGAATCTTCGGCGCCGACACCAGCACTTCCGACGTCGAAGTGTATTTGGCCGGGAAAATGTAAGAGGTCGAAAATCCGGCCAGTGGCGCCAGCAGCGCGGGAATCAGAATCACCTTCATCCGGCGGCGCAACATCGCCAGATAATCGTCCATGGTTAGTTCGCGGTTTTGCATAATTTCATTTGCCTGTTCCGCCGGCCCCGACGGCCGGCCTCAAATTTAGTCAAGCCGGATTGGCCGGGGAGTCCAATCCACTCCGATCGAACCTACCTGTCTCTGCGACCGGTTGCTGCATGCCCCGCTCGGCGAAGCACCCACGGGACATGCCGTATCGAAACCCGATTCGTTGAACTGATAACTCACGAATCCCCGCAGACTGCGCCCAAACTGCCGGTGCACACCCACTCCGCCAAAACCATAGCTGTAGTTGTTCGCGTCGACTGCCGACCCGGCGAGCTGCAACCGGGCGTTCTTGGCGTAACCGAGGTCACCAAAAACGTCCCAGACGCGGCTCAGGGGTCTGCGAAGGTCGAGGTGCGCGATGTTGCTCTCCGAGCCAGCGAAAATTCCCGAGCCATCGGTGTCGTAGCGCTGGAAGCTGAGCGAAAGCGTGGTCTTCTGAAATCTGTAGCGCATCGAGAGTCGGCCCGCGACACCGATTTTGTTGGCTTTCTCCGGCTCGGTGACGAAAGCTCCCCCCGACTCTATACAGTTCTCGGCGGTAGCAAAGGGATCGTCGCATACCGACTCGCTTGCGCTGATGTGCGTAAACTGCGGCCCCGCTCCAATCAGGAAATCCATACGCCCGGAAATGCGGTGCCCGTACAGCACTTGTATGACGTTCGAGTGAAACGCCGTGTCCGCGATCGAGAAGTCAAATGCCTGATAGCCGTAACTCACCGCGATCTGATCCTTCGGATTCAGAACCCGGTCATAGGCGACCTGAGCCGTATACTCGGAACTGCCCACGAAAACAACATTCTCTTCCGTATCGGCGATGGAGAAAATGTCACCGTAGAAATGCACCAACCCGTACCCCGCTGCCAGGGTCACCGAAGATTTCGGCGTCAGATCCTCGACGACGTCGGCCAATCCCACATTTGTCAGGCGTGGCACCTGGCCGACAGAGAGTCCACTTCCGCCGTAGAAAGCGCTGGCTTGACCGCCGAAGGCGCTCGCCCCCAGCATGCCAGCACCCAGACTGCCGAGGCCCGAGCTATATGCCCCTTCACCACCATAGGCGGAGTAGCCGAAATAGCCATCGGGAAGATAACTGAACGAGTCGCGGATGGCCAATTGCCCGCGCTTCCAGTTGATCCGGTTATCCATGTCGAACTGCTGCAGTTGCTCCACGCCAATATTGGAATGGTTGAAGTAAGCCACGCCGCCGATGTAATCGATGGCCACGTCGTAGTTTTTCCAGAGCTTTTGCAGGGTGAGGCTTCCCAAACCCCGCGTGACCGTGCCAGCCGTCGACCCGCCCAGTTCGTCCTGCACATTCGAATCCACCGATTCGCTGAAATGCAGGCCGGGCAACAGAAAACTCTCGGGCGCGGCGTGCGGCTCCAGGCCCGGTTGGTCAATGGCGGAAATCGGCGGGTTCTCGCTCACTGCAGGCGCGGGATTATCCTGTCCGAAGGCGGGCACTGGCGCAGCCGGTTGGTTCTGCTGGTCCTGCGCCCAGGCCACGCTGGCGGCAAACAAGCCCAGCGTCAGGGTCAAAACGATTTGGCCTTTATTCATCCGAATTCCTCTTCGACGCCTCTTTCACTCCCTACGGAACAACCAGCGTATCTCCCGGTTTGAGCACAATATTCTGTTGCGTGCCCCGTCCCTTGATCGCTTCCTTGTAGTTGAACGGCATTTTTGTCTCCTGCCCATTTTCCAGGCGCAGCAGGTAGATCGCTTTGAGATTGGCAAACTGGGTAAATCCCGCGCTGGCGAGCACCTGCAATACCGTCATATGCGGCAGTAGAGCCATCGCGCCGGTGTGCGTCACCTCGCCCAGAACGTAAATCCTTTGGCTGTTCATCGCGGTCACCACTACGGTAACGCGCGGGTCCGCGATATACTTCTTCAATTTTTCGGTGATGGACGCCCCGAGTTGCATGGGAGTCATGCCCGCGGCCTGCACGTCATTCAGTAACGGAATCGAAATCTTGCCATCGGGCCGCACCGGCAGTGTCACGCTCATATCCGGCTCTTTCCACACCGTAATATGCAGCGTATCGTCGGCGCCGATGACGTAATCGGAAGGAACTGCCGGTGCTGCTGCCTCTGTACGGGTTTCGGACGCCGCCTTCTCCGGTTTGGCCGCACTCGCGTCGCTGACGTCCTGGGCCCACACCGCACTGGTCCCGAAGCCCAGCAACATACAGCACGCCAGTTTCGTTACTCGCTTCATGCGCTCTCCTCTGGAGCTAGGAGGCTCCGTACTTCCGAGCATCCCATCTGTTTCATTTTGTACAGCAAAGCCTTGTAACTGATCTGCAACTCTGCGGCGGCCCGGCGCCGGTTCCACCGGGTGCGGGTCAACACGCGCAAGATAATTTCCTTCTCCGCCTCACGGGACGCGGCGCGCGCCGCCTGCTTCAGCGAAACGCGGCTGCCGTTGCCCGATGCGTCCGACCGGAGCAGCATGGCACGCAAGCCGCCCATCGCTACGGTTTCATCTCCCAGCGCCACGATCGCCTTGGCCGCGTTCTCCAACTCCCCCACGTTTCCCGGCCAGGAATACTCCTGAAACAGCCGCTGCGTCTCTTCGCTCAGCACGGGCACCGCACGCTGAAAATCGCGCCCATATTTCTTAAGAAAATGTTCCGTCAGCAGCGGAATATCTTCCCGGCGCTGGCGCAACGGCGGAAGCCGCAGGCACACTCCGCTGATCCTGTAATACAGATCCTCGCGGAGGTTCCCCATCCTCACTTCGGCTTCGAGATCGCGGGCGCTTCCGCAGATCAGGCGGGCCACACTTGAACAGCGGCCGTCTTTCCCATTCCCGGCGGTCAGAGCCCGCAGCAACCATCCCTGACCCTGCGCATTAAGTTCTGCCAGTTCCTCCAGAAAGACCGTTCCTTCGCCGTACAAACCCGCCAGCTCTGCCCACTCGTCAAACTGATCCGACCTCAAAGTCGCGCAGCAAACCACGCGAAACGCATGCCTTCCGCGCCGCGAAAGATCGTGAACCCGCCGGGCAGTCGCCTTCTTGCCGGCTCCCCGTTCCGCCAACAGCAGCACTGGAACTTCGCTTTGCGCAACTTCGCGCATTACCGTCTCCAGGCTGCGCATGCTTGGACTCATGCCCTCCACGAAGTCGACCCTGTTTGCCAGCTCGTGAATAAGCGCGGTGGCTGCGTTCTCTATACTTTGGCGCGCCTCGGACTGCATCTACTCGCCTCTTCGCGTTGGGTACTGATCAAAATGCCGCAGGATTTTCCCAGCTCCTAAAAGAGCACGGCAAGTGCCATCTGACATCCACCACACTGGAAGTTTACCGCCATGTTTTCATAAGTATACAGGCCAGAACAGACCCAGGGAGGGAGAAAAGGTATTTACGGTAGCCTACACCTTTCCGCACAAAAGGGAAAGTATTTGCCCACCCGCAGTTACTTGAATTCGGGTTCCACACCGCCCCATGTGGGGAAATAGTGTCCAAGTCACCTTCGGGCCGATCTCGATCTTGGACCCTGAGCACCCCCATGAAGGATCAGCACGCTCGGATCCCCACAAAGCTATGCCTCTTCGATGTGTGCCAACACGCTGGAGTTGCGGTGCCATCGGGCTTTTGATTGCGGCCTCCCGCGTGTTCGCTTATGCTGGACGGAACCCGTGGGGATTTAGGTCCGTCGAATGAACCCAGTGCTGCAATCGGAGCCCTCAACTGCGCGAGCGCCCGCCGCTGATGCGGCACAGCCCCCATTGTGGCAAACCTGTGTCATTGCTGCGCTACTGCTCTGGCTCTACACCCCAATTCTCACGCACCTGGCCAGGCAATGGTGGACCGATCCCAATTTCTCCCACGGTTTCTTTGTACCTCTGTTTTCCGCCTTCGTAATCTGGCAGGAGCGATCGCGGTTAACTAGCCTGAGGCCTCGACCCTCCTGGTCGGGTTTGTTTTTCCTGGTTGCCGGACTCTGCCTGCTCATTGTCGGACAACTGGGCGCCGAACTTTTTCTTTCCCGGTTGTCGCTGTTGATCGTGCTGGCCGCCCTGACCGTGCTCCTTCTCGGTTGGAATTTCTTTCGCGTCCTCTTATTTCCCTGGGCCTTCCTTGTGCTGATGATCCCGATCCCAGCCATCATCTTCAACCAGATCACATTCCCGTTACAGTTGCTGGCCTCAAAGGTGGCCAGCACCACTCTGCCCTGGATGGGCGTTCCCGTGCTCCGGGAGGGCAACGTCATCGTCCTTCCCGCTATGGCCTTGGAAGTAGCCGAGGCATGCAGCGGCATCCGCTCGCTGATGTCGCTGGCGACGCTTGCCATCATCTACGGTTATTTGATGGAACGGAAGATCTCCATACGTGTGCTCTTGGCCTTGGCGTCAATACCCATCGCCGTCTTCGCGAACAGCCTGCGTATTGTGGGCACGGGCCTGCTGGTACAGTACTGGGATCCCGAAAAGGCCGAAGGCTTCTTTCATGAGTTCTCGGGATGGCTCATTTTCGTGGTTTCTTTGATCATGCTCTATCTGTTTCATCGCGTCGTTCGCATTTTCTCGGGAGAGGAAACCGCAAAATCGTGAAGACCTCCAGCATTTTGCGTTTCGCTCTCGCTGCCGTAATAATTGCCCTCACAGCCATCCTGCTGCAAGCCCGGAGCCGCATCGAAATCACACCCCCGCACATGCCACTCTCCGCTTTTCCCGCGAAGCTGGCCAACTGGGACAGCACTGAGATTGTGCAGGACCAGCGCACCCTGGAGGTGCTCGGACCGGGAGATTTCCTGGAGCGCGTGTACCAGGATCCGTCCGGAAAGTTACCCTACGTCGATCTGTTCCTGGCTTACTTCCCCAGCCAGCGTGCAGGCGAAACTCCCCACTCTCCGCAACATTGCCTTCCGGGAGCGGGCTGGAACCCCGACGAAAGCACTCGCGTTACGCTTTCTCTGCCCGGTCACGCCCCATTTCCGGCCAACCTTTATGTCATCTCCAAAGGGGATGACCGCCGCCTGGTCTTGTACTGGTTCTGGGCTCACGATCGCGGTGTGGCCAGCGAGTACTGGGCCAAATTTTATTTGGTGAAAGACGCGATCGGCATGAACCGCAGTGATGGCTCGCTGGTGCGGTTTGTGACTCCGATGTTGCCCGGAGAAACGCCGGACGCCGCCGAGCGCCGCATTCTCCCTTTTACTTCCGCCGTCGTTCCGCTCCTCGATGACTATATCCCGCGCTGATCTTTCTTCGGCTTCGGCAGAAACCGAAGATCCCAACCGTCCCAGGCGCGTACTCGGCTTCCGCGATCTCGTCCTGTTTTACGTGGTCACCGGCATCAGCCTGCGCTGGATCGCCACTGCGGCCGCAGCCGGTCCGAGTTCGATCGTCATCTGGATGGGCGCCTGGCTCTGCTTCTACACCCCGCTCGCACTCTGCGTACTCGAGCTTTCTTCCCGCTATCCCAGTGAAGGCGGCCTCTATGTGTGGAGCAAGCGTGCCTTCGGAGATTTTTCCGGCTTCATGTCCGCCTGGACCTACTGGACCAGCAACCTTCCCTACTTCCCTGCCGTCCTCTACTTCGCCGCCAGCAACATTCTTTTTATGCGCCAGAACGCATGGGCGCATCTCTCCAACAACGCCACCTTCTACATCGTCTTTTCTCTGCTAACTCTCAGCGCTGCCACGCTGATGAACATCGTCGGCCTTGACGTCGGCAAGTGGCTGCACAACGTTGGCGCACTCGCCATGTGGATCCCCGTAGGCATCGTCATCGTAATGGGATTGATCGCCTGGCATCGCTACGGCTCCGCTACTCAGTTCACCGTGCACTCGATGACTCCCAGCACTCACCTGAACGACATAATCTTCTGGTCGGTGCTGACCTTCGCCTTCGGCGGATGCGAAACCGCCTCCTTCATGGGAGAGGAAATCAAAAATCCGCGGCGCTCGATTCCCTTTGCTCTGCTCTTCGGCGGAGCGACAGTCGCGTTCTGTTACATCGTGGGCACGACCTGCGTGCTGCTTGCCTTGCCTTCGAGCGAAGTCAGCAGCCTGCAGGGACTGGTTCAGGCCATCTCGAAAACCGCATCCCGCGTGGGTTTTCCCGGAGTGTTGCCGGTCGCCGCGTTCCTGATCGCCCTCAGCAACATCGGCGCCGCCGGAGCCTACCTCGCCGCGGTTGCCCGCCTCCCCTTCGTTGCCGGAATCGACCGCTTCCTGCCCCCAGCCTTCGGCACGCTCCACCCGCGCTGGAAAACTCCCTGGGTCGCATTGCTCACGCAATTCGTTCTCGGCGTAGCTTTTATTTTTCTAGGTCAGGCCGGAACCAGCGTGAAAGGCGCCTACGACGTGCTAGTCAGCATGGGCGTGATCGTCTACTTCATTCCCTACTTGTACCTGTTCGCCGCCATGATTAAACTGCAACGCGACCCCGCCGGGCCGGAAGTAATCCGAGTGCCTGGAGGAAGCACGGTTGCGAAGCTGGTCGCCGCGTTGGGATTCGTCACCACGACCCTGACGATCGTGTTATCTCTGATTCCGCAGCCGGACGAACCCAACAAGCCGCTGGCGTTACTCAAGATCG
>Ga0181525_10003138_pt1 | contig 13219 bp, 13 predicted proteins | sample PEATcosm2014_Bin_48_FD_121100 | JGI IMG/M metagenome (GOLD analysis project Ga0181525, IMG submission 121100) | Peatland microbial communities from MTU Mesocosm Facility, Houghton, MI, USA - PEATcosm2014_Bin06_10_metaG | ecosystem: Environmental > Terrestrial > Soil > Wetlands > Peat | place...
CAGGAGCGGCAGCAGCGCGGTGGAGTCCGCAGGCAGCGCGGCGAGCCAGGCTTCGCGCTGGTCCGCCGCCAGGTCGAGCGCGGTTTCCAGCAGTCGATTCAATCGCCGCCAGTCGGCTGATTCGAGTTGTCCAACGACTACGGCCACTTCGGTTCCGTTCCGTTCAACGGGTCATAACAGCGGGTCATAAAAGCGGGTCATAAAAGCGAGTCATAAAAGCGAGCCAGAAAAGCGGGCCCGAAGCACGGGGCACGACTCCGCCGCGCTGATCGGGCTTCTACGTCCGTAAGACGCATTTCATCCGTCAAACCGGGCGCGTTCCTGCCGCAAGATCGCTGACCTTGGACATGGGAATCCAGGGCCCGTTACCGCTTGATCGACACCATCAGCAGCAGGCGCGCGCGGTCCCAGTCGCGCCGCACGGTCCGTTCGTTGATGCCCAGGAATTGCGCAATTTCCGATTCGCTGAAGCCGCCGAAGTAACGCATTTCCACGACTTGCTTCAAGCGCGGGTCGACGCTTTCCAGTTCCAGCAGGGCGTCGTGCACGCGCTCGATGTCGTCGTCGCTTTCACCGTGCTGGTCGAGCAGGTCGGTCGATAGCGTGACATGCGCCTGGCCGCTGCCGCGACGCGCGGCGCGGCGCTTGCGCGCGAAATCGACGATCACGGAACGCATCACCTGCGCGGCATAGGCCATGAACTGTCCGCGGCATTGCGCGTCGAGGCGGGCGGCATGACACAAGCGCTCGTAGGTCTCGTGGACCATGACCGTGGTGTCGAGTAGCGTGATCGTCCCGTTTTGCGAAAGGCGCGAATGCGCCATGCGGTGCAATTCCGGGTACAGGGCGCCCACGATCTGGTCGATTGCGGCGCGGTCGGAGCCGTCCCGCGCTCGTTGCAGCAAGCTGGTGATGTCTTCCACGTTTCGCTACAGGGGCGGCGGGCTGCGGAAGATAGTACTTACCGCAGGGTTTTGCGGTCAATCAAAAAAATCCACCTTACCCGTCTCAAGGGAGTATTCCGCGCCGACGACGAGCAGGCCGTCGCTTTCGATCAGGTTCTCGAGCAGCTCCGAGCCATGGCGCAGGTGGTCGACTGACATGCGGATGTTGGCGCGCACCGCCTGGTGCACGAGCGCATCGTGGTCGTGGCGCAGTTCCGTCGAAAGGAGCGTTTCCACCGAAGGACGGACACGATCGACGATCGAGCGCAGATTGCGCGACTGTTCGGCACGCGGGCGCCGCAACTCCTCGAGCGTTGCCAGGATCGCACCGCATTGCGAGTGGCCCAGGACGACGACCAGGCGCGTTGCCATGCGCTCCGCGGCAAATTCCACGCTGCCGATCTGCGAAGGCGCGACGATGTTGCCGGCGACGCGGATGACAAAAAGGTCGCCCAAACCTTGGTCGAACACGATCTCGGCGGGGACACGCGAATCCGAACAACCCAGGATGACGGCAAACGGCTCCTGGCCCGCCACAAGCTCACGCCGGCGCTGCTGGGTGGCAACACCGTCCTGGTTGCGGATCTCGGAAACGAAACGCTGGTTCCCGGCGCGCAGGCGCTCGAGCGCCTCGTGGGCCGGGATCATGAGGGTGGCAATGCCCTCGTCGCCCGCGATCGCGGGCGACTCACAGTCCCACGCACACGTACTTCATCGTCAGGTACTCGTCGATTCCGTGGCGCGAGCCTTCCCGTCCGAAGCCCGACTGCTTGATCCCGCCGAACGGCGCCACCTCGGTCGTCATGAGGCCGACATTCACGCCGACCATGCCGTATTCGAGTTGCTCCGCGCAGCGCATCACGCGTCCGATGTCGCGCGAGTAGAAATACGCGGCCAGGCCGAACTCGGAGGCGTTCGCGGCAGCCACGACCTCGGCGTCCTCGCGGAAGCGGAACACGGGTGCAACCGGCCCGAATGTCTCCTCGCTTGCGACCAGCATGCTGTCGCGCACGCCCGAGAGCACGGTCGGTTCATAGAACGTCCCGCCCAGCGCGTGGCGCCGGCCACCCGTCTCGACCTTCGCGCCCTTCGCAAGCGCGTCGCCGACATGCGCCTCGACCTTCGCCAACGCGGCCGCATCGATCAGCGGCCCCTGTTGCACCCCGTCGTCGCTGCCGCGACCGACCTTGAGCGTGGCAGCGCGCGCCGCCAGCTTCTTCACGAATTCGTCGTAGACGCTTTCGTGCGCGTAGAAGCGATTGGTGCAGACGCAGGTCTGGCCGGCATTGCGATATTTCGAGGCGATCGCGCCTTCCACCGCGGCATCGACGTCGGCATCGCCGAAGACGATGAATGGCGCATTGCCGCCCAGCTCGAGCGAGAGCTTCTTGAGCGTTGGCGCGCACTGTTGCATGAGGATGCGGCCGACGGCAGTCGATCCCGTGAAGGAAAGCTTGCGCACGACCGGAGATTCGCACAGCAGCTTGCCCACCGCGATGCTGTTCTCGGCATCCGCCGGAACGATATTGATGACGCCCGGCGGAAACCCCGCACGAACGGCGAGCTCCGCCAGCGCAAGTGCGGATAGGGGCGTTTGCTCGGCGGGCTTGACCACGACCGTACAGCCGGCGGCGAGCGCCGGTGCGATCTTGCGGGTGATCATGCCGTTGGGGAAATTCCACGGCGTGATGGCCGCGCAAACTCCGACGGGTTCGCGCAATGTCATCAGACGCCGGTCGGGCCATGGCGAGGGCAGGGTTTCGCCGTTCACGCGCTTGGCTTCCTCCGCGAACCATTCCACGAAGCTCATGCCGTATGCAATTTCGCCGCGTGCCTCGGTCAGCGGTTTGCCTTGCTCGGCCGTGAGAATGCGCGCCAGATCCTCGGACGCAGCCATCGCCAGGTCGTTCCAGCGACGCAGCAGGATCGAGCGTTCCTTTGCCGTCTTGGCGCGCCATGCGGGGAAGGCCCGCTCCGCCGCCGCGATCGCCTTTTGCGTCTCCACGACGCCGCAGTTGGCGACTTCCGCCAACTTGCCGCCGTCTGCCGGATTGGTTACGGCAAATCGGCCCTGCGATCCGTCGACCCACGCACCGTCGATGAAGGCCTGGTTCTTGAAAAGGCCGCCATCTTCCAGGGGCGGCATTTGATTAACGCGTTGCAACATGTCGAGCTCCGATCACCTAGGCAACAAGGATAGCGCAGGCGCCCAAGTGGCTCGATTCATCTTGCCGAACTGCGGACTTCCATGGGAACGGTTGCTGGATTTCGATGGTTTCGCAATCGTTTGCAGCGAAAGCCTTAAGGTGGTGCCTGCGGCGAAACGAGGGTGCTGGTCTCAACGGTCGCCTGAGGGGAATTTCACGCGATGCGATGCATTTTCCCCGGTTTGCGTTGCGCCGCAGCAGCAATCGATTGCAACAGGCGCCGTGCGCCGGATTTGATATTCGGCTAATGTTCGCCGCTCGAAGCCGCTGCGCCCGGGTTGAGAAAGGTGCGCACGGCTTCCCGTTGAGAGCAAGTTCGCGCAAGTCAAGAGTAGATACAGCAGGGGAGGCATGGGGGATGGACTACGCGCAGCAACAGCGCAACCCTTTTAAGCATTTGACCGGTTTTGTGCTGGTATTGCTTCTGCACATCGTGGTCGGCTATGCAGTGGTCACGGGTCTCGCACGCAAGGTAGTGGAAGTCGTCAAGCAGCCGTTCGAGACCAAGATCGTCGAGGAGAAGAAGGCGCCGCCGCCGCCGGAGGCACCGCCGCCGCCGCCGCCCAAGCTCGTGGTGCCGCCGCCGCCCTTCATTCCGCCACCCGAGATCCAGATCGCGGTCCAGGCGCCGGCAAACACGATTACGCAGGTCACGACGAAGACACCGCCGCCGGCGCCGCCGGTCGTCAAGCCGACACCGCGTCCGGCGACGCCCGCTTCGTTCCAGCGCGACAAATGCTCGGCGGGACCGGAACCGGTTTATCCGATGGCCTCGCGGCGTAACCAGGAGGCGGGTACGCTTGTGCTGCATATGTACGTGGAGGCAAACGGATCGCCGACGAAGGTCGAGATCCAGAAGTCCAGCGGGCACGCGCGCCTGGACGACGCCGCCAAGGCATGGGCGCTGACCTGCACGCTCAAGCCGGGAACTCTGGACGGCAAACCGATTGCCGGTTGGACAAGTCAGCAGTACACGTTCACGTTACGAGATTAATGGGGAGCGGGATTAGCTTCTCCGTTGGAGAGGGTTCCCGCGTACGTTTGATTGAAGGAGGGGGTATGTTTTTTCAGAAACGTTGGCTCGCCGTATTGGCGACCGTGATGATCGGCGCCAGCACCGCCGTGGCGGTCGGTGCTTTCACACAGGCCGCATCGGCGCAGCAACCGGCCGGCACGAGCACTGACAACTCGGCCGCACCGGCAGCGGCTCCGCCCGCCGCCGGGCTTCCGCCCGACCACGAAGTCGTCGAGAACCCGTACGGAATCGATGCAATGTGGAAGGGTGGCGATTTCGTAACGAAGGGCACGCTGATCGTGCTGATCATCATGTCGTTCGGATCCTGGTACATCATCTTGACGAAGTTCTTCGAGCAGTTCCGCCTCATGGGGCAGGCGGGCGCCGCGCGCAAGACCTTCTGGAACGCCGGCAACGTCAAGGCCGGCATCGAGACGCTCAAGCCGAGCAGCCCGTTCCGTTATATCGCGGAGACCGGTGTCAGCTCGACGCAAAAGCATGAAGGCAACCTGACCGAGCACATCGACCTGAATACGTGGATCGACCTTTCGGTTCGGCGTGCGATCGAAAACGTGCAGAACCGCCTGCAGGACGGCCTGGCCTTCCTCGCAACGGTCGGATCGACGGCGCCTTTCGTCGGCCTGTTCGGCACGGTCTGGGGCATCTACCACGCGCTGACGGCAATCGGCATCGCCGGCCAGGCATCGATCGACAAGGTCGCAGGTCCCGTCGGTGAGGCGCTGATCATGACGGCCTTCGGTCTGTTCGTCGCGGTTCCGGCCGTGCTCGGGTACAACTTCCTGGTACGCCGCAACAAGGTCGCCATGGAGACCGTTCGCGGTTTCGGCTCCGACCTGCACCTGGTGCTCCTGGGCGACACAGGCAAAGGCGGCCGCTAAGGCCCGCCTTTCGGAGGCACATACATCATGGCGATGAACGTCGGCCAGGACAGCGGCGACGAGGACGAGGTCAATTCGACCATCAACACCACGCCGCTCGTCGACGTGATGCTGGTGCTCCTCATCATCTTCCTGATCACGATTCCCGTTGTCCTGCATGACGTCGCGGTCGAGTTGCCGAAGGAACGCAACCAGCCGCGCAAGACCAAGCCGGAAAACATCACGATCTCGGTCAACAAGGACGGCGACGTCTACTGGGGCCAGACGCTGATCAAGGACAACGAGAATCTGGTCGACCGCCTCAAGAAGGAGGCGGTCAAGGATCCGCAACCGGAAGTCCATATCCGCGGCGACATGAACGCGCGGTATGAGTCGATCGGACGCGTGGTCTTCGATTGTCAGCGGGCAAGCATCATCAAGGTCGGCTTCATCCTCGAGCCGCCCCCGAACAATTGAAGCCGGGACAGGTCTAAAAGGAAACCGTTATGGCGATGCAGGTAGGAAGCGGTTCGGGGGAGCCCGAGGTGATGGTCGACATCAACACCACGCCCTTGATCGACGTGATGCTGGTGCTGCTCATCATGCTCATCATCACGATCCCGATCCAGTTGCATTCGGTGAACTTGAACATGCCGGTCGGCAATCCACCGCCCCCGCTCAAGCCGCCGGTCGTGATCGACGTCGACGTGGACTTCGATGGCACGATCTATTGGAACGGTCAGGTGGTTCCGGACCGCGCGACCCTGAACACGTACATGCAGCAGGTCGCTTCCGAGGTCGATCAGCCGGAGGTGCATTTGCGGCCGAACAAGCTGGCGACGTACAAGTTTGTCGCCGAAGTGCTCGCAAGCGCGCAGCGCATCGGGGTCACGAAGATCGGTCTCGTAGGCAACGAACAGTTCATCAAGTAATCCGGGTACGAAAGGTTGTGAGCATGGGGTTTCAGAGAAATATCTCCCTGGTGGCACAGCGAGGCACGCCGGCGTGGCCGCGGGCTTCGGGTGTCGCGGAACTGGTCACGGTGCTGTTCGTTTCGGCGCTTGGCATGGCGACCCTCCCCGCCGCCTACGCCGATGACGCACCGCCGGCCGCCAATGCGGCGCCGAAGGAGACCGTGCGTGCTGAGGTTGGCAAGCCTCTGCAGGACGCGTTGAACCTGATGAAGGACAAGAAGTACCCCGAAGCGCTCGCGAAGATTCACGAAGCCGAACTCGTGCCCAATCGCACGCCGTTCGAGAACTTCACAATCGACCAGATGCGCGGCTCGGCGGCGGCGAATGCCGGGCAGGATGACGTTGCGGTCGCGTCGTACGAGTCTGCGGTCCAGAGTGGACGCTATCCGCCCGACCAGAAAATCAAGCTGGAACTCGCTATCGCGTCGACGTACTTCAACAAGCTCAAGAATTATCCCAAGGCGGCGACCTGGGCGAGCAATTACGTTCGCGACGGCGGTACCGATCCGACGGCGCAGGACCTCATCATCAACTCACACTATCTCAGTAACGACTACACGAGCGCCATCAACGAGTTGAAGGGCGTACTGGAAGCCGACGAGAAAGCCGGGCGGCCGACGACCGAAGCGCATCTCGATTTGCTCTACACCTGCTACGAGAAGACCAACAACTCCGCAGGCGAGAGCCAGATCCTCGAGAAACTCCTGGCGTCCTATCCGAAGAAGGATTACTGGGCGCTGGCGATCAGCCGTCTTTTGCATCATTCCTTTGCCGAGCGCCTGGACCTGGACCTGTTGCGCCTGCGCTTTGCCATGGGCGACTTCAAGAAGGAAGGCGACTACATGGACATGGCCCAACTGTCGCTGGAGGCCGGGTATCCGGCTGAGGCCAAGAAGGTCGTCGACGCGGGCTATGCGAACGGTGCACTGGGCAAGGGCGCCGATGCCGCGCGCCATCAGCGCTTGCAGGCGCTGGTGAACAAGAACGTAGCCGACGACCAGAAGGCGATCAGCGCCGGCGACGTCGATGCCGAGAAGGCGAAGACCGGCGACGGCCTCATGAACACAGGCTACAACTACGTCATCAACGGCAAGGCAGAGAAGGGTCTTGCCTTGATGGAGCAAGGCCTGAAGAAGGGCGGCCTCAAGCATCCCGAGGACTCGAAGATGCATCTGGGCATCGCGTATTACTACGCGGGTGACAAGCAGAAGGCTGCACAGATCCTTCGCTCCGTGCAAGGCAATGACGGCGTCGGCGACCTGGCGCACCTGTGGGCCGTTTTCGCGGCGGGACCCGGACACACCTGATCCTGCTTCGCCTCCTTAGCGCGCGCCGGAGCGCGCGCGGCGGGGGCTTCGCAGGACGGGGTCCCGATAATTGAAAAAAGGGCGCGGCAATTGCCGCGCCCTTTTTGTCTTGTCCCCCTGGAGGAGAGGTTGCTGGAGCCCGTTAGAACGCCCAGAGCGGCGCCGAGTAGGCCGTGCCGTTGATGGTGATCGAATTCGTCTCCAGGCCGACGTAGATATTGCGGCCGTAAAAGGTCGGCAGGCCCCAGTCGATGCCCCCATTGTCTGCCGTGCTGGTGCCGGTTCCCGTGCCATTGCTGCATGTCGAGGTAGGACCACCCAGGTCGTCAAAGGCGGCGTTCGTCGTGGCGAAAAGGGTATTCATGCTGGCGATGGTAAAGGTCAAGGTTCCGACCGTGCCCGTCGCCGCCGAGGCACCGGTCTCCCCTTGAAGGTTTGCCGACAGTGCCAGGGTACTGCTCGGCACGAACCAGCCGTAGGTGTTGTCGCAGGGAATCGATGTTCCCGGCAGGAAAATCCCATTGGAACCGCTGTCGAAAAAGCTGTTACCCCAGGGTGTCCCCGTCCCACCGAAGCCACCGGTATTCGTCAGCGTGCTGAAGAAGTCGCCCGCGAAATTCTGCGCCGTGGTGACCGCGCCCGAATTGGCGAGGTAGACGGCCTGCTGCGCAGTCGTGTTGTTGGTCTCCGTGTTGATACCGAAGACCAGCGACCCCGTCGCGGTTGTCGCGCCCCCTGCCACAACGCTAGGCAGTTCCACGATGACCCCGTTATTGTCCGTGGTGAAGCTGGCAACCGGGTTGGCGACCTGCTGCGTGGCCGTGGCAGTGGACTCGGTGCAGGTGCTGGGCGTACTCGTACTCGAGGAAATCGAGGAACAGTTGAAATAGAAGTACAGGTTCTGACCCGTCGGGCAGGTATAGCCCGTGATGCAGTCATTGATGAACAGCCCGACGCCAAGCACGCCGTTTGCGCCAAATGCGAAGGCGTCATCGAGCTCCGTGCCGGTTCCTGAGCAGGCGGAAGGGGGCGTGCCTGAAGAACTGTCGCCGACGATCTGGATGTTCTGACTGCTCGCAGTTTCCCCCGCGATTTTCACGTCTGCGACACGCACCGATCCCCAGGTAAAGCCGTCGGCGAACTGCTCGCATTCATACAGGCCGCTGCTATTCGTCTGTACCTGCGAGTAATTCGTGGAGGCGACACTTGTGAAAGCCGATGCCATGAGGCGCAGGCCTGAAGAGCCCGTATCGACCATGACGTGGTCGATGCTCTGGCAGGTCGTCGTGCCCGGCAGGCAGACATTGACGGTCACAAACGCGATGTTGACCGTACCAATGGCCTGGCCGACGGTGCAACCGTTGGACTGCTCCTGCGTCGTGCAGGTGACCGCAACGGGCCCCGAATCAACGACGATCTGCGCGGCGTTTGTTGTCGGCGTTGCGATCGTGCTGCCTGATCCACTGCCCGACCCGTTGCCCAGGGTGGTACTGCCACCGCCACCGCCACCGCCGCAAGAGGCGAGAACCGCGACAAGCGCCGCAGCGGCCAGGCGCAAGCACGCGCGTGATTTACTGGACATCATCGGTCGTTACTCCCGCGGGCAAGGCATTGGTCAAGTAGGCGCGGCCATGGAAGGCGCGCGCGCGGCCGTTCGATTCCACGACGAGGTTTCCCTCCTGCACGATCAGGTGCCCGCGCCCTCCGCGCTGGCGGTGCGGCGAGGTCGTGTAGGTCTTGAATTGATCCGCGCCCAGCAATTGGCGCAGGTTCGGCAGGGACGGGCCCGTCCAAGCGACGCCAAAGACGGCTCCCCCGGGCGCAACGTACTCGCGCACGACGTCCTCGCCGATTGTCAGCGTGTGGACGACGTAGGAGGTTTTTGCCTCGCGAATGGCGACCGCGTGCATCTGGGACCGGTCCACCTCGATCGAGGATTCGGCCAGGCCGAGCGTGGCGCCGGCCGGCATGGCACATGCCAGCGCGAGCGCGCCGCCGGCCAGTGCCGTGAGCCGGCGGCGCCGTTGGGGCTCGCCTGACGGCAAGAGTTTGCGCTTGAACATCGATGGAAACCTTTCCAGGAATTGAGGCCGCCTTTGGGCCACGCGTCCATCCAATTTCCCGGAAATGACGGCACCATGACCCGTAGGCTACGCATCAATATACGCATCCGGCACGGTCCGCGCGTCATCCATCGGTACGGTACCGGGCAAATCTTTGCAAAAACCTGTAACGAGACTGTTCCGCCTGGGGTGATTACAATCATCCATTCGGCGCCGAAATTGACCATCCGTCACCTGGAGGAAGCATGAAACGCGATTCCCACCCTTCCGAATCCCTGAGCTCCAACGCGGCCTTGATGGCACGTCGCCGCGCTGCGATGCCGCGCGGATCGGGCCAGGTGCATGAGATTTTCGTCGACCACGCGCTCAACGCCGAACTGTGGGACGTCGAGGGCAAGCGCTACGTCGATTTCGCGGGCGGGATCGCGGTCTTGAATACCGGGCATCGCAACCCCCAGATTGTCGCAGCGGTGAAGGCCCAATTGGACCGCGTGACGCACACCTGCTTCCAGGTCATCGCCTATGAGCCGCTCGTCGAACTCGCGGAAAAGCTCAATGGCTTGGCCCCTGGGGACGGACCGAAGAAATCCTTCTTCGTGACGACGGGCGCCGAGGCCGTCGAGAATGCCGTGAAAATCGCACGCGCGCACACGAAGCGTTCCGGCGTCATCGCGTTCGGGGGCGGCTTCCACGGCCGCACGATGCTCGGCCTGTCGCTCACCGGCAAGGTCGCGCCCTACAAGGCGGGATTCGGTCCCTTCCTGGGCGACGTCTACCACGCGAAGTTTCCCAATGCGCTGTACGGCGTCAGCGTGGCAGATGCGATGGCGTCGATCGAACACATCTTCAAGAACGACATCGAACCCGAGCGCGTCGCGGCGATCATCGTCGAGCCCGTGCAGGGCGAAGGCGGTTTCTACGTTGCGCCGAAGGAATTCCTGCAGGCGTTGCGCGGACTGTGCGACCGCCACGGCATCGTTTTCATCGCGGACGAAATCCAGACAGGGGCGGGGCGCACCGGCACCTGGCTCGCGATCGAACAATACGGCGTCGTACCGGATCTCATCACAATGGCCAAGTCGATGGCGGGAGGTTTCCCGATCGCCTCGGTGACCGGTCGCGCCGAGATCATGGATGCGCCCAACCCCGGCGGCCTGGGCGGCACCTATGCGGGCAATCCGCTGTCGGCGGTTGCGGCACTCGAAGTGATCAAGGTCTTCGAGCAGGAAAACCTGCTGGCGAAGGCGCGCGCCTTGGGCGAGCGCCTGAAGGCGGGGCTGCAGGGCATCGCGCGCAAGCATCGTGCCGTCGGCGAAGTGCGCGGCCTGGGCGCGATGGTGGCCATGGAGCTCTTTGAAGGCGGCGACCTGGGCAAGCCGGACGCGGAGCTCACCAAGCAACTCGTGGCGGAAGCCGCGCGCCGCGGCCTGATCCTGCTCTCGTGCGGTTCGTACGCGAACATCATCCGCATCCTCGTGCCGCTGACGGCATCGGACGCGGTAGTCGACGAAGGCATGCGAATCCTGGGCGAATCGTTCGACGCGCTCGCGAAGGCCTGAGGTTTCGCAACCCGTTGGAGGCAGGCATGCGCAGTCGTCGGACCTTCCTGGCAGCGGGGGCGAGCGTCGTCGCGGGGCTGGTCCTCGCGGCCTGGCGCGTTGCGGTCGGCGCGGAGGGGTCCGCTGCGACCGGCCATTTCGAGGTCGAGCATACCGAGGCGCAATGGCGCGCCCTGCTCAATGCGCAGCAATTTGCCGTGTTGCGCGAGGCGGCCACCGAGCGTGCCTTCTCGAGTCCGCTCGATCACGAAAAGCGCGCTGGCACTTTCCATTGCGCCGGCTGCGCGCTCGCGCTGTATTCATCGAAGACCAAGTTCGATAGCGGCACCGGGTGGCCCAGTTTCTGGCAGCCATTGCCCAATGCCGTCGGTACGACGCACGACTCGAGCTTCGGCATGGACCGCACGGCCGTGCATTGCCGCCGGTGCGGCGGCCACCTGGGCCACGTCTTCGACGATGGCCCTCCCCCGACGGGGCTGCGTTACTGCATGAATGGTGTGGCGTTGACTTTCGAACCTGGCGCTGCCTGAAAATCCCTCTCAAACACCCGGGCACGGAAGAGGCCTGAACTTTCCTCTCCCGCGCCCAAGCGCGGGAGAGGGCAGGGTGAGGGGTCTCTTTCTACGGCCTTACACGCGTCTGATCGGTAATCCAGTTCACTTCCCAGTTCTTGCCGCCATCGGCTGAGAACGACTGTTCGAAGTGTGGTGTGTCGGTCGTCGTATTGGTCCAGCGGTAGCGCACGAAGATCGCCTTGCCTTCGAAATCCTCCTGGTCGTAGAACTCGCCGACGCCGTCGACGAATTGACCTGCCACCGGCGGATTGTCGATGGTGGAGCGGTCCGCATTCGCCCAGTAGATGTGCCATTGATGCGTCTTGGGGTTGTACAGGCGGATCGTCATGCCGTGGATCTGGATGTGTTTCTCGGGACTGTCGACATCGAAGTCCTCCATGTCGCCGCGCCCGCCCCAGATCTTCTGGAAGTGCGTGGTGCCGTCGAACTCCACCCATTCGTTGGATCCCGTCAGCGGGTGCAAGCGCCGCTTGAGATGGATTTTCCACGCGCCTGCGAGGAAATCGAAGTCGTGCTGTCCGTCGTGCAGGGCCGGATCCGCCGGCGCCGATGCGGGCGCTTGCGCGCGCGCAGCAGGCGCGCCGGCCTGCAGGATTGCAACGAAGAGCATCGACGCGGTGACAGTCATCCATCGGCGAGCCTGCATGGTGCGGTCTCCTCCTGGCAGGATCGGTTGTTGGGGTCAGACGACTTTGTCGCTGGACGTGCGGGTGCCCTTGCAACGCTGTGCAACGGTTGTTGCGTGCGACGGAACCATTTGCGGAACGGCCTGCGGAATCACGGTCTGTGCCTGCATCGGCATCTGCGAGGCGGGAGTCGCGCTCGCCAATTTGGGCACGACTTGCACCGCCCAGGTCGAATACGTGCCGCCACCGATCAGGCCGAGCGCAAGAACGACCCCGGCGGCGTGCCGCAGGCTGCCGGGCAGGGGACGCGTCAGCGCACGGATGCGCTCGCGCAGCGGGTGCGCGGACTGCCATTGGGCGCCGAAAGGCGCCGCACTCGCGACAATGTCTGCAGCGCCGTCGGCCAGCTGCGTCTTGAGCAAGGCGTGCGCATAGCGCCGCCGTGGGCCGCGCGTCGACTGGAGCACCGTCGCGTCGCAGGCAAGTTCCTGGTCGAATCGGAACCGCTCCACGGCCCAATACATGAGCGGGTGGAACCAGCACAGGCAAAGCCAGCCGGTTGCCAAGGCATTGGCGAGCGCGTCGCCCCGCTGCTGGTGGGCGCGCTCGTGCGCGATGACGAAGTTGCGTTCCTCTTCGGTGTAGCGCGATTCGAAATCCGCCGGCACGACGACGCGCGGACGCAACGCTCCGACGAGCATCGGTTCGCCCGCCGTCTCGCTGCGGTACGCGCCGTTTGGCAAAAGTGCGAGCCGCCCGAGCGACAGGACGAAGCGCCGTTGGCGCCGTACCGCGATCCAGACCATTGCGATTGCGCCCAGTGCCCAGACGGTCGAACCGTAATTGGTGAAGAACATGGGCGCACTGAGGCCGCTCCATGCGGCAATTGCAGCCGCAAGGGCGTGCCCGATCGGTGTCGGCACGAGGATTTCAGGAAGGCGCAAGCTCTGCGCCGGTGCAGGCAGCATGCATGCCAGCGTGCCTGCCGGGACCATGAGCCAAAGCCAGTAGGCGGCTTGGGCACCGACGAGGCGGCGCACGGGCAGGCGCAGGATGGCAACCAACAGGACG
>Ga0181525_10003139_pt1 | contig 13214 bp, 11 predicted proteins | sample PEATcosm2014_Bin_48_FD_121100 | JGI IMG/M metagenome (GOLD analysis project Ga0181525, IMG submission 121100) | Peatland microbial communities from MTU Mesocosm Facility, Houghton, MI, USA - PEATcosm2014_Bin06_10_metaG | ecosystem: Environmental > Terrestrial > Soil > Wetlands > Peat | place...
AGCACCCCGGCTTTGGTTGAGGCTCAGCTTTGCGGCTGACCGCCTGTCAGCCTTGTAATTTTTCTGGCTGCCTGTTTTATCGAACAAGTGTACGCTTGTGTCCAGTGGTTGGCTGTCGTGGTCCAGGCGTCCCTGCGTTTGGTGTTCGCCGTGGCCGGCGGACTACTCGCCGGCGCGCTGCTGGCAGCCGTTGCGCTCATCCCCCACGATGTGCCTAGCCAGCCCGACGAGGGCGAGCCGGAGGTCCCGCCCGGCACCCTCCGCGCGCTCGTCACCGACCGGCGCCTGGCCGTCCTGGTTCTGGCCGGCGGCCTGCTCAGCATCACCTTCGCCTGGTGGGAAGCCGACGGGCTCGTGCTGCTACGCGAGCAGCACCCGCTCAGCACCACGGCCTACGCCACCCTATTCGCGATCGCGGCCGCCACCATCGTCGCCTTCCAGGTCCCGGTCACCCGCCGTACCGCCCGCATATCAGCCGGGCTGGCCATGCTGACCGGGGGCGTGCTCCAAGGCGCCGGCCTGGGCGCCCTGGTATTCGCCCGCTACGGCTACCCGGTTCTCGTCATCGCGGTGCTCCTCATGGCCGCCGGCGAAATGATCTACGCCCCCACCGTCTCGGCCTTCGTCACCACCCGCGCCGGCCCTCACCGCCGCGCCTCCTACCAGGCCGCCCTGTCGATCACCGAAGACATCGGCACCGCCATCGGCCCCATCAGCGGCCTCGCCCTCGCCGCCGCCACCAGCGCCGCCACTGTCTGGGCCACCGGCGCCATCCTGTCCGCCCTCGCCGGAACCGGAACCGGCCTCGCCGCCGCGCCGGGCCCGCCGGAACATCCGGGGCAGCCTGGGCCGGCACCGTCCTAACCGGGCACACAGCTCGCCGGCAAACGGCCCACCGGGTTGCTGGGGACAGGCCTCGCTAGTCTTCGCCGCGCTGCCTGTGGGTCAGGCGTCCGGTGGTTCCGGGTTCCTTGGTGGTTCGGGTTCCTGCGGTCGGGCGGTCTGGGTGATTCCGCTGATCAGCACGCGGAAGCCCCAGCTGAGCCGGTCCGGCCCCGCTCCGGACAGGAGTTCCGCTCTGAGGGCCGCGATGTAGGGGAAGGTGTCGGCCGGCGCTTCGCGCAGCGCCGCCGCGAGCGCGTCATGCTCGTCGTCTGCGTCGTCCGCCCGGTGGCGGGTGCCCTGCTCGGCCGCGGTTGAGGTGGCGAAGTGCAGCAGGATGTCCACGGCCCAGGCGGCCCGGGACGGGGGCACCCGGCCGGCGGCCAGCAGCGCCAGGATGGCCTCGGCCAGGCTCAGGTAGGCAGGCCCGGATGGTCTGGTCACCAGGACTGACTGCGCCAGGCCGGGCTGCCCGAACAAGATGATGGTGTAGGACGTCAGGATCTCGATGAGCCGGTCACGCCAGTCGCCGGCCGCCGTAACGGGGCTGAGGTCGACCTGGCCGAGCAGCTGCTCCAGCATGGCCGCGTGCAGTTCGGCGGTGTTGCGCACGTATACGTACAGCGATGCCGCGCCGGTGTCCAGTTCCTGGGCCAGCCGCCGCATGGTGACCTTGTCCAGTCCCTCGGCCTGCATCACCGCGACCGCGGCGGCCACGATGCCCTCGCGGGTCAGCGCGGGCTTGGCGGGCCGCTCGCGGCGGCTGACGATGGGATGGGTCCTCGATACCATGATCACACCTTAACGAACATGTTCGTCGAAACAAGTTCCTGACGAACGGGCTGGGGGTTGCGGCTCAGGCTCCTGCCGGGTCACGGGCACGGGCGCGCTCGACGGCCCGCCGGGTCTCCTCGGCGATCAGGTCGGCGTTGATGGCCGCGGCGGCCGCCAGGCCCTGGGCGGCGGCGGTGATGACCTGGGCCTGGATGTCGGTGACGTTGCCGGCGACCCATACGCCGGGGATGGCTGTCTGGCCGTTCGGGTCGGACTCGATGAGCTCCCCGACCGCCGTACCGAGCGGATGCGGGACGGGACGGAGCCCGAGGCTGTTCAGTACGTGCGAGCGCGCCACCATCCTGGGTGCCACCACCATCACCGTGCGGGCGATGAACTGGCCGTCGTGCAGGCGCACGCCGGCCAGCCTTCCGCTGGCGGTGTCCAGGCGTTCCACCAGGCCGGTGACGATGCGGATGCCCCGGGCGGTCAGCTGCTCGGTCTCTTCCGGGGTGGGCGGAGGGGCGGTGTGGACGAAGAGCAGCAGATCGCTGGTCCACTGCCGGAACAGGAGCGCCTGGTGTACGGCCATGGGCCCGCTGCCCAGGACACCGGTCGCCTGATCGGCGATTTCCCAGCCGTGGCAGTACGGGCAGTGCACAACGTGGCTGCCCCACAGCTCGCGCACGCCCGGCACGCCGGGCAGCTCGTCGGCCAGGCCGGTCGATACCAGCAGCCGCCGGGCGCGGACCACCTCTCCGCTGGCCGTGGTGACCTCGAAGCCGTCGTCGTGGCGCCGCGCAGTCGTCGCCTCGCCGTTGATGATCAGGGAGCCGTAGCCCTCGGCTTCGCGCCGGCCGGCGGCCAGCAGCTCGGCGGGTGGCATGTCGTCGCGCGTCAGGTAGTTGTGCACGCCATGGGCGGGGGCGTTGCGGGGAGAGCCGTCGTCCAGCACGATCACCGCCCGCCGTGCCCGCCCCAGGGCAACCGCGGCGCTCAACCCGGCCGCCCCGCCGCCGATGACCGCGATATCGAATTGTCCTGCCGTACGTTTCGGCGTCATCTCGACCTCCACGCAATCATCTGGCGGGTGTCAGGGTCTGGCCGGTGCCGGTGAGCCGGGACGAGGCGTCCCATAGCCGCCGGGCGAGCCGCTCGTCGCTGGCGTCCTCGCTGGCCTGGACGGGCGTGGGGTAGCCGCGGCGTTCGCCTGGCCCGTCCGGTCCGGCGTAGCTGCCACCGGGGAGTTCGGCGGTGGCGGCGTAGAGCATGGGCAGTGCGCCGTGCTCGGCGTCCTGGGCGAATAGGGCAACGAGGATCTTCTGGCCGAGGCCGCTGAGGCCCGTGACGTGGCTGGCTAGGCTCGTCTTGCTGAGGCCGGGATGGGCGGCCATGGAACGGACGCTGCTGGCGGCGCGGGTCAGGCGGCGCTGGAGCTCGAAGGCGAACAGCAGGTTGGCTAGCTTGGTGTCGCAGTAGGTCTGGAACGCGTCGTAGGGCCGGTTCTGGCCGTTGAGGTCGTCGGGGTCGATGTGGCCTCGCTTGTGCATCTCTGAGGAGACGGTGACCACGCGGTCGGTAATATGCGGCATGAGCAGGGTGGTCAGGGTGAACGGCCCGAGGTGGTTGGTGGCGATCTGGAGCTCGAAGCCGTCGCTCGTGCGTGCCCGGGGCACCTGCATGATCCCGGCGTTGTTGATCAGGATGTCCAGGGGGCCGCTCCAGGCCGCCGCGAACGCCCGTACCGAGGCCAGGCTGCTCAGGTCCAGGGACCGCACTTCGGTCGTGCCGGGCATCGCCGCGGCGGACTTGTTTCCCTTGGCTTCGTCGCGGACCGCGAGTATCACCCGGGCGCCCGCGGCGGCGAGTTCGCGGGCGGTGACCAGGCCGAGTCCGCCTGAGGCTCCGGTGACGACGACGGTCCGGCCGGTCATGGCCGGCAGGTCCGCGGCGGTCCATTTCTGTTGTGTCATGGCTGGTCCATCCTTTGCGCTCGGTGAGCGGTCGTGGCTGCGTACATGGCGTCGGCGGCCCGTGCGGAGCGGGCCGCCGACTGAAAGTCAGTGGTCCTGGGCGGCGGCCACTCGCGGGAGCAGGCGGAACGCGGCCAGGCACAGGACGGTGATGGCGATGACGACGGTCAGGCTCACCGACACAGCGTGGATCTGCCCGGAATGCAGGGTGGAGAAGTACACGGAGGTGACTGCGGCCGAGCCCACTCCGGCGGCGATCTGCTGAATGGCGCTGAGTGATCCGCTGGCGCCGCCGGCCTCGTCGGGGGAGACGCCGCCCAGCGCGATGTCGAAGATGGTGCCGATGCAGGTGCCCATGCCGGCGCCGATGACCAGGAAGGCGCCGGCCAGTTCCCACCAGGTGGCCTGGGTGCCGGCGGTGGTCACCACGGTGAACAGCAGGCCGGTTCCGGCCAGGGTGATGAGCAGGCCGATCAGGACCAGGATGCGTCCGAGCTTGCCGATCAGGCCCATGCACGCGGCCGCGGCCAGGATCAGGCCGGCGATCATCGGCAGCAGGGCGAGGGATGTGTGGCCGGGGGTGTAGCGCAGGCCGGTCTGCAGGAATAGGGAGATGACGTAGTTCAGGCCGCTGAGGGCGGCGAAGAACGCCAGGCCGGTGATCAGGCCGGAGGTGAAGCCCTTGTTGGCCAGGAGAGCCGGCTTGAGCAGCGGCTGGGCGGCGGTGATCTGGCGTCGGCAGAAACCGGCGGACAGGGCCGCGGCGGCGCCGAGGAAGGCAATGGGCACGATGGTCCAGCCGGTGGAGGAGCCCTGGATCAGCCCGTAGAGAAGGCTGAACATCGCCCCGCCGAGCAGCAGCGATCCGGTCAGGTCGACACGGGTGGCGGGGTCGGCGTCGACGCGGGGGAGCAGGCGGATCGCGGCGATCAGCCCGGTGCCGCCCAGCACGATGTTGATCAGGAATACCGGGCGCCAGCTCAGGCCGGCGATGTTGGCGTCGATGATGAACCCGGCCAGGACCGGGCCGCCGACTGAGCACAGGCCCAGCAGGGGCCCGAAGGCGCTGAAGGCCTTGGCGAGCATGTCCTTGGGGAAGGTCTTGGTCATGATCGCTATGCCCTGCGGGATGAGGAGCGCGCCGAATGCGCCCTGCACGACCCGGACGATGATGAGCACGGCCGGGCTGGGCGCCAGGCCGCAGATAGCCGAGGCGAGAGTGAAGCCGGCCATGCCGACGAGGAACAACCTGCGTTGCCCGTACTTGTCGCCCAGGCGCCCGCCTACGACCAGTAGCGTGCCCATGGCCAGCGCGTAGGCGGCACCGAGCCACTTGACCAGCGCTGGCCCGCCGCCCAGATGGGCCACGATGGTGGGAGCGGCGATGTTGGTGATGGTGGCATCGAGCAGATCCAGCAGGTCAGCCACCAGGACAACCCCGAGGATGGCCCACATCAGCCTGGCTGGGCCGGCGGGCGACGGGGTGACTTCGGCCGGCGGCGAAGCGGCGTCGGGCTGGGTGGTGATCGACATCGCACTGGCTCCTTTAGCAGGCAGGTGAGGAAGCGGACCGCCCCCTATCTCGGTTCTCTGCCGATTCTAACGAACATGTTCGTTAGAATCAAGTTCGTGACGAACATATTCGTCCGGATTTATGCGCAGCGTCGGCCTGTGGGGTTCCAGAACTGGGCCACCGTTCCTGACCTCGGCTTCTATGCGGCCCGCTCGTATTCCTTGATGAGGCCGCCGAGGACGGGACGACGCACGATCTGCTTCTGGGTGAGGTCCGCGACAGGGTGGTCGGGGCGGGGGCGGGTGGAGATGCCGACTGCGGTGGGGCGGCGTCCGCTGTAGTGGCCCTCGTACTGGGCCATGACTAGCTGTAGATGCCGCTGGCCGAAGATCAGCATCCGGTCGGTGATCTCGGTCCGGGCGGTGAGCACGAACCTTTCCGCGTGTGCGTTCGCTCTTGGGCTACGGGGCGGGATCTTCCCGGCCTCGATACCGGCGTTGGCCAGGAATGCGTCAAAATGATGCGGTGAATTGCCCGGCGCGGTCGCGGACCAGGAACCGGAAGTCCGCGGCGCGATCACCCAGGTCCATCAGGAAGTTGCGGATCTGCTGTGCGGTCCAAGGCCCGTCCGAGTTGGCGGTGATTCCGAGGATGTGGACGTAGCGGCTCCCTATCTCCACGACGAACAGGCAGTACAGGCGCTGCAGGGTGTACAGCTGCATAACTCGCCGCTGCCGCTGTGACCTGCGAATTGGCCGGATGAGCCGGTTGCGGCAAGATCGCGGCTAGTGTCCCTTCGCCTGCTCTACCTACTTCCTCAAACGCCTGCACGTGCTGTTCGTCATGGAGGTGAGGACCCGGCACGTGCAGGTCCTCGGCGTGACCGCTCACCCGGACGGTGCGTGGACCGCCCTGCAGGCCCGCAACCTGATCATGGATCTCGGCGGCCGGATCGGCTCCTTCCGCTTCCTGAACCGGGACCGCGACACCAAATTCACGGGCGCCTTCGACGCGATCTTCGCCAGCGAGGGCGTCAAGACCGTCAAAATCCCGCCGCGGACCCCGCGCGCGAACTGTTTCGCCGGGAGATGGGTGCTGGCGGGTCTTCGGCGGTCATGGCGGGTTAAATGCTGCTGTGATGCCAGCTCGGCGGCGAGCGTCCGTGCCGGGCCGGTACCTAGCTGTTCGCACAGGGCCAGCGCATCGCGGCGGTGCTGGCGGGCCGCGTCTGCGGCGCCTGCCTGATCAAGGCTGAGGGCCAGCTCGGCCAGGGTGCGGGCATGCCACCAGCGCGCGGTCACGTCGGCGAACAAGGTCAGGGCATACCGCAGGCACCTAGCCGCCGTGTCAGCCTCGCCCGCCCGCCGTCGTGCGACCCCCTCGTGGAACGCGGCCTCCCCGGCCAGCCACGGCTGCTCGCTGGCGGTGATCAGCGCTCGCGCGTCACGGAACGTCGCGGCTGCCTGGGGCCAGTCCCGCAGCTCTAGCATGATCTCGCCGATCAGCGTCAGGGTATGCGCGCGGTGAGCCCGCGCGGCGGCAGGCGGCATTTGGCCGGCCCGGCGCGCAACATCTGCCAGCACGGCCCGGTGTGCGGCCAGCGCATCGTCATAGCGGCCTATCCGGCGCAGGGTCTCGCCGTGGGTGTTGTGCGCGCGGTCCAGCGCGAGCCCGTGGCCGAGCCGGGTGAATAGCGCAATGGACCGCTCGATATGGTCCAGCGCCTCGTCCATCCGGTCGAGGTCGACCAGCGCCGCGCCGAGGTGGCCCAGGGCCCATGCCTGCTCTTCCAGGTCGCCGGTCTCCACCGCGATGGCCAGGGCCCGCCGGTGCGCGGCGGCCCCGGCGTCCAGATCCCGGCGGCAGTAGCCCTGGGCCCAGCCCAGCAAGTTCAGCAGCGCTGCCTCCGCGTGCCGGTCGCCGGCCGCGTGCGCGGCGGTGACGCCCCACCCGAAGATGTCCGCCCACGGGTACTGCTGGCAGGCGTCGGCGTACCAGCGCAGGGCACGGATCACCCTGCTGACCTCATGATGCAGGCCGGCCGCCGCCGCGTGGCGCAGTGCCGCCAGCCAGTTGGACGACTCCTGGTCCAGCCATACGCCGGCCGCGGCCGGCGAGCAGGACGTCCCGCATGTCTGCTCCCGTACCTCACCGGACGGCTCTACTCCGCCCTGGTGGCCGGTGTCCGGGTCGAACCAGCGCCCGGCGATGGCGGCGGTACGCAGCAGGTGCTCGCGCACGGCGGTGCCCACCCTGTCCCGGACCTCGGCAGTTTCATCGGCGTTCAGCCGCTCGGTGGCGAACAGCCGGATCAGGTCGTGGAACTGATACCGATCAGGGCTGGCCGCCGCCTGCACCAGGGTCGCGCCAGCCAGCTCCTCCACCTGCAGGCGAGCATCGGACTGCCCGGTCTCGGCCGCGATCGCGGCGAGCTCAGCACCGAAGTCAGCACCGGGTATCAGGGCCAGCCGGCGGAACAGCCGCTGAGCAGGCCCGGACAGCCGGCGGTAGGACACCGCGAACACTGAGCGCACCTGCAGGTCACCGGCGGTCAGCATGGCCAGCCTGGTCCGCTCGTCGCGGAGCCGGGCCGTCAGCGAGGCAATGCTCCAATGCGGATGGCGAGCCAGCCGGTTACCGGCGATACGCATGGCCAGTGGCAGATTCCCGCACAGATCCGCCAGCTCCCTGACGGCCTGCGGCTCGGCCCGCACGCGCCCGGCGTCCACGATCCTGGCCACCAGCTCGACCGCGTCGCCGCCGGGCAGCGGGCCCAGCCACAACCACCGGACAGCCTCCAGGCCGGACAAGGCACGGCGGCATGTGATGATCGTCATGCAGCCATCCCCGATGGCCAGCAGCGGCCGTGCCTGCGCTTCATCGGCCGCATTGTCCAGCAGGACCAGCATCCGGCGGCCGGCCAGCATCGACCGGTACAGGCTGGACTGCTCCTCCACCGTGTGCGGGAGCTGGGAGGGGTGCACGCCAAGAGCCCGCAACATCCGGTCCAGCGCCGCGCTCGCCGGCACCGGGTACTCGTCCATCCCCCGCAGGTCGACCGCCAGGCAACCATCGGGAAACCCGGCCGACAGCTGATCGGCCGCCATCACCGCCAGGGTGGTCTTGCCCACTCCGGCGGGCCCGGCCAGGACAACCGCCAGTCCGCTCCCGGCACCGCGGGCCTGACCAGACCACGACCGCAGCTGCCCAAGCTCGGAGTCGCGCCCGACGAAATCGGGCACCACAGTCGGCGGCGCGCACAGCCATCCGGCCCAGGTAGGCGCGAGCGGGTCAGCCGGCGAAAGGCCCGGTACACGGCGCCGGGCCGTATTGGCCGCCGCCAGGAATTCCGCCCGCTGCTCGCCGGCCAGGCCCAGCCCATCGCACAGGGCCTCCGCCGAGCGGGGCTGAGCGGCCCGCGCGCGACCGCGTTCCAGGTTACCGACCGCCTGGACGCTGACCCCGGCGGCGCTGCTCAGCTCCTCCTGGGTCAGCCCCGCCGCCAGCCGGTGCCACAGCAGCAGCCGCCCGAACCGGGAAGGCTCCGCGCGCCCCGGCAGACCCGTCCCCGCATCAGCCATCGCGTCACCTCCGCTGAACGTATCACTCCGGACACCCAGAAACTACCTGCTGTTCTTGCAGCCGTTCTTGCTGGACTGCCGGATGACGGCTGGGTCTAATGATCACGTCGGCGACGTCCGAGCTGGAGGCCGTAATGGATATGAAAGGCAACACCGTGCTCATTACTGGCGGGGGCACTGGCATCGGGCGAGGCCTGGCCGAGGCATTTCACCAACGTGACAACCAGGTCATCATCGCGGGACGCAATCAGTCTGCGCTCGACGACACCATATCCGCCAATCCGGGAATGCATGCGCGCCAGGTTGACATCACGGATCTCGACCAGGTACTGGCCCTGGTAACAGAACTGCGACACGATTTCCCGAATCTGAACGTGCTCATTAATGACGCCGGCGTAATGAAGTCCGAGAACCTTAAGGCCGGGAACAATGTGCCCGTTGCCGAACAGGCTGTCACGGTCAACCTGCTCGGCCCGATCCGGCTGACCGCCGCCCTGATGCCGACGTTGCTGACGCAGCCACGCGCGACGGTCATGACGCTGACCGGCGGGGTCGCGTTCGTCCCGATGACGATCGCACCCACCTACTCGGCCACCAAGGCCGCGATCCACTCCTGGTCTCAGTCACTGCGCTTCCAGCTGCGAGACACGAGCGTGCGCGTCCTGGAGATTGCGCCGCCCTACGTCCAGTCTGAGCTCTTCACACCGGAGGGCGCGACCGACCCGCAAGCCATGCCACTGGCCGAGTTCATCGGCGAGGCCATGGACCTGCTGGCAGACCCGCCGCCATCCGGCGAGATCCTTGTCCAAGGCGTGCAGGCCCTGCGGTTCGCCGAGCGCGACAGCACCTACGACCAGCGCTTCGCCGACGTCAACTCCATGCAGTGGTAGACCCGGGCCGTGGCCACCCGGCACAGACGGCCGAAACCGGGAAGGCTCCACGCACCCGGCAAGGACCCTGACGCTGCACGACGCGACATCGGCCCACGGGAGAGCCTGCTCGGCATTCTGCGTGAGCGGCCCGGCGTGTTAACGCAGCACCTGTCACCACTCAGCCGGCACGACGCAGAGGAGGAGGGAGGGAGGAGCTCGTGACGAATGCTCATACGGGAGATCACGCTCTTGAGCCGGGGTTTGATCACACCGTCACGACCGTGGTCAACGGCGTGCCGTGCGAATTGCCGGTCGCTGCGGGGATGAGCTTGCTGGACGCACTGCGGGAGCACCTGCGGCTCAGGGGCACGAAGAAGGGATGCAACCAGGGTGCGTGCGGGGCCTGCACCGTGCACGTCGACGGCCGGCGCGTGCTGTCTTGCCTGACGCTGGCCGTGCAGTGCGACGGCAGGGAAGTGACGACGATCGAAGGGCTGGCCGGGCCCGGTGAGACCTTGCATCCGATGCAGGCGGCGTTCGTGGCGGCGGACGGTTTCCAGTGCGGATACTGCACTCCTGGCCAGGTAATGTCCGCCGTGGCTCTGCTGGCGGAAGGTCATGGCGGCTCCGATGAGGAGATCCGGGAGTGGATGTCAGGCAATCTGTGCCGCTGCGGGGCCTACAACGGCATCTTGTCCGCGATCAAGGCCGTCCGCGACTCGGGCACCGGAGATACTGATGCGTGAGGTCGCGTACCTGGCCGTCGCGGACGTGGACTCAGCTATCGCGGCGCTGGCCGCACACAAGAACTCGATGCTGCTGGCGGGCGGCACCAACGTAGTGGACTACCTGCGGGCCGGCGCAATCAGCCCGTCAGTGCTGGTCGATATCAGCAAGGTCCCGATCACCGACGTCCAGGTCGGCGAGGCGGGCTTCACGATCGGCGGGCTGGCCCGGATGAGCGACGTCGCCGCCAATCCTGGGATGCGTGCCTTCTTCCCAGTGGTGAGCCAGGCCCTGGAGCTCAGTGCCTCGGCGCAGCTGCGGAACATGGCGACGATCGGCGGCAACCTGATGCAGCGAACCCGGTGCGGCTATTTCCGGGAGGCCGGGTTCGCGTGCAACAAGCGGACACCGGGTAGCGGCTGCGCTGCGCGGGACGGGCTGAACCGGCCGCACGCGGTGCTGGGCGGCAGCGGCCACTGCGTGGCAACCCACCCTTCTGACCTCGCCGTAGCCCTGGCCGCCCTGGACGCGATGATGCATCTGCAGGGCCCGGCCGGGGTCCGCCAGATCGCGCTGACCGACTTCTACCGGATGCCCGGCGACACCCCGCAGCTGGAGAACGCACTCCAGTCCGGCGAGATGATCGTGCAGGTCAGCGCGAACGGGACGCCGGGAGCAGCCGGATCGCATTACCTGAAGGTCCGCGAGCGGGCGTCGTACGAGTTCGCGGTGGTGTCGGTCGCTGCGGTCGTGAACGCGTCCGGCGGGGTTATCGAGACCGCCCGGATCGCCTTCGGCGGGGTCGGCACGGTGCCCTGGCGAGATCACGCCGCCGAACATGCCCTGGCCGGTGTCATCGCGGCGGATTCCGGCGCTCTGCGGCTGGCCGCCGACGCGGCGCTGGCCGGAGCCGAGCCGCTGACACACAACGGCTTCAAGATCGAGATGGGGCGCCGGGCCCTGGTCCGCGCCGTCCAGACTGCAGCAGGCGCACGGTGACCGTACTCATCGGGAAGGGCGTGGACCGGGTCGACGGACCGGCCAAGGTCACCGGCCGGGCTGATTACAGCGCCGACATCGACCCCGGCGGGCTGGCCTACGCAGTCTTCGTGACCAGCACCATCGCCCGCGGCCGGATCACCAGCATCGACGCCAGCGCCGCGGAAAACTCCCCGGATGTGCTGCGGGTCTTCACGCACCAGAACCTGCCGGCCCTCGCGCGGCAGCCGGTGTGGGATCTTGCCAAGGTCACCGGCATGAGTTTCGCCCCAATGCAAAGCGACATCATTCACTACGCCGGGCAGCCGGTCGCCATCGTCGTCGCCGGGTCCACGGAGCAAGCCGACCGCGCCGCCGCGCTCGTCGGCATCGGCTACCAGGCACAAACCCCCATCGCGACCCTGGCCGGCGCCGAGGCAGACGGCGCCGTGTTCGACGTCGACCATGTGATGGGCATCCTTCCCGCCCGCTACCGCCGCGGTGACGTCGAGGCGGCCTTCGCCCGCGCCCCTCATGTGGTGCGGCAGGACTACACGATGAGCGGCCAGCGCCACCACCCGATCGAGCTGACCTCCACGACCGCCGCCTGGGACGGCGACCGGCTGACGATCTGGGAAACGACCCAGGGCCTGTCCATGACCCAGCTCAACGCCGCCGAAGCGCTCGGCATCGAGCCGAAGAACATACGCGTCATCTCGCACTACCTGGGCGGTGGCTTCGGCTGTAAGGGCAGCGCCTGGCCGCACACCTGGCTGGTGGCGCAGGCCGCCCGCCTGATCGAGCGCCCGGTCAGGCTGGTGCTCACCCGTGACCAGATGTCCACGTCAGTCGGATGGCGCGAGGAGCAGATCCAGCGCATCACCCTGGCCTGCGACGACGCCGGGCGGCTGACCGGGATCCGGCACGTCAAGACCTCAGCCACCTCGCCGTTCGACAACTTCGCCGAACCGACCTGCAACACCGCCCAGATGATGTACGCCTGCCCGAACGTCGAGACCACCTACCGGCTCGCCCGCATCAACGCGATCACCCCGGTCTTCATGCGCGGCGTCGGCCACAACAGCGGCTGCTTCGCCATCGAGAGCGCCCTGGACGAACTGGCCTATGAGCTGTCGCTCGACCCGGTCGAAATGCGGCTGCGCAATCACGCCGATGTTGACCCGCGCACCGGCATCGCCTGGTCCAGCAAGTCGCTGAAGCAGTGTTACGAAGTAGCCGGGAAGGCCATCGGCTGGGCCGAGCGCGACCCGAGGCCGGCGAGCATGCGCAAGGACGGCCTGCTGCTGGGGTACGGCATGTCCAGCGCGACCTATCCGGTCAACCAGCGGGAACTGACCGAAGTCCGGATCAGGATGTTCTCCGATAACTCGGCCGTGGTGCAGTGCGGAGCGCAGGACATTGGGACTGGCACCTACACGATCGCCGCGCAGGTCGCCGCCGAGGAGCTGGCCCTCGACCTGCGACGGGTCACCGTCATGCTCGGTGACACCGATTTCCCCCGCGCCGGGAACTCGACCGGCGCCATCACCTCCGCTTCTGTCGGCAATGCCGTCCAGCTCGCCGCGCGTAACCTGCGGCAGCGGCTCATCCAGCTTGCTGTCACCGACCCGCGCTCCCCGCTGACCGGCCAGGCTGAGGACAGCATCACCGTGGATAACGGATGCCTGCGCTCAGCTGACCGCGCCAAGACGGACACCTACGGCGAGGTCCTGCTCCGCCGGACGCTGACGACCCTGGATGGGTTCAGCCAATGGGAGCCGGCCTCGGGAACCGGCATCTCGGGGGGGAGAATCGCCCGCACGATCCGGGCCGACACCTCGTCGTGGTCATTCGGTGCCTGGTTCGTCGCGGTCACTGTAGACCCCGACCTCGGACTGGTCCGCGTAGAGCAGAT
>Ga0181525_10003140_pt1 | contig 13214 bp, 12 predicted proteins | sample PEATcosm2014_Bin_48_FD_121100 | JGI IMG/M metagenome (GOLD analysis project Ga0181525, IMG submission 121100) | Peatland microbial communities from MTU Mesocosm Facility, Houghton, MI, USA - PEATcosm2014_Bin06_10_metaG | ecosystem: Environmental > Terrestrial > Soil > Wetlands > Peat | place...
CCCATCGAGCATTACGACGGCGCAGGCGCTGACAGTGACCGTCGCGCTAAGCGGTGGAAGCGGGGGTTCGACGCCAACCGGTTCTGTAACTCTGACTAGCGGCAGTTACTCCTCAGCATCAACCACTCTAAACAGCGGCGGCGCATCGATCAACATTCCCGCCGGATCGCTGGTTACGGGCGCGGACACGTTGACGGTAAGCTACACGGGCGACGCCAACTTCAATTCTGGCGCCAGCTCTGCTTCGATTACAGTTACGACTCCGGTAAGTCCGAGCTTCACGGTCACCGGGACAGCAGTCACTGTAGCACGCGGCGCTAACACGGGAAATGCCTCATCCATAACTCTGACGCCTTCCGGCGGCTTCACCGGCAACGTGGCGCTGACGGCGGCTATCACTTCCAGTCCGGCGGGCGCTCAGTATCCCCCCACTCTCAGCTTCGGTTCGACCAGCCCGGTGAACATTGCCGGCGCCGCGGGGGCTGCCACACTGACTATCTCCACGACCGCTGCAACGAGCGCGGGTCTGGTCCGTCCGAATCGCCGCGGGATTCCCTGGTATGCAACTGGTAGCGCCACTCTGGCCTGCCTCATGCTCTTTGGCATACCCGCGCGACGGCGCAGCTGGCGAATCCTGCTCGGAATGCTGGTGCTCCTCGTGGCGTTCGCTGGTGGGGCGGTGGCGTGCGGAGGCGGCGGAAGTGGTAGCGGTGGCGGCGGCGGCGGCGGGACAGGCAATTCCGGCACCACGGCGGGGACTTACACGGTTACAGTGACTGGCACCTCAAGCAGCACCGTGGCCACAGGAGCCGTCACTCTTACTGTTCAGTAGGCCGTGTGGCACACCTTTAAGAACCTCAAAAGGCGGGTTCCCCGATCTGACCATCCGAAGAGGAAGGGGGGCCCCAGGGTCTCGCTCTTGAGTCGTGGATTCACATCCGCTAACTCGCCGCCGCGTGAATCGCCAGCAGCTTTTCCAGAAGCGGCTTCAGCAGCTTCAAATCCAAAGCATTCGCTCCGTCGGACTTGGCGTTTGGCGGGTCGTCGTGGACTTCGAGAAACAGCCCGTCGATTCCCGCCGCCACAGCCGCCCGCGCCAGCAGTGGAATGAACTCCGGCTGCCCGCCGCTCACGCCTCCGGCTGCCGAAGGCTGTTGAACGGAGTGCGTGCCGTCGAAGACCACCGGCGCCATCCGCCGCATCACCGGCAGCGAGCGGTAATCCACCACCAGCGTGTTGTAGCCAAAGCTCGCCCCCCGCTCGGTGAGAAACACCCGGTCATTGCCCGTTGAGCGCACCTTCTCGACCGGATGCGCCATATCCCACGGCGCCACAAATTGCCCCTTTTTGATGTTCACGGCGCGGCCGGTCTTGCCGGCGGCCACCAGAAGGTCAGTCTGGCGGCAGAGGAAAGCCGGAATCTGCAGCACGTCCACTGCCTCGGCGGCGACATCGCAGTGCCCAGGCTCATGCACATCGGTGAGCACCGGGAGCCCGGTGTCTTTGGCCAGGCGGCCCAGAATCCGCGTGCCCTCTAACAGCCCCGGCCCGCGAAAGCTCTTCACGCTGGTGCGGTTCGCCTTGTCGTAGCTGGCCTTGAAGATAAACGGGATGCGCAGGTCGCTCGCAATGCGCTGAATCGCATCGGCCATGGTCCGTACATGCGCCTCGCTCTCGATCACGCACGGTCCGGCAATCAGAAAAAGCCGCCCCGCGCCCACCTGCACCGGCCCAATTTCAAAGGAGTTGTTCACGTAGCCGATTCTACTCTGGCGGCGACCAGGTCCTCCACTGATCCTCGCGGCTCCTCGACCACTGCCAGAGCCCTCGTTCCAGAGTGTGGAGCGCCGTCGGCGCGGGAAGGCCCTCTTGAGGCTTGACCATTCCGCACTCGGCCAGCCGCGCGCAAAAGGCGTTGTATTCAACATAGAACCCGACATCGTGCCGGGCGTGACCCAGCGCCTCCAACGCGCGATAGTCCAACACGGTGTACCGCTCAGGGTAGATCGCAGCCAGAATGGCTGTGGCAATGGATATATCCACGCCACGCAGCCCCGTGAGGGCTTTGAGTGCGTCTCCGGTCGTCGCGTCCGGCGAAGCAGCTATTTCCAAAGCGTTCTTGATGTTCTCACTGCTGTTCCCGATCAGGTAATGAACCACCCTTTCCGATTTCCAGCGAACGATCGTCTCCAGATTGGGCAGCGTGTGCTCGCCGCCTCGAATCGCTTCCCCGGCTTCATATGCCGATTTCTCAAGTTGCTTTTCTCTTTCGCCCGCTTCTTTCCAATAAAGGTCCGCCAACTCCTGAAGATCCGTTTCCGTCGGCTGAAGCTCAAAGTACGCCATGGGTCAAGTGCTCCTTTCACAAAAGCGACCTCACAATAGGCTCAGCACAAGCCTTTGTCAACAACAGTTTGACCGATCCAATCCATCGACAATTCCGGTCTGAGTTTGGGAGGGGATCTGCGCGCCTCGCGCAAGGCGCCGCTATGTCTGTCCGGGACGCGGAAAGCCGGCTGGGAGGCAGGCGCAGAGCCCTCCGGCATACGGGTGCGGCCCTGTTTGGGGGCGCGGGATGATCCGAATCAGCCCATCCCCGCGATCGAAAGCATCCTGGTGTCAACCCCTTGCAAACCTTATTGATACGGGCCGATGGATCGCTAGGAGCATTTGACCCCGGCAGGGGCAGTTGATAAACTGTATTTGCGGGGTGGAGCAGCCCGGTAGCTCGTTGGGCTCATAACCCAAAGGTCGCTGGTTCAAATCCAGCCCCCGCAACCAATCAAATTAAACCAACTCAATAACTTACAGAAATGCCAGTTGCGATCTTAAAGCTGCAGGGTCCAACTGGGGCCCAAAATTCCCTCAGTTTACCAGTTCAACTGTCGGTGACAGCATCGCGCCTATGGCCTCAGCCGCTTTTCTGTCGTCGGCGTCAACCTTGTGTGTGTAGTGGGTCATGGTGGCCTCAATCTGCGCATGCCCAAGCCGGTGCTGCCTCGTCTTGAGTGGAGTACCGATTTCATCCATCACTGTCGCATTCATGTGCCGGAATGCATAGTTTCCGCACCGCTTGATTCCCATCGCCTTCGGCTTCCTGTCGATCTTGAGCTTCTTGAGGACGGGGTTGAGTACCCGATTACGGAAGTTGTCCATGCACAGAGGGTTTCCCTCCTGAGAGGCAAACCACCGACCTCGATGCAAGGCTGAAATTGGCATCATTCGAGAACCGGCATCACGAAAGTAACTGGGGCCAATTCCAGAGCGCAAACGGGAGCGGCCGCCAGGGCCGCGGGCGGCTGCGGCAATCCAGTATTTGACCTGTCCGCCACCGAACCTGTTGGTCCGCACGGAACTCGTGCCATCTTTGATCAATCACAACGACACAGTTCCGATCCTAATCAACTCTATGCCCAATGGACGTTGCTCATCCCATTCGTTCATGAGGCTGGCCGCAGCTCATTTCCCGTCAGGCGCGTGTCGACAAATGCTGAGCATGGTTCTAGCGGCCCTGAATTGATTTGGATATTCCATAGAGATCCAGCGGGAGTTGGCAGGAGGTTATTGCTATGACAAAAACGCGGAAGATTGGATGGCGCTTCCTGGCGGCGCACGGCGCACTCATGCTGGGTGTGGGATTGGCGGCATGTACCCTGGCTTCCCTCATGGTGAGCCCCGGGTTTGTCCAGGCCACCTACAGAATTGCGGTAGTCCTGTTCGCCTCGTGCCTCTTGATTACTGGATTCTACTTCGGAAAGACGGTGTACGGTGAACGACCCCATCTGCCCATCGCCAATTACCTTATAACCGGGCTTTTGTCGATTGTATCTTGGTCGATTCTCTGGCTTCTTCGCTCAGCTCCGGTGGACTTGCGCTTCCTAAGCATTCTTGCCGGAATGCAAGGTGTGCTTTGGGGTATGTGGTACGTCCGATTGGCTTTCTATTTAAGGAACCTCCCGAGAAAGGCGGCCCTGCTGTGCATTCTGGCAGGGACCGATTCATTCCTTGGAATGGTGCTCTCCACCCAATCTGAGCACTCTCAACTCAGTGCTGTATCAACCGTTGCGTACTATTCGATGTTCATAGGAATACAGATATTCCTGGCCGCGATCTATCTTTATCGCGAAATGGAAACGGGGGTAGAAGTTGCCCTGTCGCAGAGTTCTTGAGGGTAGAGAAGCCTCCTTCGCAAGCGATTTCCGCACGCCTGCGACTCAGCATTGCCGCGCAGCCAAATTTAGAGGAAGATCCCTTAAGGGCGAGTGCCGATTGAATTGTTACGCCGCTCCGGTTCTCTGAGCCCCTAAAATGAATTGACCGGTGGCTTCTGTCACTCGGTATTCGTTGTTGAATCGAAGCGCTGCCGTTCATCAGTTCACGTCTGAAACCTTGCTTGTTAGCGTTGCTCCCCAGCACAATTTGCAGCCCTCCATTGATCGAGCTAAACAGCTTGATAACGGCGCATTGGACGCGATTCGGCTGCAATTGACACATGCCAGAGGCAATCAAAAGAGCAAAAGGTGGATCTTACAAAACTTTACATCGACCTTACAAGACTTTACCTTGCATTTGATATTGCTCAAGCAAATCAACTCTAGAGCAACCGTACCATTCGTTTCATGTCAGCCTTGGGCCGGGCAATTATGACTTGGCAGGATCGGTTTCCAGCACTATTCCGCTGAAGGTTCAAAGTCATAGTGGTGCGGGCCGCTCACTGAACACTAGTATATGAGGCACAAGAGGTGCTATGAACCGGATAATCAAATTGGCTCTCAGTATGAGGTTGTTAGTTTTCGGTGTTTTGCTCACAATCGAGTTCTCGGCACCGCGATTGATGGCGATCCCGGCATTTGCCCGCAAATATCACACCGCGTGCGCAACATGCCACAGCAACTGGCCTGAGCTGAACGACTTTGGCAGGGCGTTCAAGATCAATGGTTTCAAGTTCCCGAAAGACGACGATGAGTTTCTCAAAGAGCCGCCTCTTGTTCTTGGCGCTGAGGCGCAGAAGGATAACTTCCCTCACTCAATCTTTCCAGGAGAGCTTCCGATCCTTCCGATCGCTTTCCGCTATTCCGGCTATTTCGCTTACAACAGCCCGCAACCGGCTGCGGTGGCCGCAGCGGTGGGCTACGTACCGAAGACGCAACTGTTTCAACCCAATACATACACCATTCTTGCGGCAGGCAGCTTTGGTCCCTCGCTTTCGTTCTGGATCGATAACGACCTCTCGACAGGCGGTTCGGGCGCCGCTGGAGGATTGGGAGACGGCTACCTCAAGGCAAACGACTTCCTGGGTCATTATCTTCATATTCCCAGGAACGATCTGAATGTCCGCTTCGGACAGTTCGAACTGGATCTTCCTTTTACCCAGGCGCGCACAATTAATTTGACCGGCTACTCAATCTTCAACGAGACGGCCTATGTGAATCCCACAGGAACCGGACCCCTTGCTGGGACGACTGCCAATCCCTTAACGTTTGGCAGCCCACAGCACGGAGTTGAGATAGGTGGATTCCCACACCGAGGTTATACCTGGTGGTCAGTGGCGGTTTTGGATGGTGAGAATGCAGTATATGGCCAGGCGTCCCCCACGGTGGCCCACAATTCTAAAGATATCTTTGTGAATATAGGTCAACGCTTCGATCTGGAGCGAGATCCGGATCAGCGTAAGCAAGTTCAGGCAACTGGTACTGCTGGCGTTCATGACCACACTTCGGTACGGTTCAACGCCTACGGGTACTATGGCAGCAACAAGCTCAATCAGACAGGAGATCTCTTTGCTGGGTTACCAGCATTTCATGAGCCTTTCTATCGAGTCGGCGGCGCATTCAACTATAAGTTCCGCAGCGCTTTCGCACTCTGGGGTCTCTATCAGTACGCTCACGATGCGAACCAAGCTCTAAATCCGGCAGGAACGGGCTTTGTCTCTGTCACGCCCGTAACGTATTCCGGAGGTTTCCTTGAAGCGGAGTACTGGCTCTATCCCTGGCTCATAGCCCAAATGCGCTATGACGGCGTCGACTCTCCCACGGATCGTATAAACGGGGTATCGCGCTATGACACGCGAGGCACCTATAGTCCAGCGTTGCAGGCTTTGGTGCGTCCCAATATCAAGTTGGAGCTGCAATACTCTTTCAATTACGAGCAACCTGTCCCTGGATCAGACACGTTCTATCGCGCCAACCAGTTGCTATCTGGAGTTGACTTTGTCTTCTAGTATTGTAGCTTGATCATCGGGAGTGACTCTCGTGTAACTACGATACTCCGGCAACAGCTGCGCGATCGACATCAGCCGCGGTCCTGTACACGAACAGGTCCGCGAGATAGGTTCCCTTTCGTGCTTCAGGAATGCGGGAACCTATGGCCTAAGAAACATAAATATTACTCCGTGGATGGGTACGCCATCTCGGTTGCCTGGTTGCGGCATCGCCGCTCAAGAAGCAAAGTCAATATCTAATTGTGCCTGGAGGCCAACAAAATTGTGATTTGGCTAGTGGTGTCCGCCCCACAGATGGTCGTTTATTCGTTTTGAAAGGGCACGGCTTCAGCCGTGCCGTAAGCAGCCTGAAATGAGTGTGGCTTTAGCCACTGAGGGATGGTTTTGGTAGATAAAATGTCCATTTCGTAACCACCCAAAAAGGACTGGATTTGCGGCGGACACCACTAGAATCATGCATATTTACCTGTTATGCGGCGAATATTTTCTGCGTTTCTATCGTTTACATATTATTTACATCCGGCTTACAACACTTTACAAATTGGTTGATTACAAGCAAATTACCGCACTCCATCACATGCCTACAATGCAGGCTGGGGCGGCGCGAAAAGAACAAGGATGAAATCGAGCCGCGGGTTACGGCCTGGATATGATGCACAAGGCCGACCCTGAAGGAGGTATTGAAATGGCAATGTTGAAGATGAGCTTAGTGTTAGTAACAGCATCCGCTAGTCTTGGGCTTTCGACCAGTTCTGTGTGGGCAGGAGATTTAAAGGGAAAGGTCTCCGTGCAAGGTCTGCGCTCACCGCAGGACATTGCCGTCTATATCGACAGCGTGCCCGGCAAGACATTTCCGCCGCCAACAAATCACATATACGTCGATCAGAGCCACCTGGCGTTCGCTCCGCACACCGTCGTGGTTCTCCAGGGAACAACAGTGGAGTTCAAGAACGATGACAGTGTGGGCCACAACGTGTACTGGCCGTCCATCAGTCACGATCGCAAACAGGCGCACAACATGGGCACCTGGCCGCAAGGTCTATCAAAGCCGTACACATTTACAACCCTGGGCGATGTTCCCTTGCTATGCAACGTTCATCCTGAGATGTCTGGGCACATCTTTGTCGTGCCGACTCCCTACTTTGCCCTTACGGATAAGGAAGGCACTTTTACGATCAGGAATGTCCCTCCGGGCCAGTACACGCTGAAGACGATGAGCGAATCAGCCAAACCCACGACGCAAGAAGTTGCCGTAGCAGCAAGCGCAACTAATGTGAATCTGACAGTTACGAAATAGAGCATCAATGTGAATATGATGATGCCAGCACGCGTATCGGCGGACTAGCTTCTGCGCAACTTCGCAATTGCAGGCGCCTTAAACCACCAGATTGTCCATCGCAATCTGGTGGTGCGCAAGTGTGGAAATAACACGAGAGGTATCGTCCTAGTGCGTTGGAGAGATATTCCATGCGGTTAGCGTGAAGAGCGTCAGCCGGTGCAAGAAGGCACATTGTTTCAGTAGGAGCCAGACGTGTTCCATTTGGTTTCAACGACTTTTGCGGGAGAATAGGTCTGAAATGCCAGGCTATCGATCGATTCGGCTACGGAGGAAGAATGCCGGCTAAGCAAATACTAAGAGCTGTTCGTTGGCTGCCTCATGTGTTTGCTGTCCTAAGTGCCCTGGCTTTTGCCTTAGTCGTTTGGCCTGCAAAGACAGATTTGCAAGAATGGAAACCCACGGCGCGAATACCGGCAGGGTTTGTGGAGATGCGGCCTGGAACGCTTGCATGGAAGCAGCCTATTGTTCCCGCTCAATTCGTACAAGCTGGATGCGGAGCCTGTCACCTGGAAGACCTGCCCGAGACGCCCCGGCTAAATCATGGCCGGCAGCTCATTGTCAGACTGAATTGCATAGGATGTCATCGGCTCCAGGACATAGATCGACCGGCCATGTTAGGCCCCGATCTGACTTATGTTGGCGCGAAGGTGAGCCGCGAATGGATCTATAAGTGGCTGAAGGACCCGCGCACGATAACCGATTCAGACGGCAACGTGATTGTAGATGGAGTGGCCACCGATCCACGAATGCCGAAGTTTCAACTAAGCGACTTGGAGCTGCGGGCGCTTTCAGCGTACCTTGGCGTGCAAGGTGCGAGGCCCTCCGGATCGCAGAGGGTTAGCCGAAATGCCGCCGCTAGTGCGCCGAGTAGCGGAGATGCAGCGGACAAAGGCGAGACACTATTCAACCAAATGTTTTGCATAACGTGCCATTCCCTTTCCGTTAATCGCGGCGGCGAACCAACAATCATTGGCGGGGACATCGGGCCAGAATTGACGAAAGTGGGTAGCAAGATCAAGCCCGAGTGGCTGGTTGCATGGTTGCGCGCCCCCCAGAGCTACCTACAGCACACGAGAATGCCGCAGTATGGGTGGTCAGACAGAGATTTGCATGACGTAACTCAATACATTCTAACGAAGCTCACCGACCCGGATCTCTTAAAGGATGTGCCGGAGCTAGGAATACCTACACCTGGAGAGATTCAGCTTGGGCAGCGCTTGTTTGTCGAAAAGGGATGCGCTGAGTGCCACATCATCCAGGGGGTTGTCCCGCGGAGTGACTTTGGCCCGGATCTATCGTCGCTGGGTATGGCCGCCGGTCCTTTCTTGGTCGAGATAGAGTCACCAAGACGACTGCCAGCCACCTTGCACTTTGTCAGGAGCGATGTGAGCCGACTCGAAATCGGCGTTTCGCAAATCCCGCGGTCTATGGTTGCTTACTTACAGGCGAAGATAACAGATCCAACATCAGTAACTCCTGAATCGCACATGCCCCAGTTTCATGTCAGCCAGTCAGACCTGGACGATCTGACCACTGCGCTTCTGAGCATGAGCGGCCCACCGATAGTCGGCGACAGTCAGAGGCAATTAGTCGTCGAGCGCCGCCATGCGGAATTCCAGCCTGAGGGTGACATGGGCCGGCTTTACCAGCGGTTCAAATGTTATCAATGCCACAAATTCAATGGCTACGGCGGCACTCTTGCTCCGGATCTTTCGTATGAGGGTAGCCGGTCGCAGCATCAATGGCTGGTTGAATTTCTGCAAAGCCCGCAAACGCTGCGTCCGACACTCACCGCCCGCATGCCCCATTTCAACATGTCGGAGAAAGACGCGGTTACAATCGCAGATTACATTTCGTCGACACTTCAGAGCCCGGCTGTACATCCGGAAGCCGCGGACGCACATGAATTTACACCGGAAATGGCCGAGCATGGCAGGCGGTTCTTCGAGGAGAAATATAAGTGTCAGTCGTGCCACACAATCGGCTCTTCGGGAGGGTACGTCGGCCCAAGCCTCAACAATGCAGGCAACTGGCTTACCGCAGCCTGGATTGAAGCGTGGCTGAACAATCCGCAGGCCTTGGTGCCAGGAGCGATCGAGCCGCGGCAGTCCATTCCGGAAAGTGAAAGGAGAGATATAACCGCATACCTGATGACACTGAAGCAAAGCGGGACTGACAAGAGTTCGCAGACTGGAGCGGCAGGGGGAGGACGGGAATGAGACTCCTTTCAGTATTTGGCGCTGCTTTGATCGGATGCATAGGGCTGATCGTCTTCATGGACAAGAGTCTTCCATACAAAGTCTGCTGGTGTTGGCCAAACGACTGGCATTTTGTTACCAAGCTAAAACCTCATGGCGAAGGGAGCGAATATGCTTCGTACGGAGCCTATGGATCTGAGGTTGACTGGAACGACCCGCAACGTGTGATTTCACTCGATTTCGAGCAGTCGCAGGGCAAGCGAATCTTCTATGAGCAATGTGTATGGTGTCATGCGGATTCCACTCCCGCGGGGCCTTCCAATCGCTCAAATGTCTCTCCCGATCCACCACTGATGAACGACGGAGCGGTTCTGAACGGAGAAAGCGATGCGGCGCTTCACAGGATCATTGCCTTTGGAGGAGCCGCCGCCGGAAAGTCAGCCATGATGCCGCCTTACGGTCTTTCGCTTAGAGACGAAGAGATTGACGACCTTATCGCATATATGAGGGTCATAGCGGTTCCGCAATATCATAAGCCGGCAAGCAAGGCAGGCTGGATCTGGAGGAGCAGGCATTGATGAGAATCACAAGGAAGGGCTTTACAACGTTACTCAAGATTCTTTGGGGAGGGATGCTGTTTTCTGCGATAACTTCAGTTTTCGGTCAAGTGAGCCCGGACGAGATATTGAACCCAAGAGCGAAAGCTGCAGAAGAGAAGTATATTCTTCAGCTTCAATCGATTCAGCGATCAATTGGCGCGGCCCATTTTCCTTACTCATTCCGACTGGCTCGATATTTGAAGGCCAAACCGGGCCAGCGAGAGGCATTGGATTCCGCCGGCATCGAGTTTGTATATTATCAGAACCGGGTTGTTTTGAAAGTATCCGGAGCTTATAAGACGGCATTCAATGCCGCGGATTTGTCTAGGAATCAGCGCGCCAGCCGGGCGTTTCAAGAAACCGTTGTTCCCGTTCTACGGCTGGTAGCAGAACAGATGCCACAGGTTGACGACTATGACGATATTGGGTTTGAGGTTATCTACGATATACGCGATGGCAGCAAGAGCTTCGACTTCGAGGGCAAAGAGGTGTTGACGGTTGTATTCAGTCGAGACGATGCATTCAGGTATGGAAGTACACTCGCGAATGCGGAACGACAGAATATTCTGAACCGCTCCGACATCTTTGTGAACGGCGAGAGTTTTGGCTTGGCACTGGGGCAACGCGAGCCTTATGTTGTGGAGGCGCTCGACCGGTCTGCTCTGCGGCATGCAAAGGAGGGGTATAGCGCGGCACCTTCCACCGCCAGTAACCTCGATAAGGTCACAGGGGCTTCGGTATCTCCGGCCGTGTCGATTACGAAAATAGCAACAGCTCCTGAAACGTCCCCAACATTTGGGGACGCGATGCGGTTGCAGACACAGTTTCAAGCGCAGTTGGATGCGATTGCAAGGGAAGATGGGGCGAAGCTTCACCTGGCAGAGAATGCCGAACCTTTGTTCCAAATAGACGGCGATCAGACGGTCCTGCATTTCACGCTGCGAAATACAATGGGTTTCGATCAAAGCTCGACTTCAATCTATAAGCGAACCGCTCTTAGCTTCGATCTATTCCTTGCGCCTGAGTTGAGGGACCTGACGAGGAGGCTACCGGCCAACGAAGGGTACGACACGATCGAGTTTTCAGTGCTCGATCATTCCGAAGCAGAGCAGGCGTCCTCTGAGATAATTGATTACATTTGTCCTTTGACTTCCTTGCGTTCATTTGTCGCGAACAAGATTACGACTCAGGATTTGATTAACCAAAGCGTTGTCCTGGTGAATGGCGTGCGGATCGCTGTGAACTTGCAGTTGGTGGAGTAGGGCAAGTGGAGCTTTCTCTATGCTTCGGACGATTCTCCTAAGTGGGAGGGCCTTCACTGCGGCCGGCTTCAGAGAGCCACAAGGATATTCCATACACAGCTACCAGCTCTTGATGTTTTACGAGGTCCCTCTACGACGGCCGTTGCACGGTGCGCACGCTGGCCAACCTCGCAGGCGTGGTCACCGGTGCCTACGAGCACGACGCCTTCGGCAACCTGCTCGCCCACGAGCTTCTCGGAGCTTTTTGGCGCAGTTTTCTGCGCTACCTTACGCGCGTCTGGGACTCGATTCCGACCCTGCAAGCGTCGGGCACCCTCCAAACCCCATACGTATGTGCCTGAAAGCGACTTTTCAGGATCGACTAGATTAGGGTCCAACTAGGTTCCAAAACTGGGTGAATTTGAGAAGTAAAGGCATTGAAATCAATGGGACTTAGCATTTCCAAGTTGGGCTCATAACTCAAAGGTCGCTGGTTCAAATCCAGCCCCCGCAACCAATACAATCAATAACATACAGTAATTGGTCGCTTTCGGTAAGTCCTCGATATCCCCTCTTAAGAACGAACTGCAATTTACTGGACGGTCGCAGGCGCTGCTTTTGCTGGCAATGCCTGCGAGTTTGGGCCGAACTCCAGTCTAACAACCTGACTGTTTGCACGGCGTTTGGCTTCCGTCATGGCTCGTTCATAGACGTTCATGGTCGTCTGGATTGAATCGTGACGCATCAGTTCCTGCTGCGCCTTCATTGGAGCACCCGTCTCATCGAGCCAGGAGCGATAGGTGTGGCGGAAAGTGTGCCACACTACCTTCTCTACTGACTTGACGAGCTTCGCGGCTCGTTTGATCCGCGACTTCTGCAAGCTTTTCTGGTGATACTGCCTCACAATGACCGGGTTCGCAAAAAGCCAATCCTCGTCTCGCGAGAAGATCGAAACGGACCACCTCAGCTCCGCGCCTATGTTGTCGGATACCCTGGAAGGAGGGCGGCGGTATCCCTCATTCCACGATGAGGTTGGTTGCCCGGAATGAGCCGATGACCACATCTACTCGGTCGCCGCGTTTCACCGCCAACGTCGGGTTCGCGAAAGCCATCCAGTAAGTCATGCCCGGCTTAGGCGTGCTGCTCTGGCGCAGTTTTCCCACCTTCTCCATCTGGGGGATCGAGAGCTTGACTCTGGCCTGCGCATCGAGCAGCTCAGGCTCGGCCTTCTTATCGTTGAGGGCCACGGCCTTCTCCGGATCCAACACGCGATAGTTAAATCGAATGAGTTGGCCCGACTCTGCCGCCTTCACATGGAGTTCGGCAACGCCCCAAGCCCCTTGGTAATACATTTCCGCTCGTTGCGAAAGGCGATTCATCTGAGAGCCTTGCCAAACCGGCGCCGGGCGCCCGGCCGGAGCATTCGGCTGGGCGGGAGCGACAGCTTGAGCTGACTGGGCTGGCGCTGGTGAAACGAGCATGCCGCCGGCGAGGATTCCCGCCAGCAGCATCGCCTTCATCAACAGTGAACATTTGCAATCAAACTGAATCATGTTTCGAGTCATCACGTTCCTCGTTCCTTTTGATGGGCCGGAGATCCTGGTTGGGATCTCCGGC
>Ga0181525_10003141_pt1 | contig 13214 bp, 8 predicted proteins | sample PEATcosm2014_Bin_48_FD_121100 | JGI IMG/M metagenome (GOLD analysis project Ga0181525, IMG submission 121100) | Peatland microbial communities from MTU Mesocosm Facility, Houghton, MI, USA - PEATcosm2014_Bin06_10_metaG | ecosystem: Environmental > Terrestrial > Soil > Wetlands > Peat | place...
CCTCGTCGGCGTGCTGTTCACCGGCTACGCGATGCTCGATGGCTTCGACCTCGGCATCGGGGCACTGCATCTGTTCACTAAAAAAGATGAGGAACGCCGCACCATGCTCAATTCCATCGGTCCGGTCTGGGACGGCAACGAAGTCTGGCTCGTCACCGGCGGCGGCGCGCTGTTCGCCGCGTTTCCGAATGTCTATGCGACGGCGTTTTCCGGCTTTTATCTCGCGCTGATTTTGCTGCTCGTCGCGTTGATTTTCCGCGCCGTGGCGATTGAATTCCGCAGCAAGCAGCCGATGCGCTGGTGGCGGCAGATGTGGGACATCGGCTTTTCCGTCGGCAGCATTTTGTCCGCGCTGCTCATCGGCGTCGCGCTCGGCAACATCGCCTGGGGCGTGCCAATTGGCGCCGACGGCGAGTTCGCCGGAACATTTCTCGGCTTGCTGGCGCCCTATCCCCTGCTCATGGGCGTGACGACCGTGGCGCTGTTCATGATGCACGGTGCGATTTACGGCGTGATGAAAACCGAGGGCGAGCTGCACGACAAGCTCCGCCTCTGGGCGATGCGCTGCATCATATTTTTCGTGATCTGCGCCGCGACGACGACCATGGCAACGCTGCTTTACGCGCCGCACATCGCCGAGCGCGTGAAGCATAATCCGTGGCTCTTCAGCATCGTGCTGGCGAATATGCTCTCCATCGCCAACATCCCGCGCGAGTTTCACCACGGGCGCGACTGGTTTGCGTTCCTGTCGTCCTGCGCCGCGATGATCACGCTCATGGCGCTGTTCGCCGTGGACGCCTATCCGAACCTCATCTACAGCTGGCCAAATCCCGGAAACAGCCTCGACATTTACAACGCCGCGTCGTCGCACAAAACGCTCGGCATCATGCTCGTCATCGCGTGCATTGGAATTCCTGTCGTGCTGGCCTACACGGTTTGCATCTACTGGATTTTTCGCGGCAAGGTGAAGGTGGACCGGGCGAGCTATTGAGAGCCGCTTGTCTTTCCCCCATCGCCCTGACCGCCCATGAAGCGCGGCTTTTGCAGCCATTCAGAAAAATTTTGTAGTTTCTTTCCGCAAGATGCGCGATGATAAATCCGTAAACCAACGAAAGGCACACGATGGCGCAGGCAATCATGGACCCGGAAAAAGTGCGGCGGTTCGCCGATGAACTCCAGCGCTTCAACACCGATCTGGAGAACCGGCTGATTTTATTGCAGGCGCGCTTCGGCTCGCTGGGCGACACGTGGCAGGACCAGGAGCACGAGAAATTTGCCGAGGAATTCAGGCAGGTGATGAAGGCGCTGAGAAAATTCGTCGAGCTGTCCAAGGAACACACGCCGTATCTTTTGAGGAAGGCGCAGCGCATCGAGGAATATTTGCGGCAAAGATGACTTAAAATCCTCCCCATCGTCGTCCTCATCCTCATAAATCGCGGACTTGAGAATGACGATGAGGATGAGAACGAGGATGATTAAACATGGCCGAGCAAGCCCAAATCACATCCGTCGAGGCGATTGAATATTTCCGCGCCGCGCTCATTTTGTTCACCGGCCGCGCGCGCGCCGCGCTGGAGGAAGTTTCGGGTGAGGTGCAGCGGACCAAGCAATGGCTGGACGCCGACCAGCGGCGGATTTTGGAAAACGAGCTTCGCATCCGCGCCAAAAAGCTGGAGCAGGCCCAGCAGGAACTGTTCAGCGCGCGGCTTTCCAGTTTTCAGGAAACCACGTCGCTCCAGCAGATGGTCGTCCAGCGCGCGCAACGCGCCGTGCGCGAACTGGAGGAAAAAATGGCGCGGCTGAAAAAATGGGACCGCGAAATCGAGAACCGTTCCGACCCGCTGGTCAAACAGGTCGAGAAATTGCACACCTTTCTGTCCACCGAAATGCCCAAGGCCGTCGCCAGCCTCGCGCAGACCGTCCGGACGCTCGACGCCTACGCCGGCGTCACCGTGCCCGGCAGCCCGCCTGCAACCGGGGAAAAGCCATGAACTTGAGCGGAAGCAAAAGCCGGCTGATGGGCGCCACCAAGGAGCTTGCGCTCAAATGGGACGAGACGAAAAATTACTGGCGCGACGCCAAGAGCGCGGAATTCGAGCATCGCTACCTCGAGGAACTTTTTGCCGACGTGGACAGGACCGTCACCATCATTGACAAGCTGGAGGAGCTTTTGAAAAAGGTCAGGAGCGATTGCGAGTGACGCCCGCCCGCCAAAACAAAACAGCCGGGGCCATTCCCGGCTCCGGCTGCGCGACTGGATTGTGAAACAAGTTACTTTTTAGCGGACGGCGTCGGCGCGGGCGCGGGCTGCGTGGTTGTGCGCCCGCCGCGATCCACGATCACGCGCGCGGACACATACCCCGCGTAAAAATCGGGGTTCGACTTCTTGAACATCAGCATTTCCTTGTCGAGATTGTTCCGCAGAATGCTCATCACCGTCTTCACCGCCGGTTGCAAAGTCTTCGTCTTGCCCGCGCGCTTGGCGATGGCCGTGCGCGGCGCGGTCTTCACGCCATGAAACTGCGTCGTCATGGCATCGAACGCCGTCACGTCCGTCTGTGTGATGCCAAAATCCGCCAGGCCGGCGAGATTCGCCGTGAGCAGGCCGGAAATGCGCGTGCCGGTTTCCTCCAGCGTGTCCACGTCCATCTTGTCGAGTTGCGAGAGCGTCAGCTCCGTTTCTGCGGCCAGGTTCGCGTCGCCATTCTTCGACGCCATCGAATTAAGCTGGCCAGCCAGACGCATCATCTCCTCCTCGTAATCATGCCGCACCAAGGTTTTCTGCACCTCCTCGCCGAGGATGGGTGTTTCCTGCTCCTGCGCCGTCTGGCTCACGCCGGTCAGCGCCGTGTTCAAGTCCGCCACGGTTCCGGCGACGGCCTTGTTGCCGCTCCAGATGACGTTGTTGTTGTTCATATAGGCCGCCACGGTGGCGCCCATTCCGGTCCGGTTGAGATATTTTCTCTTCATTTGTGAAAACTTTTTAGACCCGCCACCCGCGCTCCGTCAACTATTATCTTTCAAATAGATTCCTAATGCTTTCTGTAACGTCGCCTTATCATTCTCGACCAGCCGCTAAGCTTGCACGCCGGGCCGTGTCATCCGCGAAAAGTGCCGCATTGGTTTCGGAAGTGGCCGCCCTTCCCGCGCGACCGGCCCGGTCATCCGCGTCACTGGCCGGCATCTTTGCCCGACCGGCCCGGTCGTCCGCGCCGGTGGCCCGGTCGTCCGCGAAGGAGGCCGCGTCATCCGCGCAAGTGGCCGGGTCGTTCGCGCAAGTGGCCCGGCTGTCCGCTCGACCGGCCCCGTCGTCCGCGCAAGTGGCCCGGTCATCCGCTCGACTGGCCGCGTCGTCCGCGCGACGGTCCCGGTCGTTCGGGAAACGGGCAGATGCTTGTTTTTCAGGGGTTTAGGCGGTCTTTGTGATGGCCAAAGCCTGTGACGGCATGAAAGCGTGGCTAGATTGCCTGGTGAAAGCGCGTGCGGCTTGATTTCAATCACAGACCTGTTGCGACAGGCGAGAACACACCGGGTGATACTGGTAGATACGGACTAGCTGCCGTATTTTGGAAACAACAAACGCAATTCGAGGTTAGGAAACTTTCAAAAGTTGAAATTCCGGCGTGCTCATCGGCTCATAGTTGTCAGGCCAATGTCCTTTAATTTCAATCAACAGACGTTGCTTTGCCGGTGCAGGTTCGGGATTTACTTTCTTCACCACCGCGGAAATATCGGTGGGAGATTCAGCGATGGCTTTGCACAAGTCAGTCACTAAAAAGCGAGGTGCCCAACCGATCATGTGATAATCATCGGGGGTTTCCAATTGGAGCGCATGGACGGTTGCGGGGTTGTTCAATTCAACCGCGATGCGCAAAGTGTCACCTGCCTTCAACGCGAGCAATTTCTGCTGCGCTGCCTGATTAACATGGCGCCAGCCATGAAGGAAAAACTTGCATCGGAACCCACCATCCTTGTGGCGTTCGATTTTTGGGAAAACTTCAAAGTTATCAGTTTGTCGTTGGCCGCCTGTCAGGGCCAAAATCTCAATTGGGTTGGCATGAGGGCTCAAGTCAAGTTGCTTGAGATATTCTTTGAAATCTTTGCGATCCTCACCCAAAACACGGTTGCGGAACAGGGGGAACAATTCCGACGATTCATAAGTCTGGTGAAAATCAGGAAACGAATCGAGCGGTTCCAAACCTGCCGTGTCGTGCGCCATTTCCGCTCCACGAGTGTAGCCAAATTGGAAGCGCGACTTTGAGACGTCAGCGTCCAGCCGTCCAATCGGATACCACGCCCGCGTAGCGGCTGTATCTTGCCATGCGAGAAACAGTGTTTTCATAGTTGGATTGCTTTTAGTTTTTCGACCGTTACCGACATCAACTTAAGGCAAAATTGCTTCGCATCAAGACTCATCCAGTCTGCCGGAACCCTGTCTACAATGCCACTAATATCATGTGAACGCAACCGCCGGACCCGTTCAAACCACGGTCGAAAATAATTCGGGTATTCTTTGGCCGCTCTTATCGCCAGATTCAACGTGTTTTCGCCTTTCGGGTCGCTTTCCAGCCAGTAAATTCCGCCGCTGCCCTTGAGTGCATATTTTTCCACCTGTCCCTGCGCCAGCATTGTTTTGCGCCGGTCATCCCGTAATTCCCGGCCGAGCGATGAGGCATGATCAAACGAAGGGGCGATTTTATGCACAGTTTTCTTGCCCTGCTCGGACGGCCCCCGCAGCAGCGCCCAGTTGTCGTGATGCCGGTCCGTGTTGCAAATGACCGCATCCAGCACGATGAATCCTGCCAGCGTGCAAAGCTGCTGGTGGATTGACTGCCGGGTGGGAAACGCGCTTTCCACCGCTGTGATGATATTTTTGATGTTGTGGCTGCATTGATGCCGCCATTTTGACTTGTCGTAACCCAACACCCGGCCCGCCAGCACTTCGCTGCCGTGGACAAGGTCAAATCCTTCCTCCGTTTTTACAAACGAATGCGATGCACAACCGCGTTTTCCCATGAACATTGCGAGTTCCACCTCGGCGGCGGGCACCTCCAGCAGCCTGGCCACCTCCGAGGCGATTTTTTCCGACCAGTCTTCGCCCGTGTTTTCACGGGTGAATTTGAACAGCCACGGTTGCTTGTCGTCTTTCATCCGAAACCAGAATTTTTCCTTGCTGCCAAGCTGTTCAATGACATCCGGGCTGTCAGAGTGCAGTTGAAAAATGGGAAATGGGTCGGACATGGAGAATTGATCAAACAGTCACGCAATCCTTGCTGATAAATTCCTTTGGATTCTCGACAAATGCGGGCAGACCCGGCGGCGTGATGGATTTGCCGGCGGATTCCTTGCCCGCAAGTTCCAGGTTTAATTTCAGGAGAAAAGCCAGGATGTCCTCGTCGGGTTTCATGCCGTAGGCGGCGCGGACGGCGGCATCCAGTTTTTCATGCGCGGTGCGCAGGCGGTTTTCGCCGGGCGTTTCGAGCGATTTGTAAAGTTCGCGCAGCGACCAGCCGTTGTCCTGCATGATTTCATGGCGCAAATTCCGCAGCGCGCGGGCGGCCTCGGCCACGGCGCGGATTTTTTCAATTGCGTTTTGGGGAGCGCGGGCGTCCCGCCGAAAACTTTGTTCGTCTGACATTTTGGCGGGGGAGATTTTAGTGGGACGAGAATCCGGCGCGACGCCGGATTCGGCAACCGGGACGGTTGCGCTCCCCATTGCAAACTGCGGCCACGCGAACGTGTCGAACACCGTGTCTGAGGTGTAGCGGAAACGCTCGGTGAGCGTGGAACATTTGGTCGTGAACCACAGCCAATGAATTCCCGATTGCAAAATGCCGAAGGAATAATCGTCGGCCATTGGGAAAACAACCAATTGCACATTTGGATGAATGTCAGAATCAACGAATTCAAAAATTGGGCGTTTGGTCACAAGACAGCAAGAGACATATCGAGGAATTGTTTTTAACTTCCTCATCAATTCGGGGCGTGGATATGAAAGAAGCCACCAGCGTTTTAAAAAGTTGGCATGATGTTGATTGCCACGTTTGCCAATTAAAGTCGCATTCCGTTTTTCTTCAGCCTTGGCAGCAATCTCTCTCGCTGGCAGCGCAAGTTTTTTAACGTGTTCAAACAGAATTTCGTATTTGTTGGCTTCAAATACATCTCGCGGATGAAAATCAATTATGTAGCGGTCTGGTTGCGAGCCGATGTTTGTCAGCATCACGTCTCCAATCAAATGTGGAAACAGAACCTCGCTAAAATTTGGATTCTTCTTAATTAATTGTTCCGCTTCATCTCGCGGCAAAATGAAAGCCTCATGGCCTGGAATTTGGCCTTGAAAACAGCTTTCACTTTCAATGTTTGTTTGCAGCCTTTTCGCACTGGCAACATCGGTTACAAATGAAAGCGATGAATTAATTTGCGGGACAGTTACCTTTTCCCACGGACCTTCGCGGTCTGTGCCGGTCAGCAATTGCAGCGTCTTCGCGGCTTTCGATTCGCCTTTGATCCAGTTCACAATTGAAACATGAACCGCCGCTTCGCCCGACCACGGCTGCGACGAGACCGCTTCAAGAATTGTCCCGCCATCGTTGACGATGTGGTCAAGTCCGCCTTCGCGCGAATAATTTTGGCGAATCGTGTTTGTGCCGACGAGTCCGGCGCGCTGGCCGGATTTCAGATGGTCGTGCGCGCGGCGAAACCAATAGACGCAAAAATCCGCGCGTCCGGGAATTTGCGGATACGCCTTGCGAAGTTTCTGGACGTAAGCCGGCCCGAATTCCTGCTGCATCTTGTTTTTCGACTGGAACGGCGGATTGCCGATGATGGCGTCCACTTCCGGCCACGGCGTGAACAGCGCGTCGGCGCAAACAATGTTGGCGTCGAGATTGTCGAGCGGCAGGTCTTTCTCAAATTGCAGCGCGTGGGTGTCGCCGCCGGGCAGCATGTCGGCGTGCGCGTCCCAAAATTCATGCGCCGAGCGCGCGGCCAGACGGCGGGCAAGCATGAGCGTGACCTTGGCGGTCTCCACGGCGTTGTCATTCACGTCGAGGCCGAAGAATTGTTTGGGCGAAATGCCGCTGGCCGTGCCGACTTTTTCAAACTGGCGCTTGTCCTGCGTGAACAGTTTCACCAAAAGATTCTGCTCCAGTTCGCGCAAGGCGCGGTAGGCGACGAAAAGAAAATTGCCGCTGCCGCACGCGGGATCAAGCACGCGGAAGGCGCGCAACTGGCGCAGGAGTTCGAGCAGTTCGGAAACATTCTTGGCGGCGGCGATGCGTTCCTCCCACGGACGCACGATGGTCGGACGGACGATTTTCTGGATGTCGGCCTCGTAGGTGAAATGTGCGCCGAGCGCGTGGCGCTCTTCTTTGCCAAGGCTGCCCTCAAAAAGCGTGCCGAAGATGACAGGCTGGACTTTCGACCAATTTTCCTTCGCTGCTTCAAAGAGCAATCCGATGGCGGACGATTGGAGTTCGAGCGGTTCGACTTTGGCAAAAAGTCCGCCATTGAAATAATCCACGCCCGCGTAACGTCCGCCGCGCGCAGACTTCGGGTCGTTCATCTGCTTGAAAAGATTTCCGATCAAGTCGTAGCTGGCCGCCTTCGGGTCGTCCGCCTTGCGACATTCGTCGAGCAGTCCAGTGAACAAATCTTCCGGCAGCAGGCCGCTTTTTTGGGAATACATCGCCACCACGCATTGCAAAACAAACCGCCGGGCGCTTTCGCGGGATTCGCGGCGCGCGACGAGTGAATTAAAAACATTGGCAACGTCTTTCGCGGCCTCACGGGTGACTTCGACCCAGTTGTTGCCGAAAATCGGGGTGATTTTGCGCGGGTAAAGAAAGTTGAGCGCGGAATGGCGCGCGGGGAGTTCACTGACCTTGATTTTTTCCAACGGCTCCTGCAACTGCGTGTTGAAATCGTAAATCCAAAACTCGTCGAAGTCGCAAAGCACGACATAAGGCGGGCGGTGCGGGACGAGATTGAGCCAGTAATCAAATGTCTGCTGGTAATGCTTGGAAAGTTTCTCGCCGCGCGATTTCATTTCGATCAGCACGCGGCCCGGCCAGACGAGGTCGGCAAATTTGGTGCGGTCGCCGGGAAAGCGGACGCGGTATTCAAAGGTGCAACCTTCGGGCAGCGTGTTGGCGTCGTGATTGAAGGCTTCGAGCAGATGGAAGAGGAAGGTCTGCGCCTCGCTCTTTTCGTCACCTTTGAGTTTGGCGGCGAAATCGGCAAAATCCTGAAAGGCCTTTTCCTGCGAGGTCATTGACGCGCGGGATTGTGCGCGGGAAATTAATCAGCGTCAATCCGCGTTCGGGTATTTGGCGTGGTTAGTGGTCAAAGCCCGTGAATTATTTCAGCCAGTTGATTTTGATTTCCTTCTCGAGCGGTTTTTTCCCATCGCCGCGAACCGCTGAAATTTTCTTTCTTCCAGTTCCTTTTCCTCGCGATTCAAATCCGCCATCCATTCTGCAAACGGTTTTCCGCCGGTGTTGAGTTTGATGCTGCCACGCAGCGAGCGGATGAATTTTCGCTTTTGTTCCGGCGACTTTTTCTTCCGATTTGCCATGAGCGCGAGTTTGCGCCGGAATTCCATTTCCGTCAATCTGTGCAATCTGAGGTTCCTCCGCCCCCACAAACGCGCTCGCGCAACGGACGGTTTTCGTTTAGTTTCTGAATTACAAGAATTGTGAGCGACCTGGCTGTCAAAGAAATGATTGCGCTGCTGGACGCGCTGAAAAACACGGCGCGGGACTTCGCCGCGCGCGAGGAAAAGCTGGCCGGCGAATTTCACGCCGCGTCCGCCGCCGGCCTCCGCATGGCCGACGACGCGGCGGTGGGGCGCACGAACAGGCTGGCGGATGGCATTGACAGGGAAGACGCCGCGTTCGAGGAGGTGAAAATCCAGCGCCAGAACGCCTATGACGGCCGGAAGGCCGGCATCACCCGCGCCCACGCCGCCGTCCGGAAAAAACTTCTGGACGAAATCGGCGAGCGGCACGGGCAGTTGAAAAACAAAATCCAGGCGGACACGCTGGAGGCGGAGCGGCGGCGCGACAATGAGCTGGCACAGACGGCCGTGGCGCAGGAAAATTTCAGGAACAGCGCCGCGCAGGGCGGCCAGGCCTGGAACGATCTCGTAAAATCCGCGCGCAGGGCGTTCGGCGGCTTCGCAAAATTCCGGCGGTTGCTGAAAAACAAATGGCCGGAGCCGGACCTTGCGGCGGATGAAAATGCGCTGTTCAAGGAATTCCAGCGATTGCAAAAAAAAATCGAGGGCGATCTGGCGCGGTTCCGCAAACTGCCGCTGCCGCTGGTTTTCCGGCTGCTTCCCATCTGGCTCGTGACGGTGCTGGCGCTGGGCGTTGTCGCGGCATTTTTTGTCCTTCCGAAATTCCACGTGGACGTGATCACGAACCTTCACGCGGGAATCGCCGGGGGCGTGCTCGTCATTTTCTGGATTCTTTATTTCGTCGGGATTCGCACTGCGGCGCCGCCGGCAAAAACCATCGCCGCCGATCTGGCGAAGGCCGGCCGCCTGCTGGACACCGCCGCCGAGAAGGCCGAGGTGCATTTCGCGAAGGAGCAGGAGCGGATCAACGCCGAATTTGAGGCCGCCGTCCAGACGTTCAACCAGGAATGGCGCGAGGCGACGCGCAGCGCGGTGGATTTGCGCGGCTCGCGGCCGGTGTCAGTTGACGAAAAGGCGGCGCGTATTTTCGAGAAGAACGAAAAGTTCCATCGCGCCCGGCTTGAGCAGATCGAGAAAGACCACGCCGCAAACCTTGACCGGCTGCATGAGGAATCCGGGGCGGACGCCCGGAATTTTTCCGAATCGCACGCGGCAAAGATGGCGAAGCTCGATGCGGCTTTCGAGTCGCGCTGGCAGGCGCTCGAAGGCGAATGGAAAAATTCCATCCAGCCGATTTACGAAAAAATCTGTGCAGCAAACGCCGGGGCAGAGAAACTTTTCCCGGAATGGAATCCCGACAAATGGAAAAACTGGAAGCCGCCGCTGGAATTCAAAAACGCGGCGCAGTTCGCGCGGCTGGAGGTGGACGCGGCGCAATTCGCCGAACCGCTGCCGAAGGACAAACGGCTCGCGCTGCCGGAGACAAAATTTTCCGTGCCGCTGGCGCTGGCTTATCCGCGGCAAGGCTCGGTTCTTTTTGAGACCAGCAAGGGCGGCGAGGCCGAGGCGGTTGCGGCCATCAACAACATCATTTTCCGGCTGCTTTCCACCACGCCGTCGGGGAAAATCAGCTTCACGATTTTTGACCCGGTCGGCCTGGGCCAGAATTTCGCCGCGCTGATGCACCTTGCGGATTACGAGGCGAGCTACATCAACAGCCGCATCTGGACGCAGCAGTCGCAGTTCGAGGAAAAGCTCGCCGAGCTGAACGAGCACATGGAGAAGGTCATCCAGATGTATCTGCGCAACGAATACGCGACCATCGCCGAATACAACGCGCAGGCCGGCAGCATCGCGGAGAAATATCATTTCCTCGTCATCGCGTCGTTTCCGGTGAATTTCACAGACACGGCGGCGAAGCGGCTGCGGAACATCGCGGCGAACGGCGCGCGCTGCGGCGTCTTCACGCTCGTGCATTGGGACCAGCGGAACGCGCCGCCGAACGATTTTGTGCCGGATGAATTGCGGAAAAACTCCGTGCGCCTTGTGCGCGGCGAGAAAAATTTCCAGCTCGCCGACTGGCGCGAGCCGGGAACGAAAATTGTTCTCGACCCGGTGCCGTCGCCGGAATTTGCGACCCAATTTCTCAACGCCGTCGGAGAAAGCAGCCGGGATTCCACGCGCGTCGAAGTTCCGTTCGAGCAGATTGCGCCGCCGGAAAATGAAATCTGGACGGAGGAAACGAGCGAGGAATTGCGCGTGCCCATCGGCCGGAGCGGCGCGACGAAATTTCAATATCTCGAAATCGGCAAGGGCACGCGGCAGCACGCGCTCATCGCGGGCAAGACCGGTTCCGGCAAATCCACGCTGTTCCACATCATCATCACGAACCTCGCGCTGTGGTGCAGCCCGGAGCAGGTGGAATTTTATCTCGTGGATTTCAAGAAGGGCGTCGAGTTCAAATGCTACGCGAGCCGGCATCTGCCGCACGCGCGCGTCGTTGCGATTGAAAGCGACCGCGCGTTCGGCTTGAGCGTGCTCCAGCGCGTGGACGAGGAATTGCGCCGGCGCGGCGATTTGTTCCGGCAGCTCGGCGTGCAGGATTTGGCCGGCTACAAACGGGCTGTGGCTGCGGCGCCCCCGCCGCCAAAACCCCACACCGGCCGGGGCGACGAGGGCGTCGCCGCCACCCTGCCGCCGATGCCGCGCTCGCTGCTGCTGATTGACGAGTTTCAGGAATTTTTCACCGAGGAAGACCGCGTGTCGCAGGGCGCGGCGGTATTGCTGGACCGGATCGTCCGGCAGGGCCGCGCGTTTGGCATCCATGTGCTGCTCGGCTCGCAAACGCTCGGCGGCGCCTACACGCTGGCGCGCGCGACGATTGGACAAATGGTCATCCGCATCGCGCTGCAATGCAACGAAGCCGACGCGTTTCTCATCATGGATCAGGACAATCCCGCGCCGCGATTGCTGACGCGTCCGGGCGAAGGCATTTACAACGACGCTGCGGGCGCGATTGAAGGCAACTCGCCATTCCAAGCCGTGTGGCTGCCGGAAAATGTGCGCGATGATTTTCTCGCAAAAATCCGAACGCGCGCCGACGACAAGAAATTTCCGGGGCCGTTTGTGTTTGAAGGCAGCGCGCCGGCGGACGTGCGGGAGAATCTGCTTTTGCGCGAACTGCTTCAAACTGTTCCGGCGAAAGCGCCGGCGCAATCGCGCACATGGCTCGGCGCGCCGAATTCCATCAAAGGCCCGACCGAGGCGGTTTTTCAGCGGCAGAGCGGCAGCAATCTTTTGATCGTCGGGCAAAGCGAGGAGCGGTCGCAGACAATTTTATCCGTCGCGCTCGTCGCATTGTCCGCGCAATTTCCGAAAGGCGCGGTGCGGTTTGTGGTTCTCGACAGCACGGCGCCGGGATTTCCGCAGCGGGAATTTCTTGAGCGCGTCATCGCCGCCGCACCGCATGAAATTGTCCAGGGTGGCAATGCCAATCTTGTAGAAGTCATGTCGGGACTTGCGGAAGAATTGAAGAAGCGCGCGGGCGACGAGAAAACCGGCGAGCCGGAAATTTTTGTTTTAATCCAGGGATTGCAGAATTTCAAAAAATTGCGGAACGAGGACGAATTCAGTTTTTCGTCCGGCGATTCCGGCGCGGTGAATCCGGCGACCGTTTTGCAAAATCTCATCAGCGACGGCCCGGCGCACGGCATCCACGTCGTCGTCGTGTGCGATTCTTACAACAATGTGAACCGTTTTCTCGGGCGCAAGGCGCTGACGGAATTTGAAATGCGCGTGCTCTTCCAGATGAGCGCGAGCGATTCGGCCAGTTTGATTGATTCGCCGGACGCGAGCACGCTCGGCCTGCACCGCGCTGTTTATTACAACGACCGCGAAGGCTACACGGAAGTTTTCCGGCCCTATGCGCTGCCCGGCGGCGACTGGATTGACGAAACGGCGCGGCAACTGGCGCAGCCTTCAAAATAATTTCCAGCATCCCCTGCATTATGCGGATTCGCGCGTCACATTTTGCCGTGAAAATTTTATGGATCGTCATAGGTTTGCTGTTTGCGCTCACCACGATGGCGGCGGATTCGACTTCGATTTATCACGCCGGCTGGATTGACCTGAACAAAAACGGGAAAAAGGACATTTACGAAGACCCGTCGCAGCCGGTTGAAAAACGCGTTGCCGATTTGCTCGGCCAAATGACGCTCGACGAAAAAATCGGCCAGCTTTGGCAGGCGAACATGGGCGATCACGTGGATGTGACAATGGCGGACGACCTGCGGCGCGGCGGGGTGAGTTCGTTTCTGGGCGGGACACGCCTGATTGAAACGCCCGTGATGAGGAATAAATTGCAGCGCATCGCCGTCGAGCAAAGCCGTCTGGGGATTCCGGTGATTTTTGGGCACGATTCCATCCACGGGTTTCGGACAACGTTCCCAATTCCGCTGGCGCAGGCGTGTGCGTTCGACCCCGATCTGTTCGAGCAAACGCAAAAAATTTCGGCGCGCGAATCCGCGGCGGCGGGAATTGACTGGGTTTTTGCGCCGATGGTTGACCTCGCGCGCGA
>Ga0181525_10003143_pt1 | contig 13212 bp, 9 predicted proteins | sample PEATcosm2014_Bin_48_FD_121100 | JGI IMG/M metagenome (GOLD analysis project Ga0181525, IMG submission 121100) | Peatland microbial communities from MTU Mesocosm Facility, Houghton, MI, USA - PEATcosm2014_Bin06_10_metaG | ecosystem: Environmental > Terrestrial > Soil > Wetlands > Peat | place...
ACCTGCCTGGCGGTTTCTTTTGTCCTGCCCCCGGCAGTGATTTTTTTATGGGCCATGCTGGTCACTGGACCCATTACGCTGGCCCGCCTGCTGCTGGGCATCCACGCACACCGGCACGTCAGCCTCACGAAAATTGTGACGAACGATCGGGGGCCGGTGCTGGTGGTGGGCGGGGCCGGCTACATTGGGTCCCATACCGTAGACCTTCTGTTGCGGAGGGGGCGGGAGGTCCGCGTTTTGGACCGGCTAATGTACGGCGATGCGGTGCTGCGGGATTTTCGGGAAAATCCGCGTTTTTCGCTCATTGAAGGCGACGTAACGGACATCGCCAAGCTCACCTCGGCCATGAAGGATTGCTCGGCGGTGGTTCATCTGGCCGGTCTGGTGGGGGATCCGGCGTGCGCCGTCAGCCCGGAGTTCACACGGCATACCAACATCATTGCGACGCGCATGGCGCGCGAAGTGGCGGAGGCCATGGGTATTCATCGCTTCGTCTTCGCCTCGAGTTGTTCCGTTTACGGCATCAGTTCCAAGGAAGTAAGCGAGACCGATGCTCTCAATCCCGCTTCGCTCTATGCCGAGACTAAGATCGATAGCGAGCGCGAGTTACTGACAAATATCCGCGACGATTTCTTCGTCACCATTCTCCGCTTCGCCACGGTGTTCGGTCACTCCCGGCGTCCGCGTTTCGATCTGGTCGCGAATCTGTTTACCGCTCAGGCGCTCAACGACGGCCTCATCACCGTAATCGGTCCCAATCAGTGGCGCCCTTTCATTCACGTCCGAGATCTGGCGCGAGCCATCTTAGCGGTACTGGAAGCCGACACGCTGATTGTGCAGAGCCAAATCTTTAACGTCGGCGACAAACGCCTCAACATGACCATTCTCGATTTGGCCGAGCGCGTTCGAGCCGCTACCTCCGCCCATCGGCCGGTGGAAATTTCCATCACAGACAATCCTTCCGATCGCCGGAACTACGCCGTGTCTTTCGAGAAGATCCGGCGCGTGCTGGGGTTCCAGGCCGAGACGAGCATTGAACAGGGCGTGCAAGAGATGGTGGAGCGATTTCTGGCGGGCGAATATGCGCATTATCGTTCGGCCGAATACAGCAATGTGGCGATGACTGCCAAGGCCGTGGAGGTGTTCCACGACGCCGATCAGGCGGCTCACCTCTACGCACCCATAAATGCCAGGTAATGACGGATTGATGGAAAGTCCTCGATTGATGGTGGGCGGTCTGGGAATTGACGACCGCGGGGAAGTAGGATTCGTCAACGACTTCGATTTTGCCGGCGTAAAGCGTTTCTACACGGTGAGAAACCACACGGCCGGCTTTATCCGGGCCTGGCACGGGCACCGGCGTGAAGCCAAGTATGTGACAGTAGTGCAGGGCGCCGCGCTGCTGGCGGCTGTACCTGTCACCGATTGGACTGCGCCATCGCGCGAGGCTCATGTGACGCGGCATGTTCTCTCGGCGCACAAACCCTCGGTTCTGCTCATACCTGCCGGATACTGCAACGGCTTTATGTCTTTGACCGGCGATTGTAAACTGATGTTCTTTTCGACGGCCACGCTGGAGGAGAGCCGCGGCGACGATATCCGTTTTGATGCCCGTTATTGGGATATCTGGAAGGTGGAGGAGCGTTAGTAAGGTGGAGGAGCGTTAGTAAGGTGGAGGAGCGTTAGTTTTGGGACCGTCGCCAACAGGTCTACCGGAGGCTCCCGGACCCGGTTTTGGCGTGATAATTCCGATGTACAACGAAGAAGCGGGAGCAGAAAATTGTGTCCGCGAAGTTTGTGCGGCGCTGAGCCGGATTCAGCAACCATGCGGCCTGCTGGTGGTGGAGGACGGAAGCAGGGATCGAACGCTCGAAATCCTGGAGCAGGCGGCGTTGCGCCATCCAAAACTAAAAGTTATCCGTCATCCTGGCAACCTGGGTTACGGCCGGGCCCTGCGGACTGGTGTAGAGCAAGCGGCCAGAGAAGGTTTCGACTACGCTCTTTTCATGGATAGCGACCTTACGAATAGTCCCTACGATATAGCGCGCTTTTGCGTGGCGATGCAACGCGGCGCAGACGTTATCAAGGCCTCCCGCTTCATCGCCGGCGGCGGCATGGAGGGTGTTCCCTTGCGCCGCGCGCTGGTCTCTCGCCTGGGCAACGTGGTGGCCCGCATCCTGTTCGGAGTGGGCCTGCGGGATTGCACCAACGGATTTCGGGCGCTGCGCGTGCCGATCCTGGAGCGCATGAATTTGACGGAGAATGGATTCGCCATCATTGTGGAAGAGCTCTATCAGGCCAAGTTTCTGGCTTCATCCTACGCCGAGATACCAGTGGTTCTCACCAGCCGTGCCCAGCATCTTCGTTCCACCTCTTTCGGCTACGGACCGGCGACATTTCTCAAATATCTGCGATACGCAGTTAAGGGTTGGCTTGGGATTCGTCCGCGGTTGCGGAGTGAAGCGTGAGAACGGTTTGCCGGGCGTGCGCAGGAACTTCGCTGCAATCGATTTTGGACTTCGGCGCCTTGCCGCTAGCCGGCGGATTTCTGGCCGGGCCGGAAGCCGCCGCCGTGGAACAAAAGTATCCGCTGGCTATTCATGTTTGTAACCGCTGCGGCCTGGTCCAAGTGTTGGATCCCGTGAGCCCCGATATTCTGTTTCAGGACTACTCTTTCTCGTCCAGTACGATAAAACCGCTGGTAGACCATTTTTGCAGTTACGCGAAATGGATGACCGAGAGACTCCAGCCTCGCCTGGTGGTCGAATTCGGCAGCAATGACGGAGTACTTCTCGCCCCGCTCCAGGCGCTGGGAGTTCGAGCGGTGGGCGTGGATGTATCCCGGAACATCACCGATATCGCCAGAGCTAAAGGCTTGCAGGTTCTGACAGGATTCTTCGACGCGGAGATGGCTGGCCGCTTGCGCGATGAGTATGGGTTGGCGGACGTTGTCACCGGGAGCAATGCGTTTGCGCATAACGATGCGCCCGAGCGGCTCCTCGAAGCCGCCAATATTGTGCTCCAGGAGACCGGATACCTGTGCCTGGAGTTCATGTACGCGGGGGACCTTTTAGAACAATTGCAGTGGGATACGTTGTATCACGAGCATCTGACTTTCTATAGCCTGGCGACCATCGGCGCGTTACTGGAGCGGCACGGTTTTTATGTAGTGGACGCCGAACGGCTTCCTATGCACGGAGGCTCGTTGCGCGTAACCGCAGCCCGAACCGGCGCGCCCAAAACCGCTGGAGTGGAAGCCATACTGCGATATGAACAGGAGACCGGCTTGAACGAACCGGAATCCTGGAGAAAGTTCGGCGTACAATCTCGCCGCAAAATCGAGATTGTGAAACATGTATTTAGCGAGCTGGCACGCCGCCGCTCTATCTGGGCTTATGGCGCCGCCGGCAAAGCCACCATGTGGGTGAACGCGGCGGATATGCACTATCTGGGAGCGGTGGTGGATGCATCGCCGCTGCGCGCCGGCAAGTTGATGCCCGGCACCCACACGCCCATCGTTTTCCCCGAAGAGTTTCGAAGGAACCCGCCCGATCACGTTTTTGTCACGGCCTGGAACTACGCGGATCTGATCCGATCCAAAGAGACCTGGTTCCCGGGAGTGTGGTCAACACCGCTACCCGATCTGAGGTTTTTTTGACGGTCCGCTCCAGCCGTGTGCTGATTCTGGGCGCTCACGGCATGCTGGGACGAACCGTATTCGAGTGGTTCGCAAGGCGCGGCTGGAATGTCGCGGGAACGCATTTTCGGGACCCAGGGAGTTCCGGATACCTGGACGCTACGCTGGACCCGCGGGAGTGGAGTTCTATCCTTGTCTCCTCGCGTTGCGATTACGCCATCAACTGTGTCGGAATTTTGAAGAATGCAGTGTGTGAGCATGATGCTGAGTCCGTCAACAAGGCGATCCAAGTGAACGCGCTCTTTCCTTACTCTCTGGCGAGGGTGGCCGCTTTGCAAGACGCGCGCGTGATCCATATCTCCACCGATGGCGTGTTTGCCGAAAGCGGGAGCCGCCCCTACTCGGAGAGCGACCCGCCGGACTGCCGCGACCATTACGGCCGGTCCAAAGCGCTGGGCGAATGTCCGGCGCCGAACGTACTCAATATCCGCTGCTCGCTGGCCGGACGCGATCCGGTAAACGGCAAAGGGCTGTTAGAATGGCTACTGCGTCAGCCGGAGGATAGTGAAGTCCCTGGGTTTCGCGACCAACTATGGAACGGCGTCACCACCTTGCAATTGGCACAGCTCGCGGAGGCAATCATCGATCAGCCCGGACGTTTTGAAAGCGCCAGAGGCCTTTCTGCGGTGCATCATTTCTGTCCCAACCCCGCCATCACCAAGTACGACCTGCTGTGCGCCTGGCAGCGCGTGACTGGAAAACGTTTGACAATACGTCCGGCTGAGTCCGGTTCTCCGGGCCGGCTACTCGCCACCATCTATAGCGCCCTGCCGGCGCTGTACCGCGCGCCTGGAGGATGGGACGAGATTCTCGGTGAATTGCTTTTAAAAGATGAATTGCTTGCAAACGCCCCTTCAACAAAAGACCCTTCAATATGAGTGAAAAGAAGAAACTAGCGTTTATCCTGGGCATCCGGCCCGACGTGATCCGCGCGGCCCTGGTGATTAATCATCTGCGCCGGTACGACGATATCGATCTGGTATTCATCTGGTCCGGCCAGCATTACTCCGATAATCTGAAGAGTATTTTCTTTCGCGAACTGGACATCGCGCCGGCGGAAATCGACCTCGGTTGCGGGGGCGAAACTGACGCCGACGTAGTCGCGTCGGTGGTTTCGCGGCTGTATAAAGTCCTGCGCGAAATGGATCCGATTGCCGCCGTTTTCCTGGGAGATACCAATACCACCACGGGGGCGCTGGCAGCCGCCCAGTTGAATATTCCGATCGTTCACATCGAAGGCTGCATGCGCTCCTACGACTGGCGCATGCCGGAGGAGAAATACCGCACCACCATCGATCATCTGGCGGACGTTATCTACACCTATTTCGACGAATATAAAGAGCAGGGAATCCGGGAAGGGTTGAACCCGAGCAACATCGTGGTGGTTCAGAATCCGATTGTCGATATATTAAATCACTATTATTATGCCCGCAAGCAGTACTTCGACGACATGGCGGCGCCGGAGTTCTTTCGTAGCCGGAAGATCGAAAAAGGCGATTATTACCTGATGACTTGCCATCGCCGCGAGAACGTTCACATTCCAGCTTCCTTCCGGGCTATCTTGAGCCTGGTGGCCGCCGCGCCTCGCAAGGTTTGGTTCCCGGCCAGCTATCGCACCCAGAAAGTGCTGTCCGAGATGGGCCTCACGCTTCCGGCCAATGTGCTGATGGTGGATCCCATAGGATACGAAGAGATCCTGTGCCTGATGGTGAATTCGCGCGGTGTCATCACCGATTCGGGCACCGTGGTGGAAGAGACGTGCGTGCTGCAGATACCCTCCCTCCAGATGCGGAAATCCACCGAGCGCCCGCAGGTTTATGACGTTGGATCGAGCGTGAAGTTCGATCCGGCCGTACCGGATCGCTATCCCGCCGCGGAGGTGTTCCGCAAACTGGAGGGCTTGTACGGAAAGAGCTGGCCACAGACGCTGGGCGATGGCAAGTCGTCCGAACGCATTGCCGAGGACCTGCACCGGCGCGTGGTGGAGAACGACTTCGCCCGTCACCGCCCGGAAAATTACCAGGTCCCGATAGCGCGCTCTTACCGGGACGATGGTCTTATCTAGAACCGCCAGAAGCTGCCCAGGCTTCATTTTGTGAAACTTAGTTGCCGCTGGGGAGTCTTCGTATAAATATGGTCAAGGTGTGTTCAAAAGCTGTGGGCCTGCTCAGGGCGGGAGAGCGGCATTGGCGGGCAAGTACGGCGCGTAAAATTACGGGGAGCAGGAACGTTTGCGCAAAGTTTGGCTGGAGTTGTGCCGATATCTTGAGGTGCAAGGCGTAGCCGTGATCGATGACATGGGCGCAGCCGCCGCAGGAACTTTGGATCGCGAAAACCCGCTTCCCCGGCCACGGACGCTTCCTATCGCGCTATTGCTGGCGCTCACCTTCGTTGCGCACAACGTCCAGGCCGGCGAACCGCAGCCCGGTCCGCAGGACCAATCGAATCCAGCGGCGCTCAAGAAACTGACCCTGGAAGAGCTGTCCGCTATCGAAGTCACCACGCCCTCTAAGGAGCCCACCAAGGTATCGAACACTACGGCCGCCATCTACGTCATCACGGGAGAAGACATCCGGCGTTCCGGCGCTACGTGCATTCCCGAAGCTTTGCGGCTGGCGCCGGGCGTGGAAGTGGCGCGCATCGACAGCGACAAGTGGTCCATTGGAATTCGCGGCTTTGGAAGCCGGCTCAATCGTTCGGTTCTGGTCCTCATGGATGGCCGCACCGTTTACACCACGTTGTTCGACGGCACATATTGGGAAGTACAGGACACGGAGCTGGAAGACGTCGACCGGATCGAGGTGATCCGGGGGCCCGGGGGCACCATCTGGGGACCGAATGCCGTCAACGGCGTCATCAACATCATCACCAAGCCCTCCCAGGACACGCACGGAATGCTGGCGCGGGTGGGCGGAGGCAACTTCGAGCAAGGGTTTGCCGATTTCCGCTACGGCGGCGGCAATGGAGACGATTTCAGCTACCGGATGTATGGCAAGGGTTTCACGCGCGGCCCCGAGGACCACCCCGACGGGCGGAACTTTGACGACTGGCGAGCCACCCAAGGCGGTTTCCGGCTGGACTGGAATGAAGGTCGCGATACGTTCACCTTGCAAGGCGACGGTTATGATGAGATCGCTGGAGAAAGCGTGCAGGCCACCAGCTACACTCCTCCTTATTCCCAATTTCTGGAGGCCAACGCTTATCTTTCCGGCGCCAACGTCATGGGAAAATGGCGCCGCGTGTTTAGCGACAATAACGACATTCAGCTGCAGGCCTATTACGACCGGACCAATCGGCATGAGCCCAATCTGGGGGACGACCGGACGACGCTGGACATCGATTTTCTGCAGCGCCTGCGGCTGCTGAGCCGGAACCAGGTCAGTTGGGGCTTCGGAGCGAGCGGCGGCCCCATTCATGACTTCCTGGTGGTGTCGGGCCTGGCATTTATTCCCTTGAAGAGAACCGACTATCTTCTGACCGGATTTTTCCAGGATGAGATCGCTTTGGTGCAGCAGCGCCTGTCGCTAACCGTCGGGACCAAACTGCTGCGCACCAATTTCACCGGTTTTGGCGCGCAACCCAGCGCCCGGCTGCTGTGGACGCCTGACGCAAAACAGTCCTTCTGGGCGGCCTACACGCATGCCTTGCGGACGCCGTCGGATGCCGAAGAGAATTTTTATCTTTTGGGCCTGGCCGGCATCCTCCCGGACGGCACGCCGTTCTTAGCTCGTTTTAATGCCAATCACAACTTTCAGCCGGAACAGCTCAACGGTTACGAAGCGGGTTATCGCGATCTGCTGGGCCGAAATTTCTACGTAGATGTCGCGGCGTTTTACAATCACTATCACGATTTGTTCAGCGAAGAGTTCACGGGCGCGCCTTTTTTTGAGACCACTCCGCCTTACCCCAACACACCGGAGCCCTTGCACTACCTGTTGCCGGCGCAGTTCGGCAACGGCTTGCTGGGTTATACCAAGGGAGGGGAAATCGCGCCCGAGTGGCGGCCTCGCGATTTCTTCCGGCTGCGAGGCTCCTATTCGTTTCTGCATATGAATTTGGGAAAAGCGCCGCATTCCGGAGATGTTGGCACTGCGCCGGGAATTGTGGGGTCCAGTCCCCAGCACCAGGCATCCGTTCAGACGTCGGTGGATTTCTCCAAGCGCTTTCAAGCGGACTTCGATTTTCGGGCCGTGAGTGCGCTGCCGGGCCAAACTGTGCCGGGATTCGCGAATCTCTATGTGCACGCGTACACCACGGCAGACGCGCGCTTCGGCTGGCGCATCAGCCGGGAGCTGGACCTCTCTATTGTGGGACAGAATCTTTTTCAGCCGTCCCATGCGGAGTTCGCGGGCGATCCAGGACCACTGGTCCTCATCAAAAGAAGCGCCTACGCTCAATTGACATGGAGCAGATAGCGCCAGCGTCCGGCGGCCTGATTCGACGGCTTCCAAGCGGGCGACGGCTCCAAGGCGCGCTGGAGAATGCCATAGCCCTACTGCTGCTGGCGTGTTCCTTGCTCACCATCGGCCATCCGGCCCGCGCCGCCGAGGAGCAGCCCCTGGAATATCAGGTGAAGGCGGCATTCCTGCTCAACTTCACAAAATTCGTGGGCTGGCCTCCAGCGGCCTTTGCGGACGAGCATTCGCCGCTGGCCATTTGCATCCTGGGCGAAGATCCGTTCGGCAGCACGCTGGACGAGATAGTGAAAGGCGAAAATGTGAACGGCCATGACCTTGCCGTTCAAAGAATCCGGCGCGCTCCGGCGCCGAAGTTGTGCCAGGTTCTATTTATTTCCCGGTCGGAAAAGGAGATCCCCAGAATTTTGGAGGAGTTGGGTCCGGGCGTATTGACGGTGGGCGATGGCGACAACTTCCTCCGGGACGGAGGCATCATCGCTTTCGTTATCCAGGATCGCCGCGTGCGGTTCGACATCGATCAGCGCGCCGCGGCGAAAGCCATGCTGACCATGAGTTCGAGGCTGATGAACGTGGCCAGGTCCGTGGAGAGATAGAGCGCCGCGGGAAATCGAATGATGCATCCGTTCCGCGACATGCCGATCAAGCAGAAGCTGATGGTGATCATTATGTCCGTCACCACGGCCGCACTCCTGCTTTCCGGGCTGGGCATCGTAGCCGCGGACTCGGTTCTTTTCCGGGGAGCGCTGCAACGGGACATCTCGGCGCTGGCCCAGATCGTCGCCGACAACAGCACCGCCGCGCTGGCGTTTGAAGATCCACAAACCGCACGACAGACTCTGGCATCGCTAAAAGCCCGGCCGCACCTGCTCGCGGCCTGCATCTACCGGCCGGGTGGAGCGCTCTTCGCCGACTATCTGCGCGCCGATCGGGCTACGGGATGCCCAGCCGGACAAGCGCCGGATGAATTGCGATTCACCGCCGCGGGGCTGACGATCCGGCGTCCGATTGCGCTGAATGGCAGGCGTATCGGAACCCTGGTTCTGTTGTACGATCTGGGCGAGATCTCGGAGCACATCCGATTGTATGGGCAGGCGGTGCTCGTGATCCTGCTGCTCTGCATTTTTATTGCTTTCCTGCTGTCGTCCCGGTTGCGAGCCATCATCGCCGGACCCATTTCACAGCTTGCAAATGCTACCCGCCTGGTGTCCGAGACCAGAGACTACTCTATCCGCGCCCAGAAGCTCTCGGGAGACGAACTGGGCGCCCTTGCGGACGGCTTCAACGAGATGCTGGGCCGCATCCAATCCCAGGACATCGAGCTGAGAAAAGCGCTCCTGGCTCAAGCGGCGGCCTTGAAGGAAAGTCAGGAAGTGCGCGAATCGCTTCGCACCACGCTGGCAAGTATCGGCGACGCGGTTATTTCGACCGATGCGCGCGGACGCGTGGTCTTTATTAACCCGGTTGCGCAATCGCTACTGGGGCTGCCGGAGCCCGAGATCGTCGACCGGCCTTTGGACGAAGTTTTTCAAATCGTCAATGAATTCAGCCGTGCGAAAATCGCGAGCCCGGTTTCCGACGTATTGCGAGAAGGGAAAATCGTTGGAATGGCGAACCACACCATCCTCATCGCACGAGACGGCAGGGAGATTCCCATCGACGATAGCGGCGCGCCGATCCGCGACGGGAACGGCGTTATTCAAGGAACGGTCCTGGTATTCAGGGACGTCACAGCCCGCCGGCGCGCCGACGAAACCAGCCGTCTTCTGGCGTCCATCGTGCAATCGTCGGACGACGCAATCTTCAGTACGGCCCTGCACGGCGCCGTCACCAGTTGGAACCGCGGCGCTGAACGGATATTCGGTTTCACGGCGGTGGAGATTGTGGGCCAATCCGTCGCGCTTATCTTCCCGCCGGGGCGGCTGGACGAGTTATCCCGCATCATGGCAAGCATCGCGCACGGGGAACGCATCGAGCAGTACCAGACCATCCGCCAAAACAAAAACGGCGAACTTTTAAATGTCTCGCTTACCATTTCCCCGGTCGAGGATCCTACCGGAAGAATCACCGGCGCTTCGGTGGTTTCCCGCGATATTACCAAACAGGTCCGGGACGCCGAGCGGCTGGCCCGGCTGAATGCCGATCTGCAGCGTTCCAACGAGGTTCTGGCGCTTACCAACCAGGACCTGGAACGCTTTGCATTTATCGCCAGCCACGATCTGCAGGAGCCCTTACGAATGATCACTGCGTACTCGCAGCTTCTGATCAAGTCGTTCCCGGGCGAGTTCGACAGCCAGGCCAGCGCCTATGTGGATAACATTGTCGACGGAACCACGCGCATGCGCGATTTGCTGGCGGACCTGTTGGCGTACACCGAAATCAGAAGCCGGGATGAGGAGACGGTGGAACTGGTGGATCTGAACGTGGTGCTGGAAAATGTCCGGCAGAATCTGAAAGCGTCCATCGATGAGAGCGGCGCCGTGGTGACTGCCGATCGATTGCCGGTGGTGCGGGCCTACCGCGCGCATTTTCAGCCATTGTTCCAAAATCTGATTGGGAACGCGATAAAATACCGTAGCGAGCTTTCGCCGCGCATCCATGTTTCAACACAGGAAGTGGAAGGTGAGCTGCGGTTCAGCGTCTCCGACAACGGCATGGGCATCGAGCCCGAGTACCATAAGCAGATCTTCGAAGTTTTCCGGCGGCTGCACGGCCGCAAGATTCCAGGTACGGGGGTGGGCCTGGCGATTTGCCAGCGGGTGGTGGAACGGTATGGCGGTCGAATATGGGTTGAATCGCAATCCGGTAAAGGCGCGACGTTCTTTTTTACTCTGCCGAACGTCGCCATCCGGGCGGCCGGGGAGGAGTAAACGGGGAGGTTCCATGGATAATAAACTTGTGGACGGAAAAAATCGTCTTCTCGTTATCGAGGATAATCCCGCGGACGTCGACCTTCTGCGCCGCGCGCTGGCTTCGGCTCAACTGGATTGTCAACTGACGGTGATCGACGACGGGGCCGTCGCTTTGGCGCTGTTCCGGGAAAGCGCAGCCACGCCGGTGCCGGATCTGGCGATCGTCGATCTCAACTTACCCAAGCACAGCGGCCTGGAGATTATCGAGCGCATGCGGTCCAATCCAAGGTTTGCCGCGGTGCCGGTGGTAATCATGAGCTCGTCGTCGTCTCCAAACGACCGATCGAAAATGGAGAAATTTCAAGTCGCGCAGTATATTGTGAAGCCGGCGGACTTGGATGAATTTATGCGAATCGGCTGGCGAATCAGGGAACTGTTGCCGGAAAGCAAAACCCAGGAACAGGTCTTATGACTCCGGCCGCCAGGGCCACTCACCGGCCAGCGCCGTGTAAAAGCCCCAGATCGCCAGAGCCGCGATAGTAGCCAGCGCCAACGTGGTGTTGGTGAAATACCAGGCCGAGGGATTGAGCGTGACCGGGATGTTCAGCGCCAAGTCGGCGGTGTAGAGGGCAACTACCAGAGTCACAAATCCGAAGCGTAGCGCACCGGCCGCCAGCGCGGTGTATAGGATGGCTTGCACCGGCCATTCCACGGCCGGATGGTTGGACGATACGGTCTTAAGAGCGGTAAACAGCAGCACGAATCCGGCGGCAGCCAGCCAGGAGTTTCGCAGCAATACGCGAAAAAGAAAAAGAATCAGGAACAAAAGAAGCGTCCCGCTAACGGAGCCGGGAATATGCAGCAGCCACGCGCCCAATGCGCTGCGCGCGCTGACCAGATAATTGCTGTCCGGGCTGGCCGGAGGCTCGCCAAACAGGGCTCCCAAGCGATAGCGGAGGCCGTAGACGTCGCAAAAGAGTATGCCCAGAATTGCTCCGTACAGAACATCGCGGCCGATCAACGGGTCGCGCCAGCGCCCGCTTAGCGCCCGCGTCCAGGAAATAATGGCCTGCGGCCAGTAACGGCGCACATATGGCTCCAGCGCAAGATAGAGAACCCATACTATGCCGCTCTCAAAAAGCCCGGTGGCGATGGCAAGCACCAGGAGATAAACGAAATACCCCACAGACGAGAAGTGAGCTTGAAACACCCACAGCGCCATATGGAGACCAAAGATCAAAATGGCCAGCCGCATGGCGCCGCGGCGGTCGCCTTTACCGCGCACGAAGTTCCAACGCGCCAGAAACACCGCGGCCAGAGTGGGTATCAGAAGGATGATGGTCAACAAAATTCGAGCGGCCAGACTATCGCCCACGCCGTTGTTTATCGACGGCATGCGTGCCGACCGATTCCAGGGTCCCGTTAAGGAAAAGTAAACCGGACGTCCATGCCAGGCAGCGGCTTCGACGTGCAGGGGGCGGCTCTTATAACCGGGCCACTCACCGGTCCAGGCCTGGCGAACGTCGGAGGCCGCCAGCGATGCCCAGACCGGTGTGGCAGGCTGGAATTTGGATATGTCCAGGCCGGCAGCGGCGAACAGAGCGTTCCAGTCGGGTGGCGGGGGAGTTTGCCTGGGCGGATCTTCTTTTTCCGGCGGGAGCGCTTCAAAATAAGTAAGCCGGCCCTGTGGATCGAGTTGCACATCGATCATGCCGGACATAGTCGGCTTCGGATCGTCCTGCCGGATGATGCCCGGGATGAACATCTGGTCGCTCATCCCGTAAGCCAGCATCGGCTCCGGACTGCGGCGATACCAGAACTTCAAAGGCGCGGGACGGCTGCGCGCGATCTCGTCCCATTGCGGGAACGGGCCATCGGTTTGCTCCACGGACTTTAAGAAATCCCGGTTGTCGTCGAAATCGAAGGCGGAGTCGCCCGCCGCAGCGGTGTAGCCGAGTTGCTGGATCTGTTCGCGCGCCTTGTCGGCCAGCACCTCGGGGGACTTCGCGAGCTGGGCTTTTTCGATCATGCTGGAAGTGGCAGCCAGGAAGACAAACGCCGCCAAACCCAACAGCGCGACCATGAGACAGGGTACGGCGATCTTCCAGGAGAGCGCGGCAGTGCTGCCGGAGGCGGCCACCACTTGGGGCGATGGCGTTTCACCGGCGGCCAGGGCCGCAGCCAGCGGATCGCCGCCCGGCAAACGGGCCGCTACGGCAAGAGCGGACGAGGGACGGTTGGAAGGCTC
>Ga0181525_10003145_pt1 | contig 13209 bp, 11 predicted proteins | sample PEATcosm2014_Bin_48_FD_121100 | JGI IMG/M metagenome (GOLD analysis project Ga0181525, IMG submission 121100) | Peatland microbial communities from MTU Mesocosm Facility, Houghton, MI, USA - PEATcosm2014_Bin06_10_metaG | ecosystem: Environmental > Terrestrial > Soil > Wetlands > Peat | place...
CGAGAACAGTTGAAGAGGCGCGCGCCGCCACCAAAGAGGCTGGCAGCAAGCGCCCCCACCCTGCCACCACCGTGGCCCCGGGGTACCCGATTGAGATTGTAGAACTGGCGCAGTCGCTCAAGAACGATCCCGACCTCATCTATCAGTACGTGCACAACAACATTCAAACTGTATGGCTCTACGGCCTGCAGAAAGGCGCACTCGGTGCGTCGATCGACAAAGCAGGCACTGCGTTCGATCAAGCGGCACTGATGGTCGAAATTCTTCGCCAGGCGGGCTTCACCGCCACATATCAGGCAGGCACGATCACTTTGAGCGGGACGCAGTTCACCAGCTGGACCAATATCTCCAACCCTCAAGCTGCCTGTCAGCTTCTGTCGAGTGGAGGCATCCCGGCCCAAATCCAAACGGATGCGGGGCCTCTTACGTCGTGCGCGACGCCGGTCGGTACGTCGATTGTGTCCATCACGCTCGCGCACATATGGGTTGCGGTGACAATCCCCGGAAGCTCGGCGCAAGGCTGCAGCGCGAGCAATGTGTGCCTCTTCGATCCGGCCTTTAAGCCGTATCAGTGGAAGTCCGGCATCGCGAATCTTCCGTCGAATATGGGCATTACGCCAGGAGCAACGCTCGCGCAGGCGGTTTCGGGGATGGATACCGGCTCCGTATCGGGCGTGCCGTATATCCACAAGCTCGACGGCACGGACTTGAACACGCTCCTGCAGGGCTACGCCGCGAACTATCTGCAGTACCTGAAAAGCAATTCCCTTCAGGGAATCCAGCTGGAGGATGTCATCAGCGGCGGGGTGATCATTCCCGTGAGTGCGTCCCTGCGCCAGGCGAACCTGCCATACAGCAGCTGGGTCGCCGCGCACAGCTGGACTGGCGGCATCCCCGATCAATACCGGACGACACTCGCGGCGAGCGCGACACGCCAGAATCCTAGCACCGGCGTGAACGACACATTGTTCAACGCCACATTCTTCGTCGACCAAATCTATGGTCGTCGCCTGACGGTCGACACGAACTTCAACGACATCGAAACCAACAGCATGTCGGCCTACAACACCTACAAGGTCTACCTCAAGCTCGACGACGCGGCGCTGGTGACCTACACGAACAATCCTGAGCCGCCATCGGTTAGAAATCCTGCGACGATTACGCTGACCGCGAACCATCCTTACGCTGCGGCAGCCGACGGGTCGCCGACAACCACCGGCGACTACATGGATTCCACCGTGATCAAGGTGGCATCGCTCCAGACAGGAATATCCATCGTCAATGGCTGGGGTGACACGGCAAATACGCTTTTCACCAAATGGTCGAACGAAAAAGCCGATGACAGCGCGCTTCCTTACCGGATGGGAAATTACGGGACCTGCGAGACCTGCAATCCGCTCTATACGCAACCGACCGGCACCTTTGCCCGCGAGAAGGCGGGTGCATCATATCTCGCTCAGTATACGCGTGCGGCGCATATCCATGCCGCATTGGCCAGCAGCATAGCGCAACTTCACCACGTTATCGGTATTGCCTATGGCGACGACTCCCCGGGCAAAGTTCTAGCGACCAACGGATACGACTATTTTGTTGCGTCCAGCTATACGCGTCTCGATCTCGATGCCGGGTTCAGCTTTACGAGCAGGTTGGCGAGTACCGTGAGTCGGCGCGCCGGCATTCATGCGCTCGCAGCCACTGTGGCTGCTCTTGAAGGTTCGATGTCGGACCAGCAGCAGGACATCCCGGACACGGACTCGACTGCCATTCGGTTCGAGTGGGGAAATGCGCCGCCCTGCCTTGACCCCTCAAATCCTGCAAATTGTGAAGATCCGTCAGGTGTGGGGCCTCGAAAATTCTTTCAATTCACGGCGGCCAACGCCAGCGCCGCATCTTCAATCGTGCGCTGGGAAGGCGTGCTGACGCCACCGCCCCACAGCGGCACGGACCGGCAAGGCAGCCCCCAAGATTGGGGAACGATTTTCCAAAACTCGCTCATCTCCGACGTTCAGGCTTACGCCGCGGCCGGCTTCACGGTCGTAACCCCGGAGGAGTCCTTTCTCGGCCCCGGTCAAAGAGGTGGTTCCTACGTCAAACAGACCGGTGGGTTACCCTGGACATATCAGCCGACGAAACAACGCGGCAACGCATTTATCGCGAGTCTCTATGACGCGAACGGCAGTCCCACACAGATCGCGCACGCAGTCTCGGGCATTCTGCAGTACGGCAGCAGTTCGACGTTCGATGTCACCAAAGGCGGCGGCGGCGCAACGGAGCCCACGACCCAGTCGCAATACAATCCGAACACGGCCGCTGATATCTTGAAGTCCCGCTTCGTCGATCGTTCGTCGGTCGAAGGCGTCAACCTGAGCACCGGCGTAGCCGACTATAAAAGCCCCGTTGCGCTGTCTGTGGGCAATGGCGACTTTCCCTACGAGCTGAGCGCGAGCCTGTCCTACCGTGAAACGCCGGTGCCATCGCCCAAATTTGGCCCAGGCGTCCTCACACAGCCGCAACCGGGATGGACTTCCAGCTGGAACAACAACCTGTCGATCTCGGGCAGTGGCATGGAAGCCATGGGCCAGAGCGATATCCGCGCACTGGCCGGTACTTTGGCCGCGTTCCTTGCTGCGCAAGACGTGTACACGACGACCGACGCATCGCCGATCCCGACAACTTCGCAGGAAGTCGCGGGCAATCTTGTCAATGCCTGGTGGGCGCATCAGTTGGGCGGCAATGTCGCAACTGTCGCCGAAGGCGCATCCACGCGCCAGTTCGTGAAATTGGCAACCAACAGCTGGATAGCGCCTGGTCCCGGCTTCGCAAAACTTGTGCAAACCAATAACCGGGCGGTTTACCAGTACCTTTGTCCCGTGCCGAGTGGTGGCCCGAATCCACCGGACTATCCACTCAGCCGGGGATGGGACTATTCGAGCGTTTCGTTTGCACTGACCAATCAGCACGGTGACACGGAGCAGTATGGCTACTGGGTTGAAAACTATAGCGATGACTCGACATCGTGCGGTCGCCAGCAAGGCTTCCATCTGAATACCTGGACATTTCCCCAAGGCCCTAGTCTCGCCCTGACCTACGCGCGGGTCCCGGCCGGCTCCGGTCCGCTGCAACTGACTCAAGTTGCCAACAATGTCGGTCGCGAACTGACATTCACGACCTCGGGATCTAGCCTGATTATTGGAGACGGCGGAACGCGAAACATCACAGTCGGTGAGGGGCCGACGGTTGCGAGCCATACAGACGCCAACGGCAACGCGACGACGTTCTCCTATATCGGGCCGCTTGCGACGACTGCTACTCAGCGCCCCGTGCCGTGGTCGCTGTTGTCGCATGTTTTCACGCCGGATGCGCCGACACTCCCCAACCTCGAATACGACTATGACAGCGAAGGACGGGTAAACCAGGTCAAGGACGCCGTCGCGTTGCAGATCGGGGGACGCAATCCCTACACCTTCTTCATCGCCGACGGGACGCGCGGCGAGCACGATGATCCGCTGGGCCAAGCCTATAGCGTCGTCTATGATACGTATGGTCATCCCAGCCGCTACATCGACGAGCTATCGCACGAAACCGATGCGATCTTCGATTCGCGTGCGCGCGCCGTCCAATACCTTTATCCGGAAGGCGATTGTGATGTCTTCGCGTTCGACGATCAGAACAACACAACCGATTTCTGGCGGGTGGACACCGCGTCCGCCTGCAACACGGCAGCCGGCAGCACGCATGTCCTGCATGTCAGTGCCGTATGGGACCAGACCTGGAACAAGCCCACCTCGGTCACCAATGCGCGCGGCTACACGACCAACCTCGCCTATTATCCGAGCGGCAACGGCGCCTCATTGCTGGAAACGGCGACGCTACCCACCATTGCCGAGGGCACGCCCGTTTACAGCTTTACTTATGACAGCCTGGGCAAAGCACTCACCGCCCTCGTGCCGCTGACCGGCTCGGCCGGCATCACGACAACCAACACTTACGATCCCGTCACTGAGAGCCTACTGACAAGTACGCTCGATCCCGGCACGAGCCCGCATGTGGCGGCTGAGACCGTCTATACATATGACAGCGTCGGCAACGTGGCGACCACCCAGGACCCGCGCGGCAACGTCACAAGCTCGACTTATGACGCGAACCGGAACAAGACCCAGGATTCCCATCATAACGGCAATGCCACGGCCGCGCTCAACGCGGCGTCGCGAACGCTGTTTGACGCCCTGAACCGTGACTATGAGGAGGATGCCGGCACGGCCTTTTCCGGCACGACCGTAACCACATGGCAGATGCAAAAGCTCACGGCCTACACGCCGACGTCGAAAGTCAAGACTGTTACCGACGCCGACAGCCGCGTCACGACGACGGCTTACGACAATGCTGATCGGGTCTTGTCCGTGACCGATCCTGTCTCACGGGTGACGGAGTTCCTCTATTGCGCGCCCGGCGACGCAAACTGTGCAGCCAATGCCGTGAAGACCGAGTTGCGCGCCTGGAGTTCCGGCACCGCCTGCTCGGTCAGCGGCACGCTTCAGCAATGCTATCGCCGCGTGACGTATCTTCCGGATGGCGAACAGAGCACGATTGAAGACGCCAACAACAACACCACGACCTATGGCTACGACCCCTTCGTACGCCTGACGCAGACGACATTCCCGGACTCGACTTATGAGCGGCTTTCTCTCGACGCAAACGGCAATGTGCTCTCGCGGCTCAACCGCGCGAGCCAAACGCTGAGCTATACCTACAATGCGCTCGACTGGGCCTTGACCAAGGTCTCGCCCGTGCCGTCGGTAACGACGAACTGGACTTGGATGCTCGATGGCGCCGTGGCGACGCTGAGTGACACGGCCGGCAACACGCTCGCCAACGGTTACGACACCGCGGGACGCTTGACCTCGGTGGCGACGACCATTCCCGGTCTTTCGGGCGCGCAGACCGTCAGCTATGTCCGCGACGCCAATGGCAACCGCACCAAGCTCGCCTGGCCGGACGGCTATTACACCGGCTATTGCTACGACAATTTGAACCGCATGAGTGCGGCGATGGAGAACGCCACCGCCTGCACCACCAATCTGCTTGCGACCTACAGCTATGATCCGCTGTCGCGGCGCACGAACCTCGCTTACGGCAACGGCGCGTCGATGGCGTATAGCTACAGCAACGCCGGCGACCTGTTGACGCTGAACCATGTCATCGCGGGGACCGGCAATCCTCAATATACGTTCCAGTACACCAATGCCCATCAGCTCTATACGGAGGCCAATACCGCCGCATCCTATGTTTGGCAGCCTTCGGCAGGCGCCTCGACGAGCTACACGCCCAACGCGCTCAACCAGTATACGGCGGTGGGGTCGCAGACGAGCGGCGGCACGAACTGCTTCGGCGCCACGCAGGGCCTCTCCTATGACTGCAACGGCAATCTCACCTTCGACGGCACGTTCACCTATAGCTACGACGCCGAGAACCGGCTCCTGACCGCGTCGAAGACCGGCGTTGCCGCCGCCTATGCCTACGATCCCATCGGACGGCGGACGCAGAAATCCGGCACCGGTGTGACCGCCACATTTTATCTGGACGACGGCGCGGACGAGATCGCCGAATACACGGCCGCCGGCGCGCTCGCCGTGCGTTACATCCCTGGTCCTGCGGTCGACGAACCCATCGCCATGGTGACAAGCGGTGGCACGAAAACCTACTTCCACACCAATCATCAGGGCAGCACCGTCGCCATGTCGGGGGCGGGTCCGGCACTGACCGAAGGGCCTTATACCTACGACCCTTACGGCAATTGCTTCTCCGGTGCTGCGGCCTGCAGCAGCGGCGAGCCCTACCGCTTCACCGGCCAGCGCTTCGATCCGGAAACCGGTCTCCACTATTATCGCGCGCGCTACTACTCCGCCGCGCTCGGCCGCTTCCTGCAAACCGATCCCGTCGGCTACACGGCGGATCTCAATATTTATGCCTACGTTGGAAACGATCCTGTGGATATGGCCGATCCGAGCGGACTAGACAGACTTTGCGTAACAGAATCGAGTAGCCGAATTCCGAGCTGCGTGAATGTTAGTGGGGGCGAGGACAAGCATACGCTTACGCAGAATCAGATAGATTCACTTGAGCACGACTTCAGAGGCTTTATTCTGGCGCACAATGGGCAAGACATTACCTCAAACGGTGCTCAAGTCACCGGTGGGAGCCAGAGCGACCAGAATTTCATCAGCGCAGTGTCTCAATTTGTGGGAACCGCGATCCGGCAGTGGAGCGGTGGGCAGGGCTGGAACGGAATACGCATAAGTCTTTTGAATACCATCGGAATGGAGTCCGCAGAAGGTCAATGGGGGCATGGCGAGAGCGACTATGGTTATTCCAATGGGAACTTCTACGACGGGATATCGCATCGCGAGATAGACCTTAGTACAGATAAGCAGGCGGCGTTCGGGAAGGCGGGAGACGCTGCGCGTCTCATAACTCACGAAAGATTGCATTGGATATGGAACAAGGACCGTAATCCAAGCGGGGGGATGGAAAACCGTGACGCACATCAAGCTCTGGACAGTCAGGCGCGCTCGATTATGAAGACATATGGTCTTTCGAACGGGGGCTGCAGTGCCATGGGGGACTATCCGGCATGCCAATGAAGACGACCCTCACTTTCAAGAGAGAGAAAGGTAGAAACAGGCTCGCTCAGGTGCGCGCGACCATTTTTTTGGCGATGCTGCTTCTGAGTTGCGGTCCGACTTATCCAAACGGCGCCATTAAAAACAGGGATGACGCGATAAGCGCGTGGCGGCTCCACTGTTCACATGGAATGACCGACCGGAATGATGGCAGTTTAGTAGTCACACTAAGTGACGGTAAGTGGACTGTTGGCTTTCGCGATGCACCCGTGATCGCAACAGGAATCTTTGACGCCAAATCCGGTAAGATGGAACGGTGCTATTTTGGAGCGCGAAACTAGCAATTTTCCCGACAAAAGAAAGTGCGGTGACAGGAGCACTATTTCCCACCACAGAAACTCTGGTTGCTCCGGCGCAAAGATTGGGGCAGGTCGGGGTCGCGTTCGAAAGATTGGCTTGGCATCGCAGCCAATCGTTAGGCCTCGAAAGTCGCCGCGTCTTCGCTTCTTGGCAACGCGCTGTGCAAACTCTGCGGCTTGAGCATCGAGCGCGTAGCATGCCTCGACGAGCTACACGCCCAACGCGCTCAACCAGTATACGGCGGTGGGGTCGCAGACGAGCGGCGGCACGAATTGCTTCGGCGCCGCGCAGGGCCTCTCCTATGACTGCAACGGCAATCTCACCTTCGACGGTGTCTTTACCTACAGCTATGACGCCGAGAACCGGCTCTTGACCGCGTCGAAGACCGGCGTTGCCGCCGCCTATGCCTATGATCCCATCGGACGGCGCACGCAGAAATCCGGTACTGGCGTAACGGCTGCATTTTATCTGGGCGACGGCACGGACGAGATCGCCGAATACACCGCCGCCGGCGCGCTCGCTGTGCGCTACATCCCCGGTCCCGCGGTCGACGAACCCATCGCCATGGTGACGAGCGGCGGCACGAAGACCTACTTCCACACCAATCATCAGGGCAGCGTTGTCGCCATGTCGGGCGCGGGTCCGACGCTGACAGAAGGACCCTATACCTACGATCCCTACGGCAATTGCTTCTCCGGTGCCGCGTCTTGCAGCGGCGGCGAGCCCTACCGCTTCACCGGCCAGCGCTTCGATCCGGAAACCGGTCTCCACTATTATCGCGCGCGCTACTACTCCGCCGCGCTCGGCCGCTTTCTGCAAACCGATCCCGTCGGCTACACGGCGGACCTCAATCTTTACACGTATGGTGGAAACGATCCGACGGACAAGACAGATCCGAGTGGCGATTGCGCCGAAGACGGATGTGTGGCGGAGGGTATTGTTGCAGCAACGATAATCTCGGCAGGTATCGGTGCAGTCGTAGGGGTGGCGACGCAGGGCTTAATTGACCTATCAGATGGCCATCTTTCTTCGCGGTCAACATACGTGGGGGCCGGAGTCGGCGGAGCTGCCGGCGGAGCCACTTTTGCGTTGAGCGGTGGAAACGGAGTGGCGGCCGGAGCAGTCAGTGGAGGCGTAAGTACAACCGTTCAACGTACGATTGACACCAATGGCCACTTGACTATGTCCGACGCAGCAGTCATTGCGAAAGATACCTTTGTCGGCGCGGGACTTGGAAAGTTTGCTCGATTCGTTTCAGCTTCTGGACCAGGTGCGGCTGGTACGAATGCAATCGCGCGAAATGAGAAAATGGCAAATATGATCTTGGGAAAGGTGCTAAAGGGACAGGTGACAAACATGAAGCCCACCACAGCGGCAAAAATTGCAGTGGGCGTAACGACGGCGGCAGCGCCGGCAACGGTCATGGAGCACAAAGTTGAGACTATGGCGAAATGCCCTAGCAGCTCTGCCCATCAATTCTGCAGTCCCTAGTGTCTCGATGAGCGCTGCGAACAATACGCTAATTTTGCGTCCGAGCGCCGCGACCATGCTGATTTTTGCTGGTGTGCTGTCGCCCATGTGGGTAGTTGGCCTGTGGAACCTGATTCGTTTTGAGTCTTATGGGCCGGGCCTTCTTCTGGTCGGAATTCCACTCGTGATCTGGGTCTACGGCAGCGCTGGTGTTCGCATTGTTGCAACGGGGAAATTTGTCGAAATGCGTCGCCTCTTCTGGAGGGAATGGCGGCTTGAAACTGATAAAGTAATCATCCGAGAGGGGTTTGGCGGTGACATTCCGATACTGCCCGCTTTCGTCTTGGAAGAAAGTGCTTCGGGCGCTCACGGCTCTATTCCGAAAGCCCCATTCCAGAAGGAACGTTTAGACGAGTTGCTGGAGTTCTTAATTACACATGGTGCTGTTCGCACTCCCGAGCTGCACAATTGAGCGCCATCTGCAGACAATTCCGATTTGGAATCATTAGCGACAGCGTCCCACCTCACCAAATTCTGTGCTGAACAAAATAAGGTGACAGAAGCACTGTTTCCCGCGTCAGAGACTCTGGTTGTTCTGGCACGGCAGATTGGGGCAGGTCGGGGTGATACTGCACCTGTCACCGAATCTCAATCCGGCATGCCCATCTTGCAACAGTAGCAAAGGGGCGAAGACCCTGGATGAATGGAAGCCACCGGTACCGTCACAATGACAGAAACAACAGCCATAGTCTGCGCTCATGTGTTTAGAAATGAACGAGAAGCCAAGGTCGTGATCCGCCACGCCGATGGAACGTGGCAGTTGGTATGTGGTGCGCACGATCACCCTCAAGATTGTGCCGACTTTGAGGTCGTTGGGTTGGAGCACCTACAAGAGCGCCAGCCAAATCTCGCGGAAATCGGCGAATTGAAAGGTGGTTGGATGGCCGAGTGGACAGATAACGTCTGGGCCATAGCCGCCAGGAATTTTGACGACGGCCTCCAATTTCGAAATGATTTTCGGATCCGGGGTCCAGGTTTGGCCTGCCGCTTGCAAGGTGCCGGGCATGCCAACTGTCAAGCAGATGATAGCGACAAAGAGCTTGTTCATTTCTACACCTCTATCGCCGCCACGATATCACTGTCACACCCCTGCCACGAATCTGAACATGTCCAGATTCCCGTTCGTGTCGCAGGCGGCTTCGCAGTCTCTCCCGTTTCGGCTAGAATTGGCGCCCGAGCGGTCTTATCGACTGAGATAATGCGCAGATTTATCCAGGCCCTGATCATCCTTCCGCTTCCGGGCGTTCTGGTGGCGATCTGGTATGCCTTCGAACTTCCGACGGGCATTGGTTCCTGGGCCGGACTTTTCATCGCCTCGATGTCGACGCCGTTGGCGTAGTTCGTGAAGATGAGACGGCGGGAGTGGCCGGGATTCGGATCGGACATTCTCGCTTCCTGTCAGACCAGACGGAACAGCAGAGCGGCGACCAGGCCCATGCAGGCAAACGCCGCCACCGCCAGCATGTCTCTGCGCCGCAAGAGCACGCCATCGGGATAGAGGCGTCTATACTCGTCGCGAAGCCTAAACGCTTTCGCCGCGTGCCAACCCCACATACCGAACCGGGATTCGGGCGGGAGTTCGCGGTTGACTGCATTGACGATCGTGACGCTGACCATGGAGCCGGCAACGCCCAGTGCTGACACACAGGCTATCAACCCGATGATCATGAGCCATCGCCAAGTATCGGTCATCGTGTCTTGCGCTTCGCAATCACCCGATAAGCTATCCAGATCGGAATGAGTATTGCGGCTATCGCGATTGCGTAGGCAGCCACACTAGCGGCCAGAGAGACAGCGCCCAACGTGAGCTGAAGAGTGTGCGTGGGGCCGGTGTCGGGTATGTCAATCTTCACGGCGTGCGTCTTGATCGGCCAGAAGAGCACTACGATCAGCGCCGCTTCGATCGCGCCCAGGCCGGTTAGTTTCCACCACATCGTCTCAGACCTGCCGCCTGCGGCGCGCGCTTCGGCGGTAACCCGCCGCAACACGGCCGGCGAGGCCGATCAGGAACGTCCATTTCGCGGCGTCTTTGATCTCGGCCTGGAACGGCGTGAGATAGTGCATCTTTCCGAACAAGCGGACCGGAACGGTGTAGAGCCAGTTCGGGTTGGTCGGCTGGTGAAGCCCGTCGCCGGACACATCAACAAAGACAAGCCAGGAGATGAGAACGAGCACGCTGAACACCAGCCCGGCATGCCAGTCCTCGGCGTCGCGGGGATCCTTGAAATCACGCGGCAGCAACTCTCCGCCCACAGCGACGACAAGCAGGATGGCCGCGGCGGCGATCCGCATTACGAAAAGCGAGGACGGCTGCAGAAAGGCGGGCGGGAACCCCGGCAAAAGGCCCGACACAACGAACGAAAGCAGGAGTGCAAGCGCGTAGGCGAGCGCTACCGAGAAATTCCCCAAACCACTTGTCCCCATCGTCCCCCGCGCAACCATGATGGACCGCACAGGGCCGCGCAACTGACGACCCTTCGGCGGAATACTTCGCTAACGAATCCATGGCGCGTGTCTATTTGCGCTGTGTGCGTTGAAGGTAATGAGCGAAAGCGAAGCCGGCCGCGGGGCTCCGGAAGAATCCCCAGTTTGCGATCTGCCCGATCCTCGACTGCTCCGGCGTGAGGTAGGAGATAGTGCCGCCTTTTTCATGCAGCGGAACCGTGTGGAAACGGTCCGGCTCAGGCTGCGCGTTCCCGTCGATATAGGCCGCCGTAAAAAACAACGTGAGACCGATTGCCGATAGAATTCCCACGATCACCCTGCTCAACCTCGCGCCTTCGGGCTCGATGTCATCCTCCCGCCATTCGCGCGTCACGGCGTTGACGGCTATGAAGGCCGCAAACGAGGCCGCTATCCGCAGGCAAACGACGAGGCCAGGCGAGAATTGCGGGTGTGCCGCATGCAGCACGTAGGGCACGAGGAAGAATGCGAGAATAGCCGCAAGCGGCGCCAAAAGCCCGCGCCCGATCGCGCTCGCATTCCTGCCTTCTGGCTGATCCCCCATGCCGCGAAGATAACGCGCCGCGCGGTGGCGCTCAATGCCAGGCGGCCGCAGCGCGTCACGCCCCTTGCAAAGCTGAACGTGCCGAGATTGCCGCTCGTGTCGCAGGCGGCGGCCGTTCGATCAGGACTCGGAACCGGCCCGCGGTTCCGCCAGTGGTGTCTGCTTTTTCATGCGACGCTGCAGCACATAACTGAGCGCAAAAAGCGTCACCGCGCTACCGAAAAGCGTGAACGTCGCGGATTCCGTGATCACGCTTTGCAGCGGCGTCACGTACCGGACGCGGCCATCTCCGAGACGTTCAGAGACAGTATATTCTCCGGTTCTGTGATCCGGCTGCGAGACCACATTAGCCTGCATATAAACGCCTGCCAAAAAAGAGATGACGAAACTCAGCGCCACAACCTGGGACGCAATTCGCAAGGACGCGGGCCGGATATTCGACGTCTCAGCCCGCTCTGGACGGACGCCTGTCGTGGCTGCCACGACACGAAGGACAATGACTAACATCGCAACCGCGATCACAAGCTGTGCACAGGCGAAGAAGCCGGGCGAGACGCCTGGAAGGACTGCGCGCAGCAGATATGCCGACAAGTAGAACGCCACAATGGTGGACGATAAAAAGAGAACGAGCTTCAGAATATCCCTGAACACCTGCCGAAGTGGCGGCCATCGGCTTCGATCGAGAAGACCCAAGACGAGAGCGGCTGCTACGCCGCAAGCAAGGGCCCACACAAATGTCAACGCTGCCAGACGATCTACGATTGCGAGATTCGGCCACAAGTAGTGCCCGTTCTTGTCCGTCTCTGCCTGGAGGTTAAAACCAAGAGTCCAGGCCGCGATTGCGATCCACCACGAGCAAATCAGAATCACATTGAACGTCCTCGTCCACAGAGTCGCTGGCGGCCCTCCCGAATGTGCTCGCTTCCAAGAGCGCATTACGAGAAATACGGTCGCGGCCGCGAAGGCCGCCTGCGCGCCCAAACGCATTTCGCCGCTGATCGCTGGAAGAAACATTCGCAGCGCTATGCCCGAACCTGTGAAAGCCAGCGCAGCCAGAAACGGTGCGAAAAATAATCGCTGCGAATATGGCGAATTCACTTTTGCGCTATCCCCCGTCATGCACCCATCATGCCGCCGGCACGGAGCCGCAACAAGAGCCCCCGCGCCTCACGCCCCTCCGCAAAGCCGAACGTGCCCAAATTCCCGTTCGTGTCGCAGGCGGCGGTGAAGCTTAAAGGTGGGCTTCCTTCGTCGCGCTGGATGGTTCGCCGGTCAGTATCTCATCGAACATCACTTGGGTCGCAGTACGGCGGGCGTCTTCGGCTGCCTGTGCGTCATAAATATGTTTTTGTAGTCGGCCCCGGATATCATAGCCGGGCGAATAGTGAGCCAACTTGTAGTTCGACCGCAGCGCGCAGGCCAAGTCCCACGCTTGAACGCCTCTCTTCGCGGCCTCGTTATCGCAAACATCTGACTGGGCCGCGTCGCCGATATCCCACTCGAAGAATAACGTGTTGTTACTCACGGTGAGATCATTACGAAGTGCTAGTACGCGATTTGCAAATTCTACATCAAGGGTTTGCCAGTCGTCGCTGTCGGGGTAAGCTCCCAACTCCGGCAAACTGCGGCGTGGGCCCTCTTCATCATCACCACGTTGAGCACGCTCATTTTCGCCGATGAGATCGCTGCAAG
>Ga0181525_10003147_pt1 | contig 13205 bp, 9 predicted proteins | sample PEATcosm2014_Bin_48_FD_121100 | JGI IMG/M metagenome (GOLD analysis project Ga0181525, IMG submission 121100) | Peatland microbial communities from MTU Mesocosm Facility, Houghton, MI, USA - PEATcosm2014_Bin06_10_metaG | ecosystem: Environmental > Terrestrial > Soil > Wetlands > Peat | place...
ATCAAATGTATTTATTAAAGAAAAAGCTTGATGATGCAGATCGTAATATAGATCATGTGATAAGATCTATCGTCATAAGAGTTGTCGATGGTGGCGGAGGTGAAAAATTTTTCACTATCAGAAAAGCTCAATTTGATTCAGCTGAAGAATTAGATGAAATTCTTAAGTCGTTAGAAGCGGAAGATTATGAAGGAAGTGATAAAGTTGATAAAACAAAGGGCGAAGATGTAGATAAATCGAGATTTTTTGTTTTATTTCACTTATACGACATTAGAAATGAAGGTAAAGAAGACTTTATCGTTGAAGGCAAATTCGATCAAATGTGTTTATTTAAAACGCATAAAATAGCTTCTAATGGATATTGTGGATATGAGTGCTTAAAAAAGATAAATCCTAAAATAGAATTAACAAAAGAAGAATATGACAAACAGAAAATGAAACAATTCAAGCATTTGAAAGAATATTTAGACTCGGAAGATAATCTCCTAAAAGTTAATGTACTTTTGGCGACATTGAAGTTCAAAAGAAGTTTATTTGATGATAAATCGATAACTGAAAAAATTGCTGTTAAGAATGGACGTAAAGAAACAGTTTATAAATTAAAAGAATGTCCGGAAAATCATATATATATCGGTTACAAATATGATAACCCAGATGGAACGTTATTAATAGATGTGAAACAAAAACACTGTGATCTAATAGAAGGAATTCCGCGATTTGACGAAATATATTTCAATAGTACTTTTGAGTTTTATAAAAAGATAGATAGTGAATTTAAGAAACTCGAGTACGGTGGAATTAATATAATGAAAGATAACAGAGAAATAACCACAGACGATATGGGTAAAGAATATGCAGTAAATCAACCATTGGGAAGACCTTTAATAGATCCTATTAAGGTTGAGTATAGATTTTTATTTTACGACTATGAAGCTGTTACAGATTGGAGTTGCGATAATATATTTGTACCTTATGGTATTGGTTTCTTAGATTTAAGTATTGGCGAATTAGGAGATCTTTTAGATATTGATAAACCTAGTGATGACGAGGAAATAGAACAAGTAAAAGAAATAAAAAGAAAAGCATTTCAAGATAAAGTAATTACAATTATATCTTACAATTGTACAAATGAATTTTTTAAATATATATGCTCACAAAAAGATGTATATTATACTTTAGTATCTTTCAACGGTGCTAATTTCGACCATTACATATTATACCGAGAACTATTGAAATCGGGATGTGATATTTTATCAAAACCATTTTTTAATGGTACAATGATGTTAAATTTTAACATAGCTCATCATGGAGTTTTTGATTTAGCAAGACATATCACAAATATATCGTTAAAAGAAGCATGTGAAAGTTATAATATAAGACACTTTGCTAAAAAAGAATTTAATCATTATGATGCACAACAATTATATGATTACGATGATGAAGAATTTATCGGTGAATATAAAAATAACAAAGAGATAAATGAATATATGAAGTATGATATTTTATCATTAGCTACACTATTCACTAAATATAAACAATCTGTAGAAGCGATACCGAATATAACAGTACAATTGGAAGATTATTCAACAATTGGATCTATGATGTATGATGTACTTGGAAAACATATTGAAGGTAAGATAACTTTGCCAACTTTCAAGAATGAAGAACAACAAATTAAAATATTTAAAGATATGCGAGAATCTTTAATCGGTGGACGTTGTCAATTATTCAACGGTGTTCAAATGATAGAAGATGAAATGACAAGCCCAGATGCTTGTTCATTATATCCTTATATAATGAGCGTATATCCTGTTCATTATGCGAGTGGCGAGATTGTAATGTGTGAAAAATTAGAAAATATGCCAGATGATAAAATAGGCTTCTTTTACTGTGATATTGAACAAAAAGGATTGAAAAAGAAGAAACTTCCTCTTATATATCCTGAAAAGACGAAAAAAGGCAATGATTGGGATACTGATAATAAGATTAAAAATGTTTTAATTTCAACTGTAAAAATTGCAATGTTGAAAAAATATGGTGCGAAAGTAACTGTAAGAGAAGGATTATATTTTACCGATAAAGTTAAAGGATGTGAATTATTTTCATTTTTGCTAGAAATAATGAAGTTGAAAAATGAACAAGATATTTTAAAAGCTCAAGAATCCAAGGATTATAATCCATCATATAGAAATACTTTAAAACTATTATCAAATGTTTTAAGTGGTAAATTGAATGAATCTCTACATGTGAGACAAACCACGATAATCAAAAATGAAAATGAATACAAACAATTAGAATTAAAGTATAAAAATATATGCACAGAAAATATATTAAATGAAAATACAACAATTGTGACATACGATAAATTTGATCATCAATGCATGAAAAGCACAAAACCGATATATTTAGGAATTTTAATATACGATTATTCGCAGCAATATATGTACGAAAATGTATACTCAAAAATTCCATCCATAGAAAGAATTTATACCGATACAGATTCTATGAAAATGATCAAAAAAACATTTGATAACTGGGTCAAAGATCATGCATCCAAAACAATTGTACCACATTGGAAGGAAGTTGAAGAATATGATAAAAGATATGAAAATCATAAACTTTACGAAGAAAAATCAAAAGTATACGGCTCTTTTGATGACGAATATAAAGGTAAATATAATAATATTTCATTTTTCCTATCGAAAAAAGCATATTTCACTGGAATGACAGAAGAAGGAAAGAATGAAATATTAAAAACTGATAAAGATGCAGAATTTGAGAAGAAATTATCACTTAAAGGTATTAAATTATCAGATATATGGATTAAAGAAGATAAAGTAATTGAAAAAATCAAAAAACAAATGTGCACAAAAGAAAAAATACAATATTTTCATGAAAATGAAAAACTAAAAATTAAAAATAATCTTTTGGAATTTTTTAAATATCTTTATGAAAATAAATCCGCAAATGTTCTCACAAATGGATTTATGAAATGTAAAGAATCAATTACGGTAAGCGTATATTGTACAATTAAAACTATTACAATTTAAAAATATAATACCATTATCAAAAATATATTATCAATATGTATATTATAAATAATATACATATGGATTTCAGAGAAAGATTATATAATGCATTAATGGCAAATGCTAACATCATATATGGCGGTATGCATCCTGGTCAAAATTCTTATCAATGGCCACAAATACAATCATATTCTACTATGGGCTCAGGTCGTTCGGGTGGTTCTCGTTCAGGTGGTGCACGTTCAGGTGGTGCACGTTCAGGCGGTGGACGTTCAGGAGGTGCCGCTAGAAGACGAAGGGCACCGGCTAGAAGGAAGGCAGCCGCACCAAGAAGAAGAAGAGGTGGTGTTTTAATTGACGAATTTTACGATTATTAAAAATAAAAAAATATATCCTTAAATTATACAATAATATAATATGGATATACGAGAAAGATTGTATCACACGTTAATGCAAGAGGATCGGGGTGCTGGTTCAGCACTTGGTGCAGCTAAAGCAACTTACCTACGGACTAATAATAAAGCTGTAGAGAAAGAATATGCAGCAAAAATCAGAAAACTTGGTGGTACTGTACCACGAAAAACACGAAGAGCACCAGCACGAAGAAACGCGCGTGCAAGCATAATTCCTAAGACTACAAGTATGGTTAGATGCCCTAAAGGTTACAGACAAGGACGATCAAGAGGTAGCTTATTTATTAACGAATGTAGACTTAACGCTGCTCATCCAAAAAGAAAAAGAAAAGCAAATGCAAGACCTAATCCTTGGGTACGACATGTTAAAGCTTATGCCAAACGACATGGAATGACATACGCCGAAGCTCTTAGATATGGTAACCCAGGTAAGGATTATCATCCTGAAGATTTCGGAGAAGGCTATGGGCATATGATGCATGATTCTGGAGGTGTCTTAATCGACGAATTCTACGACTATTAAAATTTATTTGCAATTAACTAGTGAAATAATTATGTGCATATAAATATATATACACATAATGAATAACGACATGAAAATAAGTAATTTAGAAATTGAAAAGAGATTACGTGGTGGTACTCATAATCCTTCTCATAATTCTGATGATTTTCACATTCTTCCAACGGATAGATGTTTAACTTGTGAAATCAATGATCTCACCGGTATCGGAGGGGGTTGCCTCACCTGTATGGGAGGTAATATTTCAGATCAAATAAAAAATAAACCAGTTGAAGGTTTAACGACAATGAAGATAAATGATATTTTAAATATTATACGGGAAAATTCTAATACATCCGTAATATTTGGTTCATATGCTTACTCTGCTCAGTATTTCCCCGGTGATATCGATATGAGAAGTATAATATCTGCTTGCTGCACTCCTGAAAAAGTATATAAAGCAACTGAAAAAATATTAAAAAAAATTAACACAAATTTAAATAGAAAGAGAGGAATATATTTCGGAGAAATTAAAGTCGGGTATGATCAAAGATTTATGATAGATCCGAAAGATCCTCAATTTAAAACTAAAATCACCAAACTTTACAACGATGGATTACTAGAAGATGATGAAGCAGATTTTATAATGAACTTATATGATAAAGGAGATAAAGATAGTATCGATGAATTAAATGAGACATTTAGATTATTGTATGTTTTAAGATGGTCAAGAGAAGAAATTAAAAAAGGATCAAAAAAAATGAGAGGTAATAAAAAGATTACTTTGTTAGATGCAATTAGACAAGGCACAAAAATTAAAATAGATTTATGGGCATCTGTTCAAGGAAGATATATCGAAGTAAGTAATTTTTATTACATGATTTTGTATGATCCTGCAAAAGATATATTTCAAGTTCTAAATGTAAGTCCTGAGAAATTAAATTCAGATTACATAACACAAATGAAAGCCGAAGTAAGAAAATTATCATCGCCTTTATTTCTAAATTATTTTAAGATGGCAAAAAGAATGTGGCTTGTTGCGAGAGCTACGAAAAATAAACAATTACTAGATCAATTAACACCATTATTTCAAGGTAGTCTCGCTCGTTTAAATCAAATTAAAACAGATGCCGAAACCATTATGTTAATATTAAATGGTGTTAAAAGTCCTCCTTATCAAACACTAATCGAACAAATCGATAATTTTAAAACTAGATTATCTTATGTTAACGATATCGATTTAGATTTCGAAAAAGTATACGAATATTTAGATAATATTCTAAATAATTATAAACGATACACTTATCGCTTCACTAAAAAAATGTTAAAAATAACAAATAATAATTTAGATTTATTCGTAAAATACATCAAAGAAGTTATCAAAAAAAATACATTAGCATATCTAACAAGTAAAAATTTATATCCAGTTCCTTCATCATTTTTTAGTATTCCGGAAAGCTCATCAAGAGAAGGAGAATATTTAAAACAATTGTATAATAAATTGTATGATACAGATATAAAACATGATCCTGTCGGGCGAAAAGAAATGGAAGAAGCTGGAGAAGGTAGTGGAGTTCATAGAAGACGAGCTTTGAAACGTAAAAGAGTAAGTAGAGTAACAAGACCTAAATCTACAAGAAGACCAAAAACTAAGCAGCAACAATCCGATGATTTAATAGTTGAAACTATGTTCGAAGTTGCTAGAGATGCCGCTAGAGATAACGACTTAACTGAATTATTATCGATTATAGATATGTTTAATAAAAATCCAGTTAATAGAAAATTAGGTGATAGAGTCATAACTGCCATTAATAAGGGATTAGGCGGCCATCATGCATATGGAACATATACTTAATTATTTTAAAATTTAGGAAAAACTAAATACATATATATAAGATTTTCTTGAATAATAGAAATATTTTAATTTCTATTATTAATATGATATCATTTAAAAAGGGAGAACCGAAAGCAGTTATAAACGGTGGCAAATATGATAAAAAAATATTGTATATATGCGATCCATCACAAAAATGCTGTGAAAATTGTAACGAAAGTTGTCAATATGAACCTTGTTGCGACGAATGCAAAGGCGGCGAATGTGGCAACAATATGATAAAAAATGACGTTTACGATATGATAGATGAAGATTACGTAAGATCTTTAAAAAAACATATGTCTAGAAACGACATACAAGAGCTAAATAAATCTTTTAGAAGACAAGGACTAGTCGACGAAGATTTAAAAGAAATTTACGAGGAAGTTATGAATAAAAATGAAGATTTATCAAAAAGAGAATTTAAAATATGGGATAATGGACAAATACAACAAATACCGAAAGTTAACGTTACGTTTAGGCAATATATTTGTGGTCCCGCTGGTTCTGGTAAATCTTATTATATTTCAAACTTACTCAAAACAATGAGGAAAATTAATCCTAAAATTAAGATCTATATTTTTTCCGATCTTTCTGAAGATCCTGTACTTGATTCTATCGGAGATATTATAAGATTTAAATTAGATGAAGGATTAATCAAAAAAAAGCCGATCGATCCGAAAGTTGTATCAAATAGTATATGCGTTTTTGACGACATCGATAGTATTCAAAATAAAAAAGTTTTGGATGCTGTTGAAAAATTAAGAGATTCACTATTAAGAACCGGTCGTCATTATAATGCTTCTGTAATATGTTCAAATCATTTATGTACAAATTACAAAGCGACAAGAATTATATTAAACGAATGTGGAGCAATAACAATATTTCCACGTTCTGGATCAAGTGATGGTATTAGATATCTATTGAAAAAATATGCTGGATTATCTAAAGATCAATTAGACGCTATATTTCAACTTCCATCGAGATGGGTAACAATCTTTAAGAATGCTGATCCAGTTCAATATGTTATATACGAAAAAGGAATGTATCTATTATAAAATATATTCCGTCATAATTATATATGAATAACATAATAGTAGATCTAAAAAGAAAACCTTTATCTGGTTCGGAGATAAGGGAAGCTACAGATGATGAAATGAAAATTTTAACATATAAATCATTGTCAAGATTCAAAAATATCGATGATGCGTTCGGTGATAAAAATTCAATTGCTCTATTATATGAAACAAAGCCACGTTACGGGCATTGGGTTGGATTATATAGACATCCCGAAGGAGTTATCGAATTTTTCGACCCATATGGATTTTTCATCGATGACCAATTAAACTTTATGGATAAAGAGTTTAAACATGAATTAGGTGGAGATTATCCTTATTTATCAAAATTATTGTATAATTCACCGTATGAAATTATTTACAATAGTGATAAATTACAAAAACAAAAAAAGGGAATTTCATCATGTGGTCGTCACGTAGTTTTGAGACATATCGCTTCTCATATTCCATTACACGAATATAGTAAATTATTAAAATCAAACGTTTCGATAAATAATCCTGACGAATTAGTAACCTATTTAACTGCATTCATTTAAAATATTATGTATTCTATTAATATATAATATCATGTATAAACAGCAACAAGAGCATAAAGGCCCTGTATTAATTGAAAAAGCTGGCGATAACATTTTTTATAACGCTTCTTTCGTTAATAATAATGATATTGGTGATTTTCATCCCATTCCGATGACTTTTACAGAAGTGAGAACAACTCCTTTACTTCCTGGTAATACTTTAGATTATCAATTATCGGTGGTAAAATTCGATATTCCAACAGCAAGCATTCCAATTCAGTTTTTTCCTGTTCAAGATGGAACTTTAAACACATCAACTTATTCAGTAACAATCTCTTGGAATGGTAATGTTGAGCAAGTATATTTAGTATGGAATCCTGAAGATTTAAACGCAACTATTCCAGTTCCTCCATATTCAAGCGCTCAAGCTGCTTTACATCCGTTTTATTACGCGATGTATAATTATGAACATTTTATGAGAATGATAAATGCAGCTCTTGCGACTGCTCATGCACAAATTTTCGCAGCTGGTGCACCAGTTTTAGCGAATGTCCCACCATTTCTATTTTTTAATTCTGCGACTAATTTAATATCATTGTATGGCCCGATCGCGTATGACAGTACGGCAGCTACTCCGGTTAATATATATTTTAATAATGTTTTATTTTTCAATTTTGAGAGATCGTTCCCAAGTGAATTAAATTCATTAAATGACCCACAAGGCCAAGACTTACAATTACTGGTACACAATAACATAATAAATCAAGAAACAGTATCAGGTAATTCATATTATGTTATGACTCAAGAATATCCAGCGTTAGTATTGATGTTAGATGTTGTTTCAATTGTGTTAACTTCAAATTCTTTACCTGTTCGTAATGAATGGATTGCACAAGAGGGAGTATCATCAAACGCGTATTTATCACTGATATCAGATTATCATATTAATTTTACTATCGGTAATGAACTTAGAAATAGACTTTATTATATTCCAACTGCGCAATATAGATATGCTACGATGACGTCAACACTACCGATTCAAACAATTGATTTACAATTCTACTGGAGATCATGGAATGGTCAATTATATCCGATATATATATACCCCAATGAAGAAGGTGCAGTGAAAATACTATTCGAGAAAAAATAATATCAATATATAATATAAATAAATATAATATATGAGTTTAAATCTACCTAGTTTACCAGTAGCGGCTGTTTTAGATCCTCGATTGGAATTTAAACCTAAAGAATATGTGGCTTTGAAAGGTGCTACAGTTTCATCGTGGCAAGTATTTCCAAGTACTTCAGTAAGTAATTCATCTGTACAAGTCACATGTAACCCACCTTCAAGAGAGATGGCGATAAGTAGATTAGTTTTTCAAAGGGCTGAATTTCTTATAACGATAACCGGAACGAATACATCTACAGGCCCTCTTTTAGTTGATGGAGCTTTCGGACCTCGAGCAATGCCCCTTGCTATGGTTTCAAATGCTTTGCAAGTAACATTTAATAACGTAACTGTTACACAATCACCAGTACAACAATACTGGGGTGCATTGATGTGGCTTGGTGAAAATGATCACGCCAATAGATTTGGTCAATATTCACTTACTGCTTCTATGTTAGATCAAATGCAGTCTTTTGAAGAATCATTTCAAACTGCAAGAAATCCATTAGCTCCATATTCGTTTAATAGTTTCGAAAATACTAGAGGTGGTTTCGCCGGTTTGCAAGTTTTGAGTAATCCAAACGGTGGAACAACCGCAACACTTAGTCTTACAGTTTATGAACCGATTTTAGTTAGTCCTTTAGTTAGCGGTCATTATTCTAATTTCACTAGTTGTTTGACAAATATTATGAATATGAGTTATCAGCTTAACTTTGGTGATCTTTCTCGTGTTATGTGTATCGATAATACTCAACCTGGTATTAATATTCTTAGTACAGGTATAAACGTTAGCGTTCAAAACTTTGCTCTAGTATTTCAATACTTTACCCCAGATCCTTTGTATAAAATGCCTCGTGAAATTCAGTCTAGTTACTTTAGTATTGTGTCATATCCAACAAATTATCAAAATGCTGTTATTTCAGGTGAAGAGATTACGATTCCGTTCAATTCCGTTCAACTTTCAGCGATTCCACGTAGAATAATTATTTTCGCTCGTGAAAGAGATCAAGATAGAACTGCTTTTAATCCAGATACTTATTTAGCACTTCCTCAATACACTAATCCACTTTCGATTACATACGACAATAATCAATTTCTGAATCAGGCTACCACGGAAGATTTATATAATATAGCAGTTAAAAATGGTTGCCAGATGTCTTATTCTCAGTATGTTAATTATACCGGAAGTTTGATTGTGCTCGACGCTGCGGTCGATTTTGGACTTTCGAGTCAAGATTCACCAGGAGTGCTGAAAAACGTACAACTTGGGCTAACTTGTAGGTTCGTTAATACATCTCCTAGAACACTAAATGTTCAGATGTTCGTTGTTGTAGTGTATGAAGGTGTTATGAACATCAATTCTGGTGATACATCGTTAATGCTCGGTGTTTTATCTCCACAAGATGTACTTAACGCACAAAGAGTTCCAGGAGTTTCGTATAAAAGACAATCAGATGTCTACGGAGGTAACTTCTGGACATCATTGAGACAAGCTTTATCAGGAGCACATAAATTCGTAAAAGATAATAAACTAATTAGTAGAGGTCTCAGTTTGATAAAACATCCAGCAGCTATTCCAGCAGCAGAGGCAGCGCGTATGCTAGGATATGGAAGACATAGACGTATGCGCGGTGGCGAGCTTCAGGATCTAGAAGGAGGTGATCTATATGATGAAACCGAAAGTGAAGATAATTCAAGTGAAAATTTAAGTGATAATTCGGAAGAAGTTGAAATAAAAGTTAAAAAACCAATTAATAAACAAAGCGTAATTAAAAGACTTACTTCAAAAAGAATTAATAATGCTTCCGATTTGGCAGAAGATTATTAAATAATTATTGTTATTCTTTATAAAAAATATAATATATTCATATAATATATTATATTAAAAAGATATGAGTGTAAGCGTACTTCTTAACAGTGAAACAAAAAATGAACAATGGTCACATTTATATGCATATGAGGTCGAAACGGCAAATTTAGTCGTTGATAATACGATAACAGTTGAAGACCTCAATGTTACAAATCTCACAGTATCGGGAGAAGCGATAATAAGTGGTGTTAATTTCGCCAGTATCGGCGGGATCGGTCTAGATAATCAAGTATTAGAAAGTAACGGAGATGGCACAGTGAAATGGGTTACATCTGGTGTCGGAACTGGTAATGTTATCGGTCCTACTCCTCCAACAGTAGCCGGAGATATCGCAACTTATGCAGATGCCACAGGTTTACTTTTAGCAGATACTGGAGTAAATATCGCAAATATTGTTACAAATCCTCTAAGTGCCGATTTAAATTGTAATGATCATAATATTAATAATATTAAATCAGTTGATTTAGAAGATCAAGGATTATTGCCGGCTCCACCAGTGTCGGGAGTTAATTTAGCTTCTAGTGGATCTCAATTATATGTTGGCTCATCTGTACCTTCATCTGCTTCAAGATTAGTAGCCGTTCAAACTTTACCAGCTACATTTTCACAATTAACAGTAGATGATGCAAAAGCAAGCCCAACATTAGTTAATCTAAATTATAATGGTGCTACGAAGTTTATTGAATCTATAGGACCAACTACTTTTGATCTGAATGATAATATTCCAAATAATTATATTCATATCGATAGTTCTATTCCACTTATAGCATTAGGTAATAATTCAAATCCAGCTATTAATCTTTATTCAAATGCTGTTTCTATGGGTCTTGGAGCACATGGATTTGAAATTGATGCAGGTACGTATAATTCTGCCAATACAGGATATGTATTAACTCAAACAGCTCCTGGTATTGTAAATTTTGCTTCTTTACCGGATAGTGCGGAAAATGGAATTATTTATAGACCCGGTGGCGTTTCGGCTGATAATGTTTATGCAACTTGGCCTGAAGTTGTTACAGCTTGTAATAATTCAAATGAATGTTTAATCGTCTATGTTGATGATTCAATTGTAAGTCCTGCTATGATTACAAGTAATTTAGATTGTAAAGGACGTGTTGAATTTAGACCAGCAACACAATCGATAAATGCAACAGTTAAATTTGAATTTATGCAAGATATACAATTAACAGATCCTTCATTTTCTGGTGTGATGGTTGTTGGAGGTAATACAAATCTTAATTCAAATATTGTACTTTCTAATAGTTATTTAATGTTTATGGTACATGGGACCATGTTTCAAAATACTGTTGGAAGTTTGTTACCTATAATTGATATTCCTGATGGAAATGGTAATGTTATCGGCTTTAATTTAGGTTCAAGTATGTCAACTAATAATGCGATACCTTTAATTAACGTAGGATCTGGCAGTACTTTAATTCTTGCACAATACAGTATGTCCGTTCCATTTGGAAATAATGTAATATCTTCAACAGATGGAACAGCTCAATTAATTCTAGAATACGATTCAACAGGTAATTCAGTTCTTGTTAATCCTGGATATACTGGAAGTACAGTATTAAATCCAGTATCAAAAGCTATATCAACGAATTATAATGATACAACAGTTCCTTCTGTATCAATAGGAACAAATTTACAATCTGGACTAGATTATTTTAAAACAAAAGGAAAAAGTATATCATTAGAATATACAGGTACAATTAGTGTAGGCCAATTTTTGAATGCAGCTGGAAATCCTGTAAATACAGGACAAGGTGCACAAAGTCCTTTAACTGACGAAACCGTAGCTGCAAATTCAAATATTAATATTTTTGCTTATAATACATCTACAGGCGACGGAACTTCTCAATTACAAATTTATAAAAATGGAGTTGGTCAAGGATTATTTCTTTTATCCGGTGTTTCTGGTGTGGTTTCATTAAGTATTAGTTGTTCCGCTGGTGATTTATTAGGAATTAAACAAGAAGCTGGTACTAATATAGGCTTATGTAATGTATCATTGTTATTAATCACTAATTAAATTATTTTCAACACATAATATATATAATATATTTTAGCAATGAGTGTAGCGGTTTTACTAGATCCAATTGCGAAACAAGAACAATGGTCATCTTTATATTGTTATTCCCTTAATGTGGCGAATTTGACAGCTGATAATATCACAGGTCGAATAACATCAAATCCAAATGTTTTAAATGCTGGTTCCATATCACTAGCTCCAGGTTCAACAGGCACATTATCACAGATACAAAATATAGTTACTTCTTGGGTATCTAACAATAACCCAAATTTTCAATATTATAACATCGATGTCGGTTTACGTTTTGATACAAATGTAATGGCGCCTGTAACTTCAGGAGTGTCGAATTTTACTTTTAACGTTACTATACCTTATTCACAATCGATGGTATATCCTGCAAATATAGGTGATAACATGCCTGGCGCTGTTACTGCAGTTGTAAACCAAGCACCTGCAGGTACAAGACTAGTATCGAGTTGTGAAGTTGTAAGAAATACTGCCACTTCTTTTCAAGTAATAGTATCAGTAAATGGTGATATTAGTGCAGCCGATTTTACTAGATATTTGAAATGTAGTTTTTCTATAAATTATCAAGTTGCTATATAAATAATTTTATAAACACTAACAATATACATAAAATGTCATCATTGATATCAGCGTTTGTGTCTCTACTAATTATTAGTTTATTGGTAGATATTAAAGACTCGGCGATTAGAAAGAA
>Ga0181525_10003148_pt1 | contig 13196 bp, 14 predicted proteins | sample PEATcosm2014_Bin_48_FD_121100 | JGI IMG/M metagenome (GOLD analysis project Ga0181525, IMG submission 121100) | Peatland microbial communities from MTU Mesocosm Facility, Houghton, MI, USA - PEATcosm2014_Bin06_10_metaG | ecosystem: Environmental > Terrestrial > Soil > Wetlands > Peat | place...
CAGGCGAGGGCCGGGGTTACCGACTTCCAGGAAAATATGGAAGCGATGAAGCACAATTTCCTCTTGAAAGGGTATTTCAAGAACCGCGGTTACGAAGACTCCGATGAACTCGCTAAGAACGAGATTGAACGATTGCCGCAAGGCGCACCGACAAAGGAGTTTACGTATTCGGCGAAGCAGCTTTTCGATAAGCAGGATTCGGCGAAGCTGAAGAATCAGAAGTCGCTCAACGAGGGCGGCGAGTTCCTGGCCAACAACCAGTTCGGTTTTGCGGTAGTCGTTGCGTCCACCGGGATGGAGGGCGATACCCAGAAAGATTTGGTGCTGACACAGGCGCGGGCGATGGTTGTACGCGAGTATCTGGTTGAGAACTTCGGATTCGACGATAGTCAACTTAAGACTTTGGGAATGGGCAAGGAGTCGGACACGAATTCGGATGCGGGGTGGGGCAAGTTGCAGATTTTCATTTATCCACCCGGAAGCGAAATCCCGCCTGGGAAGGAAGCACACGTCGCTATCTCGTCCCAGTCAACCTCACCGCAACCGGTCCGGGCTCCGGCCGTAGTAACGCCGAAACCGCAATGATCCTTCCCACGAAACTCTGGGACAGTATCTGATCGCGGATGCTAGCGGAGCTCAGACTGCAAAGCCGGACGGTATCGATGAACGAAGGTCGCGTCGGCCATCCTTTAGAAAGGATACGAGCGACGGCCAAGCTGGACCGTGATCTACTTCGTTTCCGTCAGTTCGTCCATGGACCAATGACCGCCTTCGCGGCCATTTCCTGAATCCTTCACCCTGCCAAAAGGAACGATGGCTTCATCATGAACGGTTGGACCGTTAATGTGAACCATTCCCGCTTCGAGCTCGAGCGCAAACTTCATGGCTAATTGAAGATCGTTGGTGAGAATCGCCGAGGACAACCCGTACGCGGTATCGTTTGCAAGGCGGAGCGCCTGATCGGAGTCGTCCGCTTTGGTTACGGCAGCCACGGGGCCGAATAGCTCATCGCGAAAACACCTCCATGTCGGGAGTCGCGTTCGCAATTACCGTCGGCTGATAGAAGTTCCCCATCATAGCGGCCACCCGCAAGCAGACGCGCGCCGGAAGAGAGGGCTTTCTCGACCTTGGCCTGGAAGTTAAACGCTTGACTCCAGTGGGGCTTGAAAAGCATGATGTATCGAACAGCAACGGTGAAGGAGTTCACCGCTAACCGCTGTCCCATCCTTGAGCCGGGAACAGCTGATGACTCCTGACAAGCGGGCCTTGTCGCGGAGTCGTAGTCCGGCAGGAACCGCACACACAGTTCAGCAGTCGAGGTGCCGTTCAAATGCAGAACATTTGGGTTCTCGCGTCTGTTTGGGTGGGTTTGGCGCTGATCGCGACTCTTCTTGGGATCTGGTTCAAGATCTCCACGGCTCTGACCGAAATTGTGGTGGGGACGGTCGCGCAGCTTATTGTCGGCGCCTTCCTGGTTCAGGGAGGCCTGGGAGCCAAGAGCGAGTGGATTAGCTTCCTGGCGGGAACGGGAGCGATCGTTCTCACCTTCCTGGCCGGAGCAGAACTCGATCCTCAGATCTTCCGGACAAAATGGAAAGAGGCGACTGTGATTGGCCTGGTTGGCTTCTTCGGCCCATTCCTGGGCTGTACCGCTATCGCCCACTACGTCTTGCATTGGACAGTACCGTCGAGTTGGCTGGCGGGAGTGGCGCTTTCGACCACCTCGGTCGCAGTAGTGTACGCAGTAATGTTGGAACTCGGATTCAATGTCACAGATTTTGGCAAAGCGGTACTTGCCGCTTGCTTCATAAATGACCTGGGCACGGTCATCGCACTTGGCCTGATTTTTTCTCCATTCACGATCAGGACTCTGATCTTTGTGGGATCGAGCGTCCTGATCTTTGCGGCACTACCGTTCCTCACGCCGTGGTTCTTCAAAATTTATGGAGGGCGAGTCTCGGAGCTGGAGGCAAAATATCTGTTGTTTGTTCTCTTCGCCATGGGCGGATTGGCGGTATGGTCGGGAAGCGAGGCGGTCTTGCCGGCATACATTATCGGGATGGTCCTCGCAGGAACGGTGGGCAAGGATCATGTCTTGATCCGGCGGCTTCGCACCTTGACATTCGGTCTGTTGACACCGTTTTATTTCATACGAGCGGGTTCTTTTGTTTTGATACCCGCACTCCGCGCTGCGCCCATGGTGTTCGTCGTGCTCTTCTTTGCCAAGATGCTTTCGAAGGTGATCGGCCTGTTTCCAACTGTAAAAGCATTCCACTACCAGCGCGAGGAAGGGTTATATTTCACGCTGATGATGTCCACGGGGCTGACATTCGGAACGATTTCCGCGCTGTTCGGCTTGAACCACGGCATCATTGATCAGGGACAATACTCGCACCTGGTGGCGACCGTGATAGGCAGCGCCGTGATCCCTACGATGATCGCGAATGCGTGGTTCATGCCGAAGCATCTTCTGTCGAAGGCCAAGCAACATGGCGCCGTGGCTTCCCAAGCCGTCACGCTGAGCGCTGAGGGAGAAAATCCATGAGTGGAAGAAGACACAATTTGCACTTTCGGCGAATCTTGATTGGCTACGATGGCTCTCCACAATCGGAAAAGGCTGTGGAACTGGGGTTCTCGCTTGCAGGGTGTATTGATTCGACAGTTTTGATTCTAGCCGTAGCCAGACCTCCGGAGCCACCGACATCCGTTGAACTGGAAGCAGTGCTGGACGATGCGAGAGAGCACTACGAAGAGGGATTCAAGAAAATTCTGGAGAAGGCCCGGGCGCACGATCTTGATGTGAAGACGGATATGGCAGTGGGACATCCGGGGGAACAGATTATTCACCGTGCGGAAGAAGATGGAATCGATCTTATTATCCTGGGGCGGCGAGGCCGGTCGATGCTTTCGAGAATGGTCTTAGGGTCAGTTTCCGAACGTGTGTTGCGGTATGCGCATTGTCCGGTGATGGTGGTGCATTAGGTTGTTCGAAATGCGCTGCAAGAATTTGTTCCAGCGACTTGAGCGATGGAGATTTTCAAGCGTGCAGAAGAGTCGCAGGCGATTGAACAGCGCCTTTCGAGAAATAAGTCTTTTCTCTTGCACGGGCCAGCTGGGGTAGGCAAGACGGTTATTCTCTTGAGCGTGCTGGAGAAGATGCCTGCCGTACTCTATTGCCCGAATTCAGGCAGCATTCAAGGCGTTTTTCGCAGCATGGCGCAAGGGCTACTGGGGCGCAGCGATCCGCGCGTCCAACGGGCTTGCCGCAATCTGGAGGGCATCCGGGCAAAATCCGCTGTTTCGCTGAAGGGCATCGTAATGGATGCCCTGCGTGAAGGCAGCTACTCGATTGTGCTGGACCACGTGGATCGCCCATCCCAGAACTTCGCTGGGTCAGTTCGCGAGATCATGGGATGGTGCTCGGCTCCTGTCGTCGCGGTTGCCCGTTCAAGCCACATGGAAGACACTGGGTTTCTGCAAGACTTGTATTCCGATCGGCGTGACCGCTACGAGTTGAGGAACTTTGAGATGGCAACTGCACGGCAGTTCGCCGACACGATGGTGGAAAGGTCCGGATTGTCGGCTTCCAATATGAACGAATTTCTCGGGAAGGTGCTGGAGTTTAGCGAAGGGAATCCGGGAGCGATTCTTTCCCTGCTTCAAATGGCCAAGTATCCGAAATATCGAACCGACGACCACATTAAGATCACGCCGCTTTACATCGATTTCCGCATGAACTGGTCGCCGTCTGTTCGGAAGAGCTGAACGTCGCTACGCCGGGGAGATGATTGACTTCGCCTTCCCGGGTTGTCATAATTTCGAGGGGTGTTGGAGTTCACCTTTAACCGCCCACATGGGGCAGATGACTCCTACGAAGACGAAGGAATTCTCTTGGTAGGGGCTAATTCTCAAAGTTCTTCCCCTGCATCTTCCGATTCCAAGAGATTTCCTGATTAGCTAACACAGGTCGAACCGGACGTGTGTTTGTCTGTTGACGCTATGCCAGAGGAGTCTCTCAATTCGAATCACGCTCGGCGCCTCTCGGTAACTTGTCGGCACATCGACAAGCTCCTGGCTGATATGGAGAGTGCGCTCAGCGTCGCTGACTCGAAGAAGGCATTTCCCGAGTATTCGCCCGACATCGCGCCGGCACAACGGCGAGTAATTGAAGACTACATCGCCCGAATCCGCGCTCAGTTGATTCGCGTTCTCGAGGGCCAGGGCATCGAGCGCCCGGTGGCTTCGATCCCGGTGAGCAGATCGCTCCATACAGCTCTGGCATTCGTCGCGATTGCCGCCGAGGAATTACAGCCGAGATACATGCGTGGCTATGGCGAGATTCCACCCGCAGCTGCCGTCGAACTGAACGGGATTGCAGCCGAACTGCTCAGCCTGAGCAATCAGCTGGACCAGTACATCGGGCGAGGAGCGGGCGAGAATCTGCAAGACCGCCTGCTCCGGTTGGAGCAGACCGGAGACGAGGTAGTTCTCCTGAAGAGACTTGAAGCGATCATCACCGATCAGGGGTTGGTGGAATTCCGGTCGACGCTTTCCATGATTCTCGACCGGCTTGAGGACAAGAGCTTCGAAATCGCTTTGTTCGGGCGAGTCAGTTCTGGCAAGTCGTCGCTTCTGAATGCAACCCTCGGAACCGATGTGTTGCCGGTGGGAGTCACTCCCATCACAGCCGTTCCCACACGGATTGTTTACGGCGAGACACCGGCGGTCAACGTTTGGTTTGCCAACCGCCCGCCGGAACAGTTTGCGATTTCGCAGTTGGCGGAATTTGTCGCAGAGCAGCGGAATCCGGGCAACGAAAAACGCGTCACGCGGATCGTTTTGCAAATGCAATCACCCCGGTTGCGAGATGGCATAGCATTTGTGGACACCCCAGGACTAGGGTCACTGGCGACTCGCGGAGCCGCGGAGACGCTGGCCTACCTTCCCCGCTGCGATCTTGGCGTGGTGCTCATTGACGCTGGTTCCACACTTACGGCGGACGACTTGAGAACGGTGCAAATTCTGTATGAAGCCGGTATTCCAGCCAACGTTCTGCTGAGTAAAGCGGACCTGCTCTCCAATGAGGATCGTACTCAGGTGATTGAGTACGTGAAGGACCATCTCCGCTCGGAACTTCACCTGGAAACACAGGTACACGCCGTGAGTGCGGTGCCGGGGGCGAGAGATCTTCTGACCAACTGGTTCGAGAACGACATCGCTCCGCTTTACAATCAGCGCCAGGAATTGAAGCTGCGTTCGATCCGGCGGAAGATTGGGAGTTTGCAGCAATCGGTGGAGGCTGCTCTCAAGGTGCGGCTGCGGCCGAAGAGAGAGAATCTCGAAGTGGATAATAAACAGCTTCGCAACGTTGAGGCCAAGCTTCGGCAGGCCAGCGGGAAACTGCAAGAAACCGACTCAAGCCTGAGGCGAATTGCGAATGAAATCGACGACCTTGGTTCGCCAGCCCTGTGGAACGCGGCGGCCGTTTTGGTGGAGCTTTGGAAGCGCGGAAGTCAGGAAATCGACGCAGGACCGGTCGTTCTGGATGCAGTGAACCGAACCGTTCAAGACAAGAGTAATCAACTGCGAGGCATTCTTTCGGAACTTGGAGACGAGCTTTACAACAGTTTGCGATCGGCCACGGAGGCACTGAAGCAGGGCGACATGCCGAGCGAAGAGGACTTTTCCGATTTCCTGCGTGAAATGCCAGTACTCGACTTGGGAAACGTGACTTTGATCATCAGTCGTCCGGGGATCGCTCTCCTCTTGGGGCAGGGCTTCGCCGAGAAGTCGACCGCCAGGAAACTGGCCAGATTAATAGGGCCGCAGGTTGTGCGGGCCCTTCGCGCATATCGCCCAGTTGTCGGAGATTGGGGCGATAGGACACTGAGCCGGATTCGACGCCGATTCGATGCCTATGCGGACGGCTATCGAGCGCAGTTAGAGCGATTGGCGGGTTCCCACGAGCTGTCGACGGAACAAGAACAGGCGATCCGAAAAAGTTTAGGCATATTACAGGGAGAACAGGCGAAGGAACCGATACCGGCAACCTCCTGAGAAAGTCGCCGCAAATGCGATATCGGGAGGTAGTCTGTGATGGGGAAAGGAAAAGGACGACTTGCTCAAGTATTTCATGGTTGGATTGGGAGGATGTTTAGGTTCTATTCTGCGATTCTGGCTGGGAAGCTATATCGGCAGCAGGCTGGGCAGCAGGTTTCCATATGGCACGTTTGTGATCAACGTCACGGGCTCGTTCCTGATCGGCATGATACTTGCAATATTGGCCGAGAAAACCCACTGGAGTCCGAATTGGCGGTATTTGATTCCCATAGGGTTCATCGGGGGGTACACGACGTTCTCCACGTTCGAGTACGAGACTTTTCGGCTGTTTCAGGACGGCCAGGTGATGGGGGCGCTGCTCAACGTAACGCTCAGTGTAATTGTCGGGTTTGGTGGTGTGTGGATCGGGGCCGTAGCGGGGAGGTCAATCCCATGAAGGCAGATGCACTGATGCATGTGGTCTCAGTGAGCCAGGCGCTGGCCGGGTTCCTGGTCACTCAAAGAAAACTGTAAACGGGAGGGAAAGTGCTCACTTCAGGCCCTGCAAAGAAAGTCGCCATTTACGTGTCTGAGGATCAGCAGTACCACGGCAGTGCCGCATATGCCGCCATTCTGGACTTCCTGTTCTTTCACGGCGTTTCCGGCGCAACGGTGACCCGTGGCATCGCAGGATTCGGCGCCGACCATCACATGCACACGACTCGAGTCGTGGACATTGCCACCGGACTCCCCGTAAAGGTCGAGTTCATTGAAACTCCGGAGAAGGTGCAGGAGTTGTTACCCAAGCTGCAATCGATGATCGGAAGCGGCCTGATTGAGATGCAGGACACGACTATCGTGAAGCCTGCGGAGACAAAGAAAGGCCAGGCAGCCGGGGTCGTGAAACCCGCGCTCAAACGGGAAGGCAAGGCGAAGTTGATGCGCATATTCATCGGAGAGAACGACAAATGGAATGGCAAGCCGCTATACGAGGCCATCGTCGGTGGCCTGCGCGCGCACGACATTGCGGGAGTCACGGTATATCGGGGGATTCTGGGGTACGGGGCCAACCGAAGAATTCATAAAGATGCAGCTTTGAGCCTTTCGCACGACCGGCCGATCTTGCTCTCGATCGTAGACGCCGAAGAGAAACTTCGAGCCTTCATGCCCATCCTCGATGAAATGGTGCAGCAGGGGCTGGTTGTGCTTTCCGATGTTGATGTCATCAAGTACACGCACAATTACGATACAACTGAACGCCGTGAGGAGACACGAGCATGAAACTTGAAGGCAAGGCCAAGATGCTGCGCATTCATTTCGGAGAAGACGACAAGTGGCATGGGAAGCCGCTTTACGAAGCGATCATCGAGAAGTGCCGGGAACTCGACCTCGCGGGAGCGACCGTCTACCGCGGAATTGAAGGATACGGAGCCAGTACGCTGATCCACCGTGCCCACCTCCTCCGGTCCTCGGACCGGCCAATCATGGTTTCTGTAGTGGATACGCGCGAAAATATCGACAAGCTCCTGCCGGCTCTGGACCAAATGGTGGACGAGGGCTTGATCGCCATGTCGGACGTGGAAGTGATCAAGTACGTACACCAAGAAGGGGTGAGGTCGCAGGCTTAAGAGCATGGCTGCGGACGAAGGCGACACAAGAATCGCTGACAGCGGATGTGTTGAAGCCACGGATCTTAGTTGCACTGATCATGGGACAAACGATGGTGCGTCGCGACTTCTACGAGTCGCTTCGCTGGCGGGAGATCTGGGGGCACAGCGTGTAAGGGATGAGGCAAACGATCTTGCGCGTCGAATTGCGGAAGGCCGTTTCTATGTCGCTTGCATCGGTCAATTCAAGCGGGGCAAGTCCACACTCATCAATGCGCTGATTGGCGACCCCGTTCTACCGGTTGGCTTTACTCCCGTGACAGCAGTACCGACGGTGATCAGATTTGGACGACGCGGGGCACGGATTCACGAGCAAGATGGTTTCTGGCGGGACATCAGCCTATCTGATCTTCAACTATACGTCTCTGAGGAATGCAATCCCGAAAACAGCAAGGGAGTTCGAGGAGTAGAAGTGTTTGTGCCGAGTCCCTTGTTGTCCAGCGGTATGTGCTTCGTAGATACGCCTGGACTGGGGTCGGTATTCACCGGGAATACTGCTGCGACGCAGGCATTTATACCTCACATTGACGCGGCTCTGGTAGTGATTGGGGCCGACCCGCCACTTGCCGGTGAGGAGCTGTCGCTTGTGGAGGCGGTTGGAAGGCAGGTGCGGGATTTTGTCCTCGTTCTCAACAAGGCGGATCGCACCACTCCCGATGAAAAAGCCGCCGCTATCGATTTTGCGGAACGACAACTTCAGAAACGCCTGGGACAACCGGCTGGCCCGATTTTTGAAGTGAGCGCCGCGCAGCGTCTCAATAAACAAGGGCCGGAACGCGACTGGCAAAAGCTGCTAGATGCTCTCCACGATTTGAAGGAGGAGTCTGGACGCGAGCTGACGCATTCTGCGTGTGAACGAGGAATTGCTAGACTGAGTGAACAATTGCTGGCAATCATCGGCGAGGAACGTGAGGCTTTGCAGCGTCCTTTGGAAGAGTCCGAGCAACGCATTGCCGGGATGAAAACCGTAATTTCTGAAGCCGAACGCTCCACGCGGGAGCTCGGATACCTTTTTATGGCCGAGCAACAGCGGCTGTCGGATTTGTTTGTGGATCGCCATAAAGCGTTCATGGCCAAGATTCTGGGCCCGGCGCATGAGGAGTTCGACAAGGCGGTCATTCCGCTTCGCCACGGTGCCGGACCGGGTTATCGACGCCGAATCATGAAGCTGGCGCAGGAGATCGCGAGATTCCACTTACTCCCCTGGTTGAAGACAGAGCAGGAAGAGGGAGAGCGCCAGTATCGGCAAGCCTCGCGCCGGTTTGTGGAGATGGGGAATGCGTTTCTCAAGAGGCTGGCAGAAGCGGACGTTCCCGAGCTGGCGCGCATGCCGCATGCCCTCGATCCCGCGATTGGATTCCGGGTCCGGTCGCGGTTCACTTTTAGAGACTTTATCGAGGTTGCGCAACCCGCTTCACCATTGCGCTGGCTTGCCGACTTGGTGCTCGGTCTGGTGGGTGCGCGAGATGCGATTACCAGGGAAGGCCGCGCTTTCCTCGAAAGTCTAATTGAGGTGAATTGCACGCGAGTGCAAAGCGACCTCCTAGATCGAATGCAGGAGAGCCGCAGCCGCATGGAGGCGGAGATCCGCAAGCTGCTTCACGAAGTCACCCGCATTGCGGAGCAAGCTCTCAGCAATTCCAGAAGAGCAAGAGAGAGCGGCGCTCTCGCCGTGGAAGCGACACTCCAACGACTAAGCGCATTTGAAGGCGAGTTGTCGGATCTCGTGGCCGTGCCAACCGTGCCAACGATTCTGCGCCGGTGCGAGCAACCGTCCCATGACGTGTGATCGCGATGAGCGACCGCCTATCATCAGCAAGGGCACCCGACATTGGGTGCCCTTGAGTTTTTGTCCGTGAGGCTAGCGGCTAATTGAGGCCGTTGCCCATAAGTGGGACGTTGCGGGTGTTGATGGCGGCGTTGTCCACGAGGGTCAGGTCGGCGGTACGTGTGCCGGTTGCGGTGGGGGTGAAGGTGACCGAGATCACGCAATTTGCGCCGGGCGCAAGCGAACTGGGGCAGGCGCTGGTTTGAAAGTCGCCCATATCCGCTCCCGTGATGCTGATGCTCGTGATGTCCAGGGTGGTGGTGCCGGTGTTGGTGAGGGGGTGGTTTGCGTGGCGCTGTGGCCAATCTCGACCGATCTAAACGACAGCATCGCCGGGTTGAAACTGGCTATGGGATTGATTACCGTCGCGGACATGCTCACTTGCTGCGGGCTGGGGGACGCGTTGTCGGCAACGTTGAGCGTCGCGGAGAGCGAGCCTACTTCGTTGGCAAGGAAGAGCACGACAATTACGCAGCTCTTCCGGGCGCCCAGCGTTGCCGGACAGAGGTTGTCTATTTCGAAATTCCCCGGGCTGGTGCCGGCCCCAAGGCTCAACGAGACATCGCTGATGGTGAGCGGAGCGTTTCCGGCGTTCTTCAAACTGACGTTCCGCTTCCTTGCGCTGTGAATGTAAGCGTTGCCGAAGTCGATGCTGGCTGGGGCCAATTCGACCAAGGGTCCGGAGACGGTGAGAGTGAAGCTCTGCATTGCGGGCGAACCGACACCGTTTGCGGCGGTGAACATGATGGGGAACGTGCCATCCATCGTGGGCGTTCCGCTGAGCGTGCCGGTGCCATTGGGATTCGCGACGAACATAACTCCGGAGGGCAGGGTTCCGCTCTCGCTGATGACGGGAGTTGGGAAACCAGAACTGGTCACTGTGAAGGAAGCAGAGGCGTCGAGAACGAAGGTTGCGCTATTCGTGCTGGTGATGGCCGGAGCTTGATCGACGGTCAGCGTAAAAGTTTGCATAGCGTTGGGGCTCACGCTGTTCTGTGCCGTGATGGTAATTCCGAAGGTTCCGGTCATGGTTGGGATTCCGCCGACAGTCGCCGTGCCGTTGCCGTTGTCCATGAAAGATACGCCGTTGGGGATGGGCTTTTTGTAACGGGGCCCTGATAAGCATCTCGCAAAACCAGACTCTGTACAACCTGCTGGGCACGACTTATGGCGGCGACGGTACACACACGTTCGGACTGCCGAATCTGCAAGGCCGCATCCCAGTACATCAGGGGCAGGGTGCGGGACTCTCCAATTACGTCCTTGGCCAGCTCGGAGGCGTGGAGACGGTGACGCTGACCACAAGCCAGTTGCCATCGCACACCCATGTTGCGCTGGGCAGCGCCACAGGAGGACCCACGGGAAATCCGGGAAACGGCACGTGGGGAAATAATGCCATACAGAACGATTCGTTCGGTCCGGGCACGTCGGCGAACAACACCATGAATGGCGGGTGTGTTGGCAATACCGGCGGCAATCAACCCCACAACAACCTGCTGCCCTTCCAGGTGATCTCGTTCATCATCGCGCTGTACGGAGTATATCCGTCGCAGACGTAAGACTTTGCGGGGGAGACTCGAGGGAAACAATTCCGCGTAGGAGAAAAGATTATGGGCACACCGTATCTTGGCGAGATTCGTATGGTTGCGTTCTCGTTTGCGCCGAAGGGCTGGGCCATGTGCAACGGGCAGACGATGCCGATCAATCAGAATCAGGCGCTGTTTTCGCTGCTGGGAACCACTTTTGGCGGCGATGGCAGGACCACGTTTCAACTGCCTGACTTTCGCGGGCGCACGGCCATTGAGGCGGGGACGTTGGGCAACACCACCTATAACTGGGGCCAATCTGGCGGAGAGGAACTACACGTGCTGGCGCAAACTGAAATGGCCCCGCATACACACACGGCCATGGCCAGCAGCGCCTCCGCTACCACTGCCAACCCCGCCGGTAGTTTCTGGGCGACAGGAGTCAACCAGTACTCCGCTTCGCCCCCCAGCACCCCGATGGCGGGCAATGCCATTGCGCCTGCCGGCGGAGGCCAGGGCCATGAGAACCGTTCACCTTACCTGGTAGTTAATTTCATCATCGCGCTGACGGGGATTTTTCCGACGCGGAGCTGAGCTGAAGATCCAAAGGAGGACTTGCGATGTCCGATCAATATCTTGGAGAAATCCGGATGGTAAGTTTCAACTTTGCGCCGCTCGGCTGGGCGCTGTGCAACGGTCAGCTCATGTCGATCTCCCAGAACACGGCCTTGTTTGCACTGCTGGGCACAAACTACGGCGGCGACGGCAAGAGCACCTTCGGCTTGCCGAATCTGCAAGCCTCGGCGCCGATGGGTTACGGGAACGGCGGTGGACTAACGCCGCGATTCTGGGGCGAGACGGGTGGACAATTTGCCGTCGCGCTGCTTCTCAATCAATTGCCGTCGCACAACCACGGTGTCGCTTGTATCGCCGGTGCGGGATCGATCAATTCTCCCACTGCGCCAGCCAATGGGGTTTGGGCATCCGATGGAGGAAGAGGAGCGCCCCCTTTGTTCGCCGCCGCCGCCACCAACGTTCCCATGAACCTGGCGGACCTTGGCCTGACGGGAGGCAATTTGCCCCACAACAATATGCCTCCCTACCTGACCGTGTACTTCGTCATCGCAACGCAGGGAATATTTCCGCAGCGGAGCTAGAGGGCAGGATCGCGAAGGCGCCATCGAACTTCGGCCTAAGTGAAGTCGCGAGCGCCCATCTTCGTGCCCATCGCCGAGCCGGCTCCGTCGGCGGCATGGCAAGGCAATTTTGATTTGAAGAGTCCCGACGCGTCTCGCGCGCCCGCGGACAGAGGAAGGCTGAAACCTCCATCACAGCCGTGCGGTAGCCGTGATCGGACTGGAAAGTCTTGACGTCGACCTTTGACGGCAGATTAAACTCGATTGGATCAGCTGGATAACGGGAACCATTCTGCGCCGAAGGGTGTATGCGGAAAGCTTCGTCACAAATTCGCACTGACGGAATCACGACTTTCCGGCTGCGACGCCACCACTTGCTGGATGAGCCGGCGACTGACGCAGTCACGATCTGCCGCGATATGTGCGGCGTGCAGGCGCAGGTTATGTCGGCGGCCTATCTTCAGCTCTGGACGCGCAATCATGCCATCACGCGAGCGGAGATCGAAGGTGCACTGTGGAAGACGCGCACGCTGGTTAAGACTTCTCTCATGCGGCAGACGCTGCACTTCATACCGACCGATGAGTTTCTGCTTTACATCGCCGCTCTCAGACCAAGCCGCTTCGCCCAGGCGATGCGCGTCATGGATAGATGTGGCATTACGCGCGATGAGAGCGAAGCACTCATCCCATTAATCATGCAAACCCTCTCTGCGGGGCCCCTCAGCAGACCTGCCATCGCCGCCGCCATTCGTCCCAAAGCGAGCAAGCGAGTGCGTTTCTGGATGGAGAACTCCTGGAGCCTGGTTCGCCTGCCGATTGCCGAGGGACTGATTTGTTACGGACGGGGCGAGGGCAACGAGATCGTTTTCATCCGCACGGACCATTGGCTGCCCAAGCTGAAGCTTGAGTTGATGTCTGCGACCGAGGCGCAGTGCGCTCTCTTGCGAAAGTATCTCCGCGCCTATGGCCCGGCGACGCTGCACGATTTTTCGCACTGGGC
>Ga0181525_10003150_pt1 | contig 13194 bp, 14 predicted proteins | sample PEATcosm2014_Bin_48_FD_121100 | JGI IMG/M metagenome (GOLD analysis project Ga0181525, IMG submission 121100) | Peatland microbial communities from MTU Mesocosm Facility, Houghton, MI, USA - PEATcosm2014_Bin06_10_metaG | ecosystem: Environmental > Terrestrial > Soil > Wetlands > Peat | place...
CACGGGTCGCGCTCCCCAATCGGACGAGAACCGCTACTCCGCGAGATCGCTGACGTCGCTCCCGCTTGGGCACCAATTGCGGGCGTGCTCGGCGCCGCCCGCCAAAGTCTTTCTTGTCGTCCGGAGCATGCGTCTCGTCTCGGTCCGACGACGCGCCTGCTTCCGTTGTGCAGCGAGCATGGGCAGAGTCGACTGTCCCCGCGTGGCTCGCATGCCTCGTTGCACGTCTGCTGCACAACTGCACAGCGCCCGCCGAGCCCAGCGTTTGCAGTGGGCGCCGCTCTGTCGGCGGCAGCTTCTGCTGCTGATGCAGCAGCGGAGTACGCGTGGCGGCCAGAGCGACGCCGCGCGTACAGCGTGGCTATTTCTCTGTCCTATGACTCGGGGTGACGAGCCCGGTCTCGTAGGCGAGCACGACGGCCTGAACGCGGTCGCGCATCCCGAGCTTCATGAGTATCCGGGTGACGTGCGTCTTGACGGTCGTCTCGCCGATGATCAGTTCGGTGGCGATCTCGCGGTTGGTCTTCCCGGTCGCCAGCAGCCGGAATACCTCGAGCTCTCGCGGGGTCAGCTCGTCGAGTCCGGGGGCGGGGCCGATCGGGGTCCGCGACACGGCGAACTCTTCGATCAGGCGGCGGGTGATGCTGGGAGCGAGAAGCGCGTCGCCGTCACCGACCGTGCGTATGCCTGCGGCCAGCTGGTGTGCCGGCACGTCTTTGAGTAGGAAGCCGCTCGCCCCGGCTCGTAGCGCATCGTAGACGTACTCGTCGAGATCGAACGTGGTCAGGATCAGCACGCTCGTGTTGGTGGCGCCGTCTCGGGCGAGGATTCGCCGGGTGGCTTCGATTCCGTCGAGGTCTGGCATGCGGATGTCCATCAGGACGACGTCCGGGCGCAGCTCGCGGGTCAGAGCAACTGCTTCGGCGCCGGTGGCCGCCTCTCCCACGACTTCGATGTCGGGCTCGGTCGCGAGGATCATCCGAAATCCGGCGCGGATCAGCTGTTGGTCGTCGGCGATTAGGACGCGAACGGTCATGCGAGCGCTCCGTGAAGTCCGCGTGGCATGCGGGCGGCGAACTGCCAGCCATCCTCGTCGGGAGCTTCGGCGCGTAGGTCGCCGTCGCACAGCGCCACGCGCGCACGCATCGTGTCCGTCGGCCAGCCGTTCGGTCCGGTGCAGCGAGCAGTGAGGCGCAACTCGAGAGCTTCCTCGTCGAAGCGCAACGCTATACCGATGACGGTTTCGGGCCGGCGGGGGGCGCTCTGCAGCGCCTCCTCCAGGATCCGATAGAGCCCAACGTCGATTCCTGCGGGCAGGGTGCCGGGGTCGCCGTCGATGCTCAACTCGATCGGCTGACCCTGCTCGCGCGAGCGTTGGATCAGCGTGTAGATCTGGGCGACGCCGGGCTGCGGCTCGAGCTTGTTGCGATCATCGGTGTGGCGCAGGACACCGAGGATGCGGCGCATCTCGGCGAGCGTCTGGCGGCCGCTGTCCTCTATCGCGCTCATCGCCTTGTCGGCTCGCGCTGGATCGCGGGCGAGCGTGGTCCCGGCCGCCTCGGCCTGAACGACCATCGCGGCGACGCTCTGCGCGACCACGGCGTGCAGCTCTCGCGCGATCCGTGACCGCTCGCCGGCGACGGCCAGCTGTTCGCGATCCTCGCGTTCTGCCTCCAGCCTTATTGCGGCGCGCTGTAGCTCGGTGACGAGCAGCCGACGTGCGCGGATCGCCTGGCCGGCTGCCCACGCGGCGCTGATCGTGAACACGGCACCGGCAAGGTTGCCGATCGGCTGGTGTTGCGCGATCAGCTGGCTGAGCGTTGTACCACCGAGCAGGACCGCGAGTCCGAGCAGCGCCCTGCGGCGTTCCGTCCAAGCAGCAACCGTGTAGGCCGGAATGAGCAGAAAATAAGCGGCGGTTAGCGGCGAGTCGTCCAGCGAGGTGAGATAAGCGTTCATCGCCGCGGCGAGTGTGCCGAGCGCGACCAGGAACGACACCGGATAGCGCCGCCGCCAGCATGCCGCTAGCGCCATGACGCCGACGATCACCACGTTCAGGACGAGCAGGCCGTGGCGGTGGCTTCCCGCCAACACCCCGACCTCTAGCACCACCAGCAAGGTCGCTGCGAATACCGCATCAAGCCAGGGCCAGCGCAAGGCGCCTGCCGTCCCGATCGCCGCTGCGTCGTGACTGCCCGGCAGAGCAAGCGCGCGGGGCGATGGCATAGTCCCTTCGAGCGGGATCCGAGTACGGACTTCAAAGCCCCCGGCGGCGCGCGGGCCCGTGTACAGCTCGCCGCCGTACAGCCTGACCCGCTCACCCATCCCGACCAGCCCGTGACCTGGCTCGCCGTCGTTGCGCTCTGTCTGGGCCGACCCCTTTCCGGTATCTGAGACCTCCAGAATGAGCTCGTGCGCGCCGAAGGTCACGTTTACGCATGCGCGCGCGCTGCCGGCGTGCTTGATCGTGTTCGTCAGCGCCTCCTGCACGATCCGGTAGACGACCAGATCCAGGCCCGGGGGAAGCGCCTTCGCGTAACCGTTGACGTGGAGCTCCACCGGCAACCCGGCGGCGCGCGCCCGGTCGACGAGCTTGCCCAGCTGCGAGATCCCCGGCGGCGCGGAGCCCGCGAGCGCGTCGCTGCTGCGGCGCAACGCGCCCACGATCCGCCGCAGCTCCACCAGTGCATCGCGGCCCGAGCTCTCGACAACCCGCAATGCCGCCAGTGCCATCTCGAGATCTCCCTGCGCGGCCCGGCGGGCGCCGCTGGTCTGGATCACCATCACGCTGACGCAGTGGGCGATCACATCGTGCAGCTCGCGCGCCATCCGATTTCGCTCCTCGCCGGCGGCTACGTTCGCGCGCAGAGCCTGCTCGTCCTCCAACCGCGCCAACCGCTCCTCGAGCTCGCGCGTCAGCGCGCTGCGAGTCTCCAACGTCCGCCCGACAGCGAACGGCACGCCCCCGAGCAGCGCCCATCCTCCGAGCACCGCGCCCACCGAGCCGCCGGCCTGGTCGTACGTGATCACGGCGACTCCTGCCAGCCAGTATGCGAACACCGCGGCCGCCGTGCGCACACCCTGGCGGTCACGGGAGCGACGGCCAAGCAGATAAAAGTTCAAGGCGATCGCGGCGACCTCAAACGCGCCGCCCCCGGCGTAACCGCTCGCGACCTGGAACACCACGAACCCCGTGACCGCGAGCGGCGTCGTGATAGCCGGGCTCCGGCGGCGCCAGGCGACGCTGCCCGTTAGGACGAGCAGCGACACGACCGTCAGCACCCCCAGCCCGCGAGGGAGCTGCGAGGAAGCGTCCACCAACGCGCCGACGGTCAGCAACGACGCCAGCGCCCAATCGATCACGCGTAGATCGATCGTTGGTCCTCGCGCGATCAGCCTCTGTTCAGCGCCCACGAGCGCACGCTAGCGCCCAATACGGCAACGCGCGTCCTACGAGGGGCTGACTCAGGTCCTACTCCAGTACGACGCCGTCGGCCCGCAGATCACCACGAAGTCCACGAGAAGTCATACCGCCGGCCGACGACACGAAACCTCTCGGTTGCGACGCTTTCGCCAACCAACCGGGAGGCACCATGTCGAACACCGCCGATGCACGCACACCCATCAGTCGCCGAGGCTGGATCGGCTTGGTCGTGGCAGACGTCGTGCTCTTTCTACTCGCCAACCTCACGGCCAAGAACAGCAGCCATCCCGGAACCTTGAGCAACGTCCTCTTCGTTGCCTTCGGCATCGGCACGGCGCTGCTGATCGCCGTTGCCGTCGTGACCACCGTCAAGTCGCGGCGGCGACGCGCGCGCTAACCGGCAAGGCGCACCGCTCGCGGAGATCAAAGGAGACCACATGAAAAACATTTCGCTCAGCAGCTCAGTGGCCGTGGCCTGCGTGGCGGCAGCGATGCTAGCCGCCTGCGTGACCGCGGCCGGCAGCTCTGTCACATCGACCCTTCCGACGCTCACGCTCGCCCTAAACGGCCACTCCGTCACGGTCGCCGGCCCGCTCCAGTCAGGCGCTGTGAACGTCATCTCGACCGTGAGCGTGAAACACACCGAGCCGACGCTAATCCGCCTGAACCCCGGCACGCCGTTCGCCGCGTTTGCGAAGGCCGGCGCGGCGATCGCCGCGCACCAAGGAGATCTCAACTACCTCGACCCTTACGGAGCGATCGTCTTCGACATCAGCGCCAACAAGGGAACCACCAGTACGCAGACCGCCCTTCAGCCAGGCAACTACATCGCGGTCGACCTCAGCAGCGGCAGCCCCAACCCACCCCACGCCGCCTTCACAATCAGTCAGGCGCCACACCCGGCCGCGCTTCCAAAGGCGGACGCGACGATCAGCGCGATCGAGTTCGGGTTCCGCGGGCCACGCACGCTCCACGACGGCGAGCTCGTCAGGTTCGAAAACGACGGCTTTCTCGTGCACCAGATCCAGGGCATCGGCGTCAAAAACGCCAAGTCCGCCAAGCACCTCACCGCCCTGCTGCTCGCGGGCAATGACAACGAGGCACAGAAGGTCGGGATCACCGCCCCGGAATTCGCCGGCCCGCTCTCGCCAGGAGGAGCCCAGCAGGAGCTGATCAACGAGCGACCAGGGGTCTATCTCCTCGTCTGCATCATGCGCACCCAGGACGGGCGTGAACAAACCCAGCTCGGGATGGAACGCACGATCCACATCATCCGCTAGCCCCTCGACATCTGTCCGCCCACGACCCTCAAGCGGACGAACCATGCGCCAAAGCAACCATCCGGGTGACTGCCCGGAGGGCGGCAGTAGCTACCGCGATCCGCGCGGCACCGGCAGGTATCAAGACCTGCTCTTGTTCGGCGCGGTACTCGGCCGTGACGATCGCTCCGCGGACCCCAACGCACGGGAACCAGCTGCCCCCGCGTGGCCTAGGTCGTGACCCAGAGTTGGACGACTTGCGCTCGTCTCAGGGGGTAAGCAAGCTTCCGCATCGCCGGCGAAAGCGGGCGCGTGGCACGCCCCAGGCGAGAATGCTCCTTATCGTCCAATTCGGGCGTCTCGCAGCCTCGGCGGGCGCGCCTGCTTTTGGCGACGAGCAGGTCGATCGTGTTCTTTCCGCGTAGCCCTCCTTCCTTACGAGCGGGCCGGGCCAGCGCTCGAAGTCAGCGTCTGGGAATGGCCGCGACTTGCACCGTGTGATTGTGGGCTGTGGCTACCATTCGACCGTCGAACGCGAGCGGGCTGCCGAATTTCATGCCCGGGATGGGCGTGGGTGCCGCTCCGGGCGCCGTGATTACGACCTGTGTGCCAGTGAGGGAGCGGCCGGTCGGGCGCCCATACGCCACGATCCCACTGGCTATGGCGATCGACGTAGTCGGTAGCGCTTCAGGCCCCTTTTTGGCCAGGATCCGCAGGCGACTATGCCCGATCTGTCCCACCCTCAGGAACCCGTTCTGTTGCTGGCAGGAGCTTGATCGGGGCGTGTAGGTGATCACCGCGAATCTTCCCGAGCCGTCCAGGGCCACGGCGTCGATTCTTAGAAGGCAACGTCGACGCAGCCGCAGCACGGTCTGTCCGGTGCTGATGCGAACGATCTGCAGCTGGTCGGGCTTGCTGCCGAGGGCGGACGACCTGATGAGCGCCGCCCAGTCGCCGGCGGTGACGAACGGCGTGGTTACTGGTAGACCCCGGGCCAGAACGCGCACGAGCCGGCCGGAATAGCTGCGCAGCACCAGTCGTGAAACCGCCCGATCACACGGAAAGAACGACACCTCGTAGTCGACCAGGCCGGCGTCCGCGACCGCCACCGCGTACGGCTCCGGTCGCCCTTGGCAGCTTTTCGCGGGCGGGGGAGTCAGCAGCGACTCCACCGGCCTGATCGCGCCCGGCCGACCCGCGAACACCGTGACCGAATAGACCGGCCGGTCCCCCATGGTGCGCGGGCACCTCAGCGCGCGAGGCGGAGCAGAAGCACACGGGGTGACCAACTCTTCGAATGCCACTCGCCCATCGCCAGCCGCGATGCTCGGCACATAGAACGGCCAGAGTATGCCCTTCGGCGCTCCCGGCGTCGCTGAGGTGGAGAAGAGTGTGCGCGTGCGACCGTGCGCATCAAGCGAGCGGACAAGCAGCCGGTGACCCCCCTCCACCCATACCGCCCGGTGGTCGACCAGCACCGGCCCGGCCAGCAGTTGGTCGCCTGGCAGCGTGTGCGCCTGCGCGACGCCTCGATGCACCTCCGGCCGGGACGACCCCCCTGGCGAGCCCGGAGCCGCCACGCCGCCACACCCTCCGAGCGCGCACCCGGCAACCACCAGTCCCAGCCCGACCAAGCGCCGTGCCGCTCTGACGGCCTCAAACATTGAACATCGCTCGGCGCGCGGCGGTTGCATCCGTGGCTGAACACTATGCCGGGACCCAGGATCATGCCAACGGCCAGCTGCTGCTCGGATCGCTACTGCTTGGCCTGCAAAGGCGGGCGCGCGGCAGCCCGCTCACCAAAGTAGTTCTTGTCGTCCCAAGCATAAGCGCGGCCGACCCTGATCCGGACGCTCCCAATTGGGCGAAAGCGGTAGTGAGCGCCAGGCCTGCGGGGGCTCCTGCTGCTCGTCCGATCGGGTAGCCGCCAGCTGGACACCGCGAGACGCATGCATCCCGCGCCGAGCTGCACGTTGTTGCTCGCGGGGCCCCGCGAGTGCGGTCAGAACTTGGGCTCGGTGATTAGGACGTTCTCGACCAGTGCTTCGTCAGCCGACAAGGCTGCGGCTGCTGTCGTGCCTCTGCTGCTGTAGAGACCGACCTGGAGGACGTTGTCGTTCTTCGTCATGACGGTCACGATGTAATAAACCGTCGGGAAGTTCGGTCCAGGATTGGGGAATGTCGCGCCGTATTCGGCGTCTCCAGCTGCGACGAGGTTTCCGGTCATCAAGAATGCCTGGCTGCCGTCCCCGAGGACCAGAGCGCTTACCGGGGCATTCCCGTCGAGACCACTGGTTGGTATATCAATCCCCTCGAGAGGGCCCCCGCCAGCTGCGGTGTAGCGAGCCTCGAGCGCGTTCCAGTTCTTCTCCGACTCGCCATAACCTACCGCGACGTAGTCGATATCGTTGACCTGACCTTCCTGTTGGCCCTCCGACGTACCGGGGTCCGGATCGCTGTAAGCACAATCCGATCCTGGGAGAGCCCCCACGCGGGTGCCGTACTTTACCCCCCAGAGCGCGCTCTCTGCTGCGGTAAAGGCCTTCTTCGATGCAAGTGACGTTCCCGCGAGCCCGGTGGCAGCCTGGATCGCACTCAGGGAAACGATCGACGAGCAGAGCGGGTGATTCGTGCTCGCCGCAGGCTTCTTCTTGTGCTTTATCTTTTTGTGCTTCGCGATGTGGGCGCCATAAACATGGCTCGCCGACACGGATCCCGGGGTGAGGTTCGCGGCCGGAGCTACTCCGACCGCGATGCTCGCCATCAGAACCGCCATGCCGGCTGCTGTGAGCGCCCCAATCGGACTCCAGTGCCGCAACCGCATGGCGGCATCATACGAGTCCGTCAACGACCGGGCCATCGCGCCGCGTACGTAGGAATACGTACCGGACGTCGGCCCCGTCACCACTGCTGCGGACGAGCAGCAGGAGCCTTCGCAGGCCTGGCGCTCACTACCGCCTTCGCCCAACAGCCCTACTGGGGCGCTCTACTGCTTATTCGCGCGGAGTGAAGATCGTGATCGTCTCCTCGCGGGACTCCAGCAGCCGCTTCACGAGCTCGGTGGTGAGCTCGCGCCGGCGGCTGCTAGCCGGGGGTGATCCCGTGATCGGCTCGTCGTGCACTGGCTGTCCTCGGCGCGGAGTAGTGCCTGGCAGCCAGTACACCCAGTCTGCAGCCTGCCTCGCGGTGTAGTGGTTCATCGACAAGGCCGCCACAGGCTCCCCGTGTAGCACGTGCCTGCGATCGGTTTCGTCGTGCCAGGACGCCACGAGCGCCTGGGTCGGGCTCAACGGCACCCGGATCTCTAGGGCCGGTGACGGCGCCCAAGGGCCTGCCTGGTGGGGCGCGTACCAGCAGACGGCCGGCTGGTCGCTGCCCAGCAGCACGGGCTTGTCGAAGGCGACGATCGTCCAGCACATGTTCACCAGTGCGTTGGTCAGGATGATGCCGGTCCCGATTCCCGCCTGAACCATGCTCTCTCGTGTTTCGAGGCGCGAAAGGTCGTAGCTGCTGGCGTAGTCGTCAGCCTCCGAAGCGCGCTCAGGTGGCGCGTGCTCGAGAAAGAGCTCGCGCACGCGTTCGCGCAACCAGTCCTCGTTCTGCTTGATGTGGTCAGAGCGCATCTCGCGATAGCGGACGCCGCGCGTCATCTGTACCCCGATGAACTCAGCAAGCACTGCTTTGGCCTCCGGATCAAGCGGCAGGGCCCCTCGGTCAACTGCCATGAAGGCTGCGGTGACTTTGCTCTCGAGTGTTCCGAGAGAGTTCTCGACCTCGTTGCTGCTGGTGCCGTCGCTGCGCTTGAGCGTGTAGAAGCGCTTGCGGACCGCGACCTCTGGGACACCGATCGGCTCGGGTTCGCGCCCGGTCCGCTCTGCAATGAGCAGCCCGTCGGCTGCAAAGCGGCGCAGGTACACGCGGGGGGTGACGTGTGTGTGCTTCTTGACCTTCTCTGGCACGAGCCAAAGTATCCGCCGGGCACCGGACTCAAGCGAGGCGAGGCCGGCTCGGCGACAGCACCCCGGAGACTGATCTATGGGCCGTCATCCCTGTTGATGTGGACGCGAAAGCACTCGCGCTCCGCTGCCAGCGCAGCCGAGTGCTTGGCCGCGATCTGGACCATTGCGCCAGCACCTGCTTTTCGGGCGGCGCATCTCTTGCGAGCCTGGCGATCGAACCTACGTTGCGCGGGAAGCACGTGCCCCGCACTAGCCAGCGAGACGCCCGAGTTGGACGATTTGCGAAAGCGCCGGCGCCCGACGGCGAAGCGCCCGCATCGGCAACAAAAGCAGTAGTGCTCGCACTGTCGGCGACTCGCCGCCGCGAGCCGTCGGCATATTTCTGTCTGGTCTAGTGCCCCCGGCAGGATTTGAACCTGCGACCCTCGGATTAGAAGTGCCTGCAGGTGAGCTACTTTCACCCGCGCTCACTGGGTTTTAAGTCCTCTCACCTACGCTCAAACACGCTCAAATACGCCGAGTTGGGAACACGTAGGGAACACTGATTTGGTCCCAACTTCGACGATTCACCGCGCGAACCCTCGGACTCATATCCGAAGCCTGGCCCTGCGTGTTCCCACGTGTTCCTCGGCGTCGGGGTCGCGCGCCGCGTCCTCGGATTCCACTCCGAAATGCGGTCATGGCGACCTTTGGCCGTGCGCAGCGTCCAGTGAGACCGATGGCGAGGACGCGACGAACAGTCCGGCTCCACCCCGACATTTATGAGCGACTAGCCATCGAGGCCGCGCGCCGCGGCGAGAACGTCGACGACGCCGCCGAACGCACGCTTCGTGATCATCTGCCGGTGAGCGGGCAAACGGAGGACGTTCTTGGCTCGCTCTGCCGGCTTGAGGCGCTGCGCACGAAGATGAAGCCGGGCGCGGGCGCCGCGCTCCTCGTGCGCGAAGGGCGCAACGATCTCGACCGACGCATCGCCTGAGCCGCGGTGCGAGTTGCGGACAGCTGCGCTACAAGGCGACGATGTCGGTCTCGCCCGTGTCGAACGCGAAGGCGAGCATGGCCCGGCCGTCGAGCGCGTCGGCAAGCCGGCGCAGGGTGTTGGTGCTCGTTCGGTGCTGGCCGCTTTCGATCCGCGATATCACCGATGCCGTCGTTTCCATCCTCGCAGCGAGGTCCCGCTGGGAGAGCCCGAGCTGACCACGGCGCGCTCGGGCTCGCTGAGCGTGTACGAGGCGGCCCGCGGGACGGCGAACGTATCGGGAACAGCGAGCACGAGCCCGCCGAGCAGCAGCGCGGGCACGACCGCAGCGGTGGCGATGCTCGAGACGCGCCGACGGCGGTGACGCACCGGCGTCGCCCGCCCTGGACGCCCGAAGCGCCGCAGGCGGAGACTGTTGAGCACCACCGTGAGGCTCGAGACCCCCATCGCGACGGCGGCCAGTGCGGGACTGAGCAAGCCAGTCATCGCCAGGGGAATCGCAACGAGGTTGTAGCCGAAAGCCCAACCGAGGTTCTGCTGAACGACCGCGTACGTCTCGCGCGCGAGACGCAGTGCGCGCGCGACGCCACGCAGATCGCCGGAGAGAACGCTGATGTCGGCCGCCTCGATCGCCACCCCGGCGCCGGTCCCCATCGCGATCCCGAGATCGGCACGGGCGAGCGCGGCAGCATCGTTGATGCCGTCGCCAACCATCGCGACGCGGCGGCCTTCAGCTTGTAGACGAGCGATCTCATCGAGCTTGCCCTGCGGACTGACTCCGGCGCGAACCCGCTCAATGCCGACGGCCGCCGCGACCGCCTGTGCGGCGCGCGGCCGCGCCTCAGGCTTGACCGTGTCAGCGAGGGCTATCGCTCCGACGACCTCCCCGGCGCGCTCCACCACGATCGCGGTCTGCCCGCGGCGCTCCCAGTCCTCGAGCACGTTGGCGACCGCCGCCGAGCGTTCGAGACCCTGCGGGCGGCCGACCCAGATGGGGGTTGCGTCGATCGTCGCGCGCACGCCCTGGCCTGGAATCGAGCGGAATTCGGCCGGCTCTTGGAACTCGAGGCCGCGGTCGCGCGCCGCGGCGACGACTGCTAGCGCGACCGGGTGCTCCGAACCAAGCTCGGCGGCAGCCGCCAGCGCCAGCACCAGATCCTCACTGGCCCAGACGCCGTCCAGATTCCAGCGATCGAAAGCTCTCCAGTCGTCACCGTGCCGGTCTTGTCGAGAACGATCGTGTCGACGTGCTGGCTGCGCTCGAGGATCTCGGCACTACGAATGAGGAGGCCAAGGCTGGCACCGCGGCCGGTCCCGACGAGGATCGCGACCGGCGTCGCGAGACCGAGCGCGCAGGGACAGGCAACGATCAGCACCGCGATCGTCGCATCCATCCCCCGCTCGAGATGCATCGCGGCGAACATGCCGACGAGACCCTGCCCCGTGAGCAGCCAAGCGGCGCAGGTCGCTGCGGCGAGCAGCAGCACCGCCGGCACGAACCAGCTCGCGATATCGTCGGCGAGCCGCTGGAGCTTCGGTTTCGATGCCTGCGCACGCTCGACCAGCGCGACGAGGTGCGACAGAGCGGTGTCGGCACCAACCGCTGTGGCGCGAGCACGCAGCACGCCGTCGATGTTCAGCGTCGCGCCGGTCACCAGCATGCCGGGAGCCTTCGCCACCGGCAGCGACTCGCCGGTGAGCATCGACTCGTCGACCGCCGAGTCGCCGGAGATCACGATCCCGTCGACCGGTACCTTGTCGCCCGGGCGCACGAGGAACAGGTCGCCGCGACGGACCTGCTCGACGGGAACGAGGCGCTCGGATGCGGTCGGGTCGTCGGGGTCGAGGATCCGCGCCGCCGTGGCGCCGAGGCGCGCGAGCTCGCGGATCGCACGGCCGGCATTGCCGCGCGCCCGCGCCTCGAACCAGCGCGAGATCAGCAGCGCCGCCACGATCACCGCCCCCATGTCGTAGTCGAGCGGCATGTTGAACCGGTCGACCGCGACGCCGTGGCTGTACGCCGTCTGCGAGGTCAGCAGCCTGAAGCTGGAGTACCCGAAGCTGGCGAGCGTGCTGAGCGCAATCAGTGTGTCCATGTTGGTCGAGCGCGCACGCGCACGCACCCAGGCGGACGCGAGGAACGGCCAGCCGCACCAGAACTGAACCGGGACCGCGAGGCCGGCGACGATCCACCGCGGCGTCGTCTCGTGCGGATGAATCAGCGTCAGCAGGACGATCGCGATCGCGAGCGGGACGGCAACGACGATCCGGCGCCGCAGGCCGGCCTGGAGGCGCGCTTCGCTGCGATCCTGCTCGTCGAACACCTGTGCCTGCTCACCCGCGGTCGCCGGTGCCGACGTCGCGTCGTAGCCCGCTTTCTGAACCGCTGCGACCAGCCGGTCGGTGTCCAGGGCCCCAGGCTCGAGCGCAACGGTGGCCCGTCCGGTCGCATAGTTGACGAGCGCCTCGGTGACGCCCGGCTCACGGCTCAGCGCCCGCTGCACGCGCGCTGCACACGAGCCGCAGGTCATCCCCGTGACGTCGAGCTCGAGGTGTTCGAGTGCGTCGCCAACGGGCGTGGCCCACGGCTTCTGCGGGATCACGTCAGTTGCGCTCATCGCCTACCGATTTTCGCAGACGAGGAGATCGGTACCTGCCGCCTCAGTGGATGCGGGCGTGTTCACGAGCTGTTTCGGTAGGACTGGTGTGTGCCTGCCACGGCGATCCTGCGTGCGCGCTGGGTTTGACAACTCGGCGAGCCCGCGTGTAGGCTGCGGCTTCGCTGCATAGGGGACGACCGGTTCGACGGAGGTGGTCGTGAAGCGCTCACGGATGTGCCTGCCGGCCGTGGTAACGGCGGTAGCTGCCCTCTCCATACCGGCGATCGCGAGCGGCTCGGGCTATCCGACGAGTCTTGGGAAGCACAGGTTCGAAACTGACGTTTCGACGAACCTGAGTGGCGGCGGGAAGATCGACATCGTCGCTGCTACCAACAAGCTCGGTCGTATCGCCCACGTGTATGCCGGAGACTGGAGTCTCAATGCCTCGTGCCCACAGATGCCGCATTACGTGCTCGAGACCGACGGTGGGGGCCAGATAGTCGGCGGTGTGGCCCCGTCGGTAAGCGCCTCGGGCCGGTTCACCTATCAGTTCCTCTTTGACGGTACGCAGATCACGATGACGGTGACGGGTCAGTTCGCCGGCAAAGGGAAACGCGTCAGCGGCACGGTCACGCTGGTCAATGCGACCCCGGGCGACATCGGCGGCGACACGGGCTGCACGCTCCCCAGCACGCCTCAGACCTACAGCACGAAGCTGCACTGGACGAAGACCGCTTATTAGGATCCGCGCGAGGTAGCTCCGGACGCGGCAAACGTAGCGCTTGGGCTGGTTGCTCAGCTGGTGGATCTCGCTACGGTCTCGACGGCATTTTTCCCGATGCCCCCGGCAGTGTCTGGGTCCACGAGATGTGTCTCATGTGATGCGGCTCTGGTGAGTCGGGACATGTGTCTCGGTTGGAGGTTTTCCGCCGCTCGTTGCGGAGCTGCAGCCCGGAGGGCTGTGGCGAGGCGG
>Ga0181525_10003151_pt1 | contig 13193 bp, 13 predicted proteins | sample PEATcosm2014_Bin_48_FD_121100 | JGI IMG/M metagenome (GOLD analysis project Ga0181525, IMG submission 121100) | Peatland microbial communities from MTU Mesocosm Facility, Houghton, MI, USA - PEATcosm2014_Bin06_10_metaG | ecosystem: Environmental > Terrestrial > Soil > Wetlands > Peat | place...
CGCATCGCCGTCTTCACCGACGACTTCGGCCAACTCGCACGTTACCGCGACGCTAACGCCGCGCTCAAGCCTCCCGCGACCGGAGAAAATCGTGTCGTCTTCTTTGGCGACTCCATCACCGACCTGTGGCCTCTCGACGAATATTTTCCCGGCAAGCCTTACATCAATCGCGGCATCGGTGGCCAGACGACGCCGCAGATGCTCGTCCGCTTTCGACAGGATGTGATCGAGCTTCGTCCCAGAGTCGTCATCATTCTTGCGGGCACCAATGACATCGCCGGTAATACCGGGCCCATGCGCCTCGAAGACATAGAAGCGAACTTTGCTTCGCTCGCCGAACTCGCCCGCGCGCACGGTATCAAGGTGATGTATTCCTCGATCCTGCCGGTGCACAACTACACGCCGCGGGCACAGGACTTGTTTGCTCAGCGCTCTCCGCAGAGGATTCTGGAACTGAACCGCTGGCTCAAGAATTACTGCGCGTCGGCGCCAGCGCTTCATTCATTCGGCGTCGATTCGGCACCCTGCCTGTATCTCGACTACTTCACTCCCCTGGTTGACGACCAAGGCTTCCTGAAAAAAGATCTGGCCGACGACGGTCTGCATCCTAACGCCGCAGGATACAAAATCATGGCTTCTGTGGCGGAAGCGGCAATCGAAAAGACGCCGAAATAAGCATCCGGTTCAGCCCTGGGCCTTCAGCCGCTACAATGGAGGCATGGGCCCGTCAAGCAGGCGCTTTGGCTGAATGCTGGCGGCTGAGTGCTCAATGCCTCTTCACGACAAATTCGGTCGCCGCATTACCGACCTGCGGATTTCCGTCACCGACCGCTGCAACTACAAGTGTGTCTACTGCCGCACCGGCAACGAAGGCGCGCTCTATGGCGACCTGCCCTTCGCCGATTATCTGCGCATGGCGCACGTTCTGGTGGGTATGGGTGTCACAAAGATTCGCCTCACCGGCGGCGAGCCTTTGCTGCGCAAAGGTCTGGTGGAGTTCGTAAAAGAGTTGGCCGAACTCCGCGCGCCAAACGGAGACGGAAGCGCCGAACCGCTCGACATTGCGCTCACTACGAATGGCCATCTGCTGGCTGATCTCGCTCGTCCGCTCAAGGCCGCCGGCCTGACCCGCGTCACCGTCAGCATGGACGCGGTCGATCCCGACCGCTTCGCCCGCATCACCCGCGTTCCCAACGGATACGATCACGTGCTCGCCGGCGTTCGCGCCGCCCGCCGCGCCGGTTTGTGGCCGCTGAAAGTGAACTGCGTGCTGATGCGCGGCTTCAACGAAGACCAGATCATCCCCTTCGGCATGTTCGCGCGCGAAGAAGGCGTCACCGTGCGGTTCATCGAATTCATGCCGCTCGAAGAAGGACGCACCTGGTCTCCCACAACGGTAGTCACGCTGGATGAAATTCTGGCGCGCATGGCGGAGTACCGGCCGCTGGTCGAGATTCCGCACGCGCGCTCGGAAACCGCGCGCCGTTACCGCTTCGACGACGGTGTCGGCGAGATCGGCATCATCGCCCCCGTCTCGCACCCCTTCTGTGGACATTGCAGCCGCATCCGCATCACCAGCGACGGCAAAATCCGCACCTGCCTGTTCTCGGTGTGGGACCACGACCTCCAGGCGCACATGCGCCACGGCGCCAGCGACGAAGAGCTGGCCGACTTCATCCGCGGCGTCGTTGAGAAAAAAGAAGAACGCCACCACATCGGCGAGCCGGACTTTGTGCCCGCGTCGAGGACGATGGTGCATATCGGGGGCTAACTGTTGGTTGGTGGCGAAAGCATTCACCGGCGAGATCGCCAAGCTCGCCAAGACAAAAACCGGGAAGGGCACGAGTCCAACTCGTGCCGATCGGACCGCTTTCGAAGCAGAGGCTTTCGCCGCTATGGTTCGCTTCGTTTAAGATCGGGAGTGTGAGGTTCTCGTCTCTCATCGCAATACAGCTATTGTTTGTTTCTCCCGCGCTTCTGATTGCGCAAGCTTCTTCCCACCTCGGCTTTGACCGCAACACCTACCCCGGCGACCCCAACCTGAAAGCCCTGCACCAGACTTTCTCCTACACCGGCTACTGGCTCAACCATCCTCCCGGCGAGAAAACGAATACCTGGACGGGCCACCGCGCCGCCCTCGAGTCGGCGGGCTTCGGATTTCTCGTGCTTTTCAACGGTCGCCTCTACTCCGAATTGAAATCCGTCGCCTACGCCACGAAGCTTGGCGATGCTGATGCGCAGGCCGCTGCCGCGGCCACCCGCCGCGAAGGCTTTCCCGCGAACACCGTCATCTTCCTCGACCAGGAGCAAGGTGGACGCATGCTCCCAGAGCAGAAGGCCTACATTTTTTCGTGGGTCGACGCCGTCACTGCCGCCGGATTCCAGGCGGGAATCTACTGCTCCGGCATCGCCGCGAAAGATGATGGCAATGTGGTCACCGCCGAAGACATTCATGACAGCGCCGCCGGACGCCAGATCGTCTACTGGGCAATCAACGACGCCTGCCCGCCCGCTCCCGGTTGTGCGTTTCCAGTGAATCCGCCCGCTCACCCGCCCAGCCCCGCGCAGAGCGGCGTCGGCTTTGCCGAGGTCTGGCAGTTTGCGCAATCTCCGCGCCGCAAAGACGTCGCCTCCCATTGCACGAATTACAATCCCGACGGAAATTGTTATCCTCCGGGAATTTCGGCTGTGCAACACCTGCATTTAGACCTCGACACGGCCACGTCGCCGGATCCTTCGAACGGGCGAGCCCACAGGCCGTGACTCCACGCAGCGACGCTCTGGTTATCAAAGCGTCGAGCTTCGCCCGAGGACGGCCGGGGGCAGCGGTCCCCAAATTCATCCACATTCATCCCGGAGCTTGCGTGTCGCCCGACCGGGGGCGCGCAAGAATGTCGGCGCTTTCGGCCATGAAGTGCACGCCGCAGAAAACGATGTGCTTCCCGCCGGCCTTGGCGGCGGGGAACAACTCGTGCGCGCCGGACTGACCACCGAAGGCCAGGGCGTCACCCCCATCACTTACATCAATTCCACCGCCGCGATCAAAGCGTTTGTCGGTGAGCACGGTGGCGTAGTCTGCACCTCATCGAATGCGGCCGGAGCGATGAAGTGGGGGCCGGAGAAAAACTCGAAGTTGCTCTTCCTTCCCGACCAGCATCTGGGGCGCAACACGGGAAACGCCCTGGGCATTCCTCTGAGCGAAATGGTGGTATGGGATCCTTGTCTCATCAACGGCGGTCTCACCCCCGACCGGCTGCGCGCGGCAAAAATCATCTTGTGAAAGGGACACTGCTCGGTTCACCAGCGCTTCTTGCCCGAGCACGTGGACAAGGTTCGCGCCATCGATCCCGGCATTCAGGTCATCGTCCACCCCGAATGCCGCATGGAAGTCTGCCAGAAGGCGGACGCGGTTGGTTCCACGGAGCGCCTGCTCGAGATCATTCGCGAAGCGCCGCCCGGCGCGAGCTTTGCCGTAGGCACGGAGATTCACCTGGTCAACCGCATGGGCAAGGAATTCGCCGCCGATGGGAAGAAAGTTATCACCCTTGACGGGTCCGGTTGCCTCTGCACCACCATGTTCCGCATCTCTCCCCAACATCTGTGCTGGGTGCTTGAGAATCTGGTGGAGGGCGACGTCGTCAACCAGCTCAAGGTGAAGAACGACGTGAAACGCTGGGCTCGTGTGGCGCTCGATCGAATGCTGGAAATTCATTCACGGTCGCGTGATACCGAGTCGCCGAGCTCAGGTTGCAGCACTCCTGGAAAGCAGGCTTTTGCTACACTGTTAAGCGCCTCAACGAATCCGCTTCAGGAGATTCCCAACTCATGTTCCGAATCCTATCCGCTGTAGCGATCGCTTCACTCCTTGTGGTCTCCGCCATCGGGCAAGAAACCTGGCAGCTCGATCCGCCGCACTCCTCGGCACAGTTCTCCGTCCGCCATCTCGGAGTCTCCACCGTGCGCGGTGCCTTCACCAAGGTCAGCGGGACCCTCCTGTACGACGCGGCCGATCTCGGCAAATCTTCGCTTCAAGCCAGCATCGACGCGGCTTCCGTGGACACCCGGGTCGACGCGCGCGACAACGACCTGCGCAGCCCCAATTTTCTCGACGTTCAGAAATATCCCGTGATTACTTTCAAGTCGAAAAAGATCGAGAGCGCCGGGCCGGGGAAGCTTAAGGTTCCAGGCGATCTCACCATTCACGGCGTCACCAAAGAGGTTGTGCTCGATGTCGACGGGCCTTCGGCGCCGATGAAAGATCCTTGGGGCAACCAGCGGATGGGCGCCTCCGCGACCGCCAAGATCAATCGCAACGATTTCGGAGTGAGCGGTCGCCCTGGCATTGTCGGCGACGACATCACCATCACGCTCGACATCGAGATGACCAAGCAAGTGCCCAAGTAGCCAGGCTCGTTGACGAAGATTCATGACTAACAACTGGCGCACGGTATGCGCTAGAATGGGATAACTTTATGTCCGATCGAACCTTTACTCTCGAAGAAGCCCAGTCCCTGGTGCCAGTGCTTGAATCTCTTCTGCGTACCGCGATCGCCGGCAAGAAATTGATGGAACAGGTAGAAGGCGAGATGCAGGCGCTCGGGCATCGTATCTTCCTCAACGGAGGCACGCACGTCGACGTCGTGGCGGTCGCCCGCCGCAAGGCCGAGCGCGCCAGGGCCGAACAGCGCGCCAAAGATGCTCTCGCCGAAATCGACTCCATCGGCGTCCAGGTCAAAGACCTCGACATTGGTCTGCTCGATTTTCCCTGCGAGGTCGAAGGCCGCGTCGTACTGCTCTGCTGGAAGATGGGCGAACAATCGATCACGCACTGGCACAGCCCCGAAGAAGGATTCGCCGGCCGCAAATTGATCGACGAACGCATTGCGCGCTCGAAAAGAACGAACTAATATCTTTGCTTGCGGGTCACAAATCTTTACAATGCAAGCAACATCTGGCCCGGCAACATACTCCAATCTCCGATTGTTAAGTGGGATGTTACGTAGTTAGCAGGCTGTCGGGCCAGTTTCCCGGTCGCGGTAGTATTGCGCGCCGGAATTTTCCGGCTAGTTCGCCCGTGTGGCGCTGCCTTGGGGCAAGCCCACCGCGCACGAGGATCCACCATGAAACTGCACCGTGTTGTGCATTTACTGGCATTCGGTCTCTTGCTGCTGGTGATTCCCGCAGCTCTTTCGTCCACATCTTCTGCACAAATAGGGATCGGCATCGGCGTCTCGGTTCGCATCGGTCCCCCGGCGCTGCCGGTTTACGAGCAACCGATTTGCCCCGGCGTAGGCTTTCTTTGGACTCCTGGCTACTGGGCCTGGAGCGACGACGACGGTTACTACTGGGTTCCCGGAACCTGGGTCGAGGCGCCCGAACCCGGCGTGCTCTGGACGCCCGGATACTGGGGATGGAACGACGGTGTCTACGCCTGGAACGGCGGTTACTGGGGCCCGCACGTTGGATTCTATGGCGGCATTAACTACGGCTTCGGCTACGGCGGCGTCGGCTTTGGTGGCGGCGAATGGCGCGGCGGATCGTTCTTCTACAACACTGCCGTCATGCACGTAAACACCGTCAACATTACCAACGTCTACGTCAATCGGACGGTCATCGTCAACAACGAGTCGCACGTTGCCTTCAACGGCGGCACCGGCGGCGTTGCCGCTCGCCCGACTGCGCAGGAAGAAACCTACGCACACGAGCGGCACATTCCTCCCGTAGCGGCGCAGACCCAACACGAACATGCCGCCAGCCAGAACCGGGCTTTGTTTGCTTCGACCAACCACGGACGTCCGGCAATTGCAGCGACCGCCAAGCCGGGCGAGTTCAGCGGGCACGGCGTGGTAGCGGCCAAGGCTGCCGGAGCGCCTTATCACGCCCCAGCCATGTCGCCCAAGGCAGCTCGCGCATCGGGCCCAGGGAGCAATCATGCGGCGACGCCGGCGGCGAATCGCGCGGCCAAGAGTCCGCCGGCATCCCCCCATGGAGCAAAGGCCGCGAATCGCCCCTCTGCGGCGGCCAAGAAGAGCACTCCTTCGAGCACGCGGCCCGAGACCGGGAGTAAGAACGGGAATAAGGCCCCGGAAAAGCCGGCGCGCCCGGCTGAAAGCCATGCCGCGAAAGCGGCGGCGAAGCCGCCGGCTTCCCACGAATCAACCCCGGCGCGTGAAACCAAAACCAAGCCGGCCAGCGAACCGATGGCTCACAACGCCGCGCATCCTGCACCTAAGGCAGCCGCCCCCAAGACTCCTAAGGAAGCTGCCCCCAAAGAGAGCCACAGTGCGCCCAAGCCCGAAAAGGCAAGCGCACCTAAAGAAAGTGCGCCGAAACCGAGTGCGCCCAAGCCGCAAAAGCAAGCCGCCCCAAAGGAGAGCGCGCCCAAACCAAGCCACGCTGCCGCACCTAAGCCGAGCGCTCCCAAGCCGGCGCCAAAGCCAGCCCCCGAGCCCAAGCCCGCAGCCGGGCCGAAAGAGCCCAAGGCTCGATAATCGGGCGGTTAGTTCGTGACCAGATAGGCCAGTGCGGATCCTCAGCGCTGGCCTTTCCTAGGTTTTTGTTCGCCACCCGGAGACGCGTAGGTTCGACCTCAGATTTCTGGTGCAAGCCCGCCGCATAGCGACGTTCCTATCCCAACGGGCCGTTAGCCAAGCTGGTTCCGGCCGGTGCACGGAAGTACAGTTACGCGCTCGGCCCGAAATTTTCTCTGCTACAATTTTTACAACTGCCTGGGCGGCGGAGGACTATTCTTAAAGAACAGGGGTCGCGTCCAAGGAGTTCTTCGATCACCATGTCATCGACGAAACACAAACTTTGCCTCACCGGCACTTTCGCCGCGCTTCTCACCTTCGGTTTAACCGTAAGCTGCACAGGTTTTTTTGTGAATCCGACCATATCTTCGCTTGCGGTTGGACCCGCGACGCCCACCATCGAGACCGGAACAACCGGCAACACCGTGCAAATGACGGTGTTCGGCACCAACAGCGATGGCAGCACCGCGAACAACCCGTCGGTCTCGTGGAGTATTAACCCCACGGACGTGGCGACCATCTCCAAATCGGGCTTAGTGACGTCGGTGAGCACCGGAACGGCGACGGTCACCGCAACTTCCAATCAGAATCCGACGATAACCGGGACGCAGACCGTGACGGTTACAGTTGGGTGCATCTCCTCGATTTCGATAACGCCGACGAGCGGTTCCGTGAGCAGTAATAGCGGCACGACCGTGCAACTGACCGCCACGGCGGTAACCTGCAATGGATCGTCTGACGTCACCGACGTTGCAACGTGGACCTCCAGTAACACCAGCTTGGCAACCGTGTCCGCGGGCCTAGTCTCGGGGATGACCGGTTTAACTGCGGGTGGAAATGTAACCGTTACTGCCTCGGTTGGCGACATCACGAGCAATGCAGCAACGATAACCGTCTCGCCATAGGCGCACGCCTCGGTTCCGGCGGCGCCGCGGGAATCAGGCAGGTGGCGAATCTGCCGGCGACAGAAGTCAGGGCTACGCCCACTCGTAAGTTGTCATCCCAAGCTGCGATCGTATCATCGTAAGGACGGCCTTAGCCATCCAGGCCCTACGAAATAACCTCCAAATCCTATGTCTGACATTCGCTGCATCGCTGCATCGGCATCGCCACAGTAGGCGGCGACGCGCCCGGCCTCAACGCCGTGATCCGCGCCGCTCCCAAGGCCGCCATCCTCAAGTACAAATGGAAGGTCATCGGCGTCCCCGATGGCTCCGACGGCCTGATCTGGCCGGAAAAATCCTTCGAACTCACGCTGAAAGACGTTTTGCGGTATTCTTCCCCGCGGCGGCACGATTCTCGGCACCACCAACCGCGGCGATGCTCTGCATTACAAAACCGTCGAGCACCGCCAAGAAGTTTCCCGAGACATCTCCGCCAAAGTGATTTGCCAATGCCGCCAAGCTGGGCATTGATGCCATCCTCACCATCGGCGGCGACGGCTCGCCGAAGATCGGCTACGAACTCTTTCAAAAGGGATTGAAGACCGTCGGCGTCCCCAAGACCATCGACAACGATCTATCCGCCACTCAGGTCACGTTCGGCTTTGATACCGCGCTTCACACCGTCACCGACGCCATGGACAAGATTCACACTACCGCGGCGTCGCACCATCGCGTGATGGTGGTTGAGGTCATGGGCCGTGACTGCGGCTGGATTGCGCTCGAGGCGGGCATCGCCGGCGGCGCTCACGTCATCCTCATCCCGGAAATTCCGTTTACCGTCGGCACCGTCTGCGGCTACATTGCCGAGCGCGAAAAAAGCGGCAAGTTCTTCACCATCGTCGTTGTGGCTTCGGCGACTGAACGCGCACACGCAGCGCTGCTCCTTTTCGCCATTGGATCGTCCGTTTCCTGCTCGCCGGCTCATCCGGATGCGCTGAGCGTTGATCGCACTTCCCGAGCGCCATCCTTCAATCTTTCAGCATGGCGTCAATCAACGTGTAAAGCCCGCTGCTGTCCTTCATCTCAACGTAAGGCCTCTCCGGATGGCGGCTGCTCACCACATACACCGTAGGAGTGTGATCGAGTTTGATGGCGTGGCCCACGTCGCGGTCAGCATTTACCTCCGCCGCGAACTTGCCGGTGGGATCAATCACGTATGGCAATCCGACTTTGTGCTCGCTGGCAAACTTCTCGGCATAGCCGCGCAGGTTCTGAGGATTGATCTCGAGCTGGTTCGAAAAAATGTAATCGCGAAACTCATCGCCCAGGGCTTTTGAGGTGGCATCGAAATAACGCGCCATGATCGCCGCCTGATAGGACCAGTTGTGCATGGGCAGGGGAAAATCGTGGCGCACCAGGGGAATTTTGTAGGTCTTCGCGGCTTGCTCGAGGATCGGCGCCACGCGCCGGCATTGCGGACACTGCAGGTCCTCGAATACCACCAGTGCAACCTGCGAACCCTTGGGCGGACGCAGCGCGGGGTTGATCGAGTCTTGCCCCGAAGCGCACAAAGAAACAACGCACGCCAAAGCGGAGAAAGACAGAATGGCTCTCCAATGCTTGAATCGATGTCGTAGTTGATCTCTCATGTTTTTTATTTCCCCGTCTGATCGTCGGATGATTCTAGGTATGCTCCCAAATCCACTGGCTTCAATGTTAACTGAAGGAACATCGCAGTGTCAGGTCAGCGCGTTCGCTTGGTCGCCCCGGTGCTTCTGAGGCCACCTCCGTGCGCGAAACCACGGCCACAACGCGCTATAGTAAAAAGTGCGCGTCACCGAAATGAACACAGTTGGCGCACTCCTGGCTAAACGGCCCTGAATGAAGCAAAACCACCCAAAAGCAAAGTCGTGAAATTGTTTCGTCGATCACATCCTGTGCACGATTCCTGGCTGCCTCTGGCGCTGGCCGCGGTTTTCCTGCTGGCACTCTCCGCCTGCAATCGTGGCCGCCATCATGTGCTGGAAGTCAATTACGTCTCCGCCGTGCAGGCCACGCTCCGCGATCAGGTCGCCAACTTCTATAACCGCGTGGGCACGGTAAAGAACGGAGAGCGTGTCGAGGTACTGGAGCGGGAGAAGCGTTTTTCCCGCGTGCGAACAGCGACCGGCCTCGAAGGCTGGATTGAGCAGCGCTACCTGGTGGACCAGGCTGTCTATGATGCCCTGCAGAAGCTCACGCAACAGAACCTCAACGATCCCGTTCAGGCGCCCGGCGTGCTGCGCAACGACACCAACCTCCACCTTACGCCCGGCCGTGAGAGCGAGCACTTGTACCAGCTTTTGGCGGGAGCGAAGGTGTCGCTGCTGAAGCGCGACACAGCCCAAAAGCTGGCAGGCGCGCCCCTCGCACAATCGAAGCTCGCGGGAAAGCCGCCAACCGATCCGGTCCTTGAAGACTGGTGGCTGGTACGCGACTCAGAGAATCGCGTGGGCTGGGTGCTGGCCCGCATGGTGGATCTCGACGTTCCACTCGAGGTTGCGCAGTATGCTGAGGGCCAACGCTTCGTCGCGTTTTTTGTGCTTAACCAGGTGCGGGATTCCGGCAAGGAGGGCACGGACAAACAAGTGCCGCAGTTTCTTTGCGCCATGACTGAATCGCATGACGGGCTGCCTTACGACTACGACCAGATTCGAGTCTTTACCTGGAACGTCCGGAAGCACCGCTACGAAACCGCCTACCGCGAGCACGGCCTTAACGGTATGTTGCCCGTGACCGTGACCACCGAGAACTTCGATAAGGAGGGGACGCTGCCGGTCTTCATCCTGCGCGTGAAAGACGACGACGGTAAGCCAAACGAGCGCAAATACAAGCTCAACACACCGATTGTCCGGCGCGTGCTGGCCCCGGGCGAGCAGAAAGAGGCACCACGGCCGGCAACGAAGCACCGTCGCCGTTAGCCTCGAGAGCTTAAATATTCATGCGAAACATCTAGCCGGGGGGTTGGAGCATTGGCCACGCAGCGAGTTTGTGAGTTCAACGTGCGCTTGTCCGCCGAGTTCAACTCAGCAATAAAAATCCGCGATGCTCTGAACCACCCAGCGCTGCTCCTCTTCCCTGAGTTCGGGGAACATGGGCAAGGCCAGAGCTTGGTTTGCGGCGCGCTCGGCTTCCGGAAAATCGCCCTCGCGATACCCCAGGTAGACAAAACACGGCTGCAGGTGCAGAGGGATCGGGTAATAGATTTCCGTCCCGATGTTTCGCGCCGTCAAGAACTCCCGCAACTCTTCGCGCCGGTAGGCGCGAACCACATATTGATGGAAAACATGATGGGCGCGCTCGGAAGTTTGCGGCAACTGAATCGGACCGCCTTCAAAAGTTGCTGACTGCTCACCGATTCCTGGTCGAGAAGCCTGTGCCAGGCCCGCTTCAACGAACAGGCCGTCATAAGCTGCGGCCCGCTGGCGCCGAGCCTGGTTCCATCCCTCGACGTATTTCAGCTTCACCCGCAGGATCGCTGCCTGAATCGCGTCCAGGCGACTATTCCATCCCAACTCTTGGTGAAGGTAGCGGCGGGGGCTGCCGTGATTACGCAGGCGGCGCATGTGCCCCGCCAACTCGGGATCGCTGGTGGTCACCAGTCCCGCGTCGCCGTAAGCGCTGAGATTCTTGGTCGGATAGAAACTGAACGCCGCCGACACGCCCAGTGCTCCTGCTCTGCGAACTCGTCCTGGCTCGCTCTCCCAGCTGGCGCCGATGGCCTGCGCGGCGTCTTCGATCACGGCCAGATGAAATTCGTCAGCCAGCTCCTGCAACGCGCCCATGTCAGCGCATTGACCGTAAAGGTGCACCGGGAGTAATGCTCGCAATTTGTCGCGCTTGCCGCGGCGCAGAAAAGACTTGGCTTGACTCGGATCAAGATTAAAAGTCAGCGGGTCGATATCGGCGAATACGGGACGCGCGCCCACCCGCGCGATGGCGCTGGCCGAAGCAAAAAAGCTGAACGGCGTAGTGAGAACCGCATCTCCGGGCTGCACGCCGGCAGCCAACAGAGCCAACCCCAACGCATCCGTGCCGGAGGCGCAACCCACCGCGTCGCCAGCACCGCAGAACGCCGCCAGCTCGCCTTCCAGCGCCTCGACCTCCGGCCCCAGAATGTATTGCTGCGACCCGCAGACGCGGCCCACCGCTGCCAGAACCTCGGCGCCCACTTGTTCATATTGTCGCTGCAAATCGAGCATGGGCACAGAGCCGTGCGCTCTTGCGCCCAACCGGGCCGAAGCTTGCCTTGCCGAATCCTGTCTTGCCGGATCAAGCTTGGTGGAAGATGTAGTCACGGAAGGTGAAATTGTAGCAGGATGGCTATCTCGTCGAGGCCGTTTTATTTGGTGTCGTGACGTCGTGATGGCCTTCTAGGAAGCGGAGTTTGGGGCCGGAGGCCTGATTCGCCCCCTCAAGTTTACGACAATCACCGCACCGGGCAACAGACCACTTAGGAAACGATACTTTCCGTTTTCGTCAACGGGTCTACGATTTATCATATCGCGCATCCACAAAATGGTTTCCAAGTTGAAATCGAGCCAGTTTATCGTTTTCATCCTGCTGATAAGTAAGGCCTTTACCATCGCAATGATTTTGGAACACAATCTGCTTTCTGTTTTTTCTAAGCGTGTTTAGGATGTTAGCCCTGTGCGTCGCCCCTGCAGCTTCTGACCCAGGTAAAACTGCAGAGGGGCGTCTTCGCCCCAGGTAAGGGCAAGTATTCGTGTGTCCGGCAATTAATTTAGGGGGATCAATGCAAAGGTTCTTAAGTCTCTTCGGTTTTGGTCTGATCGTCGTGTTTTCCTCCGTCGCTTCATTTGCCCAGACGGGATCGATTGCCGGCACCGTCACCGACTCCTCCGGCGCCATCGTGCAAGGTGCGGAAGTCACCGTGCGGAATACTGCGACAAATGAAACGCATAAAGCATTCAGTGGCGATTCTGGTGCTTACTCCCTGACCAATCTTCAAGTTGGCGCCTGCGAGATTACCGTAAAGAAAGAGGGATTTAGGCTTTTCCGCTTGCCCAATATCGAGCTGACGGTGGCGCAATCGCTCACCGTTGATCCAAAATTGGTGCCCGGGGCGGCCAGCGAAGAAGTGACGGTCCGGGCGGACCAGACGCAGGACGTTGATCTTGAGACGTCGCAGATAAGCAACCTGGTCGATCAGAGGGAGATGGCAAGCCTTCCCCTCATCACCCGCAATCCCTACCAACTGGTGCTGTTATCGCCCGGCACATCACAGACTGATAGCAGCAATGGGGGTATCTCGGTCAATGGTGCGCGCGACCGTAATAATAACTTCATGCTGGACGGAGTCGATAACAACGACACCTCCGTGCCAGGCATAATCGGTGGAGTGCTGACCGCTAATCCCGAGTCGACAGAAGAATTCCGCGTCATCACCGACAACTTCAATGCCGAGTACGGACGCAACACCGGCGCCATCATCGATGTCGTCACCAAGAGCGGAACCAATTCACTCCATGGGAATGCCTATTACTTCGGGCGCTGGAACGGTTTTGGAGGAGCCCGTGACTGGTTTAATCCATCTGGAGGAATCAACGCAGGGCCACAGAATCCCTATATCCGCCACCAGTTCGGGTTTTCTATCGGCGGTCCCATCATCAAGAACAGGACGTTTTTCTTTTTCAATGACGAGATGGACCGCTTCCTTACCACATTGACCGACACGGCCAGTGTCCCGACTCCAGCTTTTCTGAGCGGCAAGTTCAAC
>Ga0181525_10003152_pt1 | contig 13192 bp, 15 predicted proteins | sample PEATcosm2014_Bin_48_FD_121100 | JGI IMG/M metagenome (GOLD analysis project Ga0181525, IMG submission 121100) | Peatland microbial communities from MTU Mesocosm Facility, Houghton, MI, USA - PEATcosm2014_Bin06_10_metaG | ecosystem: Environmental > Terrestrial > Soil > Wetlands > Peat | place...
GAAGGCGATGGCGGCGCCATCGGGCGACCAATCGAATTCGGTGGCGTGGTCCGGCGTGCTAGTCAGGCGGCGCGGGACGCGCTTTCCGTGGCTATCCGGTTCAGCCGCGACGATCCAGAGGCCGTGGTTCCTGGGGTTTTCGTCGACCACGCGGAAATCGCGCTTCTCTTTGGCGGCCTGCTCGTCGGCGGGGCGCGCTTCCATGCCCGCGAAGGCGATCCACTTGCCGTCCGGCGAGACATGAAACGCGCCGATCTCGCCTTTCCAATCGGTGAGCATTTCGGCCTCGCCGCCATCCACAGGGATGCGCCAGAGGTTCGGATGGCCGCCGCGTTCCGACGAGAAGTAGACGTAACGGCCGTCGGGGGAAAACTCGGGGTCTGTGGCGCTCTTGTCGCCGCGGGTCAATTGCGCGCGATGCGAGCCGTCGGCCGCGGCGAGAAAGATCTGCGTATTCACTTCGCTTTTCTCGGCTTCAACGACGGCGCGGCTTTGGGTGTAGGCCACCAGTTTGCCATCGGGAGAAGGGATCACATCGCCGACGGGCTGGACTTGCATGGAGAGTTCGGGAGTCCATGCGGTTGGGGTTTGGCCCCAGGCTGCGACGGCCAGCAGGATCGGAAGCAGATTGCGTCGGATGGCAGGCGTGGCTGTCATGGCGTGACACTCCGCAACGCATCCAGTATCTTGGCGACGTTCTCCGCGGTGGATGAGTAGCCCATCAAACCGATGCGGAACACTTTGCCGGCCAGGGGTCCGAAGCCACCGGCGATCTCGATGCCGTACTCGCTAAGAAGCCGCTGGCGTATCTGTGCATCGTTGACGCCGTCGGGCACGCGCGGCGTGTTGAGGGTCCACAGCCGGTGTTCGGGGGCAACGTGCATGCGCCAGCCCATGGCCTCGATGCCCGCCACAAAGGCCTCATGATTGCGGCGATGGCGCGCCCAACGGTTCTCGAGGCCCTCTTCGCGGACCATCGCCAGGGCCTCGCGCAGCGCGTAAAACATAGTCGCCGAGGCGGTGTGATGATACTTGCGGCCGCAGTAATAGCTTTCGAGGAGGCGCAGGTCCATGTAGAACGAATCGACCGTTGCGGTCCTTTTGCGGAGGCGCTCCCAGGCGCGCGGCGAAACGGTTAGGGGCGCGAGGCCCGGCGGGCAGCCCAGCCCCTTCTGCGTGCAACTGTAGGCGATGTCGATGCCGGTTTCGTCGACCAGGACGGGCATGCCGCCGAGCGAGGTGACGCAATCGGCGATGGCGAGGGCGCCCACTTCGTGCGCCGCTTCGCAAATAGCGTGGCCGGGCTGGAACGCGCCGGTGGACGTTTCCGCTTGCACATAAGCAACCATGCGCGGTTTTTCGCGGCGGATGAAATCGCGGGATTCCTGGCCGTCGAACACTTCGCCCCAGGGTTTCTCGATGCGCGCGACGACCGCGCCGTGGCGGCGGGCGACATCCGACAGGCGGTCGCAGAAGTAGCCATTAGCCATGACGGCAAATTTTTCGCCGGGCTCGACGAAATTGCAGACGGCGGTTTCCATGCCGCTGGTGCCCGTTCCGGAGATGGCAATATTGAATTCGTTGGCGGTGGAGAAGGCGTAACCGAGCAGGCGGCGGATGTCTTCGACGACTTCGAAGAAATAGGGATCCAGGTGCCCGACGATGGGCTGGCGCAGGGCTTCGTAGACGCGCGGCGCCACCATGCTGGGGCCCGGCCCGAGCAGCAGGCGCGCGGGCGGGCGAAGCGGGGAAAGGGGTTCGGGGATCACCAAGACAGTGTATCAATGCTCAGTTGCCGGCTCGCGGGGCGGCCGGCGCAACCAGCGAAGGCTCTCCGCCTCCATGCCGCTTCCGGCGAGCCGATCAAATGCGCGATGGACATCTTCCGCAATCGCGCGCGCATGCGCTACCCAAAGCCTTGCGCTGCCTGAGCCCGCCGCGCGCCCCGCCTGCGCTATAATGGCAGTTGCGCCTTCCCGCACCCGGGTATTCCTATGTTCCTTAGCATCAAAGAGATGGAATTGCGGAAGATTCGTTTCGACGAAACTTTCGCTCCCCGGGATCTGGATTTCGAGCAGGATCGAATCTGGCTGGCGGGTCCGCTGCACGCCCAAGGGACGGCTGAATTGCTGGCCAATACCGAAGGCGAAGTCCGCATCCAGGGCCGTTTTCAGGCGCAGATCGAGGCGGAATGCGACCGCTGCCTGGGCCGCGCGCGGTTTCCGCTGGACACCAGTTTCGATCTCTTCTACCGGCCGATGTCTTTCATCGCGCGGGAGGAAGAGGTGGAAATCGACGAAGGGGAGGCCGAATTGGCCTTCTACCAGGGCGGCGGGTTGGAGCTGGAAGATATTTTACGCGAGCAGATCCTGCTGGCCATGCCCATGCAGCGGATCTGCCGCGAGGATTGCAAGGGAATCTGTCCGTCGTGCGGCGCCAATCGCAATGAAACGCCGTGCGCCTGCGCCGAACATGGCGACGGGAGCCGGTGGAGCGCTCTCCAGGGTCTGAAGGACCTGAAAACATTTTGAAAACCCCGCGGTTCCGGGGTAAACTCTTTGAGGTACTGAAATGCCGAATCCGAAACGACGCCACTCTGCGCGGCGCACCCAAAATCGCCGCGCGCACGACTCGTTGAAAACTCCCGGGATGTCCGAATGCCCCAACTGCCATGAGCCCAAGCTGCCGCATCGCGTGTGCCCGCACTGCGGACAATACAAGGGCCGCGAAGTAGTGGAAGTCGAGCAGGAGTAGCACCCTCCCAACATGGTCACCATTGCCGTCGACGCAATGGGCGGAGACAACGCCCCGAAAGCGGAAGTGGAAGGGGCCGTCAAGGCGGCCAGAAGTTTGGGCATCAGGGTTATCCTGGTCGGGCGGCAGGAGATTCTGCGGCGGGAGTTGGAGCAATTCGACGACTACCGCGGCCTGCCCATCGACGTGGTCAACGCCACCCAGCAGGTCACCATGGAGGACAGCGCGGCGCGCGCCTTCCGCTCCAAGCGCGACAGTTCCCTGCGCGTCGCCTCCCGCCTGGTGCGCGATGGCATCGCTCAGGGATTCGTCTCGGCCGGCAATACCGGCGCCGTCATGGCCACCGCCAAGATGGTGCAGGGCGTCATAGCCGGTGTGGACCGTCCCGCGCTCGCGGGCATTTTCCCCACCCTCGCCGGCAAGCCCGTGGTGGTGATCGACGTGGGCGCCAACGTGGATTGTTCCCCGCGCATGCTGGCGCAGTTCGCCGTCATGGGCGAGACTTATTCGCGGGTCGTGCTGCACCAGGACCGGCCCAAAGTGGGGTTGCTCTCAATCGGCGAGGAAGAGCATAAGGGCAACGAGACCACGCGCTGCGCCACACCCTTGCTGAAGAACCTGCCCCTCGATTTCGTGGGCAACGTGGAGGGCCGCGACATTTACACGGGCAAGACCGACGTGATCGTCTGCGATGGGTTCATCGGCAACGTAGCGCTCAAAGTAAGCGAAGGGCTGGTGGACATGGTCAAGCAGATGTTGCAGGAATCGCTGCGCGCCACCATCGCGCGCAAGCTCGGATCTTTGCTGGCGCGGGCGGCCTTTACGGATTTCAAGAAGCGCGTGGACTACTCCGAATATGGCGGCGCGCCGCTGCTGGGCGTGCGCGGCATTACCATCATTACGCATGGCCGTTCCAACGCAAACGCCATCAAGAACGCCATCCGCGTGGCCGCCGAATTCTCCGCCGGCAATGTGAATCAACGCATCGAGGGTGAACTAGCCAATGGCCGCCAGGCGATGTAGATCCCGTTTGTGGGGCAGGTTGTCAACCTGCTGGCCGATTGGTAATCGGCCACTTCTTTTGTTGGCGGCGCTGCTGGCGGTATGGCCGGCGCTCGCGCAGGGCCCTAACAACGTAAACTGGACTCTTTCCCTGCAACCCGCGTCCGCCGCGCCTGGAACGAAGGTGCTGGCGCGTCTCGAAGGCCAACTCGATTCCGGCTGGCACGTCTATTCGATGACCAGCGCCGGAGCCATCCCCACCACCATCAAGCTGGCCGCGAATCCCGCCCTCGAAAAGGTCCGCGTCTTCCAGTCGCCCCCCAAGAAGGCCTTCGACCCAAACTTCCAGCTTGAGACCGAGACTTACGAAGGCTCGGCGGTTTTTCTAATCGAGTTGCAACTGAAGCCGGATGCCCCGCCGGGCGTATCGGAGATTTCGGCGGAAGTGCGCTTCCAGACCTGCGACGACAAGGTGTGCATCCCGCCCCGGCGCCGCACGGCCAGCGCGGCGTTGACCATCGATTCCGCCGCGCACGCCGCGGCCCCCGCCATTCCCGCGGAATACACCGAAGTCAGTGGTGGGGCGGACCCCCAGGTCCGCGGGCGACCCCCTGGTCGCCCCTTGCCCGATACCCAAGGCCTGGGCGCCTTCCTGCTGGTGGCTTTTGGGATCGGCCTGGCGGCCATCTTCACCCCCTGCGTCTTCCCCATGATCCCCATCACCATGTCGTTCTTTCTGAACCGGCAGGGTACCCGGCGGGAGAGCCTCTTTCACGCCACGCTCTTCTGCCTGGGGATCGTGGTGCTCTTCTCCGGGCTGGGCCTCGCGACCACGGCTATTCTAGGCCCGTTCGGCGTGGTGCAACTCGGATCGAATCCCTGGGTGAACGGCTTCATTGCGGTGGTCTTTCTGGCGTTCGGGCTGAGCCTGCTGGGCGCGTTTGAGATCACCATTCCGTCGGCGGTGCTTACCCGCCTCGATCGGGGCGCCCAGAAAGGCGGCATCGCGGGCACGCTGCTGATGGGGCTGACCTTCGCGCTATCCTCGTTCGCCTGCGTGGGTCCGTTCATGGGATCGTTGCTGGCGGCCTCGGTCGGCAGTGGAGGCGCGCGCCCGCTGCTGGGCATGCTCGCGTTCGCCTCGGGCCTGGCGTTGCCCTTCTTCTTGCTGGCGCTGTTTCCTTCGTACCTGAAGCGCCTGCCCAAGAGCGGCGGCTGGCTGGCACGCGTGAAAGTCGTGATGGGATTCATCGTGCTGGCCGCCATGCTGAAGTACTTGTCCAGTGTGGATCAGGTCCTGCAAACGAACGTCATCACCCGCGAGCGGTTCCTGGCCGCGTGGATCGTTCTGTTCGCTATGGCCGGCCTGTATCTGCTGGGCTTCCTGCGCCTCGAAGGCATCGCCAAGGACGATGCGATGGGGTTGGGGCGACTGCTGGTGGGGATGGTATTCCTGATCTTCGCGATCAGTCTTGCGCCCGGAATGTCCGGCGGCAAGCTGGGGGAGTTGGACGCCTACATTCCGGTGGCTTCGGGCGGTGGCGGGGTTGGCGCCGGCGGCGAGGGCGCTCTGGTCTTTATGAAGAACCAGTATCGCGAAGCGCTTGCACAAGCCCGCCGCGAAGGCAAACTGGTTTTCGTCACCTTCACCGGCTATGCCTGCACCAACTGCCACTGGATGAAAGCCAACATGTTCACCCGGCCCGAGATCGCGGGCGCGCTAAAGAACTTCGTGCTGGTGGATCTGTACACCGACGGCACCGACGAAGCCTCGGCCGCCAACCAGGAGTTGGAGCAGAAAAACTTCCAGACCATTGCCATCCCGTTCTACGCAATTCTGGACCCGGACGGCAACACCATCGCCACCTATCCGGGCGCCACCCGCGATGCCGCGGCCTACCTGGCATTCCTGCAGAAAACCCCACCCGGCAAACCGGCCACCAGCGACTTGGCGGCGCTGCAGGTAACCACACTGGATGGATCCCCCTTAGACCCAGCCACCCTGGAAGGCAAAGTCGTGGTGGTCGATTTCTGGGCCACCTACTGCGTGCCCTGCCTGAAGGAGATCCCCACCTTCAACGGCCTCCACGAACAGCTTGCGGACCGCGGCGTCGTGGTGCTGGGCGTCTCTATGGACGTAGACGGCGGTGCGCCACTGGTTGAGTCTTTCCTCAAGCGGCACCCCATGAAGTACCGCGTGGCGCTCGGCTCGGACAAGATGACGGACCTGTTCCGCGTCAACCAGTTGCCCACCACCGTGGTCTTCGACCGCCATGGAAAATCGCTCCAGCGCTTCGAGGGCTACACCCCCGCGGATGCCCTCGAGAACGTGGTCAAGACCGCGCTCTAACGATGCAAGGCTCCGCCTGGATATCCCTTCGGGATATGTTGAGAGCGTGCGCCACCTAAGATCGGCGGGCAAAGCGGCGGAGCCGGAAGATTTCCATCAGCGCGATATACACGTTCAGGATTCCCAAGCCGCTGACGGCGCCGCGCATGTAGGCGTTTTCCCAATACAGGCGCCACTCGGGGGCCAGCGTTGAGAAGAAGCTCCGTTCCCAAAATTCCGACCAGGGGAAGACCAGCAGAAAGATCCCCAGCTCCATGCAGAAGACGATGAAGATCAGGGCCGCCGCGATGTGATACCAGCGAAAGTGGGGGGCCTCCGTCACGAGGCGGCCTCCAGTTCCGCGAATAGATCCAGTTGCGCGGCGGGCAGGTTGAAATCCACGGGAAAAAGCGCGCGCGCGCGTACCGGTTCGAAGCTCAGCCGATGCAGCGGCGTTGGCCCATGCTCTTCCAGCGCTCTGGCATGCTCCGGCGTGAAATAGCCTTTGTGGCTCGCCAGGCCGTATTGCGGGAAGATCTCGTCCCAAACGCACATGCGCTCGTCGCGCCAGACCTTGGCTACGATGGAGGCAGCCGCTATGGCGTGACACTGCGCGTCGCCCTTGATCAGCGGGCGTTGGGGAGTGGGGAGCGACAACGGCATGGCGTCGGTCAACAGAAAGTCCGGCGCGGGCGCGAGACGCGCGACCGCGATTTCCATAGCCATCCTGGAGGCCTGGTAGATATTGACCCAGTCGATGGTGGCGGCGTCCACGGCCGCGACCGCCCACGCCACTGCCCGCTCGCGGATGCGCGCGGCGAGCACCGTACGGCGCTCCGGATCGAGTTGCTTGCTGTCGTTCAGACCGCGGATCGGGCGATCAGGTGAAAGAATCACCGCGGCAGCCACCACCGGTCCGAACAAGGCGCCCCGGCCGACTTCGTCCACCCCCGCTACAGCCTGGAATCCGCGCGCGCGGAGCTCGCGCTCCAGCGTCCCTTCGCAACGGAAATGCGCGACTGGTCCCGGATTCCGCTGCCTCACGGGGTACCCTCTGGATCCGGCTCCGTTACTGGCGTTCGCGCAAACGGGCGGCCTTGCCTTTCAGTCCGCGCAAGTAGTATAGCTTGGCGCGCCGCACACGCCCGGTGCGCACCACGTCGATGTGATCGATCACCCGCGCGTGGATGGGGAAAATACGCTCCACGCCCTGGCCGAAGCTGACCTTGCGCACGGTGATGCTCTCGCCCATGCCGGTGTTGTTGCGCGCAATTACGGTGCCTTCGAAGGCCTGCAGCCGTTCCTTGTCGCCTTCCTTGATCTTCACGTGGACGCGAATGGTGTCGCCCGGCCGGAACTCGGGAGTGTCGCTGCGCTGGTTCTTGTTAATTACTTTCGTCAACAGGGAGTTGGTCATTTCAAATCCTAATTTCCTATTCTAGCTTAGTGGCGGGTCTGGAAACCCGCCGCAGGCGTGGACGCCCGCCCCACCATCAAATCATCAGATCCGGGCGCAGGCGCGCGGTCTTCTCCACCGCGGCCCGCCGCCGCCAGCGGCGGATTTCTTCGTGATTTCCGCTCAACAGCACTTCCGGCACTTTCCATCCGCGAAACTCGGCGGGGCGCGTATATTGCGGGCAATCCAACATGGCGCCCGCATGTCCGCCATCCTGGAAGGACTCGAAGACGGCCGACGATTCGTTGCCCAGCACCCCCGGCAGCAGGCGCGCTACAGTGTCCACGACCACCGCGGCCGCCAATTCGCCGCCGCTCAAGACATAATTCCCGATGGACAGCTCGTCGTCGGCCAGATGCTCGGCCACGCGCTCATCCACTCCTTCATAGCGGCCACAGATCAACAGCAAATCGGCCAGTCCGCTGTACTCGTTGGCCGCCTTCTGATCAAACAGCCGGCCCTGCGCCGAGAGCAGCACGGTTTTTCCCGACCGCCCGGAAATCGACTCGACTGCCGCGAACAGAGGCTCCGGCTTGAGCAGCATGCCTTCTCCGCCCCCGAACGGCCGGTCGTCCACGGTCTTGTGCCGGTCGCTGGTCCAATCCCGCAGATTGTGTAGCCGAATCTCGACGGCGCCGGTATCGCGCGCGCGCTTGATCACGCCATGCGCGAACGGTCCCTCAAAGAACTCCGGGAAGATCGTGAGCACATGAAAAATCACGCCTGGTTCAGTTCCTTCAATCCGGGGGGCAAATCCACCACGATGCGGCGCGCTTCCGGCTGGATAGCCACGCAAATCGCGCGCACGAACGGAATCATCAGTCCGCCTTCCACTTCCAGCACTCCGGAGCCGCCGGCATCCTGCAGCCCGGTCACGCGCCCCAGGGATGCCCCGCCTTCCCGCTCCACCACTTCACATCCGATCAAATCCGATTCGAAATACTCGCCCGGCTCGAGATGCATGCGTTCGCCGCGCGGCACGCGCACTTCGCACCCGCGCAGGCGCTCGGCGTCCGACATGGTATCGACGCCGCGGAATTTCAAGATCAGCCGGTTATCGTGGAACCAGGCCGACTCCACCTCGCGCCACAAGCCTTCCGGATAGAGGAACACCTCGCGCAGGCTCTGGTAGCGCTCCGGCTTGCTGAACGCGATGGCCGTGACTTCCCCGCGAATGCCGCGCGCGCGACCCAACAGGGCCAACGTGACCCAATCCGCGTCCATCAGATCATTCGAGGATTTCCAGAGTAAACCGCCGGTTCAACTTCATGCCCGCGGCTCCCAGTATGGTGCGGATGGAGCGGGCGGTCCGGCCCTGCTTGCCGATCACTTTGCCCAAGTCGCTTTGGGCGACCCGCAATTCCAGCACGGTGACCTGCTCCCCCTCCACCACCTGCACGACAACCTCCTCCGGGATGTCCACGAGCGCTTTCGCGATATCTTCAATCAACTGTTTCATCACCCCGCCTCCCTCCACCTCTTATGGTAACAGAGACGTCCAGGCGCTCGGCCTGTCCGGGGCCGCACTAATCGTTATTTTTCTTACACTTAACGCCAATTTCAAGCCGCCGGCGCGGCGCTTGTTTCCGGATTGTTTTTGATTAAACGCGCCACGGTCTCGGAAAGCTGGGCGCCGTGGCCGGTCCAATGCGCGATGCGCTCGCGGTTCAGTTCCACCTTCGCCGGGTCGGTCAACGGGTTGTAGTGGCCTACGACTTCCAGGTTGCGGCCATTACGGGCGCGCTCCTTCTCAATCACCACGATGCGGTAAAACGGCTTCTTCTTGGCGCCAAACCGCGCCAAACGGATCATCAGCATTCATACTCCTAAGAAATTCGGTAATTTGAACTTGCCCATTTTCTTGCCCAGCAGCCCGCCGGAGAAGCTCTTCATCATCTTTCTGGCCTGCGCGTACTGCTTCAGCAACTGATTCACTTCTTGCACGCTGGTGCCGCTGCCCTTGGCGATGCGGCGCCGGCGCGCGCCATTCACGATCATGTGGTTGGCGCGCTCCTTGGGGGTCATCGAATCGATAATGGCCACCACATGCGTGATTTCCTTCTCATCCACTTTCACGTTTTTGAGGTCTTTCAAAATGCCCACCTGCGGCATCATGGACAGCACGTTCTCGAGCGGCCCCAGCTTGCGCAGCTGCCGCATCTGGTCGCGGAAATCTTCGAGCGTAAACTCGTTGTCGATGAGCTTGCGCTGCATCTCGACAGCCTGCTTCTTGTCGATGACTTCCTCGGCCTTCTCGATGAACGACAACACATCGCCCATGCCCAGGATGCGGGACGCCGCGCGGTCCGGATAGAATGGCTCCAGCGCGTCGAACTTTTCGCCGACGCCCACGAACTTGAGCGGCTGCCCGGTAACGTGCCGGATGGAGAGGGCCGCGCCGCCGCGCGCATCGCCATCCATCTTGGTCAGGATGACTCCGGTAATGCCCAGCTTCTTGTGAAACTCGTCGGCGGATTTCACCGCGTCCTGGCCGGTCATGGCGTCGGCCACGAACAGGATCTCGACCGGGGAGAGCTGCTCTTTCAATTGCTGCAGCTCGGCCATCAACTCCTCGTCGATGTGCAGGCGTCCGGCGGTATCGACAAGCAGCACGTCGCGGCCGGTATTGACGGCTTCCTTGCGCGCGGAGCGGACCAGATCGGCGGGCAGCTTCTCTTCCGGCGCGCCATTGTAGATGGGCAGGTTCACGTCGCGCGCCACCACGCGCAGTTGCTCGCGCGCGGCGGGACGGTAGACGTCCACCGAGACCATCAGGGGGCGGTGGCCGTTTTTCGAAAGCCAGCGCGCCAGCTTGCCGGTGGAGGTGGTTTTGCCGGACCCTTGCAGGCCGACAATTAGCAGCACGCTGGGCGGCTCGTTGGCGAAGCGCAGTTTGGATTCGTGGCTGCCCAGAATCTTGATCAGCTCGTCGCGAACGATTTTGATGACCTGCTGGGAGGGGGAGAGCGCCATCAGCACTTCCTCCCCCATGGCCTTCACTTTGATATTTTCGATGAGCTGCTTGACTACCCGGAAGTTGACGTCGGCCTCCAGCAAGGCGACGCGGATCTCGCGCAGCGCGGCTTCCATGTTCTCCGGCGTCAGCTTGCCTTCGCCGCGCAGGTTCTTGAAAACCCGCTGCAATTTGTCGGATAGATTATCGAACATGAAAACTCGCCAGGGCGGGCAGGCAGAGCTTGCCCGCCAGCGTTTATACGATTCCTCTATTATACACGGTAGCCACCCGCTCTTCGGCCTCTTCCAGCCGCGCTCGCAGGATCCTGCCGACTTCGACCGCGCCAAAGCGCCGCAGGCTCGCCGCGGCCTTCAGCTTGGATTGGATTTCTTCCTGCACGGCGGCGTTATCCCGCAGGCCATACAGCAGTAGCAGCTTGTCTTCCAGGTCCTTCTGAGAAGGATAGGCCCACCTCATCCGATTGGTGAACGAGCCAAACAGGTCCTCCTCGCGAATGTAGTCCTCCTCAAACGCGATGAGAAACGAATTGCCGGCATCCATGAACTCCAGGTTCCCCGAATACCCGGTCGCGATGGTGGGCCTTCCGAAAAGCATCGCATCCGCCATGGTCAAGCCCCATCCTTCGGAGTGATGCGCGCTCACATACACATCGGAGCATTCGTAGAGCGCGGCCACCTGGCGGTCAGTCAGATTGGCGTTCACCACGATGATTCTCTCGTCCGAGATACGGGGCTGCTGTTCGCCCACGCCGGCTTTGACAATCAGTCTTGCGTCCGGCATGTCGCCACGCAGCCTTTCGAACGCATCGATGAGGAACTGCACGTTCTTGCGCTTGTCCCAAACCTTTGTAATCGTCAAATAATAGATCCGCGCCGGATTGAAATTGACCATCTGCCGGACCGCCGCACGATCCAGATCGGAACGCTTCAGATCGCGATCCACCACATACGGCACGACGTGTACGCGCGGGTGGTAGCGCTCGAAGACGGCCCTGCAGTACTGCGATGGCACCCATACCTCCTGCACCAGTTCCAAGGTTGCATCCAGTGGAGCGCAACCCGCACCGGCTGATTTACGCCAGTTCGCCAGAACGTGGGCTGGAGCAATTGCTCGTCTTCTTCGGCCGTGCTCGCGAGGTGGTGCCGGATCTTGAATTGCACTGCTTCTACGGTTGGGGACCCGAAGGGCGCCAGAACATTCCATACAGGCGGCACATAGAAAGGTTAATGCGGCAGGATGGGGTAACGTGGCGCGGTCGTGTTGGCCAGGAGGAGTTGTGGACAGCGTACCTGGAGAGCGGAATATGGTGCTACCCGACAATGTTTCAGGAAACGTTTTGTGTCTGTGCCTGCGAGGCTCAGGCGTTAGGCGCTGTTCCAATTTACAATCCAGTGTACGCGCTGCGCGACACCGTGTTTACCGGCCTCGCCTTGCATGGTGACTGCCGGACTGACCGCCTGCTGCAAATGCGCTATGCTTACGAGATCGCGCATTTGGCCCTATCGCCGGAGGTACAAGAGCGGATCCGAAAAACTATGATGCCCGAGGCGCGTGCCCGTTTCGACTTGGAGAGGGTCGTGGACCGATTTGAGGAACTCGCCTGCGAGGATGGGAAGTCACACGCGACCCGACGGGCAGACCGATGGTTCCACGCGGGATCCGCCAGCCCAGCGTCAGCGATCGGTTTTCGCACTGAGGAGACAGTGGCGACGGCGCCCACAGGTGCGCTAAGCGAGACGGGTGCCCCCGGCAAGCTCTGACTGATGAGGACCAAACTGACTCGGTATCGCAGCGCGCCGGAACGGTTGCTCGGCCTGCAGTTTGCGGCACGCTCAAGCTGGGGGACACCGAGTGGCTGACTTCGAGAGCTGGATCGGGTACTAATGCAGTTTGCCGTCTACGTGCCGGTTGGCCCGTCCGAACACGAAATAATACGCACCGCCGATCTCCTTCACAGCGTGGCGTCGTACAGTGCCGGGATGAAGTGGATCATCCTCGTGGACGACTCAATTACCGATCGCAATCTATCGCGCCGCTTATCCACGCCGCCAGAGTACGAGGTAATTGTGCTGAGGAATCCCCGGCTCGGCGCGGGAAATGGCTCGATGGGCGGTCTGTTCGTAGCCGACCTCATTGCGCTCAACCACGCCCAGCTATTGGCGGACGCAGCCTTCGTCTTGAAGCTCGACACCGACAGCCTTGTTATTGGAGCATTTCTCCCGCGGATTGGGCCGGTGCTTGAAAACCGGCCAGATATCGGCATGATGGGGGTTATCGGCGACTCGTTCGGCCAGAATCGAACATATCAGTTCAGTCAGCGGTATCAGTTGATCTTTGAACAGCTTTTGGTGCTGCCGCAAAGCGCGGAGTTGCGCGCTCTGCCTTGCTTCCGGCTACTCGCTCAGCTAGGAATACACGACCTCGAGACCTATGCGGCTCTAAGGATGGCGGTCCAGGCGGCATTTGACAATGGCGCTCGCTTGGGCGAATATTGTCAGGGCGGAGCATACCTGGTATCCCGACGAATGGTAAACGCTATGTCCCAGTCCGGATATCTAGGCAGGCCAACGATCTGGCAGAACGTATCGATTGGGGAGGATGTCCTGATGGGTCTTTACTGCGGCGCACTCGGTCTGCGCATGTGCGATTTCTCTGGCAACGGACAAGCCTTCGC
>Ga0181525_10003154_pt1 | contig 13179 bp, 9 predicted proteins | sample PEATcosm2014_Bin_48_FD_121100 | JGI IMG/M metagenome (GOLD analysis project Ga0181525, IMG submission 121100) | Peatland microbial communities from MTU Mesocosm Facility, Houghton, MI, USA - PEATcosm2014_Bin06_10_metaG | ecosystem: Environmental > Terrestrial > Soil > Wetlands > Peat | place...
AGGATTTGCCAGCCTGCGGCGATGACTTCGGCATCGGCCAGCGGCGTGGCGGGGCCGAGGAGTTCCACGCCGATTTGGTGGAACTGGCGGTAGCGGCCTTTTTGCGGGCGCTCGTAGCGGAACATGGGGCCGGTGTAGAAGACTTTTTGCGGCAGGGTCTGGGTAAGGCCGGCGGTGATGAGGGCGCGGCAGACACCGGCGGTGCCTTCGGGGCGCAGCGTGACGGAATCGCCGCCGCGATCCTCGAAGGTGTACATTTCCTTGGTGACGACGTCTGAGGTTTCACCCAGGGTGCGGGAGAAGACTTTGGTGTCTTCAAAGATCGGGGTTTGCCACTCCGAGAAGCCGTAAAGGGCGGTGATGCGCTTGGCGGTCTCCACCACATGGGCGTGGCGGAGGGAGTCGTCGCCGATAAGATCGCGCGTGCCGCGAACAGGCTGCAAGGGAGGGGCCATAATGTTTTACCAGTTTGATTAATTAACGGGGGGTCTGGGGCATCAGGCCCCAGCTTGTGCAGGGCAGAGCCCTGCGTACTTCCCCTAGCTACTCAGCGGCTTGCTTCTCAGCCTTTTTCTCAGCCTCAAGCGCGGCGGCCTTGGCTTCGACCAGCCCGACGATGTGGTTCACCATGTCGCCGCCGTCGATCGTGTGGTCGGTTTTGCCGGCGGCGTAGATCATGTGTTTGCCGCTGCCGCCGCCGGTGAGGCCGATATCGGTCATCAGGGCTTCGCCGGGGCCGTTGACGACGCAGCCGATGATGGAGAGGGTGATCGGGGTTTTGATGTGCGCCAGACGCTCTTCCAGGGTTTCCACGGTTTTCACCACGTTGAAGCCTTGGCGGGCGCAGGAGGGGCAGGAGATGATGCGCACGCCGCGATGGCGGATGCCGAGCGACTTCAGGATGTCCCAGCCGACCAGGACTTCTTCCTCGGGCTCGGCCGAGAGGGAGACACGCATGGTGTCGCCAATGCCGGCCCACAGGAGTGAGCCCAGGCCGATGGAGGATTTGACCGTGCCGGCGCGTTTGCTGCCCGCCTCGGTGATGCCGATGTGGAGCGGGTGGTCACAGACCTCGGCGAGCTGCTGGTAGGCGGCGACGGCCATGAAGACGTCCGAGGCTTTGACCGAGATTTTGAACTCGTGGAAGTCGTTGTCTTGCAGGATTTTGGCGTGTTCAAGGGCGGATTCAACGAGGGCTTCGGGGTTGGGTTCGCCGTATTTTTCCAGGAGGTGCTTCTCCAGCGAGCCTGCGTTGACGCCGATGCGCATGGAGCAGTTATGGTCGCGGGCGGCCTTGATGACTTCGCGTACGCGCTCCGGGCTGCCGATGTTGCCGGGGTTAATGCGCAGGCAGGCGGCGCCGGCCTGGGCGGCTTCGATGCCGCGTTTGTAGTGGAAGTGGATGTCCGCGACGATGGGGACGTTGACCTGCGCGATGATGTGCTTGAGGGCCGCGGTGCTTTCTTCGTCCGGGCAGGAGACGCGCACGATGTCCACCCCGGCGGCTTCGGCGCGCAGGATTTGCGCGACGGTGCCGTCGATGTCGGTGGTCAGGGTGTTGGTCATGGTCTGCACGCTCACCGGCGCATCGCCACCCACTTTGACGTTGCCCACGCTGATCTGGCGGGACTTGCGGCGGGTGATCTGCTGATATTCGCGGTAGTTCATGGAAACTCCATCAATTGCCCGGCGTGGGGGTGATTTGCGGCGCGGGCGGGGTCAGCGCGTAGTTGTGCAGCACGGCGGAAGGCGCACCCAGAGGCGGGCCTGCCGTGCCGTTGGTCGAAATCTCGGTGCCGCCGGCGTTGCCGGTGGTCAGGGTCAGGCCGGGCTCATCGGGCACGGGCCAGCTGTCGCCCGCGTGGAGCAGGCGGCTGAACAGGATATTGCCGCTGGCGTCGTTCACTTCAACCCAGGTGTCGGACGTGGCGAGGATGGCCTGGCCGGTGGTGGGCAGGGCTGGGTTTTGCGCGAGGGAGGGGGCCAAAGCCGGGGCCGGGATGGCGGCGGTGACGGCAGGCGCGGGCAGGTTGGCCGTGACTGTGGGCAAAGGCGGCGTGGGTTTGGCGGGCGGCAGGGCGAGGGGGGCGAGCTGTGCCGGGACTGCGGGCACGGCGGCGGCCAGGCGGCTCTCATGCGCGCTGTGGTGATACCAGATGCCGTAGCCGATGAGCAGCACGACGACGCCGATGAGGACAATGGCGCCGCTGGGCACGCCGTGGTCCGGCACGGGGGCCAGGAGACGGAGTTCCTCCTTGGGCGCCAGGCCGAGGCCCTCGGCGTGGAAGCGGCGCAGGATCTCTTCCGGGTCTAGGCCCAGGACCTGCGCATAGGAGCGGACGAAGCCGTTCTGGTAGGCAAAGCCGGGGAGGAGGTCCAGCTCGCCGCGCTCGATGGCGTCCAGATAGGCTTCGCGGATGCGTAGCGAGGCAGCGACGTCGGGAAGTTTCCATCCCAGACGCTCACGGACCTCGCGCAGGCTGGCGCCGACCAGGGCGGCGCCTTTGAGTGTCTCGGATTCCATCACAGTCGCTTCAGAAAGGGTGTTTGGCATAATCTGATACTTTCTATACCGCCGCGCCGCTTTGCGCTACCGGGGGGCAGGTATCTAAATGGGCAGATTGTGTTCGCGCGCCCAGGCGGCCAGGGGCTCGCGGATACTACCGCCGGCGGCGCCCGCGCGGCGCATCTCGCGCAGGACCGGGCGCAGGATGTCTAAATCGGCCTCCACCAGCAGGGCTTTGACCGGCAGGATGGCGTTGCCCGACATGGAAAGCGTGGTGACGCCGATGGCGGCGAAGGCCAGGGCGTCCAGCGGGCGGCCCGCGGCCTCGCCGCAGATGGAGAGCGGCACACCGGCTTCCTCGCAGGCCAGCACCAGGCGTTCCAGCATTTCCAGCACCGGAGCGGAGAGCGTGTCGTAGCGGTCAGCCAGCTCCGGCGTGCCGCGATCGGCGGCGAAGAGGAACTGCATGAGGTCGTTGGTGCCGACGGAGACGAAATCGGCCTCGGCGAGCAGGCCGGGGAGCTGGAAGAGGAGGGCGGGGACTTCGAGCATGGTTCCGGCTTCGAGGGATTCCGGGGCGGGGCGGATGCGGGCGGCTTCGGACTCCAGAAGGTCGCGCGCGGCGCGGAATTCCTCCACCGTGGCGACCATGGGGAACATGATGGAGAGCGGGCGGCCCTGCGCGCCGAGCAGCAGGGCGCGCAGCTGGCGGCGCAGGATGGCGGGGCGGTCCAGCCCCACGCGCAGGCTGCGCCAGCCCATGGCGGGGTTTTCCTCGCCCTGGCTGGACTCGCCGGGGAGGAGCTTGTCGGCGCCGAGGTCCAGGGTGCGGAACTGTACGCGGCGGCCTTGGGCGCGGTCCATGACGCGGCCGTATTCCGCCGCCTGACCGGCAACGTCTGGGATGCCGCCAGCAGCTAATGCTGCAATTTCAGTGCGATACAGGCCGATGCCGTCAGCCCCGGTGCGTTCCAACTGGTCCAGCTCCATGGCCAGGCCGACATTGAGCATGAGCTTGAGCGTGGTGCCGTCGCGGGTGATGGCGGCGCGGTCCCGGTAACCGGCGAGGGCGGCGGCGCGCACGCTGCGGGCTTCCAGGGCGCGTTCGTAGACCTGGATGACGTCGCGCTCCGGGCGCAGGATGAGGGTGCCGCCTTCGGCGTCGAGCAGGGCGTCGTCGCCGGGCAGGGCGGCTTCAACGGCGCCGCGATCCACCGCCAGGGCGGGCAGGCCCAGGGCGCGGGCGAGGATGGCGGCGTGCGAGGAGGTGCTGGCTTCCTCAATGGCGACACCGGCGATGCCGCGCGCGTGCCAGTCCAGCAGGTCGGCGGGGCCGAGGCGGCGGACCAGGAGGATCATGCCGTCGGCACGCTCGGGCTTGGGTTCCATGCCGCCGAGGGCGACCATGAGGCGGCCGATCATGTCCTCAATGTCGGCCAGGCGCTCGCGTAGATAAGGGTCGGCGATGCGGCGCATGCGTTCGCGCAGGTTGCGGGCGATTTTGTCCACGGCGGTTTCAGCGGTGAGGCCGTCGGCGATGGCGGCGCGGACCTGGGTGAGCCAGCCGGAGGACTGGGCCACCATGCGGTAGGCGTCCAGCACGTCACGCGAGGTGTTGCCGCCGGGGAGCGAGCCGGAGATCAGGTTGTCGAGGCTCTTACTGGCCTCGTCCACGGCTTTTTCCAGGCGGGCGAGTTCGGCGGCGGGGTCGTCGGTGAGCAGGCGGGCGATGGGCGGGGGCGCACCGTAGGCCAGGATGTTGCCGCGCGCGATGCCGCCGGCGAGGACATGACCGGCGTAGCGGCGCGGGAGCGTGTCGGAGAAACCTTCCTCGGACATGTCCGTGGCGCCGGCGCTGACGAGGATTTCCGCCAGCAGCATGGCCACGGTGGCGACGGATTCGACCTCAACCGTGGTGAAGATGCGGGCCTGGCGCGACATGACGGCGACGACGCCGAGGATGCGCCCGGCGCGTTTGACCGGCATGGCCAGCATGGAGGCCATGGCGTCTTCGCCGAGTTCTGCACGGTAGACATAGCGCGGGTGGTTCTGGACGTCGGCGAGGTTCAGCGGGTCGCCCGAGGAGGCGACGATGCCGATGATGCCCTCGCCCATGCGCAGGCGCGTGCGGCCCACGGCGCTGACGTTCAGGCCGTGCGTGGCGGCCAGCTCAAGGATTTCCCCGGGACGGGCGACGTAGATGACGCTGGCATCGGCGGGCAGGCCCTCGGCCAGGAGGGTGGCGATGTCCGGCAGGCTGGCGGTGCCGGAGGCCAGCGCCTCCCGCAGCCGGGCAAAAAGCTGCCTTGTGCCGCCGAATTTCGGCTTGGCTTTTCTCTTACGCGGCGGACTTTCAGTCTCTTGCGGCACGCGCCACCAAAGCTGCAATGGCTTGCGCTTTCAGCTCCGCCAGAATGTCCGCCACGCTCTGGATGGACGTGACCATGCCGACCGACTGCCCGGCCATGACCGAGCCGTTTTCGACATCGCCCTCAATGACGGCGCGGCGCAGGGCGCCGGCCCAGTAATGCTCGATGGAGAGCTGGGCGGCGGTTTTGTCCAGCTCGCCGGACTGGAATTTGCCCAGAACCTCGGCCTGATGGCGCATGAAGCCCTTGGTGCCTGCATTGACCAGGCCGCGCACCGGGATGACCGGGAAGCGGTCGTCGATCTGCACGGAGGGCAGGGCGTCGCGCGCGTTGGCGCGCAGGAAGGCCTGCTTGAAGTTCATGTGGGCGATGCTCTCGGTGGCGGCGGCGAAGCGGGTGCCGAGCTGGACGCCGGAGGCGCCCATTTCCAGGTAGCCGAGCATGGCCTCGCCCCGGCCGATGCCGCCGGCGACGAAGACGGGGATGTCGCGGATATGGGGCAGGATTTCCTGCGCCAGGACGGTGAGCGAGACTGGGCCGATATGGCCGCCGGCTTCCGAGCCTTCAATAACCAGGGCGTCGGCGCCGAGTTTTTGCAGTCGCTTGGCCATGACCAGCGCCGGGGCGAAGGCGATGACCTTGGCACCGCCGTCCTTAAGCGCGCGGATGGTGGGGCCGTTGGGGACGCCGCCCGCCAGCACCACATGGGTGACTTTGGCGCGCAGGCAGACTTCGACCAGCTCGGCCAGGTCCGGGTGCATGGTGATGAGGTTCACGCCGAAGGGTTTGTCGGTCATCGCCTGGGTGGCGGCGATTTCCTTTTCCAGCAGCGCGGGCGGCATGGCGCCGCAGGCGATGACGCCGAAACCGCCGGCATTGGACATGGCGGAAACCAGATGACGCTCGGACACCCAGCTCATGGCGCCGGCCATGATGGCGAGTTCCGTGCCTAAAAACTCCGCGCCCCGCGCTTGCAGGGCAGCGAATTCGGCCTCAGCCTGGAGGGTAAGATTAAGCATCGAGCTGGTACGCCGTGTGCAGGGCGCGGACGGCAAGCTCAGTATATTCGGCTGCGACGAGGACGCTCACTTTAATCTCCGAGGTCGAGATGACCTGAATGTTGATGCCGCGTTCGGCAAGGGTGCGGAACATGGTGCCCGCGACACCGGCATGGCTGCGCATGCCGACGCCGACGACCGAGACTTTGGCCACGTTCTGGTCGGTGGTGATTTCAGCGTAGCCGATGCCCTGGCGGGCTTCCTCCAGCACCTGCTGGGCGCGGGGGAAGTCGGTCTTGCCGACGGTGAAGGTCATGTCCGTGGTGCCGTCGGCGGCGACGTTCTGTACGATCATATCGACGTTGATATGCGCCGCGGCGAGTGGCACAAATATGGCGGCGGCGATGCCGGGGCGGTCCGGCACGCGGCGGACGGTGATTTTGGCCTCATCGCGCGAATAAGCGATGCCTGCGACGATTTCCTGTTCCACGACTTCTTCCTCATCAACAACCAAAGTACCGGGTGCATCGGTAAAGCTTGAGAGCACCTGCACCCGCACGCGCTCCTTCATCGCCAGCTCCACCGAGCGGGTCTGCAGGACTTTTGCCCCCACCGAGGCCAGTTCCAGCATTTCCTCGTAGGTGATCTTGGACAGCTTGCGCGCGGTGGGCACGATGCGCGGGTCGGTGGTGTAGATGCCGTCCACATCCGTATAGATGTCACATCTATCGGCTTTCAGCGCCGCCGCCAATGCGACGGCGGAAGTATCCGAACCGCCACGGCCGAGCGTGGTGACACGGTTGTCCGGGCCGATGCCCTGGAAGCCCGCAACCACCGGGATCTGGCCGGTTTTCATGCGCTCGATGAGTTCTTCGCCCTCAATGGCGCTGATGCGGGCCTTGCCGTGCTGGCCGTCGGTCTCGACCGCGATCTGCCAGCCCATCCAGCTGCGCGAGTCTACGCCGAGGTTTTGCAGGGCGATGGCGAGCAGACCCGCCGTGACCTGTTCGCCGGTGGCGACGACGGAGTCGTACTCGCGCGCGTCAAACAGCGGGGAGAGCTTTTGGCACCAATCCACCAGCTGGTTGGTGGTGCCCGACATGGCGGAGACGACCACGGCGACTTCATCGCCCAGGTCCACCTGCGCCTTTACCCGCGCCGCGACATTGCGGATACGGTCCAGATCGGCGACGGAAGTGCCGCCAAATTTCATCACGATACGCGCCATCTAACTGTCCCTTGTGGAAAACCGGCCGGCGCGTCACATAACGGTGCAAATGAGGTTCCGCAATGCAGAGTGATTCAGTTGATCGCGAGGAAATTGCCCGTTTCGGGGCGCTGGCGGCTCAGTGGTGGGATTCCAAGGGGCCGATGGGGCCGTTGCATCTGATGAATCCGCCCCGGGCCGCGTGGATTTTGGCGCGAATCCGGCGCCAATTCGGGCCGGAAATGGCGCAGGTGCTGGATGTGGGCTGCGGGGCGGGCCTGCTCTCCGAGGCGCTGGCCCAGGCCGGGTGCGATGTGCTGGGGCTGGATGCGGGGGCCGAGGTGATCGACGCGGCGCGCGCCCATGCGGCGGGGCAGGGGTTGATGCTCTCCTACCGCAATGATACCGCCGAGGCGCTGGTGACCGAGGGCGCGAAGTTTCAGGTGGTGACGGCGCTGGAGATTATTGAGCATGTGGCAGACCCGGCGGCGTTTGTCGCCACGCTGGGCAAGCTGCTGCTGCCGGGGGGGCTGCTGTTCCTCTCGACGCTGAACCGGACGAAGAAATCTTACCTCGTGGCGAAGCTTGGCGCGGAGTTCGTGCTGCGGCTGGTGCCGGTGGGCACGCATACATGGGAGAAGTTTATTACCCCCGCCGAGCTGGGGGCGCAGTGCCGCGCCGCCGGGCTGCGGCTGGCGGATACGGCGGGCTTAAGCTTTTCGCCGGTGGCGCGGAAGTTTGTGGTGTCGCGCGATACCTCGATTAATTATCTGGCGATGGCGCAGGGGGCGTAGGGTAAAGGGCAGCAAGCGGCGCTTTTTTGCAAAAAAGCGCGCAAAAAACTCTTGTTAATATGGGGTATGGGCTGTGACGCGGCCAACGCCCTTGGCCCAGATTCATAGAAGTTTTTTGGTTCTTTTTTTAAAAAAGAACTGCTTCCTGCTCTATAACCCGCGCGGCGGTGTGGGTGCGTATCCTTTGCGCCAGCCCTCCACCAAAAAATGGTGCAGGGGTGAGAGATATTCACCCGTCGCCATGGTCATGGCGGCTTCGGGGTAGGTTTTAACGTAGAAATCGGGATCGAAGGGGACGGGCTGTTTCCCCTCCTTGTAGCCTTGATGCAGGTATTGCTCGAGTGGGTTTTGCGGGGCGGTGGGGCCGTAGGCGGCGGTGTAGAATGCCGGGTCGAAGCCGCAGACATAGGGGCCGTGGGGTTGGAACAGGATGGCGCGGGCGCACAGGGCGCGCAGTTCGTCCGGCGAGGCCGGGCGGGTTTGGGCGGCGATGAAGTCCTGCTGGGCGAAGAACGCTTCCGGGGCGGTGAAGAGGTCCGTGGCTTTGGCGTAGGGCATGAGCATGAAATGCCAGCCGGGTTCGTCGAGGGGGAGGAAGGAGAGGTTGCCTTCCAACATCGGGTTAAAAATGCCGCCGACCGGGACATGGACCTGGGCCGGGTGGCCGAGCCAGGCGGCGGCCCAGGAGAAGGTGCTGAGCGAAAGGGCTAGGTTTTGGCTGCGGCGCAGGACTTCGAAATCATAGCCGGGATTGCGGCCTGGGATGAAGCGCGCGGTGGGGAAGGCGGCGCGGAGCGAGGCGCTGTAGGGGTCGTCGCCAAGTTGGCCGTAGAAGACGAGGTTCAGGCCGGTTTGTTCGGCCAGTTTGGCGTAATAGCCGGGCGGCAGGGGGAGGTAGCCGGGGTGGATGGCGGTGAGGATTTCGCCCGCGCGGACGCTGCAAACGAGGTCTTCCGGGCCGAAGCCGGGGGCGTCCTCGCCGCCTTGGCAGGGGCCGAGCAGGGTGCGGCAGACGGCGCGCGGCGGGTAGTGGTCCAGGTGGAAGCAGTAGCTGTTGATGATGAGGCTTTGCATGACGCCACGGCGCAGGCAGCCGGCGAGGCCGGGTGTGTCGAGCCAGAAGCGCCACTCACCTGTGTGCACGGCGCCGGGGCCGGCAGGGTTGGGGGCGCTGCGCTGGAGGCCAAATTCGGGGAGGGAGACGTGGGTGATTTCGGCGCCGGGGACTTGGGCGCGGATGCCTTCGGCGGCGAGGTACTGCAGCAGGCGGTTGCCCACATTGCCCATCGGCTGGATCCAGATTTCCGGGGGGTGGGGCTTGAGGAGTCCGGTGGCGGGGATGAGGCGCCATTGTTCGGCGGGGCCGAAATGGCGGGCGCTGAAGGTGGGGGCGCTTGTGTCCGGGGCGGAGAGGAAGGCGTCGTCGTGCATGATGCCGACGGTGCCGGGGGTTTTGCCGGTAACGAGGAAGGCGCGGGCGAGGTGCGGGGTGAGGCGGGCGGCGCTGAAGCCTTGGAGGGGGATGCCGGGGGGTAGGCGCAGCAAGGGGGTTGGGTCTTGCAGCGTCTCGGGCGCCAGGAGGTGCAGCCCTTGAGGACCGGCGGCCAGCAGGGCGCCTTGGTGGCTCATCAGGTAGCATTCCGGCTGTGTGTTCAAATGTTCCTCCGCCTCGACAAACTGCTGGAAACCCACCAACTATAGACAACAGTAACTTAGGGGCCATCTACCATGCCCTTCGACCTTAGCGAGCGTTTAAAGAGCTGGCGGCATTATTTACACGCGCATCCCGAGCTTTCCTGCGCGGAGGCGGGGACGGCGGGTTATGTGTGCGCGGCGTTGCAGGAGTTGGGAATTCCGTATGCCGCGAATATCGGCGGGCATGGGGTGGTGGCGACGCTGACGCGCGAGGGCTCTAACCGGGCCGTGGGGCTGCGCGCGGATATGGATGCGTTGCCGATCGAGGAAGCGACGGGGGCGGCTTATGCGTCGCAAAATCCGGGCGTGATGCATGCTTGCGGGCATGATGGGCATACGGCCTCGCTCCTGGGCGCGGCGGCGCTGCTGGCGGAGGATCCGTTCTGGGCGGGGACGGTGCAGTTTATTTTTCAGCCGGCGGAGGAAGGGTTTGGCGGGGCGGAGGCCATGCTGGCGGACGGGCTGCTGCAACGCTTTCCGTGTGAGCGGATATTTGGCTACCATAACTGGCCGGGACTGGCCGCCGGGACGGTGGCGCTGCATGACGGGCCGGTGATGGCGGCCACCGCGAATTTCACCATTACGCTGACCGGCCAGGCCGGGCACGCGGCTATGCCGCATTTTTGCGCGGACCCGGTGCAGGGGGCGGCGCATGTGATTATCGCGCTGAACTCGATTGTGGCGCGCAATACCGATCCGCAGGATGCGGCGGTGATTTCCACCTGTACGCTGAAAGCCGGGGAGGCGAAGAACCAGATTGCCGAGACGGCGGTGCTGGGTGGCACGTTCCGCGCGCTGACGCCGGAGGTGATGGCGGATTTGGCGGGGCGGATCCGCGAGGTGGTGGTGCATACGGCGGCGGCGCATCAGCTGGGGGCCGAAGTGGAGATTAATGGCGGGTTTCCGCCGACGATTAATCACCGGGCCGAGGTGGAGCTGGCGGCGGAGACGGCGCGCAGGATGGGGCTGGACGTGCGGCGCGAGTTGCGCCCGAGCATGGCGGCGGAGGATTTTGGGCGGTTTCTGGAGGTGATTCCCGGGGCGTATGCGTGGATTGGCAATGGGCCGTCGGCAGGGCTGCATAACCCGGGCTATGATTATAATGATGCGATTTTGCCGATTGCGGCGCGGTATTTAGCTGCCACCGCCAAGGCGGCGCTGAGCTAAGCAAGCGGTTCTTTTTTGAAAAAAAGAACCAAAAAACTTTTTGTGAACTGGGGGCGTTGGCGCGTTCACGGCCCATGCCCCAGAGCATAGAAGTTTTTTTGCTTCTTTTGGTTCACAAAAAGAAGTTCTTTCTACCCGTAATGAAGCGCGAAAGACCCTAAATGTTTCGAAATAGACACTAAGACATGGAGTGGCAGGAACCCGCGATTGTGCTGGAGACCACCGCTTATGGCGAGGGGGATTTGCTGGCTACCGTGCTGACGGCGCAGGGGGCTTGGCGGGGGTTGGCCAAGGGCGGCGCCTCGCGGGGCAAGGCGGCGACTTGGCAGGTGGGGAATTTTGTTGAGGCGCGGTGGGTGGCGCGGCTGGCGGAGCAGCTGGGGGCGCTGAGCGGGGAGCTGGTGCATCCGACGGCGGCGCTGGCCATGGAGGGGCGGGAGAGTTTGGCGGTGCTGAATGCCGCCTGCGCGCTGGCGGTGGGGGCGTTGCCGGAGCGCGAGGCTTACCCTGAGACGTTTGCCGGGTTGGCGCGGTTGTTCGCGGGGATACATATTCCGGGCTATCCGCTGGCGGCGTTTGTGCGATGGGAAGTGATTTTACTCCGCGAGCTGGGGTTTGGGCTGGATTTTTCGGCCTCCGCCGGGGGAAATGACCGGCTGGCGTATATCTCGCCGCGCACGGGGCGGGCGGTGACGCTCTCGCAGGCCGGGGAATGGGTGGAGCGGTTGTTTCCGTTGCCGGAGTTTATGGTGGATGATTCCGAGCCGGGGCTGGCGGATTGCCTGGCGGGCCTGCGCATTACCGGGCATTTTTTCGCCCGCGATGTTTTTGGCGCGCGGAATCGCCCCCTTCCAACGGCGCGGGAGCGTCTCTATGAGCTGATGGCTGATCGACTAGCCGAAAGTGAGCGCGATGCCGGATGATGTGGGCGGACATATTCAGGATGCACCGTTAAGCAGTGCGCTCTCCGAGCGGTATCTGGCTTATGCGCTGTCCACCATCATGTCCCGCTCGCTGCCCGATGTGCGCGATGGGCTGAAGCCGGTGCACCGGCGGCTGATTTACGCCATGCACCAGTTGAAGCTGGACCCGCGCTCCGGGTTTAAAAAATGCGCCCGCGTGGTGGGTGACGTGATGGGTAAGTTTCACCCGCATGGCGATTCGTCGATTTATGAGGCGCTGGTGCGCCTGGCCCAGGATTTTTCGTCGCGCTACCCGCTGATCGAGGGGCAGGGGAATTTTGGCAATATCGACGGCGATAACGCCGCGGCCATGCGGTACACGGAGTCCCGGCTGACGGAGATTGCCGAGCTGCTGCTGCGCGGTATTGATGAGAATGCGGTGGATTTCCGGCCGACTTATGACGGCGAGGAAAGTGAGCCGGTGGTGTTGCCGGGGGCGTTTCCGAATCTGCTGGCCAATGGCGCGGCGGGGATTGCGGTGGGCATGGCGACGAATATTCCGCCGCATAATGCCGGGGAAGTTTGTGCGGCGGCGGTGCATTTGATTGCCCATCCGCAGGCGACGACGCAGGATTTGCTGAAACATCTGAGCGGGCCGGATTTTCCCACGGGCGGGGAGCTGGTGGAGGATGAGGCGACGCTGCTGGCGGCGTATGAGACCGGGCGCGGTTCGCTGCGGACGCGGGCGCGGTGGGTGCGCGAGGAGCAGAAACACGGCACTTGGGTGATCGTGGTCACGGAAATTCCGTATCAGGTGCAGAAATCGCGGCTGATCGAGCAGGTGGCGGTGCTGTTGCAGGAGAAGAAGCTGCCGCTGCTGGGCGATATTCGCGACGAGAGCGCGGAGCAGATCCGGCTGGTGCTGGAGCCGAAGTCGCGCACGGTGGATGCGGAGATGCTGATGGCGTCGCTGTTCCGGGCGACGGCGCTGGAGTCGCGGTTTGCGATGAATATGAACGTGCTGGATGGCGGGCGCACGCCGCGCGTGATGGGGCTGAAGAGCCTGCTGCGCGCTTGGGTGGATCATCGGCATGAGGTGCTGGTGCGGCGCTCGGAGCATCGGCTGGAGGCGATTGCGCGCCGGTTGGAGATTTTGGACGGGTATTTGATTGTTTACCTCAATATCGATGAGGTCATTCGGATTATCCGCACCGAGGATCAGCCCAAGCCCGCGCTGATCAAGGCGTTTGCGCTGACGGAGACGCAGGCGGAGGCGATACTCAACATGCGGCTGCGCTCCTTGCGGCGGTTGGAAGAGCAGGAGATTCGCGGCGAGCATAAGAAGCTGTCGGCGGAGCAGAAGGCGCTGCAGGCGCTGCTGAAGGATGAGGGCAAGCGCTGGGCGGCGATCTCCGGCGAGATTGCCGAGGTGGGGCTGAAATTTGGCCAGGGGCCGCTGGGGGCGCGGCGGACGCAGATCATGGGCATGGTGCTGAGGCGGGTTTCGTGGATGCTGGGCGCAGGCGCGGTGGTGGGACTGG
>Ga0181525_10003155_pt1 | contig 13178 bp, 12 predicted proteins | sample PEATcosm2014_Bin_48_FD_121100 | JGI IMG/M metagenome (GOLD analysis project Ga0181525, IMG submission 121100) | Peatland microbial communities from MTU Mesocosm Facility, Houghton, MI, USA - PEATcosm2014_Bin06_10_metaG | ecosystem: Environmental > Terrestrial > Soil > Wetlands > Peat | place...
CGCCGTGAAAGAACGCATGTTGAACGCGAAGCGCGTGAACGAGACGCGCACCACGAGCGATTTCAGCTATTACAACCGTCGGCTCACCGGAGACCGCCTGCTGCGCGTGGGCGATGCCGCCGGTTTCATGGACCCGATTTTTTCCGCCGGAGTTTTTCTCGCCATGTGGTCCGGCAAACTCGCCGCCGAAGTCGTGGAAAAATCCCTCGCTCAAGGCAAACCCAGCCGCCGCCAGTTCGCCATTTATGAAAAGCGCGTCAAAAAAGGACTGATGTTCTACTGGCGCATGGTGGAGAATTATTACACGACGCCGTTCATGGAGCTTTTTTTGCGCCCGACCGAGCGCTTCAATCTTTTCTCCGCCGTCGTCGGCGTGCTGGCCGGTGAAGTGGAGGGAAGCTGGGCGCTCCGCTGGCGGATGGAACTTTTTTTCCTGCTCGTCAAAATCCAGGCGCGCTGGCCGTTTTCGCCGCGTATTAATTTTCGCCCGATTGTCATCGTGACCAAAAATCCTCCTCCAAACACGTCAACCGGATGAAGTTGCGTGGTGCATCTTTGGCGCTCCTGCTGGCGGTTGTTGTCGCTGGCTGCCGCACCGCGCCGCCGTTGCCGCCAGCCGACTTTTCCGCGTCCGGCTGGCGCGTCCAGCAAGGCCAGGCCGTCTGGAAACCTTCGTCCAGCCGCACCGAACTCGCCGGCGATTTGTTGCTGGCGACAAATGCAAATGGAAATTTCTTCGTCCAGTTCTCCAAAATTCCATTTCCACTGGCGACCGCGCAAATTTCCGGCGACCAATGGCAGATTGAATTTGGCACGGATAAATATTCATGGCAAGGACGCGGCACACCGCCGGATCGTTTCGCATGGTTTCAATTGCCGCACGTTCTACTCGGCCAAAATATGAATGGCGACTGGCAGTTCAAAAGCACAACGACAAATTCCTGGCGTCTGGAAAATTCCCACACCGGCGAAAGTTTGGAGGGCGAATTTTTCCCATGAAATGGTTTCGCTTGTGGTGGCTGCTGCTGCTCATTCCGATCATCGTCGGACTCGTGCGGTTGCATTTTGATGTCGAGGTTCTCGACCTGCTACCCGCGAACGTTCCCGCCGTTCAAGGGCTGAAACTTTACCAGCAACACTTCGCCAACGCGCGCGAACTCATCGTCACCGTCAAGGCGCCGGACCGCGAAGCCGCCGAACAGGCCGCGAAATCCATCGCCGAAAATTTGCAGCGGGCGACGAACCTCGTCGCCGATGCCACCTGGCAGCCGCCGTGGCTCGAACATCCCGACCAAACTGCGGAACTCATCGCCTATCTCTGGCTCAACCAGCCTCCGGAGACATTTTCCAACCTCGCCGCGCAACTTTCGGAAACGAATCTCGCCAACATCCTTGCCGCAACCCGCGATCAATTGTCCACCACGCTTTCGCCGAATGAAATCGCACAATTGAGTTACGATCCGTTCGGCCTGACGCGCCTGCCGGAAAATGTAGCCGGGACGGTTTCCAGTTTTGGGTCGGGACAGCAATTGTTCGCTTCCGCCGACGGCACGTTCCGGATTATTTTCGTCAAGGCGCGCGGCGAATTGAATGGCTATCGCGAATGCACCGACTGGTTCAACGCCGTGAAGCAAACCGTCAGCACCGCGCTGCCGCCCTCAAATGAAATAAAAATCGGCTACACCGGCCGGCCCGCGTTCGTCGCGGAAATTTCCGGCAGCATGAAACACGACATCATCCTGTCCGTCGGCGGCACGTCGGTCATCATCGCGACTTTATTCTGGCTCGCGCATCGCCGCATCAAGCCGATGCTCTGGCTGCTGACGTTGCTGGCGTTGATTCTGGCCGCGACGCTCGCGCTCGGCGGGTTGATTTTCGGCGCGATCAATGTCATCAGCATGGGCTTCGCAGCAATTCTCCTGGGCCTCGCAGTGGATTACGCCGTCGTGCATTATCAGGAGGCACTCGCGCATCCAAGCCTGACGATTCCCCAAGTGCGCCGGACCATCGCGCCCGCGATTTTTTGGGCGGCGGTCACCACCATTTCGGCGTTCTTCGTTTTGAACTTCGGCGGACTGCCTGGTCTCGCCCAACTCGGCTCGCTTGTCGGCATTGGCGTCGCGCTTTCGGCTTGTGTGATGATTTTTGCGTTTTTGCCGCCGCTGTTTCCGAACCGGATGCAGCCGCAAACCAATTCAACCCCGCCGAAAAATAAAGTTGAATCCGTTTCGCCGCTGAATCCAAGCCGTGGAAAAATCGTCTTTGCAATCACGGCAATCTTGATTTTCTTCTGCGCCGCGATTTTATTTTCCGGCCTGCCGAAAATGGACGCGAGCGCGAACGCCCTGCAACCGCGCAACAGCCAGGCCACCGCGACGCTCGACGCGATCAAAACCAATCTCGGCCAAAAACGCGAACCGCTCTGGCTGGTCATTTCCGGGCGCGACGAAAGTGAGGTTGCAAAAAAACTCGACGCCGTTTTGCCGGCGCTCAACGCCGCCATTTCAAATCAAACGCTCTCCGGCTTCACGCTGCCAAACGCGCTCTGGCCGCGCCCGGAATTTCAAGCGGCCAACCGCATCAACGCGCAAAAGCTCGTCGCGGAACAAAACGCATTGCGCGCCGCCGCTCTGGCCAACGGCTTTTCAGAAGATGCGCTCGGACTGACCAGGGGCATTTTGGAAACGTGGCAGCGCGCCGCCGCGACCACGAATGTTTTCTGGCCGACGAACCCGCTTTGCTCGTGGATTTTTGAAAAGCTCGCCGCGCGCGAACCGCAAAATTTCTTTGCCGTCGGCTTTTTGTATCCCGCGACGAATGCGACGACGGCGTCGTTCGCGCAGCTCGATTCGCAACTGCCGCGCGACGGCGTCTGGCTTTCTGGCTGGGAACTGCTCGGTGGAACTGTTCTGGCCGCCGTCAAAAGCAATCTCTGGAAACTGCTGCTGCCGATGACCGGACTCATTTTGCTTTCGCTCTGGCTGGCGTTCCGGCGCTTCGCGGAAATCTTTTTCAGCCTCGGCATTCTGGCATTGAGCGGATTTTGCCTGCTCGCCGTGATGAAAATCTGCGGCTGGCAGTGGAATTTGCTCAACCTCATGGCGCTGCCGCTGATTCTCGGCACGGGCGTGGATTACAGCATTTTCATGCAGCTCACCCTGCGCCGCTGTCACGGCGACCTACAGATGGCGCATCGCTCGGTCGGTCGGGCGCTGCTGCTCTGCGGCGGCACGGCCATCGCCGGTTTCGGCTCGCTCGGCTTGTCGAGCAACGCCGGGATGTCCAGCCTCGGCCGCGTCTGCGCCGTCGGCATCGCGGGCAACATGCTCATCTCGGTCTTTTTGCTGCCCGTCTGGTGGAAATTTTTTCTCGGAAATAAAAATTTGAAGGCACCGGCGAATAAAACTTCCGCTCCGTCGCAACTTTACGGCGCGCGCCTCTGGCAAATTGGCCTGACTTCGGCGCGATTGTTTCCAAAATCGTTTTTCCGCACGCTCGCAAAACTGGCTGCCGCGATTTACTGGCAACTCGCCGCGCACCGCCGTGAAATCGTCATCCAAAATCTGCTGCCCGTTTTTGGCGGCGACCGGAAGCAAGCCGCAACTGCCGCGCGAAAATTATTCACGGAGTTTTTGCTCAAGCTCGCGGACTTGTGGTCCTTCGAGGGCGGCGTGGCGGTCGCCGACTGGTTCGTGGACTGGAACGGCTGGGAGATTTTCGCAGCCGCCGAGGCGCGCGGGCGCGGCGTCCTGTTCGTGACGCCGCATCTCGGGAACTGGGAGCTAGGCGGCGCGTTCATGGCGCGGCACGGCTGCAAAATGCTCGTGCTGACGCAGGCCGAACCCGATCCGCACCTGACCGCGATGCGCCAGGCGTCCCGAGCGCGCTGGGGCATCGAAACGCTCGTCGTCGGTGAGGATGCGTTCGCGTTCGTCGAAATCATCAGGCGTTTGCAGCAAGGCGCGACCGTTGCGCTGCTTGTGGACCGTCCGCCCGCGCCGACGGCGGTGACCGTGGACCTGTTTGGTAAAAACTTTTCCGCCTCAATTGCCGCCGCCGAACTTGCCCGCGCCTCCGGCTGCGCCATCGTGCCGACGTTCATCGTGCGCGAGGCGGACGGCTATCGCGCGCAGATTTTGCCGGAAATCGCCTACGACTGCGCCTCCATCGGCAGCCGCGAGGCTCGAATCCGATTGACACAGGAAATCATTCGTGCGTTCGAGCCGGTCATCCGGCAGCATGCCACGCAGTGGTTTCACTTCGTCCCGGTCTGGCCGGATGAAAAACCGAAATGAAAATGATCCGACAACTTTTTCTCGCGCTCGGAATTTTTTCCGCGCTGCAAAACGTCCGCGCCGATGAAACTAATTCGGCCTTGGACGCGTGGTTCGCCGCGCAAGCTAATGTTCACACCTGGTCGGCGGATTTTGTCCAGACCCGCACGCTGAAAACCCTGACCCAGCCGCTCGTCGCCAAAGGCCACATCGTGTTTGCCGCGCCGAACGACTTTCGTTGGGAGCTCGGCCAGCCCGCGAAAACCATCGCGCTGAGGCACGGCGACGAAATGTTCGTGATTTATCCGCGGTTGAAGCGCGCCGAGAATTATCCGATGGGTGCCGGCACGCCGGCCGAATGGCGCGACACGATGTCGCTGCTGCAGGCCGGCTTCCCGCGCGACCGAAAGGAGTTTGAGTCGCAGTTTCAAATCCTGTCGCTCGCGCAAACCAACGGCGTGTGGCGGCTCGCGCTCCAGCCGAAAAGCGTTTTCGCGCGGCGCATGATGCCGGAGCTGGACATCGGGCTGGCGACGAATGGTTTCTCGCTGGCCAGCACCGAACTGGTTTTTGTGGATGGCTCGACGATGCGAAACGATTTTACCAACGCCGTTTTGAATCCGCCGCTGGACGAAAAAGTGTTCGAGTGGAGTCCGCCTGCCGATTACAAGGTCACCAACCCGTTTGCCCAATGAATTCCGCCGATGATTTGCAACGCGCGTTGAACCTTCTGCCGCACGGCGCGGAATTTCGGTTCATTGACCGGCTGGTGGATTTGGATCCGGGCCGGAGCGGCGCGGGGGAATACAAGGTTCGCGGCGACGAGCCGTTTCTGCGCGGCCATTTTCCCGGCGAACCGATTTTCCCCGGTGTGCTGCTCGTCGAGGCGGCAGCGCAGCTCGCGGGCGTGGTGGCGCAAAGCGATCCGAAAATTCCGCCGCTGGCCGGATTGAAACTCACCGCGCTGCGAAACGTGAAAATTCTCGGCACGGCCAAACCGGGCGAAACCATTTTGCTCGAGGCAAAAATCACCGGACGTTTGGGCAATCTGGTTCAAGCGCAGGCGACGGCAAGAGCCGGTGGCGAAATTATTTTGACGGCGGAACTGACGTTGAGCGGCTCAAAATAGTTTCAGCGTCGGGCGACATACTCGCTCAAAACCGCGCCGGTGGTGGTGCGCTTGACGTCCCTGAAGCCGCTTGCCTCAAGCGCCGAGAGGATGACCGGCGGCGGCACGCATTCCTCAATCGTGGCCCAGTAATACTCCATCAGCTTGGCCGTGGATTTGTTCCGGCGGCGCAGCCAGCCCAGGCGCGGCACCACCTTCTGCATGTAGAATCGCATCAGGTGCAACGCCAGCGTATTTTTTGGCCGGGTGATTTCCAGAATTAAAATTCTCCCGTCCGGCTTCAGCACGCGGCGGAATTCGCCGAAGAGCTTCCGCAAATCCTCGACGTGGCGCAGCGCATAACCCATGCTCACAAAATCGAACGATGCATCCGCGCACGGCAGGGCTTCTCCTTTGCCTTCCAGCAACGTCACCGGGTTGCGCTCCCGATTCTTTGCCAGCATTCCACGGCTGGGATCAACGCCGGTCACATGCGCCGGATCCACGCCGAGTTCAAGCGCGGCTTTGATCATCAATCCCGTGCCGCTCGCGACGTCCAGCAACTTCATTCCGTTCTCCAAACCGGCTTTCCGCAGGGCGTCCCGGCGATAGAACTGGTCGCTCCCAAACGACATCATGCCGCTCACCCAGTCGTAATCCGGCGCGGCCTCGTCAAACAGTTCGTTGACAAATTTCTGACGCGACGCCGTTTCCGGATAAAACTCGGTCAATGGACGATGCGGCGACAGCGCCGTCGCCGGCAAATCTGTTGGTGGTTGCTCGTCCATCAACCCACCTTGCCAGCGGAAACGCGGAAGTCAAACGCATTAAGTCCGCTTCCGGGCAAACGTCGCGCACCAATCAGCGCGGGAAACCTTGCCGCGCGCGTTGGCCGAAAGCGATTCGACAAAATGCCATTCACGCGGCAATTGCCAGGCCGGCAGGGTTTGCAGGAGAAACTGCTTCAATTCCATTTCCTGCGCGCCCGCCACGATGACGGCGACGATCATGTCCGTCCGTTCCGCATCGCGGCTGGGTGCGCCAAAAACGAGGCATTCGCGCACCTGCGGATGCGCGAGCAATGCGCGCTCGACGGTTTCCGGAGACACCTTGCGTCCAGCCACATTGATCTGTTCGCCGATACGTCCGCGCAAAAAAACCGCGCCATTTATCAATTCCACCAGGTCGCTTGATTGAAAAATCCCGCCGCCGAGCGAATCCGATTTCTCCGGCCAGTAAGTTTCCGCCACGGCGTGACTGCGAACCACCAGACAACCATCGTCGTTGAGTGATAGATTGACGTTTTGCATCGGCACGCCGGCAAACGTGGCGTCCGTGCGTGGAGCCGCGCCGGCATCGTAAGCGATCCCGCCGCATTCCGATGAACCTAGAAAATTGTGAATTTTGAGTCCGCGTGAATTGAAAACCTCCCGCTCCAGATTCGCCGGCAGCGGCGCGCCGGCGGAAATCGCGAGCCGCACGCTGGACGGAACCGCATCCGCCGCGTGCCACGCGCGCCACATTGCCGGCACGGCGGCGAGCGTGATGAACTTTTCATTTTCCGCCGCGCGACGGATGATTTCCGGCAGCGGCGCGGGCGCGAGAATCAGCGGAATGCCATGCAGCAGCAGTGGTAAAATTAAATTGGAAAAACCGTAGGAATGCGCCAGTGAAATGACACCGAGATTTGGCCAGTCCGTGCGCAAGCCCATCGTGGCGACGATGTTCTCGGCGTCGGCGGCAAGTTGTTCCGCCGTGAACGCGACAAATCTCGGATTGCCGGTCGTTCCCGAAGTGCATTTGAGATGGATGCAGTTTTTTGGCGGAGGCGGAAATTCAGGCGGTGGCTGCCCGGTTTCGAGCGGGCAGACAATCTTGTTTTCACGCCACGCGGCAAGCAGGTTGAAAAGAAACTCCGGCGAATGGCCCTGGGGAAAAACGAAATCGCCGGCTGCCGGGCGCGATTCACCTTCGGAGAATAATTCGCCGAACGTCCAGCGCCGGCCGGAGCCAAAATCGCGCAGCGCAGGTTCGTTGCGCCGTTCCCAGGCAATTTTCCGCCACCGTTCGTAAAGCATTGTCAGTTTGTTAACGCACCCTTAACTTCCTCCGCAAGCGAATTGATGATTTCAGCCAAAACAAATTCCAGCGAAACGGGTGTGCGGCGGTTTGAATTCGCGCGCGACACGTTCGCCTTTGCCAATGAATTGATCTGGGAATATCGTTTCAATCCGGCGACTGGCAAAACCACTTTTCACCGGCGCGAACCGCGGCCGGATTACACTCATCACTGTTTTGTCCTGGCGCGCATGGCGCGGCAATTCCTTTATCACGCGCGGTTTGATGCGGGTCAAAAAGTTGCAGGCGACGAAACTTATCGTCAATTGATCCGCGAAGTCGTATCGCGCGACCCTCGGACGCCGTGTCAGGCTGAAAGGCAGATTGTCATTCCCGGCTATGCAAGTTTGCGTGAATTCAGCCAGGCCCATGAACCATTGTTGAAGGCCGGGTGCGGCGGCGCGTGGCGTTCTTATTTTTTGCGCAGCCATTGGCGGATGATTTTCCCGATTTCGCGGGCGCACCAGGCGCGCACAGCCGTGGGATTGTCCGCCGCCGTCAAAAAAAACATGTCGCCCATCATTCATCTGGTGAAATTCCCGGCCTTGACCATCAATCACGGAATGATTTTGTTCGGCGCGGAGGAAACTGGACGCGGCCATGAGTTTCAAGTTTATGACCCGAACAACCCAAAACAGCCGGCGCAACTGACTTTTGACAGCGCGTCGCAAACCTTTTTCCTGCCGGCAAATCCTTATTGGGCCGGCGGCAAGCTGAACATCATCGAGATTTATCGTGGTTGGTTTCTGTGACCGGCGGCGCTTTTCGCCGCCAGAACAGCGGCCCGAAAAAGGCCACGCCGCAGATGTTGACGCCGCAGATGTAGCCAATTTTGTAGATGCGCCCGGAATTATTTGTGTCATAAATTGGCACGTCGCGGCCGATGACGAGGCTGGGCAGCGAGAGCGGCATCATCGCCCCGTGCAGGAGGCCATAGCTGAAGCCGGCGGTGCGATCAGGCGGAAACGCCCACGGCGATGCCCAACTGAAAAGCCATCCGAAGACCACCGTGACAATGGCCAGGGTCACCGCCTTGCGAAGGAGCAGTTTGACCAGGGTGCGGGGCTTTGCGGCCGGGGCTTGTGTTGAGTCCATGTTTGATTTATTCGAGAGCATGTTTTTTCGCGAGCGTTCAACGCAAGCAGAATATTTTGACACGCCCGGCCTTTCGATGGCTGAACGTGCCGGGGCGTTCCGCGAATTGGACCGGATCAACAAACTTTTCAAGTTCAGCCATCCGTTCGCCAGCCGGCTGCCGTCGTGGCTTGGGCAAGAACGCTGCGAGCGAATGGAGATTCTTGATGTGGGCGCGGGCACCGGGCTGCTCGGGGAAAGATTGTCGGCCTGGGCGCAACGCCGCGGCTGGGATTGGCGCTTCACCAATCTCGACGCCAACCCCATCAATCCGAAATCCAGCGGCACGGCAAAAACCGTGACGGGTTCGGCGTTGGAACTGCCGTTTGCCGACGGCAGCTTCGATCTCGTCGTCGCTTCGCAGATGACGCATCACCTGACTGACCGGCAAGTTGTCCAGCATTGGCGCGAGGCCTGGCGTGTGACGCGCGACGCGATGTTCATCTGCGACCTGCACCGCAACGCCGGTCTTTACGCGATGCTCTGGCTTGCCATGCACCTGATGCGCACCAGCCGCGCCTTGCGCGAGGACGGATTGATTTCGGTGAAACGCGGATTTCACCTGCGTGAATGGCAGGAACTGGCCGCGCGCGCGGAAATTCCCAACGCCAGGGTGTGGCTGTATTACGGGACGCGAATCGTGTTGCAAGCGCGGAAAGATGTTCCTTGAGCCAGCCGCCAGCGCAGCCAGCGCCAGGTGTCGGCCAGCGGGTTGATTCTGCTCGTGGAGTTTTTGTAAATCGTCTGGACGGTAACAAATTCAACCTTTTCCCCGGTGGCAATAAAGGCGACGAGCATAGCCGACTCGATCTCAAACCGGTTCGCGCGGAACGACAAAGCCATCAGCGTTTCCAGGTGCGCCAGCCGGAAACCGCATTGGGAATCCGGCAGCCTGGCACCAGTCATTTTTGAAATGCGCCGGGACATCCAGCGGTTCACGCGACGTCGCAGCCAAGGCATCGCGGCGGAATTCTCCATGCGGTTGCCAACAACCAATTTGCTCCCGGTTTTTTCGGCGCATTCAAAAAGCCCCGGAATGTCGCCCGCAGCGTGCTGGCCGTCGCCATCCAACAGGAGGACCCATTTGAAGCCAAGTTCGCGCGCACGTTGCCAGGCTTGTTGCAAAGCCGCTCCTTTGCCGGAATTATTTGGGAGCCGGATGGTTTCCGCTCCAGCGCGATTTGCCTCTTCCGAGGTCGCATCAGTCGAGCCGTCGTCCACGACGATGACTTTGGGCAGATGCTTTTGAACTGCGGTTGCAACTTTTCCAATGTGCGCGGCTTCATTGAAACAAGGAATGATGGCGGCGCAGTCGCGGTTCCAATTCATGGGAGAAAATCAATCCACGCTGTTGGGATGCAGGTCGGTCTTGACGACCGAGCCATCGGCGGTGGAGATATAAACATCGCCCACGTCCGCGTCGGCGTTGGGATCGCTTAATTTGGCGGCCCAGATTTTGACCTTCCATTGTGGGCCGAGATCGCCGTGTTGCAGCCAGAGTTGCGTGGATTTGAGCGTCAGATTTTTCAAGAGCGGCTGTGACGTGGCGATTTCCTGCGCCTTGTCCGAATCCACTTCCAGTTTCGCGCTGTCAAGCACCTTGTCCTCGCCGGTAATCGGTTCGAGCAATCGCATCGGGTGAGAAACGTCCATTTTCTGGCCCGCGCCAAATTTCACCTCGACGGCCTTGAGCGTCGCGTCAGGATCGTAATAAACGACATACCAGATGTTCGGCGTGAGGGACGTGACGGATTTTTCAGAACGAATCTGAACGACCTTGTCCTTGGATTGCACGCCGACGTATTGGTCGCCCAGCTTGACCAGTTCATAGGCCGTCGGATCGGCGGCCAGTGACACCCGCGTAACGGCCATAGTCATCGCAGCGACGACAAGCGTCGTTCGCATAAAACTTATTTGTTTAATTATCATATTTATCAATGTATTGAACCACTCGTGGCTGGCAACGTTCAAACTTTTTTACCGGACTTGTTCGGGTGCCAACACCACAAACCAATTGTAAGCCATCCTTGCTTTTGTGCATATCAGGTGTTCACCCCATATTGCGTCAGGGCTGTGCGCCCATTATCATTGGCTGGTGGCAAGTCATGGATATTACCCCGGCGAGGTTGAACTCGCCTTGAACGGCGCGGCGCAAGTCGCCCTGCACGAACGCGCAGCTGCCTCGACGCGAGAACAATTCGGTAATAAAGTTTTCGTGCGCGCCGTCGTCGAGGTCTCGAACTTCTGCCGTGAAAACTGCGCCTATTGCGGGATGCGCCGCAACAATCGCGACCTCGCCCGGTTCCGCGCGAAACACGAACAGATCGCTGAACTGTTGATTCACCATCGCCCGGCCAGCGTGACCGACGTGAACATTCAAACCGGTGAAGATCCGGTGGCCGTGCGGGAGGTGGTGCTGCCGCTCATCCAAAGTTTGCGCCGCGAAACCGCGCTTGGAATCAGCGTCTGCCTCGGCACATTGACGCCGGGGCTTTACGACGAATTGAAATCCGCCGGTGCGAGCATTTTCATCATGAAGTTCGAGTGTGGCGACGCGGCGCAATACGAGCAATTAGAAGCCCCCGGCACTCTCACCGAACGGCTGCGTCACATCCGGTTGCTTGCAGAAAACGGCTGGAACGTCAGCTCCGGTTTCATTGTCGGTCTGCCGGGACAGACCCCGCGCGACCTGCTGAAGAATCTGGAATTGGCCCGCACGCTGCCGCTTCACGGCTGCAGCGTCAGCCCGTTCATACCCGGTGAAGACACACCGCTTGCTGGAAATCCGACAGCCAATGCCAACTGGACTTTCAATTGTGTCAGCGCATTGCGTTTGATGCGGCCAGACTGGATCATCCCGGCGGTCAGCGCGTTCAACCTTGCTTCAAAAGATGGTTATCGCCGCGGCCTGCGGGCGGGCGCGAACCTCGTGACGATGAATTTGACGCCGACTGACGTGCGCGGCGACTATGTCATCTACAAACGCGACCGCTTCATCATGACCGAGGAGCGCGTGCTGGAGGCGATTTCCGCCGAAGGACTCGCACCCTCGGTAATCGGGCTGGCGGATTTTTATCAAACACGATCCGCGGGCCCTTCCAAAAAAATATCCGCAATCGCAGTCCAAATGTAAGGCGCGCGTGCTGTTCCCTCCGCCAAACATTTCCGGCTCCGTAAATCCGAATCGCGTCGTCATCACGGGCGCTGGCATTTTCACGGTGCTTGGCTCCGGCTGGCAGATCAATGCCGGCGGTTTTCGCGCCGGACGAGCCGCATTTCGTCCGGTGACTTTGTTCGATGTTTCGCGGCAACGCTCAAAAATCGCGGCGGAAGCAGATTTACCGGCCGAACTTCCGGCCACAAAGCTGACCCCGAACACCATCCGCCGGTTGAATCGCGCATCGAAAATGCTTTTGCACGCTGCGCACGAAGCGTGGTCGCAGGCCGGTTGGGAATCGGCAGAAAATCTGCCGGTTGTGCTTGGCACGACCAGCGGCGAAATGTCTCTGGGTGAAAAATATCTTCAACAGGCCGTTGGATTTCCGCATCAAAAAAAACGGCAACCGACGCGCGTCGTTCATTACCAAATCCAGCAGCAAGGTCTCGATTTGTGCAGCGCCTTCGATTTTTCAGGCCCGATAACAATCATTTCCAATGCCTGCGCTTCCGGCGCAAACGCCATTGGACATGCATTTGAAATGTTGCGCAGCGGTCTCGCTGAAAATGTTTTGACCGGCGGCTACGATGCCCTGTGCCAATTGACCTTTGCCGGATTCGATTCGCTTCAGGCGCTTTCACCGACGCCGTGCCGTCCGTTCGACGCCGCCCGCGACGGGCTGACGCTCGGCGAAGGCGCGGCGGTTTTGACTTTGGAAACGCTCGAACACGCGAGAGCGCGGAACGCGGAAATTCTCGGTGAAATAATCGGCTATGGCGCGACAACGGACACTCATCACCTCACGCAGCCGCATCCCGAAGGCAACGCCGCTTTGGCCGCGATGACCGCCGCCTGCGCGTGCGCCAAAATTTCTCCTGAGCAGATTGATTATGTGAATGCGCATGGCACGGCCACGCCGCAAAATGACGCGACCGAAACTGTTGCAATCAACCGATGGGCTGGCGAATATGCGAAAAATTTGCCGGTCAGTTCGACCAAATCCAGCGTCGGCCATCTGCTCGGCGGGGCAGGCGCGGTGGAAGCCGTCGTTTGTTTGATGGCATTGCGCGGGCAATGGCTTCCGCCCCAGATTTCATCGGGCGGAATTGATCCGGCCTGCCGCTTCAAAATCGTGCGCAAACCGGTTGACGTAAAAATTGAAATGGCGCTTTCAAATTCATTTGGCTTCGGCGGCGCGAACGCCTCGCTCGTTTTCCGGAGGTGGTCGTGAGCAGGCTGTTTGTTCATGGACTTGGCGCGGTTTCACCCGCTGGTTGGAGTGTGGCAGCCTTGCGCGACGCTTTGGAAAAAAACGTGCCGCTGCCCGTCCAACCGGTTGCACGACCGGGCTGGGAAAAGCCGCTTTTCGCCCGTCTGGTTCCGCCGC
>Ga0181525_10003157_pt1 | contig 13168 bp, 14 predicted proteins | sample PEATcosm2014_Bin_48_FD_121100 | JGI IMG/M metagenome (GOLD analysis project Ga0181525, IMG submission 121100) | Peatland microbial communities from MTU Mesocosm Facility, Houghton, MI, USA - PEATcosm2014_Bin06_10_metaG | ecosystem: Environmental > Terrestrial > Soil > Wetlands > Peat | place...
GGGTTGCGGAGATTTTGCTGGCCGCCGCGAGCACGTGATCCGGCCGATCTACTACCTATCACTTGCCGGGAAACGAAGCGATGGTCCACGCGTTGGAGTTGTAGATGATTGGGCCTACCGCCAAGTAGTGGCCGTCGGGTGAGGGATCGAGCGAGAAAATGTCCCAGCTGGATTTAAACAGCAGTTTTGTTCCGCCGTTGAGGTCCATGCGCACAATCGAAGATCCCCGCGAAGAGTAGGGGGCCAGGAACAGGCTCTTGCCGTCGGCGGCCCAGGCCACCGCACCCAGTTCGGTCCAGGGCATGGCGGAGACTTTCTGAGGAGTTGCACCGTTGAGCGGAACGAGCTGAACGTCTCCTGCCTTGTAGTCAAAGGTCGAGATCGCGACCCGGCTGCCGTCGGGAGCAAGATCCCAGCGGGCCAAATACGTATCGGTGCTGGGCACTTTGGCGAGTTCTGCTTTTCGTCCCTGCAGGGGATCGAAAGCTGTGAAAACTATCCCTTTGTCGGCGGTTTCGGCAAGAACGCAGGAAGTGCCGGCGTGGGCGGGACAGCGGAAGCTGGGAAAGCCTGCCACGGTATCGGAAGGGTCACTGCTCGAAGAACTGCCGGGACGCCCCTTGATCTCCATCACCGCTTCCGCCGGACCACCGGTGAGAGCGGCGCGCATGAGCTTTCCGGAAGCGCCCGCGGCACCCGCAGTAGCATTTGTCTCGGTTGATCTGGCCTCAACCGCCTTGGGCCATTGCATGTAGAGCAGCCACTTGCCGTCAGGGCTGACCTGGGGCGCCCATTTTTCTTCGGACCCGGTGACGATAGGTTCGGCGTTGCGGTCGTTCACGCCCTGCTTGAAGATGTCGAAATTCCCGTTGCGGTCGGAATACAAAAACATGGTCTTGCCATCCAGAGACCATCCTCCCGGCCAATCCATGCGCTCATCGAGGGTCAGGCGCTGGGGAGCTTTCATCTCGCTTCCGCCACTTGCCAACTCGGCGAGGTAGACATCGCTTTGCGCTTTGCGATCGAGGAACACGAAACGCTTGCCATCGGCGGTCATTCCGGGATCGGTAAAATAGAAACCGGTCCAATCGGTAAGCCGCCGCGGAGTTCCTTTCGGCCTCCCGGTCTCCGCGTTGAAGTGCAATTCCCACAGGTTGGAATCGTACTGGTTGGGCTGAGGTTCGCTGACGGCGTAAATGAGCCGCCCATCCGGACCCCAATAAAAATCACTCAACCGCGAATTGGAAACGACGACAGCGGGGTCGCCACCGTTGAGATCGCGGCTTTCCAGTTCGATTGTGGCTTCTCCATTCGTGAGCTTATATTTTGCATAGGCGATGCGTTTTCCGCTCGCGAACCATAGAGGATAAAACTGATGGTAGCCCGCTTCCGGCTTAAGAAAGAGCCTGGCCTGGCCGCCATCGGCGCCCATCGTCCAGATGTCTTCGGTGATGGCATCGCGAAAGACGATCTGCGATCCGTCGGGTGAGAGCGAGGCGTCATGAGCATCGTCGCGCAATTTCTTCAGCGAAGCGCCGATGATGGAGATCATCCAGATGGCCATCTTTTCTTGCGCCACGGGTCCGCTCACCAGCAATTTGGTCCCATCCTGGGACCATTCGATGCGGGCTCAACGAAAGCAGAACGATTCTGGGATGGGAAGCGACTGCGTCTCTCCGCTGCCGAGCAGCCTGAGGTGCAATCCCTCGAGATCGGCGTAGAGAAGATATTTGCCATCGGGAGAAATGGAAGTCTGAGCCACCGGATCTTCTGACGAGTTGGCGGTGAGCTGCTGCGGCTTGAGATCGGCTTGCGTGTAAGGTTGCTGGCGGGCGAACCATCCCATGAAATAGCCGGCGACCAGAACGGCAACCACTGCGGCAGCGCCGAGAACGCCTGCCAATACAGGCCATTTGCGCGCTTTGGGTTGGGGAGTTGCAATCGCGACCGACCCTGAAACCGCCGCGATCTTATTCGATTGCGTGTCGCGCTTGAGGCGCTGCAAATCAGCGCGCAGATCGGCCGCGGTCTGGTAGCGGAGACCGCGCTCTTTCTCCAGACACTTGTTAATGACGGATTCGAGTTGAAGCGGCAGGTCGGAGTTGAAGCGGATCGGCGACGCCGGCGGCTTGTTCAGAATAGCGTCGAAGATGATGGCGGAGGTGTTGCCGTTGAAGGGCTGGTGCCCGGTGGCCATCTCGTACAGAACGGCGCCAAAGGAAAACAGGTCGGTGCGCGCATCCAATTCTTCGCCGCGCGCCTGCTCCGGTGACATGTAGGCTACCGTGCCCACGGTACTGCCGGGGCTGGTGAGATTGGCGTCCATGGCCATGGTGGGCAGCGATCCCGCAGCGGTCTCGAATTGCGGCATGGGCCCCACGGCAACTTTGGCCAGACCGAAATCCAGGATCTTGGCTTGCCCGCGCTTGGTCAGGAAAAGGTTTGCGGGTTTCAGATCGCGATGCACAATGCCCGCCGTGTGCGCCACGTCGAGCGCGTCTGCGACCTGAGCGGCGAAGTCCACAAGTTGCTCGACCGCCATGGGCTTGCCGTCGATGCGGTACTTCAGCGTGGTGCCTTCCAGGCACTCCATGACGATGTAGAGCCGGTCCTCGAATTCGCCTATGTCGTAGATGGTGCAGATGTTGGGGTGATTCAGAGCCGACGCGGCGCGGGCTTCACGCTGAAAGCGTTCGCGCGCTTGAGGGTTCTGCGCCAGCTCTTCAGGAAGAAACTTCAGGGCCACGCGCCGGCCCAGACGCTGGTCCTCGGCCTCGTAAACCACTCCCATTCCGCCGCCGCCCAGCTTGGTTAAGATCCGGTAATGGGAGATTGTCTCGCCGATCATTTGGGGGCAATGTTAGGCGGTCAAGGGAGGCAAGTCAATTCCTCCGCCGACTTTACGAACCTGATCTTAAACGTTCTACTTCTTCGGATGCGAGACGCTCAAGCCGGAGGAGGCGACGAGAAGCTTGCCTTGGTCATTGTTGATGGGATCAAGATCGAATACATAGATCAGGCGCGAGAGCGACAGGCGTACCCGGAAATAGTAGACGTGGCCGGGCTCGGCGGTAAAGTTTGCCAGGGCCAGGGCTTTGGATTTCCATTCGAACCGCGATTGCCAGTTGACGCACAGGTGGTGCTCGCCAGGATCGACTGGAAAGAAAAGGTAGGAGGTGCCCTGGGTCGCTCCTACCCACGCGCCGTCGAGCGCGACTCTCGTGAGCGTGCAAGAGGCGCACTCGATCTCTCCTAAACTCTGCACCACGTAGACCATGGCTTTGCCGGGGTCGGGTTCGGGGGTGGGATGCTGAGAGGCGTCCTGTTGCGCGTCAAACTTGACGCTGGAGGGGCCGCATGCGGCTTTTGCAGCCATGACTGCGGCAGGATCTTGTGCGAACGCTGAAGCGGCAAAGAGAAATAGAACCAGAGTGGCTTTCATGGTATTCCTCCGTTCGGGCGATGCGCTATTTTGTGCGCGATGTGCTGGGCTTATAGGACGCGACCAGGTACTGTCCCTCGTCCGGATTGACGGGCTCGAGATCCAGAATCATGTTAGCGGCCCTGCCGGCGCTGGAGTAAGTGATGCGCTCGCGGAAGTAGTACACCTTGCCGGGTTCGGCGGTGAAGCCAGCGAAAGCCGCCAGCTTCGACAGCCGCTGCCAGCGCGACTGCCAACTCGTGCACAGGTGGTGCTCGCCGGGTTCCACGGCGAAGGCGAGATATGAGTTGGTCCGGGTGGCGCCGACCCAGGCGCCGTCCATACCGATGCGCAGCGTGGGATTGCCGATTTCTCCCGGCGCTTTCGTGAAGTCCTCGGCGACGTAGACCAGAGCCTTGCCGGGCTCGAGTTGGGCCGCCGGCTGGCCGGCTTCAGCTTGCGCGTCAAACTTGGCGTCGAGCGGACCGCAGGCGCTTGGTGGTTGAGGGGTGTCCTGGGCGAAGGCAGATGCGGCGAGAAACAGAACCAGAGCGAGAGCGGACTTCATGGTGTTTCCTCCGGCTGGATGCTGCGCGGCTGCAGTTCAGCGATTCGTGGCGCAGAATCAGCTACTCATAGGATATGCCGAAAGCGGTCAAGAGATGTATGAACTTGGTCTAGATTTGCAAAGCTACGTCAAGTTTCTAGAGGAGGGGTAGCGGTGCAGCTTGACCAACATTACATTTTGTCATTCCGAACCGGCGTTCTATGCCGTGAGAGCCTGCCCTGAGCGAAGCCGAAGGGAATCTGCTGTGGGCCGGGCACAAGCAGATTCCTCGCGCGATAAAACTGCGCTTCGGAATGACAAATCTCTCAAACTGCACTACTACCCAGGAGGGAAATGGCTTGGAACAATATGGCTGGAACAATCGGGGAACGAGCCGCATATCTTAGCTAGCCGGGATGACGGCTTTTGCCTGCCTAAGGTATGATTTCATCCCACAGCAAGAATAGAGGGTTTGTGTCCATGAAGATCCGCTGGCTTATCTTGTTTTTTCCGGTGGTTTCGGTGGTTGTTCTATCGCTGGCCGTGATGCAGCACAGCGCGAAGGCGGCTGCGCCGCAGATGACTGCGGCCGCGTCGGCGTCCACTGCCATTCCTGCCGACACCGGGGCGCTGGCGATCCCCGACACGGTACTGGCCATCAATTCTGACAAGCCCATGTCGGAGCGCATTGTGCACTACGAAATCGATGCGCATTACGACGCGGTGAAGCATGTCGTCGATGCCACCGAAGTGCTCACTTACCACAACGTGACTGGGCAGGCGCTCGACCATTTTCCCTTCCATCTTTACCAGAATGCGTTTCAGCAGAAAGCCACATGGGTGCGCGAAGCCAAGCGCGACGGCAGCCGCGACACCAATTACGCCAAGTGGGAAGACAAAGACTACGGGTCGGAAGAGATCAAGAGCCTCGAAGTGGTGGGGCAGGGCGATCTGACGGCGAAGCTGCACTACATCGCGCCCGACGATGGCAACGCGGACGACAAGACCGTGATCGACCTGCCGGTGGCTAAGCCCATTGCGCCGGGCGAGTATGTACAGTTCAAGATTGCGTTTCGCACCCAGTTTCCCGAGACCCAGGCGCGTTCGGGATGGAAGCGCGATTTCGTGCTGGGCGGACAATGGTTTCCGAAAGTTGGCGTGTTCTGGCACGGCGCATGGAATTGCCATCAATACCACAACACCACCGAGTTCTTCGCCGACTTCGGCGTGTACGACGTGAAGCTGACCGTGCCGCAATTCGAGACCGTCGGCGCCAGCGGAGTGAAAGTCAGCGAGGTCAGCAACGCCGACAACACCAAGACGCTCACTTATCACGGCGATGACATCCACGACTTTGCCTGGACCGCGAGCCCGCGCTACAGGCTGAAAGACGACGGCATCTTCCAGGGGCAGATGGGGCCGGTGCGGATGCAGATTCTCATGCAGCCGGCGCACTGGAATCAGGTGGAGCGGCACGAGAAAATTCTGCGCGAGTCGCTCGACCACTTTGAGCGCTGGTATGGGCCGTATCCTTATAAGACGATCACGCTGGTCGATCCCGAACCGGATTCGGCGGCCTTCGGCATGGAATATCCCACGTTCATTACCGGGGGCACGAGCTGGTTCGTGCCGGAGGGAGCGTATTTTCCGGAACTGGTGATCGAGCACGAGTTCGGCCACCAGTACTGGTACGGGATGGTCGCGACCAACGAATTTGAAGATGCCTGGATGGACGAGGGCATTAACAGCTATACCGAAGTGAAAGTGCTGGATTCAGTCCTCGGGAAGGACAGATCCGTTTTGAATATGGCTGGAGCCACCCTGAGCGAGCGGGAAGTGCAACGGCTGAGTTACATCAGCGTGGCCGATCTCGATCCCATTGCCAAGAACGCTTACGACTATTACAGCTCCAACTCCTACGGAGGCGTTACTTACGGCAAGACGGCGAGCGTGCTGCTGACAGTCGAAAGCATCATCGGCGCGGACACCATGGCGAAGGCCATGCATGTCTACTTCATGAAGTATCGCTTCACGCATCCCACAAAAGAAGATTTTCTGAAGACGATTGAGGACGTTTCGGGCCAGAACTTGCGCTGGTACTTCGACCAGGCGATCTACGGCGCGCAGGTGATGGACTACAAAGTGTTGCGCATCGATTCTCTTCCCGTGAACTGGTACGAGGAGGAGAAAAAAGGCGCTGGCAAGAAAGACGATAAGGATACGGTGTATCGCTCCTACGTCTGGCTGCAGCGCAAAGAAGATTTTGTGATGCCGGTGGACGTGGAGATCAAGTTCGAGAATGGCGACAAGATCCGCGAACACTGGGACGGCGCGGCCCGCTGGGTCAGGCTGGGCCCGTACGAGAAGAAAACCAAGATCGCGTCGGCGGAGCTTGATCCCGATCATAAGATCCAGATTGACCGCAACGATTTCAATAACAGCTACACCGCCGAAGCCAACGGCAAGCCCGCGCGCAAGGTGCAGAATTACTGGATGTTTGCCGAGCAGTGGTTGAGCCAGGCGTTGGGCTGGTGGGCAGTGTAGAGGGGCTTCGGGCTTCGGCTTTCGGGCTTTGCAGGTTGAGCGATAAGAATCGAGGTCGAGACGCATGGCAGGGAATCAAGGATTACTGAGCAGCGGCTGGAGCATGGTGGGCCGCAACAAGCGCTACATCATCTGGTTCTACGTGTTGAACGTGGCGCTGGCGTGGTTCGGCACCGTGGCCTTCAGCAACCAGGCGCACGAGATTCTGGACCACAGCCTGTATGCGGACCGCCTGGTGCACGGCTTTGATATGAGCGTACTGGCCGAGATGTTTGCGCGGCCGGAGTTTGGCCCAACCTCGGCTTCGGGAGCGCCCGCCGTCGATTTTGCGTTGCTCTTCTTCGTTTTGACGGCGCTGTTCCTGCCGGGAGTGTTGCAAGGCTACGCCTCCACCTACCGGCTGCCGCGTGAGGATTTCTTCCGCGCCTGCGGACGGAACTTGTGGAGGTTTATCCGGCTGCTGATTTTGGCGGGCATTGTGATGGGGGCGGTGACCGGGATACTGTTCGGCATTCGCGGTGCATTGATCAAGGCTGCGGGGGAGAGCACGAACGAATTGCTGCCAGTTTATATTTCCTTTGTGGGGTTGGCCGTGATCTTCCTGGTCATGGCGACGCTGCGCATCTGGTTCGATCTGGCGCAGGCCGACGTGGTTTTGAGCGATCAGCGTGCAGTTCGGAAATCGATTGGCGCGGCCTTCCGGCATACCTGGCGCGGTCTGGGACGGCTGCTTGGAAGCTACGTGCTCACTACCATCGCTGCGGCGATTGTGCTGCTCGGCGGAATTTGGGTATGGATGAAGCTGGTCCCTGCCGAAAGCGTTGGGGGTGCGATCATCGTCAGCCAGTTGACGCTGCTCTTGCTGTTGATTCCACGCTTCTGGCAGCGCGGTGTCGCGGTGAGCTACTACCTGCAGAATATGGTGCAGCCCATCGCGGTGGTGGAAACTTTTACCGCCGTGACCGTAGTGGCGCCGGTGGTGACTGAGCCGGAGGCCGCGCCGGTGACTCCGATTCCGCCGCCGGAGACGCAGGTTTCGTAGCGTCGCTTCCGCAAATCAAAAAGCCATTCACCACCAAGGACACGAAGTAACACGAAGGCTTAGTTTCGCGGGGTTTCCTTCGTGCGCTTGGTGGTTCAGGATTTTGAGCCCTTGCCTGGTCACGCGGTCTTCGAGTTTAAGCGAGCCTCGATCGTCTCCAGTAATGCAGCGCCGGCTTCTCCGGCATCGCTAGTGGAAAACTCGCTGCCCAATTCGATCACCTGCAATTTGGCGCAGGCCGCCTGAAACGCCTGCCGCGCGGACTCAGACGCAGGTATGTCCGGGCCGACCAGCACTACGTCGAAGTGAGTGATGCGCATCAGCAGCATGGCGTCGCGCAAGTGGCTGCTGGTGTGGACGTCGTAGCCCGCGCGCAGCAGTTCGCGCAAGTAGGCGAGCACGTTGGCGTTGGTGTCGAGGCACAGCACGGCGCGCCCCGTGGGAACCACAGCATCGGTGCGGGCCTTCGGGCTGTAAAAGGCGGCGACCGCTTTCTCTTCCGACTCATGCGCCTCGAATAACTTGGTCAGGTGCGACAGCTCCAGAACTTTGCGAACGTGTTCGGGCACGTTGCACAGCTTGAGGTCGCCATGCGCCTGGCGCACGCTGGTCAGGGTGCGGACGATGGTGCCGAGTCCGCTGCTGTCGATGAATGCGACGTCGCCGAGGTGCAGCACGATCGACCGGCGATCATGCAGCAACCAGGACACATGGGCAAGCAGCGCCTCGCTCTCGCCCCCGGAAACAATGCGGCCATTGCAGCACACGATGGTGACGCGTCCCACCTGCCGAGTGTCGAGAGCTAAGCGCATTGGCCTCCCATGCGGCTGCGATCATGCCAGAAAATTTCAGCCGCGAAATCGCCACATTATACGCGCAGGGCAGTGGCCAGTGATCAGTGGTCTGTGGCCAGTGAAAATCGGGCGCTTTTACTGACCACTGACCACTGGGCACTGACCACTGGTTCTAGAGCAAAACAATGGTGATGCCTCGATTGCCGCGGCCGAGGTCGGAGTCGCTCTTGAGTTCCGCGTGCACTTGCAGCAACTTCCAGGTCTGCTCGTCGGATTTCGACCAGTTCTCGCCGAAGATGCAGCCACGAATCTGTCCATTCTGCGTTATCTCAAGCAAACGCTTTTGCACGGCGATGCGAATGTCGCCGCCTTGACCGGTCGAGCCGTAGCCGTGGACCAGCTTCAGCAACTTAGCCTTTTCCTGGCGCGCGACGGCGAGTTCGCGCTCGAGGCGCTGCAGGGCTTCGTGCACCTGTGGCATGTCGGATTTGAGGTTGACGGTTTTGATGGTGCGGACCTCGGATTAAGTTTACTTCGGCCTTGTGTCCGAGGCCTTCAAATCGCTGATCAGACGCTGAAACGCTTCCTCATACGAGTCGTGGTTTTTCCAGTTGCTGAAGTCGGGGATGAAATACTCAAGAATCTCGCGGGCGGAATCTTTGCCGGTGTCGGCGTCGAAGCACTCCCAGTCGCGCAGGCCGTGGTTTAAAGTGTGCAATATCTTTCATCTTTGCTCGACTTAACGGCAAGTCTACAATGTATCCGTCGTTTGCGACTGGAGTGGACAAATGGGAAGCCGGACTTTTTCGTCGAGAGCCGGGATGATTCTTGCGCTGGTTCTAGCCGCGGCAATGCAGGCGGCGGCCCAACGGGAAACAATCCTGCACGAATTCCCCACCGGCCAGGATGACGGCGTAGGCGACTACGCCGGCCTCGTCCGCGATGCGGCTGGAAATCTGTATGGGGCCACGGCTTCGGGCGGATCTTACGGCGTCGGCACCGTCTACATGCTATCCCCGCGTTCCGGTGGAGGCTGGTCGGAAACGATTCTTCACGAATTCAACAACAATTACATCGATGGAGGTCTACCCCTTGCTAGTGTTGTCCTGGATGCGGAAGGGAATGTTTACGGCACCACCCGCGTAGGCGGCGCGTTCGATCTAGGGACGGTCTATGAGATCTCTCCGAAGGCAGGGGGCGGATGGTACGAGAAGGTTCTTCACAGCTTCAGCGGCTCTCCGAACGATGGGAACGATCCTTTCTCGCCCCTTGTGATCGACTCTTCCGGCAACTTGTATGGAACGACAATCGCGGGTGGCGAAAGCAACGAAGGAATCGTTTTTCAGATGAAGCCTATGCCCGACGGCTCCTGGGACGTGAAGATTCTGCACAATTTTCCCGCACTATGCTGCAGGGAAATTGACGGAAGCATCCCGTACGGAGGATTGACACTCGACAAGGCTGGGAATCTTTACGGCACAACGATCGTGGGAGGTGCGTCCAATGGTGGAGTGGTCTTCGAACTCAGCCCCACATCGGGCTGGAGCTGGGCAGAGAAGGTGCTCCACAGCTTCGGCGCGACGCCCACCGATGGGTATTCTCCATATGCAGGAGTCACGCTAGATTCACACGGCAATCTATATGGCACAACCACTGAGGGAGGAAACTGCCCCGGTTACGGTTGTGGAACCGTCTTCGAGCTGATCCCTACCTCGACCGGCCTTTGGCACGAGGGCATCCTTCACAACTTCACCCCCGGGCAGAACTCGGAGGGCGGAGTTCCGTACGGGGGTGTGGTCCTTGACGGTGCAGGCAATCTTTACGGCACAACCACTGGTGGCGGCGCCTACAACGGCGGAATTGTCTTCGAATTGTCGCCGCTGGACGGCGGCTGGAATGAGACAATTCTGTATGCGTTCGACCTCGGCGTCATTGATGGCATGGGCCCGCATGCCGGAGTGATTCTTGATGCACGAGGAAACATCTACGGCACAACCGTAGACGGCGGCACCCTCGGCGGCGGAGTTGTCTTTGAGATCACGCCGTAGGGCTCTCGCGACACGCCGGCGGCGGCTGACCCAGCCTTTCACCGAATAATTCGGGGTTGCTCTGTTCTGGTCCTTGCGTTCGTTGCCTATCGCAAAAACACGCGAAAAGGCTGTGCGCTCCCGACATCCTACATTTCCGGATGCGCAAGGCCGGTCCCACAGCCCCTTGACCCGTATATACGAATCATCTAACATGTATATATCAGCAGAGAGGGTCCCGATGGCTGTAACCATGACGTCAATCCGGCTCGACACGGACCTGGCCGACGAGGCCGTGAAGGTGCTTAAGGCGAAATCCCGCACCGATGCGGTGCATATTGCCCTGCGCGAAATCGTGGGGCTGAAGCGCTTTAAGAAGTTGATGAAGAAGTATGAAGGCAAGGCCACGTTCGAAGGCCACATTGATTGATCTTCTTTTTTGATGATCTGTGTTTTCGACACGTCCGTCTTCATTGATGATCTCCGCACATTGCGTCATCGGGAGAGGATTCAGTCCCTGGTTGGTGTTATCCGGACATCTTCTGTAGTTTTGGCGGAGTTATGGCGGGGCGCGGTCGGCCCTTCAGATCGCGAGTTTCTAGGGGCTTTGGCGAGAAGTCATCCGATCCTGACTCCGACGCAAGCGAATTGGCTGGAGTCGGGCGAGATACTGGCCGAGATTCGTGCCGATCACGGCTTCGAGCCAGCCAAACTCCGCGACCTGCATTTCGATGTGCTTATCGCCCTTACGGTTCGCTCGCATGGCGCCCGACTGATCACTACCAACCGGAAAGACTTTGAGTTGATCAATTCGTACCGGCCGATCAAGCTTGAAGTTTGGTAACCCTGCGGGGATTTTGGCGGAGCATCCCTCAGACCATTATTCTTCTTGCGGCGCGTTCGGCCTCGGCCAAGCCCTCCTCGGTGAAGACTACCGACTTGGCGCGGTGGGTCGGATCGGAAATGAATCCCTTCTGGTGCAATCGATCCATCGTCTCCCAGTCGATTGTCTTCCAAGATTCAACTTCGTTATGCAACGTCAGCCATAAGACCGCGAGCACAGCCTCCTCGACTTTTTGCTGGTTGAGTTTCATCGATTAGTTCCTCTAAGGTGTTGGCATAGCCGGGCCTCGGCCGGCCGGACGCCGGCGCTACAAAATCTCCGCGCTACGCACCTCACTTCTTCCGGCCCCTGATGGCCTCTCTGGCTTCCTTATCCGCCGTCCGCCGTCGTTCCGTCTCCCGCTTATCCCACAACTGCTTGCCCTTAGCCAGCGCCAGTTCCACCTTCACTTTGCCGTTCTTGAAGTACATCCTCACGGGGATCAGGGTCAGGCCCTTCTGCTGCGTTTTGCCGATCAGCTTTTTGATTTCTTCCTTGTGCATCAGCAGTTTGCGGGTGCGCAGGGGGGCGTGGTTGTGGATGTTGCCGTGCTCGTAGGGGCCGATGTGGGCGTTGAGCAGCCAGAGTTCGCCGTCCTTGACCAGGCCGTAGGAATCTTTGAGGTTGGCCAGGCCTCCGCGGACCGATTTGGCCTCGGTTCCGGTGAGAACTACGCCGCACTCAAATTTTTCCAGCAAGAAGTAGTTATGTGAAGCGATCCTATTAACGGCGGCGTCTCGTTGGCCGGAGGCCGTAGGCTCGCGGCGCGGCGCCTTTTCTTTACTGGGCTTGGTTTCGTGGCTGGACTGGCGCGGCATGGGTTTAAGTCATTGAATCATTGAGCGATTGAGTCATTTAGCCATTAAAGCCAACGACTCATTGATGCGATGCTTCGACTTCATCTTAGCAGTGAACAGGGATGCGACGTTCCGGCAGCCCGGCGCTTCCTCCACAAGGACTACGACCAAAGAGTGTAACTGCCGTGCGGGCAATCACATCGGGAGCCCGGAACGGCGGTGTTATAATCGCAGCAAAAGCGCTATTTTTTGTTGTGCTTGTTGTGCAACCGTCAAGTGAATCCCAGGTTCGCTGGCCTTCGGGGTAGAGACTGCTTGTCCGGCGAAGACTTTTGTAATCGAGGACTAACGAATGAGACGTCTGAAGCCCACGGCAGTGTTGCTGCTGGTTGTGCTCATCATACTGCCGGCCATCGCCGACAAGGCCAAGACCATTTACGAAAAGGCCCAGGATGCCGAGGCCCGGCAGAATTATGAGGCCGCCTACGATCTCTACAAGCAGGCTTACGACCTGAAGCCAAAGGACTTACGCTACCGCACGTCGTTTGAGCGCATGCGCTCGAAAGCCGCCATGGTGGTGCTGCATCGCGGCATAGGACTGCGCGAACAGGGCAAGTTGCAGGAGGCGCTGGCCGAGTTTCAAAAGGCCGCGCAGATGGATCCCTCGCTCTTCAACGCCCAACAGGAGTTGAAGCGCACCCAGCAGATGATCAACGATGCGGTGAATCCTCCGCCCCAGGCCGCCGGGCCGCCCAGCGGCATCGAGCGCAAGATCAGGGAAGCGGGAGGTCCGATCGAGCTTGCCCCCATCTCAGTGGTTCCCATCACGGTGAAGCTGACCGAAGATTCCAAAGTGATTTATCAGACCGTCGGACAGTTGGCCGGGATCAACGTTCTATTCGATCCCGATTACACTTCGCGCCGCATCAAGGTCGAACTGAACGGAGTGACGCTGGAAGAGGCGCTGCAAATCACGGCGCTGGAATCGAAAACCTTCTGGCGCCCGGTGACCGGCAACACGATTTTTGTCGCCCAGGATAATCCCGCAAAGCGCAAGGAACTGGAACAAAGCGTCCTCAAGACTTTTTATCTTTCTAATATTTCCCAGCCTAC
>Ga0181525_10003158_pt1 | contig 13166 bp, 10 predicted proteins | sample PEATcosm2014_Bin_48_FD_121100 | JGI IMG/M metagenome (GOLD analysis project Ga0181525, IMG submission 121100) | Peatland microbial communities from MTU Mesocosm Facility, Houghton, MI, USA - PEATcosm2014_Bin06_10_metaG | ecosystem: Environmental > Terrestrial > Soil > Wetlands > Peat | place...
ATTTCCTGCCGTGCGCGATCGTCATCATCCACCTGCCGCAGCGCCATCGCAACATTTGAGAAACCCTCGATTGGCTCATACAATGCCCGCGCCCGCTCGAAATCGCGCTGCGCCAGTCTGAGATAACGTTCTTCAACGGCGCGATTTCCCGGCGTGCGATTCTTATCGCTGTTCCGCGCCCCGTTCAACTCCGCCGTGGCTCGAAACCGGTAGCCATCCGCCTCCTCTTCGATTTCCCGCGGACCCGGTTCAAACCCCAGCCGTTGCGCCGAGCGCAGCTCCGCCATGGCTTTTCCGATATTTTTGAGCGCATAAACATCGATGCGCGCCAGACCCAAGTGAGGATCCATGGAACGCGGCATCAGCTTCTCGGCGCTTTCGAAATCGGACTGCGCGGCATGCGCGGCCGCCGGATCGGACTCGGCCCGCGCCAGGTTTTCATAGCCATGACATAACGCCAGCTTGCCTTCGGAAACGCGATCGTTGCGATCCATCTCAATCAAGTGTGTGAAGCACACCGCAGCCTTGGTCCAATCGAAATCCTGGATGCGCGGATCGGAATTATTGCGATACGAATCGATGACCTCATCGCCCGCTTGTAGCAGCGCCGCATGTACGTTCCCCGTCAATTGGCCGGCCGGGGACATGCTACCCAGGAACGCATTTTGTCTTTGAATGCGTTCCAGCAGCTCCCAATCCCGATTAATTTCGCCGGCGCTCGAGCGCGCATAATCCAGATTGCCGCGTAAAGCGCTGCTCTCGTGCCGGAATCGATAGTAGTAGCCGAGCGGCACGCACACCAGCAGGCCGGCCAACAATCCCCAGCAGAGCGCACCCAACACGCTCATGACGGAAACAAGCTGCTTGGCGCGCGCGGGCTGCAGCTTCATCACGCTGCGCCGGACAGTCTCAGCCATGCTGGCCATGCGCTCGGGAATGTGGCCCAGCCGCTGCTTCTCCACGGTGGGATTGCTTTTCCACGATACACGCCGCTCATTCTCCGCTATCGTCGGCCGGCTCTGCAGAAACAGAGTTAAATCGTTTTCAAACGCGGATGCCGACACGTAGCGCTGGTGCATATCCCCCGCCAGCGCCTTATGCAGAATCGCGGTCATCGCATCCGGGCAGCTTTCGGGCAAAGCGCGCGGCGGCCGGCGCGATTGGATGAGCGCCTCCAGTTTTCTAGTATCCTGCGCCTGGTACGGCGGCACGCCCGCCACCATTTCGTACAGCGTGACGCCCACCGCCCACAGATCCGCGTGCCGATCCACTTGCCCGCGGCTCAATCGTTCCGGCGAGCAATAGCTCGGGCTTCCCAGGCCGAGATGCGTCCGGCTGTGCGTGAACGTGAGCGCCTTGGCGATTCCAAAATCCAGCAGCCGCACCTCATCGTTCACGCCCACCTGGATGTTGGATGGTTTGATGTCGCCGTGCACTACCGACCGGCGCTGCCCATCGATGGTGGCCTGAAACGAATGCAGCTTATCCAACTGGCTCAGGATTTCGGACGCGAACCGAGCGGCGCGCAACGGTTCAATCCGCCCGTCCTGCTTCAGGATTTCGGCCACCGTGCGCCCCTCGATGTACTGCATGGAGACGAAGAAGAATCCGTCCGTGTGGCCGTACTCGTAGATTTCGATGACGCGCGCATCGGCGTCGTGCAATTGTTTCTGCAAATCTGCGCCGCGCCGCTCGGCTTCCAGGATCAATTGCGTCAGCGGGTCGGGCGATTCCTCAACAATTTTTAATACGGCGTGCCGCTTGGCGCCGGTATCGAAGGCCAGATACACGTCGGTCATTCCGCGCGCGAGCTTGCGGATCACCTCGTAGGCGCCAAATTGGCGTGTCCGGAGCACAGTAGATCGTATGCGATCGTAATCATTGACGCGCCGGACGTGTTAGGGTTTCGGCCAACGCAAGCCGAACGCCACTCCCCCCAGCGCCAGCGCGATTCCCAGCAGAAACCCGTAAATCAGGAACGCAACGCGCGTAGTCAGCACTCGCGCCACCTTAGACCGCCCAGCGGGACGAGGCTCGGCAAGCACTTCCTCGCGTGCTCTGGTGATGGCATTTCGCACCCTGGCTTCTGCGGCCGCAGGCGACGAGTTGCCCAGGAATTCGCTGCCTGCTACGAAGATAGCGGTGATATTGTCGGCGCCGCCCGCCAGGTTGGCGGCCTCCACCAATTCGTGCGCCACTTGCGCGGGATCGCCATTGTAGCGCTCGATTACTTCCAGAATCTCGGTCGAAGTCAGCAGGTCGCTCAAGCCGTCGCTGCATAGAAGAATGGCCGCGTCGGGTTTAAACAAAAACTCCTTGATTTCGATGAAATCCTCTTCATCCGGCTCGCGGCGGCGGGACCCCACGTCCCGGAACACCTCGTGCCGCCTGGGATGGGCCATCGCCTCGGCCTCGCTCAACTCGCCCGCGTCCTCGCGCTCGCCCACCGGAGAATGGTCCGAAGTCAGCTTGCGGATGGCGCCGTTCCAGGTTAGATAAAGGCGGGAATCGCCGACATGTCCGATGAACACCTTGTCATCTGCAACCGCCGCCAGAGTAAGCACGCATGCCATGCCGCGCCACAATTCGTTGTCTGCGGCCTCTTCGAAGATGCGATTATTGGCGGCCGTGATCGCCCGGCGGATCCGAGCCCGGGCGTCACCATGCGGGTTCTCCAACTGCGCCTGAGTCATCTCGGCGCAAACCACCTCTACGGCCGTTTCCGCAGCTCTCTCGCCGGCCGCGTGCCCGCCCAGGCCGTCCACCACAAGAAAAATTCCGAGTTCATCGTCGGCGTACACTCGGTCCTGATTCTCCGCCCGGATAAGCCCTGGATCGCTGGCCGCCGCCGATCTCCACTCCAGAGTCTTCGCCATGCTCAGCGCCGCGATGCTCTCTCCGCCACTATTCGGCTGACCACCAAACACACCGCCAATCCTAGAAACAACAGTACGAAAGGGATGTGCGCGATGTACGGAATATGAATCATGGCCGAGCCTCAAACTGCAGCGTGATCACCTCCGCCACGCTGATCTGCGCCTTGGGCGGCAGCGTCTCCTCTACTCCGCGCGCCAGCCGCTTGCCGTTGAGCCAGGTGCCGTTCATGCTCTTGTCGACGATCACGAAGCGCTTCTGGGCTGCGTCCCGGCGCACCCGCAGGTGTTCGCGCGATACTTCATCGTTGGTGTAAAGCGCCAGGCTGACTTGCGCACCGTCGCCGCCGCGCCCCACGCTGATCTCGTTCTGCCTCATTAGATAAAGCTGCGGACCGGAATCGTCCTCATAGTGGATCTCGGCGTAGACGCGATCGCCCGCCGGATTCCCAATTGTGTTCACTGACTGCCGGGTCTCGGTTCGAGCTCCCGCCAGTCCCGTAGCCACACCCACGCTCGGCTCGCGATCCAGCAGCGTAGTCTTGGTTCCGTGATAGCCGGGCTGCGGCGTCTCGTTCAGCTCGGAGTGAATCTCCACGTCGCCCAGCGGCACCGCGCCCTCCGAATCGGGAAAAAACTCGAAGGCGAAATCCTTGCACGCGATCTTGTAAAGCTTGCGGTCCTTCGACCCTCGCAGCGCTCCCAAACCCAGCGAACCAAGGCCCAACGAACCCAAGCCCGGCGAACTGGGCGGCTTCGCATTCAGTTGCTCCAGACGTCCGGCCAGCGCTTTCCTGGCGTCTTCGCGGATCAAGTCCAGCACGCCGCTGAGGCGCGCGTAATCGTCGGGGTGCAAATAGAGGCTGAAAATGCACGGAACCAGGATGCTGTAGCCCATCTCGAACTGCCCCAGTTCCACGTTGCGAATGAGCTGCTCGATGATGATTCGCCCGCTGATCCTGCCCTGCGCTTCGCCCACGTTTGGCATGTTCCCCTTCTCCTGGACATCTACTTACGATTTCGACGGCGCCGGGGGCGGGTACGGTTTCGTTGAGTTCTTTCGACGGATCAGAACTGAGAGATCAAGGTGATGCCGTGGAGCCGGCAGGTTGTCCGCCCTTGGCTCAACCGCCCGTGGCCATTGGACGGAAGCTGAACCGGGACTTCTGGCTCAATCCGAAGGTCCACAGTTTGGTGGGAGAATCGAAGAGATTTCCATGTGCTTCAATACGAACAGGAGCAATTCATGCGAAGACCGCCGCTGTTTCCGGCTGTTGTGACGATCGCCGCTTTGATCGCCGCCGTTCCCGTGTTCGCCGATTTTCAAGCCGGCCTGGACGCTTACCAGAAAGGCGATTATGTCGGCGCCGCGAAGGAGTGGCGTCCGCTGGCCGAGGGAGGCGATGCCGTCGCTCAATATAACTTGGGGCTCCTGTACCTGGATGGGCATGGCGTTCCGCAAAATCCCGCCGAAGCCGCCAATTGGTTCCGGCGCGCCGCCGAACAGGATTATACGGAAGCCCAGCACAACCTGGGCGCCATGTATGGCTCCGGCCTGGGCCTGAAGCGCGATTATATCCAGGCTTATAAATGGCTGAACATCTGCGCGGCGAAAGGCAACGGCGGTTGCGTGACGCAACGCGATCTGATCGCTAAGAAGCTCAAGCCTGCCCAGGTGTCCGAAGGCCAGCGTCTGGCCACCGAGTTCAAACCTCAAAAGGAATCCGACAAACAGTAGTGGTCACCCATCCGACCAAGGTTGCCTGACCGAGCGCGTGCCTGGATCGCCAATCGCCAATCCCCATTCGCTAATCGCCAACCGCCACACGGTAACTGGCGCGCCAACCCCCAATCCCCAACCCCCGCTATCCTAAACTCATGGCCTTCCATATCGGCGTAGATTACCGCCCGCGCGGCGATCAGGCCGCCGCCATCGATCAACTGTTCCGCGGTTTATTGGACGGCGAAAAGCACCAGGTGCTGCTCGGCGTCACCGGCTCCGGCAAGACCTACACCATGGCCCAATTGATTGAAAAGAGCGGGCGGCCCGCGCTGGTGCTGGCTCATAACAAGACGCTCGCGGCGCAGCTCTATCACGAGTTCCGGACCTTCTTCCCGGGCAACGCCGTCGAGTATTTCGTCAGTTATTACGACTACTATCAGCCGGAAGCTTACATGCCCTCGGGCGATATCTACATCGAAAAAGAAGCCACTATTAACGACGAACTGGACAAGCTCCGCCTGTCCGCCACGCGCTCGCTTTTTGAACGGCGGGACTGCGTGATCGTCGCCAGCGTCAGTTGCATCTACGGCCTTGGCTCGCCGGAGGCTTACTACGGCATGCTCCTGATGCTGGAAAAAGGCCAGAAGATTTCGCGCCAGCAGATTCTCTCCCGCCTGGTGGAAATCCTCTACGAACGCAACGATCATAACTTCACGCGCGGAACTTTTCGCGTGCGCGGCGACGTCATCGAACTGTTTCCCACCTACGACGACTACGCTTATCGCATCGAGCTGTGGGGCGACGAAGTGGATAGCCTGAGCCAGATCGACCCGATGCTCGGCCAGGTGCGACAAACCTATTTGCGGCTGCCCATTTATCCCAAGACGCACTATGTGATGACGCCCGAGAGCCGCGAGAGCGCGCTGCGCAGCATCGAAGTGGAACTGGAATGGTGGCAGAAGGAGCTGGAAAAAGGCGGCAAGCTGGTGGAGGCGCAGCGGCTGTACCAGCGCACCATGTTCGATCTGGAAATGATCCGCCAGATCGGATATTGCCACGGCATCGAAAATTATTCGCGCCATTTCTCCGGCCGCTTGCCGGGTGAAGCGCCGCCCACCCTGCTGGATTATTTACCCAACGATCATCTGCTGTTCATCGACGAGAGCCACCAGACCATCCCGCAATTGCAGGGCATGTATCATGGCGACCGCTCGCGCAAGCAGGTGCTGGTGAATTACGGCTTTCGCCTGCCCAGCGCCATGGATAACCGTCCGCTCACTTTTGAAGAGTTCGAGAACCGGGTGAACCAGGTGCTGTACGTTTCGGCAACGCCCGGTCCGTATGAGCTCACCAAGGCCGCCGGGGTGGTAGTGGAGCAGATCATCCGTCCCACCGGGCTGGTGGATCCGCAGATCGACGTGCGTCCCATCAAGGGCCAGGTGGACGATCTGCTGCACGAAATCCGCCGCCGCGTGGAACTGAACGAGCGCGTGCTCGTCACTACTTTGACCAAGCGCATGGCCGAGGATTTATCCGAGTATTATTCGGAGGTTGGCGTGCGCTGCGCTTACCTGCATTCGGAAATCGGCGCACTGGATCGGATGAAGATCCTGCGCGATCTGCGGCGCGGCGAACTCGACGTTCTGGTGGGAGTGAACCTGCTGCGGGAGGGTTTGGATTTGCCGGAGGTTTCGCTGGTAGCCATTTTGGACGCCGATAAAGAAGGCTTCCTGCGCTCCAGCGGGTCGCTGATCCAGACCATGGGCCGGGCCGCGCGCCATCTGAACGGGCACGCCGTGCTCTACGCCGACGTCTACACCGACAGCATGCGGCGCGCCATCGACGAGACCAACCGCCGCCGCACCATTCAGGAGCAATATAACGAGACGAACCATATCATCCCGCAGTCCATCATCAAGCCCATCGACATGAGCCTGGTGGCCATCGCCGAAGGGGATTACGTCACGGTTCCCGTGGAGCCAGAAGATCCGGCGGAAGAATGGACGCCCGAGCAGCGAGATAAATTCGTCGGCGAATTGGAAGAAAGTATGCGGGATGCCGCGAAAAGATTTGAGTTTGAAAAAGCGGCGCAACTTCGCGACCGCATAAAAGTGCTAAAATCGCTCGGAATTCATGAAGAAAGCCCGGTCGGTGGGCCTAATCGCAGCGGGTAATCTCACCGGCTCTCCGCTGACGCGCTTCCGGTGGTTATCGGAGCGCCTTGGTCCCGTGAAATCGGCCACTTATCGCGTAGCCAGCCGCATTGCCAATATGCTGCAGGCCGGCCATCCCGTTAAGGATTACGCGGATCTTGAATCGTGCATTCTTATTCTGGTGTGCGTGCCGGAGGAGACCGTCTCGCAGGTGGTCTCCGAAATGGCGTCGGCCGGGATCGCCTGGCGAGGCAAAGCGGTGGTCCTGTGCAGCACCTGGCTGGATAGCGGTGAGTTGCGGGCGCTCGCGGGGCTCGGCGCATCGGTTGGTTCCATCAGCCCGATTCCAGGATTCGAGGACGAGCGCTACCTGGTGGAAGGCGATCCGCTGGCGATTCGGGAATCGAAAAACCTGGTGGAGTGCCGCGGGCAGCGCGCCGTGGCGATCGAGCGTCCGCTCAAACCCTTCTACCTGGCGGCGCTCACCTGTACCGGTACGCTGCTGTTCGCACTGCTGCGCGTGGCCGCAGAATCGCTGCGTCAGGCGCGAATCCCTCCGGGATTTTCAGCGACTCTGCTGGAGCGGCAGATCATCCGCACGCTGCGTTCACTTCTGAAAGGCGGCCCGCGCGCCTATCCGCCGCCGCGAGAACTTCCCAGACAATTACGGGCCCTGGGGCGCGTGAATCCCGAGCTGGCACAGTACCTGGAACAGAGCAGCCGCCTGGCATCGAAAATCATTGCAAGGCCCGGCCGTTCATCCGACGGTTTGATAGAATGACCTCCGGGAGAACACCAATGGAACGGCGTGATTTGTTAACTCTGGGCGGAATGGCGGCCATCGCGGGCGCATTTGCAACCACCAACGATTTATCGGCGCAGGAGACGGCTCCCGCGGCAGGCAAGCGGGTGCTGCGAATTTATGCCGATGCCGACGGCAACTCACAAATCCAGGAACTGCCCATCGCAACGAAATCCGGCAAGGTTAATAATGCGGCTAAGACAGTGCCGGTCACCGGGATGAATTATGCCGAGTACACCAAGAGCTCGGTAGAGGACTGGCATCGCACTCCCGGCCGCCAGTTCTCATTTTCGCTTTCCGGCGAGATTGAGGTAGAGGTCTCCGGCGGAAAAAAGCACGCCATTCATGCCGGCGATATCGTGTTTCTGGAAGATCTGCAAGGCAAAGGTCACATCACGCGCATTTTGACGCCCGTCACCAACATCTTCGTTCGTGTGGCCGACGGCTTCGATGTCGTCGCTTGGTCGCGCGGCGAAGCTTGACGCCGCAGCCGGATACGGCATCCGCGCGCCAGCCCCAATTAGCCGAAAGCCGATTTGCGCGCATCGGGGTGGCGCTGTCCAACTGGAGCGAGCGCTGGTTTCCCGATCCTCTGGTATTCGCGCTCGGTGGCATCGTGCTGGTATTCCTGATCGGCATCGCCGCCGGGGAAAAGCCCGTCAATTTAGCGATTCAAGGCGGAAAAGGCTTTTGGTCGCTGATCCCATTCACTATGCAGATGGTGATGATTATCATCGGCGGCTACGTCGTGGCGTCCACGCCTTTGGTGCAGCGGGGCATGCAAAAGCTGGCCAGTCTTCCGCGCAGCCCCCGCCAGGCCATCGCTTTGATCGCCATCTTCTCCGAGCTGACGGCGCTGATTTCCTGGGGAATGAGCCCGATTATTAGCGGCCTGCTGGTCCGTCAACTCACCGAACGCGTGAAAGGCCTGGATTATCGGGCGGCCGGCGCTGCGGCTTACGTGGGAGGAGCCACGGTCTGGGCGCTGGGTCTTTCCTCTTCGGCGGCCATGCTGATGGCCACCCCGAGCGCGATCCCCGCCCGGCTGCTCGCCATTAGCGGACTGATTCCGCTTACTAAGACCATCTTCCTGTGGCCCAGCTTGTTGATGGCTGCCGTCCTGATGGTGGCTGGCATCGGGGTGGCGTATTTATCCGCACCCGCCGGCGGGAAGGCGCGAACCGCCGAAGCCTACGGCTTGCATTGGAAGCCGTTTCAGTTGGAACTGGAACCGCGCGCCAAGCCCGGCGAGTGGCTGGAATATAGCCCGCTGCTCACCATTCTGGTTGGAGCGCTGCTGTGCGTATACCTGGCCGATCTGTTCCTCACGTCGCCGCAAGGCGCGCTGGCTGCGCTGGATCTGAACACCTTTAATCTGATTTTCCTGACGGCCGGGCTGCTGCTGCAGTGGCGTCCCAAGCGTTTCCTGCGGGCGGTGACGGACGTGGTGCCGGGGACAGCCGGCGTGATCATCCAGTTTCCGTTGTACGCCACGATCTTCGGCATGATCGCGGGCACCGGACTCTCCGATAAAGCCGCCCGGCTGCTTACGTCCATCAGCACGCACAACACGTTCGCGCTCCTTGTCGCGTTCTACTCCGCGACGCTGGGCGTTTTTATTCCCTCCGGCGGGAGCAAATGGATCATCGAAGCGCCTTATGTTCTACAAGCGGCCATTGAGCATCGCGTGAATCTGGGATGGGTGGTGCAGATTTATAATGCGTCCGAGGCCCTGCCGAACCTGATCAACCCGTTCTTCATGCTCCCGCTGCTCGGAATCCTGCGACTTCGCGCGCGCGATCTGGCGGGGTATGGCTTGCTGCAGATGGTGGTGCAGGCGCCGATCGTATTTTTCCTGTGCTGGTTCTTCGCGCGGCATCTGGCGTTTGTTGCGCCGCTGAAGTAGGGATAGGATTCACCAACTACTCCGGACTCAGCAGGTCTCGTCCTTTGGAAGGTGAGTCAGTTTCGTCCGACCGCGAGACCTACCGGGGCGCCAGGGCGGATGCGAGGGTGGCCGGCGCCTCCGCCGGTTGAACCGGCTGGCCGTATCGCGTGGCGTCCGCAAGGCCACGGTAAGAGTATTGCGGCTGCCGCGCTTTGCCCGCCACCATCGCGCGCACTGCATCTTCTACGCGCTGGATGGCGGCGCGGCGATAATCCCAGCGGCGGTCCTGGCCCGGCGGGACTACCGTCATGGTGGCATTGGCTTCGAACAGCAGGACATGGCCTTGCGAGTTTAAGCCGAAATCGATACCCGCGTAGTCCAGGCCGAGGATGTTCTGGATTTCCGCCAAAGCTGCCATGGCACGCGAACCCAGCACGCCCGGCATGTCTTCCAGGAAATCGGCTTCTTCGGCGCGATGCTCTGCGTTATCGGCCATGTCGGCGCTGACGTAGTGAATCTTCCAGTTGGAAGAGATCGCCAGGTGCAGCGGATACAGCCGCCCGCCGATCATCATCACACGATATTTGCGACACAACCCGTCGTCCCCGCGCGCGTCCAGGTATTCGATGGCCGTTAAGTCGTCGCCGGGAAGCTCGGCGATCGCACCGGCGAGTTCGGCGGCGTTCTGCACGAACAGAAAATGCCGGCCATTGTGAAACCCAGGCGCGCGCAATAACAGTGGAAATTGCAAGCTCCGGCGCTCCAGAGCTTCCAGAGCCTCCGGACCTGTCAGCCCTTCCCGCGACAAGCTGGCGATGCGCGGAGCTATTACGCCTGGCACGTCCCTAAGACGGAGGGCGTTGCTGGCGCGGCCCGTGTTGAGCACCGCCGCCGGCGCATTGATGACGGGAGCGAACGTGCGGTCTACCAGCTTCACCGCCCGGTTCAAGGCCTGTTTACAGAGGTCGGCATCGCCGATGGCGTTGAACACCACTTGATGCTCGGGGAGCGGCGCGTCGGGATCGAAAACGTTCGGCAGCACGACAAAGGTTCGAAAGATCTGGTCGTCCAGCAGATGGCGGATGGGAACATCGCCTCGCCGTCCGGAACTCAGCAGCAGCACCGGCAGCGGCTCACCCTCCCCGCGATAGGGAAGCTCCGTGGCGCGGCGATCCCGGTGGCCCAAGCGCTGATGCTGCGCGGCGGCTTCCTCCTGCCCCAACTCCGCGAGCAGGTTGCCGAGGCCCTGGTGCGCCTCTGCAAATTGGGTGTCGATGGATAAGGCGGCTTCATAATGCTCGCGCGCGGCCGCCAGTTCGCCCGCTTCGAGAAATAGATTGCCCAGATTCACGTGCGCCATGGGCTGATCGGGATGCTGCCGAATGGCTTCGGTATAGGAGCTGCGCGCGGCGTTGCGGTATCCGGTGAAGTACAGCAGCGTGCCCAAATTATTCAGAGCGCCCACGTGCGCCGGGCATCGGGTGAGCACCTCCAGGTAGGCCTGCTTGGCAGCCTCGTTGCGGCCCATTTCGTTCAACAGGCAGGCGCGCTCGAAAAGCAAATCGATGGAGCCGGGATTGACTTCCAGCCGGGCCTCGATATCCCGCAAGGCTTCTTTGCGCTGCATTGCGGGCCCCCAGCTAATCACGATAAATCGCCTCCAGTTCCGGATCTTCCCGGGATGCTGCCAGGGTGCGGCCTGTGGCGAGCGTCGCGTTTATCAGCGCGTCGATATCGGAACGGGCGGTTCGATGATTGACGATAGCGGCGCGAATGGCCAGTTCGCCATTGATCCGGGTGGTGGAAGGAGCGGCCACGCCCGATTCCTGCAGATCGACGACCAGGCGCGCATTCACGCGATCCGGATTCTGACAGCGGAAACGGAAACAAACAATGTTGAGGGATACAGGGGCGAGGAGCTCCAACTCACTCGACTCGGCGATCCGTTGTTCCAGATAATGGGCCAGCTCGCAGGTGCGCGCGATGCTTTCGCCCAGCGCCTGCAGGCCATAAGCCTTCAGCGTAAACCAGGTTTTCAGCGCCCGGAATCCGCGTGAAAGATCCGGCCCGAAATCGCATGGCCAGGGTGATCCGGCGGCCAGACCACGCGCCTCCCGCTCCAGGTAGGCCGCAGGCGATGCGAATGCTTGGCGGTGCAACTCGCCATCCCGCACTAGAACGAATCCCGCTTCGTACGGCACTTGTCCCCACTTGTGAAAATCGAAAGCCAGCGAGTCCGCAGCCTGGATACCCGCCAGACGGGGGGCGATTGCGGGAGCCAAAATTCCCAGTGCTCCATACGCGCCGTCGACGTGCAGCCACATGCCGGCTTCGCTGGCGATTACGGCCAGACCGTCCAGATCGTCTATGGCTCCGGTATCTACCGTGCCGGCTGTGCCTACCAGCAGAAATGGCGAATATCCGGCGTTGCGATCCGCATCGATCATGTGACGCAATGCCGCCAGATTGATCCGATGCTGCGAATTCACCGGAACCAGCCGGAGGGTGTCGCTGCCGAGGCCGCAAAAATCGAGCGCGCGGCGCAAGGACACATGGCTGGCCATGGATGCATAGGCCTTCAGCTTGGGGACGCAGGCGGAGATGCCGGAACGTCGAATTTTGAAGCCCAGCGCCACATCGCGCGCCACCAGGACGGCGATGAGATTGGCCATCGACGTTCCGGTAACAAACAGACCGGAAGCCGCGGCGGGGAATCCGAACAGCCGGCGCATCCAGTGCACAATCTGCCGCTCCACTTCGATGCCCGCATGATCCCTCCCGCCCAGGTTGGCGTTCAACCCCGCCGCCAGCATCTCGGCAAGCATCCCCACCGCGCTGCCGCCGCCCTGCACCCAGCCCATGAAGGCGGGATGCACATTGCCGTTTGAGTACGGCAGCACGTTCCTCAGAAACTCCCGATAGACCGCGTTCAGCTCGGAAGGTCCCAGCGGGAGCGGGTCGCGAAAACTGGCCCGCACCGCGCCGGGCATGGACTGCCAAACGGGACGTTCCCGGATATGTTCCAGATAATCGAACATGTCGTCCAGCATCCGGTGACCCAGCGCGCGAACCGAGGACCAATCCTGAGGATCGAGACTATTAGGGCTAGCTGCTTCGGAACGGGGCATGGGCCGCTCGGCTTACGGCCAATAATCGGCAGAAACGCACCATTCCCTTAGTTGTGAGGTTATACCGGACTCGCCAGGCGGTTGTTGCCCGCGGGCAGACACCAGCGCTAGCATGGCCCAGGAGCTCTTGTGGAATCTCGTAAGCAGCTCGTTTTTCTGTCCCTGATTCTCGCCCAGGCGGCACATTCCATTGAGGAGTATGTCAGCAAGCTCTATGAGGTATTTGCTCCGGCTCGTTTTGTGAGCAGCCTTTTCAGCCAGGATCCCGCTTTGGGCTTTGCGATCTTCAATGCGGCTCTGGTCACGTTCGGTCTGTGGTGCTGGGCTATTCCTGTGCGCTCCGGTTGGCGGATCTCTCGCGGCCTGGTGTGGTTCTGGACGATTCTGGAGCTAGGCAATGGCATCGGTCACGTCGCTCTTGCGTTGTCGCGTGGCGGCTATTTTCCGGGCGTTGCAACAGCCCCATTGCTTGTGTTGTTGGCACTCAGCCAGTGGGAAGCACTGATCGGGTCAAGGAAAGCCGCCCCTTTACCTAGCGTTTCTGCGAGGGAGGACGAACGAAAATCCAAAACCCCATCTGTATCATCCGAATCTAGCAA
>Ga0181525_10003159_pt1 | contig 13166 bp, 9 predicted proteins | sample PEATcosm2014_Bin_48_FD_121100 | JGI IMG/M metagenome (GOLD analysis project Ga0181525, IMG submission 121100) | Peatland microbial communities from MTU Mesocosm Facility, Houghton, MI, USA - PEATcosm2014_Bin06_10_metaG | ecosystem: Environmental > Terrestrial > Soil > Wetlands > Peat | place...
ATCGTCGGGCAGGCCCGGCCGCCGAAGAGCAGCGAGGTGGTGTCGCTCTTGGGGTCGCAGCCGATCAGCAGCACGCGCTTGCCCAGCTGGGCCATCATGTACGACAGGTTGGCCAGCGCGAAGCTCTTGCCGATCCCGCCCTTGCCGTAGATGGCGATGATCTGCGTCTTGCTGGTGCTCGCGCCGGAGGCCACCGGATCGGGCTCCACGGCGGCCTCGGCGCGCAGCGAGCGCTTGAGCTGTTCGAGCGGCAACGCCACGGCTTCGTTCATGCGAGCGACCTCCAGTCCAGTACCATCTTCAGGCAGGCCGGATCGCCGAACGCGATCCGGTACGCGTCGGCAGCCTCGGTGGCGGCACGACGATGGGTGATCAGGCCGTCGAGCGAGAGGCGGCCCGTGGCGATCAGCGCCATGACGGCGCGCAGATCGCCGGGTTTCCATTCGGCGGCGATCAGCAGCCGCGCTTCGCGCATGAACGCCGGTGCGAAATCGAAATGCAGCGGTTCGCTGTAGAAGCCGGCGAGCACGATCTCCCCGCCGGGCGCCAGGCGACCGACCAGCTGGTCGAGCAGCGCGCCGGCGCCGCTCGCATCGACGATCGAGCGGTAGTCGCGGCGCGGGTCCCGTTGCGCATCGGTCACCGTGTACCCGAGCGCGCCGTGCACGCGCGCCGGATTGCTTTCCCAGACCGCGATCGGGTGATCGAGGTCGAGCGCGGCGATGCGTGCCAGCAGCCGGCCGAGCACGCCATGACCGACGATCAGGTCGGCGCACTGCGCGCCAGGCAGGTTGAGCGCGTGATAGGCGGTGGCCGCCAGCGCCAGCAGCACCGCCTTCTCGCCGATATCCTCGGGCACCGGGATCGCGCGTTCGGCCGGCACCACCAGCCGCGCCGCGGCGCCGCCGAACAGGCCGCGCACCGCGCCGTAGCAGCGCGCACCGCCGACGAAGACGCGCTGGCCCACGGCGATGTCGCTGCGGGCGGCGGAACCGACAGCGACCACGCGGCCGACGGTCTCGTAGCCCGGCACCAGCGGATAGCCCATGCCCGGGAACTGCGGCATGCGGCCCTGGTAGAGCAGGCGCTCGGTGCCGGTGCTGATCGCGCTCCACTCGGTGGCTATGACGAGATCGGCCGGCCCGGGTTCGTCGATCCGCAGCGCCGCCAACGACAGTTGCTCGGGGCGCTCCAGTACCACGGCATAGGCGTGATCGCACGCCAGCCCGCTGCGTGCATCCGGGGCCGCGGCCATGCTCGGTGGATCTTTGAGTGAAACCATGAGTGTCAATCTACTCTTACCTATTGCGTTGTCAATAGATGTTAACAGTTCGCCGTGTCCGATATGCCGGCAAGGTCCCCGGCGCGATCCGCGCGCGCGCTGATCACGCTGGATAGCAAGGGATTGCGGCTGCGGTGGCGCTGCACCGCAGTGAAGCCGGCCGCGTGCAGCAAGGCGCGCAACTCGCCGAAGCTGCGGGCGCGCCCGCTGCCCATCGCCAGCAGGTACATGCCGAAGTACCCGTCGGCCATCGGACCGGCGCCGGCCGTGCCTGCCATGGGCTCGGCAATCAGCACCACGCCGTCGGCCGGCAGCACGCGGCGGACCGCGGCCAACAGCGCGCGCACCCGGTCGTCGTCGTGGTCGTGCACGACGCGCACCAGGCTGACCAGGTCGGCGCCGCGCGGCAGCCGATCGCACAGGAAGTTGCCCGCATGCACCGTGCCGCGCGCGCCCAGGCCGGCCGCCTCGAAGCGGTCGCGCGCCTGGACCGCCACCCCGGGCAGGTCGAAGACGTCCACGGCCAGGTGCGCTACCGCCGTGGCGGCCGCGAGCGCGAATCCGCCCGTGCCGCCGCCCACGTCGAGCAGGCGTCGATGACGGGCGAAGGGATAGGCCGCCAGCACGAGTTCGGCGATGAACTGCTGCGACTCGGCCATCAGGCCGCTGTACGGCGCCACCTGCGCGCGCGCCAGTTCCGCCGGGTCGGCCGCCCCGGCGTAGCTCCAGAACCCGCCCAGGCGGGTGCTCGGAGCCGGGGCACGGACCAGCCCGACCGGGTCGGCCAGGTCCGCGTAGAGCAGGCCGTGATGGCGGATCATGGCCTCCACGCCCGGATTGCCCAGCAACGCCGCACCCAGCACGCCCAGTCCGACGCGCCCGCCTCCGCGCGCCTGCACGAGATCGAGCGCCGCGGCCGCGCGCAGCAGCCGCTCTAGGCGCTCCGGCGGCAGCGCCAGCGCCTGGGCCAGCGAAAGCGGTGTCTGCGGCTGCTCGAGCAGGCGCCGCAGCAGGCCCAGCGCGACGCAGGCGTAGAGCACCTGGGAATAGACGAAGCCTGCGCACAGGTCGAACAGCGCTCGGCTGCGCGCGCGCGCGATCGGCCGGGTCAGGACGAAGGCGGCGGCCCAGCGCTGGAAGCGACGATCGGCGAGCAGCCGGTCGCGCCGACGGCGCAGCGCGTCGAGCAGCGAATCGCGCGGGGGCGGCGCCACGATGGGCAGTGGACAGGACGGCGGACTCGGCGGCGGGCCGCCGGCGGCGCCAGCGCGCCCCGCGGTCGCGGCCAGGACGGATTTCACGCAGCGCGCTCGAGATATTCCTCGGGAACGAGACGCAGGGCTTCGGCACGTATGAGCTGCTGCAGGCGCTGGCGGCCGCCGCAGGGCGGAATCGACTCGAGCGCCTGGCCGACCAGCGCCTCGAAGATCGCGATGGCCCGCGCCATTCCCAGCGCCACCACCGCGTTGGGCCGCCCCAGCGCCGCATCGCGTCCGACAGGCTTGCCGATCTCCTCCTGGCGCGCGACGACGTCACGGATGTCGTCGGCGATCTGATAGGCCTCGCCGAGGCGCTCGCCCAGCGTGCGCCAGCCCTCGGGGTCGCCGCCGGCCGCGATGGCGCCGGCCATCGCGGCGGCGACGAAAAGGGAACCGGTCTTGGCCCGCTGGTAGGCGCACAGCTCGGCCGCGGGCTCGCATTCCCATGCCTGGCCGGCGATGATGCCGTTGGGCGGCACCAGCGCGTCGGCAAGGCAGCGCAACAGGGCGATCGTGCGGGCCGGATGGCGCCCCTGGCTGCGGGCGATCACGTCGAAACCCATGGCGATCAGCGCATCGCCCGCCAGCACCGCCTCGCGCTGGCCGAAGGCCCGATGCAACGAGGGCTTGTTGCGCCGCGTGGCGGCGTCGTCGAAACAGGGCAGGTCATCGTGCACCAGCGAGGCGCAATGCAGCATCTCCAGCGCCGCAGCGGCGGCGTTGGTCGCTGCCGGATCATCGTCGCCCAGCGCCAGCGCCACCGTCAGGCACAGGCGGGGCCGCACGCGCGCACCGGCCGGGAAGATCGCGTAGCGCAGCGCCTGGCCCAGCCGCGGCGGCCCGCCGGCGGTGCTGTCGGCGCATGCCAGGGCCGCACGCAGCGCGTCCTCGATACGGGTGGCCAGGTCCATCGCTGCCGATCCATCCATCGCCGCTCCTCCGCGCGTGCCCAAGCCGCGCTTGCCCACTGCCGTGCCCGCTATTCGGCGACGCCGGCCGGACGGCACGAGCCGACGTTGTCCAGGTACCCATTGCGTCTTGTGTAATTCTGGCATTACACAATAGAATGTCAATAGGCAGAGACAATGAAACCACTCCTCACCGCCGGCCCGTCCGTGGCTGCAGCGCGTGCCGCGGCGTGGATCGGCGTGCCCGATGCAAGCGCTCAGGATCTCTGACGAGCGGCCCGTGATCGTCGTCGGCGCCGGCGTCGCCGGCCTGGCGGCGGCTATCGATCTGTCGGTGCACCGGCTGCCGACGCTGGTGCTCGATGCCGCCGATCGCCCCGGCGGCAAGATGCGCCGTGCCGCGCTCGGGCCCGAGTCCTTCGACGCGGGCCCGACGGTACTGACGATGCGCTGGGTCTTCGAGGAACTGTTTGCCGACGCCGGGCTGGCGTTCGCCGAGCATGTCGACACCCGCCCGGCCGACATCCTCGCCCGGCACGCGTGGCCGGACGGCCAGACGCTCGACCTGCACGCCGATCCGGCGCTGAGCAGCGCGGCGATCGCGCGCTTTGCCGGCGCGGCCGAAGGCCGGCGCTTCCTGCGCTTTTGCGCCGAGGCGCGCGCCACCTATTGCGCGCTGGAACGCGACTTCATCCGGGCGCAGCGGCCATCGATGCCCGCCCTGGTGCGGCGGATCGCCGCGAAGCGCTGCGCCGACCTGCTCGCGATCCGGCCCTTCGAGAACCTGTGGCGCGCCCTCGGCAGGAATTTTCGCGATCCGCGCCTGCAGCAGCTGTTCGGACGCTATGCGACCTACTGCGGATCCTCGCCGTATCGCGCGCCGGCCACGCTGATGCTGGTCGCGCATGTCGAGCAGGCGGGCGTGTGGCTGGCCGAACCCGGCATGTACGCGCTGGCCGAGGCGATGGAACGCGTGGCGTGCGCGCGCGGCGCGCGCTTCCGCTACCAGAGCCCCGTCCGGAGGCTGGAGCGCCAGGCCGACGGCAGCTGGTGCGTGGAACTGTCCGACGGCGAACGGCTGCAGGCCGGCGCCGTCATCGCCAGCGCCGACGCGGCTGCCATCGCGCGCGGCCAGCTCGGTACGGACGCGGCTGCGGCAGCGGCGGGGGCGCAGCGGCTGGAACGCTCGCTCTCGGCGGTCACCTGGCTGGTCAGCGCCCCCACCCGCGGATTCGCGCTGCTGCGCCACAACGTGTTCTTCTCCGCCGACTACCGTGCCGAATTCGAGGCGATCTTCGGCCGCGGTCGGCTGCCGGACGACCCGACCATCTACGTGTGCGCCCAGGACCGCGGCGCGAGCATGGCCGACGCGGCCGCCGCGCCGCGGGAACGCGGCCATGAACGGCTGCTGTGCCTGGTCAACGCGCCGGCCGATGGCGACCGGCCCGACGCCCTCGCCGCCGAAGCCGGAGACGCCTCGCGCGCCAGCGCGCGGATCTTCGACCTGCTGGCGCGGTTCGGGCTGCACCTCGAGCGCGGCACGGCGCGCATCCAGCAGCTCACGCCCGCCGGCTTCGAGTTGCTGTACCCCGGCAGCGGCGGCGCGCTCTACGGCAGCGCCTCGCACGGCTGGCGCGCCTCGTTCCAGCGACCCGCGGCAGCGAGCGCACTGCCGGGCCTGTTCCTGGCCGGCGGCAGCGTCCATCCGGGACCGGGCGTGCCGATGGCGGCACTCTCGGGCCGCCTTGCGGCACAGCGCGTCATGGCGGCCGCATGAATTGCGCCCCACGTCTGTCGCTGCGTGAACACCGTCACCTGGTCGGCTCCTCATGAGTGCCGCACCGGACTTCGACCGCGTCGTGCCGCCGGGTGGCTACGCCTGGTGGTACCTCGACGCCCTGGACCGCGAAGGCCGCTACGGGCTGGCCATCATCGGCTTCATCGGCAGCGTCTTTTCCCCCTACTACGCCCGTGCGCGGCGGCGCGGCGGGGCCGATCCGCTTCACCATTGCGCGATCAACGTCGGCCTGTACCTGCCGCGGCGCAACTACTGGACGATGACCGAGCGCGGCCGCGGCAGCCTGACGCGCACGGCCAGCGAGCTGGTGGTCGGTCCGAGCGCGCTGCAGTGGGACGGCAGCAGCCTGCGCATCGACATCGACGAGCGCACCGTGCCGCTGCCGGGGTGCATCCGCGGCACGGTGCTGGTGCACCCGCGCGTCGCCTGCGACGGCGATTTCGCGCTCGACCGCGACGGCGCGCACCGCTGGCGCCCGCTGCTGCCCTGCGCCGACGTCGAGGTGGCGCTGCAAAGCCCGGATCTGCGCTGGCGCGGCACCGGCTATGTCGACTCGAACGCGGGCAACGGCCCGCTGGAGGCGGCTTTCTCCAGCTGGCAATGGACCCGGGCCCACCTTCCCGGCGACGTCACGGCCATCGCCTACGAGGCGCAGCCGCGCAACGACACGCCGCGCACGCTGACGCTGCGCATCGGCCGCGGCGCGCTGTTGCAGTCCGAACCGGAAGCGTCGCGCGCCACGCTGGCCGCCACCGCCTGGGGCATACCGCGTTCCGTGGCCGTCGATCCCGGCAGCAGGCCGCGTGTCGTCCGCGGCCTGGAAAGCGGCCCGTTCTACGCGCGCTCGCTGCTCGGACTGCGCATCGACAGCAGCAACGTCCTGGCCGTGCACGAATCGCTGTCGCTCGACCGCTTCAGCGCCGGCTGGGTGCAGGCGATGCTGCCCTTTCGCATGCCGCGCAATCCGCTGGCGGCGCGCCGCCCGGCCGGGCGGGCCGACTGAACGCCGCGCCGGCGGCTCAGGCGCGCACGCCGGGCACCGGCCCGGCATCGAAGCCGGCCTTGAGCCCACGGTCGCGCCGCTCCAGGCGCTCGAACAGTTCGAGCACCGAATGCAGCGCCGCGCGCGGTGGTGCGTGCACTGCGCCGACCAGCCCGGCGGCGTCGAGGAGGAACTCGACTTCCGCCGGCGGCGCGGCGGCCGCACGTGTGCCACCGCCCAGGCTGGCGAGCGCCGCCCAGGCCATCAACTGCGCCTTGCGCCCCGGCCTCACGACCGCCCGCGCGCTCACCGAATCGCAGCCGCGCGCGCGCACGCTGCGGCCGATGTCCGCATACAGCAGCGCCGCCGCGCCTATGCCCGGGCGGCAGGCGACCGGCAGTTCGACGATGCCGGTGGCGCCGCCTTCATAGCAGCGCCGAGCCTCGTCGAGCAGCCGGTCGACGACGCCCCCCAGTGCGGGCGTGAACACCGGGCGCGCCAGCCACGCGTCCGGATCGATGCCGGCGGCGCGCATCCAGCCGCGCGGCAGGTACAGGCGGCCGAGCCGCGCATCCTCGCCGACATCGCGCGCGATATTGGTCAGCTGCATGGCCACGCCCAGTTCGCAGGCGCGCGCCACGGCGGCGCGCGACTGCACGCCCATCACCCGCGCCATCATCGCGCCCACCGAACCGGCCACCCGCACCGCATAGTCGCGCACCTGCGCGAGGTCCTCGTACTGGCGGCCCGTGGCGTCCCATTCGAAGCCCTCGAGCAGCGCCTGCGGCCAGGCCCGCGGCAGGCGGTAGCGTGCAACCACGCCGGCGAAGGCGCGATCGGCCGCGAACGCGCGCGGCGTGCCCGCGTAGATGGCGTCGAGGCGTTCGCGCAGGCCGGCAAGCGCATCGCTTGCGCCGGCTCCGGCGCCCGGCGCCGCGCGCCCCTCGCCCGCCGCGTCGACACTGTCGTCGGCCAGCCGGCAGAAGGCATACAGCGCGCAGGCGGCACGCGCCACCTCGCGCGGCAGGATGCGCGACGCGGCCAGGAAGCTGCGCGAGCCCTCGACCAGCAGGCGCTGGCACGCTGCCAGGTCGCGCTCGGCGGCGGCGAGTTCAGACATGGCGCCGCAGGCTGCGCGCATCGGGAACCAGGCTGTCGAGCACCCGCGCCGACGACAGCACGCCGGGCACCCCCGGGCCGGGGTGCGTGCCGGCGCCGACCAGGTAGAGTCCGGCGACGTCCTCGCAGCGGTTGTGCGGGCGGAACCAGGCGCTTTGCGTGAGCGCCGGCTCGAGGCTGAAGCCGGCGCCCTTGAGCGAGAGCAGGTCGTCGCGGAAATGCACCGGCGTGACCACCTCGGAGGCGGTGATGTGGCGCGACAGCCCGGGCAGCAGCGTGCGCTCGAGGTGGCGTTCGATGCGCTGGCGGTACGGCTCGGCCATCGTCGCCCAGTCGACCGCGCCGTCGAGGTTGGGCACCGGCGAGAGCACGTAGAAGGTCTCGCACCCCGGCGGCGCGAGCGAGGGATCGGTGGCCGTGGGCCGGTGCAGGTAGAGGCTGAAATCGTCGGCCAGGATCTTGCGATCGAAGATGTCCTCGAGCAGCTCGCGGTAGCGCGGGCCCACCAGTATCGTGTGGTGCTGCACCTCGGGATACGTGCGGTCCGTGCCGAAATACCAGACGAACAGGCCCATCGAGTAGCGCGCCCGCTCGGTGCGTCGCGCGCTCCAGCGCCGGCGTACCGGCGCCGGCAGCAGGTGGCGATAGGTCCAGCCGGCATCGGCACCCGACACCACGATGTCGGCACGCATCGCCTCGCCGCTGGCCAGGCGCACGCCGGTGGCGGCGCCGCGCTCCACCGTGATGGCGCTGACCTCGGCGCACAGCCGCAGCGCATTGCCCTGGCCGTGGATCAGGTCGACCAGCCCGCTCACCAGCCGCCCCGTGCCGCCCATCGCGAAATGCACGCCCCAGCGCCGCTCGAGGAAGGCGATAAGGCTGTAGATCGAGGTCACCGTGAAAGGATTGCCGCCGACGAACAGCGGGTGGAAGCTCAGCAGGAAGCGCAGGCGCGGATGGCGCACATGGCGGCTCACCAGACTGTAGACGGAGCGATGGCTGCCCAGCAGGACCATCTGCGGCGCCACGCGCAGCATGTCGGCAAGGCGGCTGAAGGGAACGTGCCCCAGCTTCTCGAAGCCGAGCGCGCAGATGCGTTCGGCCAGGCGCATGAATGCCTCGTAGCCGGCGACATCGTCGGGCGCCAGCTCGGCAACGCGCTGGCGCATCTGCTGCGCATCGCCGCCGCAGTCGAAGACCTGTCCGTCGTCGAAGCGCACGCGGTAGAACGGCGCCAGGGCGCGCAGTTCCACGCTGTCGGACAGCCGCCGGCCGCACATCGCCCAGAGCTCCTCGAAAAGGAACGGCGCCGTGATGATGGTCGGGCCCGCGTCGAAGGTGTGGCCGCCGCGGTGCAGGACCCGCGCCCGCCCGCCGGGGACGTCCAGCCGTTCGAGCACCGTTACGCGGTAGCCGCGCGCGCCCAGGCGCACCGCCGCGGCCAGGCCGCCGAAGCCGCTGCCGATGACGATGGCATGCGGCGCCTGGTCCTTCACGGGCGCGGGGTTTGCGCCGGCCTTGACGTCGGAGTCGAACAATTCGGGCGGCCTCAGTGCAGCGCCAGCGCTTCGGGCAGGTAGGCGGCCGGCAGGGCGCGCAGCGCAGCGGGCCGTTCGCGCGCCTGGATCGCCGCCAGCATGCCGTCGCGCGTCAGGCCCAGCGACGCGTGCAGCTGCCCCTGCTCGCCCTGCTCGATGAAGCGGTCCGGCAGTCCCAGGTGGAGCATGCGCACCGCCATGTCGGCCGCGGCGATCACCTCGGCCACCGCGCTGCCGGCGCCGCCGTGCACCGTGTTGTCCTCCACGGTGACCAGCAGCTCGTGGCTGCGCGCCATCTGCAGTATCAGCGTCTCGTCGAGCGGCTTGACGAAGCGCATGTCGACCACCGTCGCGTCCAGCGCCTCGGCGGCGGCCAGCGCTTCGTGCAGCAGCGGTCCGAACGCCAGGATCGCGATGCCGCGTCCGTCGCGGCGTACCTGGGCCTTGCCCACGCGCAGCGTATGCATCGGTTTCTCCACCACCACCCCGATGCCGGCGCCGCGCGGGTAGCGCACCGCCGCGGGCGTGTCGAGCATGACGCCGGTGTAGAGCATGCGGCGGCACTCGTTCTCGTCGGACGGCACCATCACGGTGAGGTTCGGTATGCAGCGCAGGAAGCTCAGGTCGAAGGCGCCGTGGTGTGTCGGGCCGTCGGCGCCGGCCAGGCCGCCGCGATCGATCGCGAACAGCACGGGCAGGTTCTGCAGCTGCACGTCGTGGATGAGCTGGTCGTAGGCGCGCTGCAGGAAGGTCGAGTAGATGGCGACCACCGGCTTGCGTCCTTCACAGGCCAGGCCGGCGGCGAAGGTGACGGCGTGCTGCTCGGCGATGCCGACGTCGAAGTAGCGGCCGGGGTGGCGCCGCGCGAAATCGACCAGGCCCGATCCCTCGCGCATGGCCGGCGTGATCGCGACGATGCGCTCGTCGCAGGAGGCCATGTCGCACAGCCAGTCGCCGAAGACCTGGGTGAAGGTGGGCCTGCCGGGGGCGGCGCCGGCGGGCACGCCGTGCGCGGGATCGAAGCGACCCACGCCGTGATACCGGGTGGGATCGTTCTCGGCGCGCGCATACCCGCGCCCCTTGACGGTGCGCACGTGCAGCAGTTGCGGTCCGGAGCGTTCGCCGGCGGCACGCAGCGCCTCGAGCAGCGCATCGAGATCGTGGCCGTCGACCGGCCCGCTGTAGTTGAATCCCAGGTGCCGGAACAGCGTCGGCGCGCAGGAGCCGCCCGCCCGCTGCGGTTCGAGCAGGCGCCGCAGCGGCGCCAGCCGCGCCAGCGAGCGGCCCAGGCCCAGCGTGCGTCCGAGGCCGTGCCCGGAGCCGTTGCGCGGCGCGCGCGGCGCGCGCAGCTTGCCCAGATGGCGATGCATCGCGCCCACCGCGGGGGAGATCGACATGCCGTTGTCGTTGAGCACGACCAGCAGGTCGACCCCGGCCTGTGCGGCATTGTTCATCGCTTCGTAGGCGAGGCCCGCCGAGAGCGCACCGTCGCCGATGACCGCCACGACATGGCGCCGCTTGCCTGCCTTGTGCGCACCCACCGCCATGCCCAGGGCGGCGCTGATCGACGTGCTGGCATGCGCGGTGCCGAATGCGTCGTAGGGCGATTCGTCGCGGCGCGGAAAGCCCGAGACGCCGCCGAACTGGCGCAGGTTCGCCAGCGCCCGGCGCCGGCCGGTCAGGATCTTGTGGGTGTACGCCTGGTGACCGACATCCCAGACGATGCGGTCGTGGGGCGTGTCGAAGACGTAATGCAGGGCGATGCTCAGTTCCACGGTGCCGAGGTTGGCCGACAGGTGCCCGCCGGTGCGCGCCACCGACTCGAGGAGGAAGGCGCGCACCTCGGCGGCCAGTTCGCGCAACTGGCCCGGCGCCAGGCGGCGCAGGTCGGCCGGCTCGTCGATCGCGCGCAGCAGCCGACGGCTCATGGGCCCTGCTCCGGCGCCTCGGCCGCCAGCGGCGCGTCGTCGAGCAGGCCGCGCTCGCGGGCCACCGCCACGACGATGCGCGCGATCACCGCCGGCGCTTCCTCGTGCGCGAGATGCCCCAGGCCGGGCAGCCCGATCTGCGCGCTGCCCGGCACGCGCGCCTGTACCCAGTCGGCATCCTGCGGCGCCACGGTGCGGTCGGATGCGCCTGCCACCAGCGTGAGTCGCGGACCCAGGCGCGGCAACTGCTCGAGCAGCGGGCGCAGGTCCCAGCGCGCCAGCATGCGCAGCGTGCCGGCGATATGGCGCGGATCGCGCATCAGGCGCTCGTAGGCGGCCACCATGTCCGCGTCGATGCGCGATCCGGTGGAATCGAGCAGGCGCCGCACCGCCCGCGCGTCGACGCGCACCAGCGCGGCGACGGCGGCCGGCACGACCGGGTTGAGGACCAGCAGGCGCGCCAGCGGCACGAAGGCAGCGGCGGTCCAGGCGCGCAAGGGGCGCAGCGCACCGTTGATGCTCAGCAGCGCGACCCGATCGGCATTGGCCTGCAGCGCGATGCGCGCCCCGATCGCCGCGCCGGCCGAATGTCCGACGATGATGTCGGGCCATGCACCCAGGTCGGTCACCAGCGCCGCCACCGCGGCCGCGTAGTCCTCCAGGCGGGCCGCGCCCGCCGCCAATGCACCCGACTCGCCGTGGCCGGGCAGGTCGGGGGCAAGCATCTCGAAATCGGTACCCAGGACGTCCATCATCCGCAGCCAGGAAGCGCTCGCCGAGCCGGTACCGTGCAGCAGCAGCAGCCGCGGGCCCCGCCCTGCCCTGCGCAGGTGCCAGCGCAGCGATCCGCTTTGAAAATAGCGCGCGCCCGGGTCGGCCTCCAGGTCGTCGGCGCGCACAGCGCCGCTGCATTGCACGCCGGGCTGTACGCTGCGCTGTACGCTGCGCTCGACGCTGCACGGCAGCGCCGCGCGCCCGACGGTGACCTCGTCCCGCCGGGTCCGTGGCGCGCCCGCTGGTGCGCAGGCGCCGGCGATCATCGGCCCGCCCTTTGTGCGCGCCGACAGCGCCGGGCGCAGCGGGTCGCCGGCAGCGACGGCCGCGCAGGCGTTACCGCCGCGCCGACACCCCCGAATCGCCACCGCTCACCCATCGCCGCAGCCCCCTGTCGCCCACCGTCGCGCACGCGCAACTACGATGAATCATTCACCGACAAATGTCAATATACATTTACAGTAGATTCGTCATGTATCTATGACACCCAGGTCGCTTCCCGGCACGCCGCTGCGCTAGACCAACTCGCTGCGCGCCGTGCGCACGGCGCCGGCGACGCGCGCGGCATCGGCCTGCGGCAACGCCAGGTAGCGCCCCCCGAGCTGCTGCGCCAGCAACTGCGCATCGGCCTGGGGTCGCGGTGAACAATCGACCAGCAGCGCGCGGATCGCACCGGCACGCAGCACGCGCGCCATCGCCAGCGCGTCGGCGCCCGCCTGCTGGCGGCCACCGCTGCCGTCGAGCGCGACATTGGCCTTGCCGTCGGTGAGCAGCACCAGCAAGGGGATGTCGCCACGCCGGCGCACGCCGTCGGCCAGTACCGCGGCCGCGCGCAAGCCGGCGGCGATCGGCGTGCCGCCGCCGCCGGGCACCGCCGCCAGGCAGCGGCGCGCACGTGCCAGCGAGCGCGTCGGCGGCAGCAGCACTTCGGCGGCGCAGCCGCGAAATGCGATCAGCGCGACCTGGTCGCGCCGCACGTAGCAGTCTGCCAGGAACAGCTCGACCGCACCCTTGGCCTCGGCCAGCCGATGCAGCGCCGCCGAGCCCGAGGCGTCCACGACGAAGATCACGGTGGTCTGCGTGCGCTGGCGAAAACGCACGATGCGGAAGTCCTCGCGGCGCACCTGCAGGCGCCGTCGCCCGGCCAGCGCCGCGGTGCCGTTGCGCAGCCCCTGCCAGGGCGCGGCACTACGCAGCGTCTCGAGCACGTGCAGGCGCGCGCCATCGCGCAGCTCGCCGCGGCGCACGCCCACCGGCCGGCCGCGCCGTGTCGCGCGCTGCTGCACGCCGGTGCGCCCCGCCGTCGTGCCGGTCGATCGGCGTGCCGCGCCGCCCGACAGCTGGCCGAGCAGGTCGGCCGGCAGCGCCGCGCGGGCGGCGTCGAGTACCACCTCGGCCAGCGCGTTCGCGGCGCCGCGGCCATCGTCCTGCGCATCGGGCGCGTCCGGCGCCTCGGCCGCCGGCCCCGGCGCGGCCTCGGGGGCCGCCGCTGACCGGCTGCCCTCGGGCAGCGCTTCGGCCGATGCATCGTCCGGCACGGCGCGCGCTGCATTGTCGACAGCGTCGTCGACGGCATCG
>Ga0181525_10003161_pt1 | contig 13154 bp, 13 predicted proteins | sample PEATcosm2014_Bin_48_FD_121100 | JGI IMG/M metagenome (GOLD analysis project Ga0181525, IMG submission 121100) | Peatland microbial communities from MTU Mesocosm Facility, Houghton, MI, USA - PEATcosm2014_Bin06_10_metaG | ecosystem: Environmental > Terrestrial > Soil > Wetlands > Peat | place...
GCCAAAAACGCTCCAAGCCGCGTAACAGGCAATCATGCGCCTCGACGTTCAAGGTGCCGGCGCGGCCGACACGGTTTTGCCGGGTGGCCGCGAATTTCACTTGCAGCACGGTGACGATGCGCTGGGTGACGTCGTCCTGCACCGCAAAGACATCCTTGAGTTCCCGGTCATAGCGTTCGGCCCACAGATGTGAGCCAGATACGGCGTCAATGAGTTGTACCGTGATGCGCACGCGCTCTGCCGCGCGCTGCACGCTGCCTTCCAGCAGGTATCGGACTCCCAATGCCGCGCCGATCTCCTCGGCGCGCTTCGACACACCCTTGTAAACAAAGGAGGAGTGACGCGAGATGACGAAAAGACCCGGCAACCGTGAAAGCTCTGCAATCAAGCCGTCGGTGATGCCATCAGCGAAATACTCCTGTTCGGAATCACTGCTTATATTGGCAAATGGCAGCACTGCCAGTGAGGGTCGGTCCTCGATTGGCCGTGGGCGGGGGGAGTTCGTATCTCCCACAATCTCCGCGCGCGCGTCGGCCGGCGCCTGCGGGAACTGCGCGGTCCCCGCTACGTGCCACTCTATGTGGATCGCATAGGCACCCTTGGGTAGTTGGAAACGAACCGGATCCGTACGACCCTCGCGGTCGTAGTATTCCCGCAGCTTGGCGCGCAAGCGCGCCGCCTCAACCCGCACGATGGCGTCGATGGCGGGATCGAAGCTCGCATCGCGGTCGAAGACTTCGACCGCAATGGCGTAGCCCTTTAGACGATCGGTGTGGCCGGCCAGGGATTCAGTAACGATGTACTTCAGGAAACGCTGCTGGCGTTCCGACTGCACAAAGCATGGACTGGCGAGTATTCTGTCGAGACAAGCGCGCGCCTTGGCGATTTGCGCGTCTGTCCGATTCTCACTCCCAAGGATCGCAGCCATTGTGATCTGCCGTTTTTTGTACTGGATGGTAGCCTACTGCTTCTGACAACTCGGCATACGCGTCGTGGAATTTTCGCGCATATTGACCCTCACATGCCACTCCTGCGAACCACCCGGGATCCGCGGGACTGGAGCGGGCGAAAATTTCGCCGATTCCGGCGGACACTGGCTTAAGATACTCAACTCAAAATAGTCGAAATGGATCACTGGGGGTCAGGATGCCAGTCCCGCTGAAGCGGCCCGCAGCGTCGGTCACGCCGGTTATCGCTATTCTGCTTCTATTTTCTGCCGCTCGAGTTGGGGCGCAGCAAGTTCCCCACGTCCTGGTCGTCGGGCCGCTGGACGATTACGGGGCGCTGATCGCAGGATTGTGGAAAGGCCTCCAGTCGGGCGGATTCACGGACATCTCCCGAATACACCTCGACGTCCAGAACGCGCACTCCGCCGACGAGGCGAAGGCTGCAATCAGCGCCGGAATCGACACCGGCCCCGACGTAATCGTGACCATCTTCGGCCCATCGACCCAGGCGGCCAGCGCGGCGACGACACAGATACCCATCGTCTTCTGCCCCGTCGCGGATCCAGTCGCCTCCAAGCTTGCCGTCTCGAACGATGCTCCAGGAGGCAACCTGACGGGTGTCGCAAGCACCGATGCCGAAGCGAGTCGCAGGCGGCTCGCCGCCTTCCGCCAAGTGCTGCCGCAACTCAAGCGCCTGGCCGTCTTGTTCGATTCGGGTTTTCCGCCCGACCGCGTGCAGATCGCGAACTTCGAGAAGATCGCTCCTGCCAGCGGCGTCACAATCGTTTCGCGATCCGTAGACGATGAGAGCGCCACCGTCGCGGCACTAAAGTCCCTCGGCCGAAACGACGCCGACGCCATTCTAATCCTGAAGGAATCGATGCTCCGCCACGCTGGCGATGAGCTCAAGCACGCCGCGATGGAGCAGAAGCTCCCGATTCTAGTCGGCGATCCGGACCTCGTGACATTTCCCGGCGTGGTGGCGGCAATCGGCCCCAGCCAGCCGGAGCTGGGCAAGGCCTGCGGAGAGATCACGGCGAAAATCCTCCATGGTGAGAAGCCAGCTGGTATGGCCATCGAGCACCCGGTCTTCGAGTTGATCGTCAATCTCAAATCCGCGGAACACCTCGGTGTCGTCGTCCCGAAGCAGGCGCTCGAGCACGCCGCTCGCGTCATTCGCTGAGCGGCTTTGATCGCATCGTTCCATGCCTTCGACGGCGCTATGGTGCGGTACCGCCCAGACGGCGCCCATCGATCCGATGTTCAATGCCGCTTCACAAATCGATGGAGACTCAAATGTATATTGGTGGCGGCATTCTTGGAACCCTTCTGCTCGTTGTTCTCATTATCTATCTTGCGCGCCGGATCTGACTTCACTCACTGGCGACGCCCGCAATTGGCGCTGCGAATGGAGGAGCTCGTCACCGCGGACTGCCGTAAAGACGAGCTCCTTGCGCATTCTTGGTAGCGAGCGTAAGCCCAGTAAGGTCAATCTCTGGTACGCGGCTGTGCATAATATCCGCCAATAGTCGAGCTGTCCCGCACGACCAGGTCCAGCCCAGATGCCCATGGCCAGTATTAAAGAAAAGGTTGTGATGTCGTGTTCTGCCTATATATGGAGTGCCCTCAGGTGTCATTGGCCTTAGACCGGCCCAATAGGTTGGTTGGGAGTAGTCGGCGGAGTGCGGAAACAGTTCACGCACGGCTCTAAGCATGGGGTCGAAGTCACCAGGCGCGAAACGCGAGTTATAGCCCGCAAACTCCGCGCCGGCGGTGATTCGCAGGCGAGTTCCGAAGCGGGCCCACGCGAGAAGATGGGCTTCGTCTACCCCCCCAATTGCGGGTGCATGAGCCCCATTTGGAATCGGAAATGTCATCGAATACCCCTTGACCGGATACACGGGCAACCGATATCCAAGCCGGCGCGCAAGCTGCGGCGAATATGAGCCGAGCGCCAGTACGTAGCAGTCTGCAGACATTCGGCCACCGGTAGTCTCAACGTAGTCAACCTGAGCCGCGTCACCACTGATGCCCAAGACTTGAGTGTTAAACATAAAAGTTACACCAAGACGCGTACAGCAGGCAGATACGGCCTTTGTAAAGAGATGGGCGTCGCCGGTGGCGTCGCTTGGGCAATAGATTGAGCCCGCCAAATCATTCCGAGAGTCCGCAAGGGCAGGTTCCCTGGCGATCGTCGCAGCCCTATCAAGACGCTCGAGCTTAAGTCCTCCTTCCGTAAGAACGGTCGATCTCGCGACTCCGTTCTCGAATGACTCGTTGTCGCGATAGAGGTAAAGCAGTCCACCGTCGTTTTGCTCATAGCACAGGTTCTCCCGACTTGTGAGGGAGGCCAGCTGCTCCTGCGAGTAACGGGACAATCTCGCCTTAATCGAGGTATTGCGATAAGCCCGCTCGGAGGTGCAGTTCCTGAGAAACTGCCAACACCACGTGTACCCCCGCCAATCGGTTCTTAGTCTTAGGCGGAGAGGCTGTCCCTTGCTTACGAGAGACCTCAACAAAATGCCAGGTGCGCGCGGTGAGGCCCACGAATAAGAGTGACCAGGTGATACAAGTCCAGCGTTTGCGAAGCTCGTCTCAAGAGCGACGCCTCTCTGCCGATCAATGACAGTGACATTATCTCCGCCCAGTGCGAGGTAGTAGGCGGTTGTCACGCCGATGATTCCGCCGCCCATAATGAGTACCTTCATATCGAGACAACCTCGTTACTCGCACAACCTGCACGGCAGCGCGTAGAGGGAAATCCCAGACGCCCGGACACCTCGCTGCGCGAAGCGCGTTGTAACCCGTGAGCTTTCGAATGGCCTTCGCATCGCGGCGATCGCAATTGTTGTCAATGGCAGTTGCGGCTCCCGCCGCTTACGCGGCTTCCGCCGCTTACGCCACGCCCCCCAGCGATCTTAACGTCGCGCCGCCGATGGATGTGCCCGAAATGGCGCGGCAAACCGGCGAAGCGAAGATTCTGCATCAGTCGCCGGACGCCCAGACGCTGCCTTATATCGAGCACGAGCAGCGCGCCCCGACCGTGAAGATGCGTGACAAGGCTCGTGACCAGCGGGACGTTGAATTGGGCACCGCCGGCGCCGGTTGAGTCCTGTGCACGGCAATTGGAGGCGCTACCAGATTCTGGTAGCGCCTCGCTACCTTTCAGTCTGTCCGTCGGCAGGCCGCGATCGGCGGGCATTGGACAGGTCCGGTTTGCCCTGCCAAGCTTGCGCTGGGCCCCGTTGCAATCGGTTCCAGAGTCTGGATGCCGATTTGCAGATTGAGGGAATAAATCGAACCCTTCGCGAGTCTTATACCTCAAGCGAAGCTGGTTGAACGCCGTGAATGTAGTGTCCGGTCCGATCCATGGATGACAGGCGCCGTCGCTTCGAGGTGCAGGTCATGCCGCATCTGGATGCCGCCTATCGGTTTGCCCGGTGGCTGGCGCGTTCACCCGATGACGCGGACGACCTGGTGCAGGAGGCGATCTTGCGTGCATTTCGTGGATTTGACGCTTTGCGAGGCTCCGACGTGAAGGCCTGGCTTTTGACGATCGTGAGGAACTGTCATTTTACCGCGCTCAAGCAGGAGCAGCGAAGAGGCCTGGTGCCGCTGCCGGAAGAGCACGATGCGCAGGATGGGCACGCCCTCATCGCGAGCGCGCCCGATCCGGAAAGCGCGTCGATACTGCGGGATGAGCAGCGCACGCTCGAGAGTCTCATATCGGGGCTGCCGGATGATCATCGTGAGGTTTTAATCTTGAGGGAAATCGAGGATATGGACTATCGCGACATCGCCGCTGTGACCAACGTGCCGCTGGGTACCGTGATGTCACGGCTGGCGCGCGCCCGCTCGGCGCTGAGAAAGCAATGGTTGCGCCACAACGACGGGGTGCCTCGTGCAGTGCCCTGAATCCCTGCGCGTGCAGGCCTATTTCGACGCCGAGGTGGACTCCGTGACCGCAGCGGACGTTGAACAGCACACGGAGCACTGCGCCGAGTGCCGTGCACTGCTGCAGGATCTGGAACGGCTGCGTGCGGCGATGCAGCAGGAGCTGCCGCACGTGCACGCGCCTGCTGCGCTGCGCGCCCGGCTGAGCCGGGCGCTCGATCAGGAGAGTGCGCCTGAGAGTTCGAGAGGCTTGCGGTGGCCTCGATGGCGATGGCCGGTGCAGTCATTCTGGGTGGGTAGCTTCAGCGGCGGCTTCGCCACGGCGGCCGTAGCAGTTCTCGCCTTCGTCATCTGGGCGCCGCGGTTCGCCAATCCGCTGGTTGACGATCTGGTGGGCGCGCACCTGCGTTCGTTGATGCCGGACCACCTGATCGACGTGGTGTCCACCGACAAGCACACCGTGAAACCGTGGTTTGCAGGCCATACGGACGTCTCGCCGGTGGTCGCCGACTTCGAACCTCAGGGATATCGGCTCATTGGCGGCCGGGCAGACTACCTGGATCACCAACGCGCAGCGGTAGTCGTCTACCAGCATGGGCCTCACGTCATCAACGTCTTCAGCTGGGCCGACAGTCAACGCGCTCTGCCGGCGAACGCGACTCGCAACGGGTACCACCTCATTTTCTGGAGGTCCGGGGATCTGGAGTATTGCGCCGTGTCGGACACGGCCTCGGACGAACTGCTCGGACTGGTGCACCTGTTGCAGGGTCTTTAGCACGCCCGACGCGCGCGATTCGATGAATTGAACCGAAGGCGGGAATAAAAACGTCCGATCGGAAGTCCTCTCTCCTGAACCACCCAACTTCAGGAGAGGCCCGTGTCGGACGAAAAACTGCTGCAATCGCGTCGCAATGCCCTCAAATGCATGGCCTATGGCGGGGCCGGCACACTGTTCGTGCTGGCGGGCGGCGTCTTTACGCCGCTGGACCTGGCCAGGGCCGCCGATGACAAGCCGGGGACTGCGCGGCTGGGTAAGCCACTGTTTGTTCAGATCAGCGATACCCATATCGGCTTCAACAAGGACGCCAACCCCGACGTCAACGGGACCCTGACCCAGACCATTGATATCGTGAATGCGATGGCTGTGCAGCCCGCGCTCATCATCCATACCGGGGACATTACCCACCTGTCCAGGGCTGCGGAGTTCGACCAGGCGCAGCAGATGTTCTCGGGCTTGCGGACCACCGAACTGCACACGGTACCGGGCGAGCACGATACCCAGGATCCTACCGTGACGGAGTACTTCAACCGCTTCGGCAAAGCCTCCGGCAACAAGGGCTATTACAGCTTCGATCACGCCGGCGTGCACTTCATCGCGCTGATCAACGTGCTGCAATTCAAGCCGGGCGGCCTGGGCACCCTGGGCGACGAGCAGCTCGCCTGGGTGACGGCGGACCTCAAGGCACGCTCCTCCAGTACCCCGATCGTGGTCTTCGCCCACATGCCGCTGTGGACCATCTATGAGCCCTGGGGCTGGGGAACCGGAGATGCGGATCAGCTCATGCAGCCGCTGCGGCGCTTCGGCTCAGTCACGGTGCTCAACGGCCACATCCATCAGATCGTGCAGAAGGTCGAAGGCAACATGACCTTCCATACCGCGCGCTCTACCGCGTATCCACAGCCGGTGGCCGGCGAAGGCGCGGGTCCTGCGCCCCTCAAGGTCCCGGCGGATCAGCTGCCGAGGATGCTCGGCGTCACCAGCGTGTCGGTCGTCAAGCACCCAAGCTCGATGGCGATGACCGACACGACACTCGCTTGAACGTATCTAGCATATAACCAGGGAGACTCACGTGATTTCCGCAAAATATCGAACCTTGTTTACGGTTGCCGCTGCAGCCGTTCTATGGCTGCTCGCGGCCGGACAACCGGCGAGCGCAGCGCCGCAGGACTCCGCCCAGATCGTGATCAAGGAATTCATGTTTGCGCCCAACTCACTGACGATCAAAGCCGGCTCCACCGTGACCTGGACCAACAAGGACGATGAGCCGCACAGCGTGGTCAGCGACACCGGGCTGTTCCGTTCCGGCGCCAAGGATACCGATGAGACCTTCTCGTTCAGGTTTGACAAGCCCGGGACCTATCACTTCACGTGCTCGATTCATCCAAAGATGGTCGGTACCATCATCGTTGAGTGATTAACATGATGGGCGTTGCAAGACTGGGCCTGGTGGCAGCGGCGACGCTGCTCGTGCTCGCGATCGGTGCAGCGGTGTTCGTCGGCTCAGGTGTCTACAACATCGGCGCTGATGATCACCACACGCGCATCGTACTGACGATCATCGAGCAGTTGCGAAACCGCTCCATCGCCGTGCGCGCTCATGGGATTGAGGTACCCAATCTCGATGATCCCAGGAATATCGCGGCGGGCGCACAACACTATGCAGCGCTGTGCATCGGCTGTCACCTGGCTCCTGGAGTGAGGAAATCCGAGATTCGCTCGGGGCTCTATCCTCACCCGCCTAATCTCGCAGAAGAGGATGTCGGCGATGCCCAAAGGGCGTTCTGGATCATCAAGCACGGTATCAAGATGAGCGCCATGCCTGCCTGGGGCAAGACGCTGAACGACGCCGCGATATGGGACATTGTCTCATTTGTCAGACAGATGCCCACGATGACTCCGGAGGCGTATCAGCAACTCACGGCCCGATGATTATTCGTGTGGGGAGTTGGCAGTATCGATGATCGATTCAGTACGATGCTAGAATGCGCGCGCTCCATGAGGCGACACCTCAACCGCAAGAGCATCCGGTTCGCAATTGCGAAGGTTACAGGCTGTGATGCGCGTGCGAGCCGCGAACCCCCGCTATGCTGGCTGCCTGTTGCAGCTCATCATCCTCGCGACTGTGCCGTGGCCCTCGTGCGCGGCTGATGGTCCGTGGAGCGCCTCGATCGATGCAACCACAGACTACGTTTTCCGGGGTATCTCACAGACCTATGACCGCGGGGCGGTGCAGGTGGGGGGCAATTACCAGGACCCGCAGGGTTGGTTTGCTGGCATCTGGGGCTCGAACGTGAACCCGTATCCGCTCGCCGCTTCGGCCGTAGAATTGGATTTTTATGCCGGCATCAGCCGCCCGCTCGGCGGAGATTTCAATGCCAGAATCACCTATACCCGCTACCAGTACGTGCATGATCCGCGGCCGGCTCGATACGACTACGATGAGCTGCAACTATCAGCGAGCTATCTGGATCTGCTCACCGTGAGCGTCTCCTACCAGCCAGATCTCACGCAGTACTCCGATCTCGGCTTCGCGCAGCACAAACCGAGTCTGGACTATGAGCTCGCTGCGCGCTGGCCGCTACCCATGGGATTAGCCGTCGACGGCGGCATCGGCTACTACGATCTGCAGCACCTGTTCGACGTGAGCTACTGGGCGGCCAACCTCGGGGCGCGCTACACCTATCGGCGCGCGAGCCTCGAGCTGATCCGCTTCTTCGCCGCCGCGAACGCGTCGCGCCTCTATGCTGGCGCCGGCGCGAACGGCACCTGGGTGCTGACGGCTTCGTTCCGGTATTGACGCGCGTCCGCTGGAGAATTTCTGCTGCGCATGAACCGGCGGGTCCTGTCGAGCTACTTACCACTGGCAGGCGGTGTCCCCCGCTGCGGCGATGAGGTAAGCCCTTGAATTACGGTGACTTGAGTGCAGAGCCAACCGGAGCGGCATCGCTCGGCAACGATCTGGACCGTGAGCTGCTGCATCGGGTGAGCGCCGGCGATCGCGATGCGTTTCGCGACCTGTACCTGCGCTATCACCGCCGTCTGGCACGGTTTCTCACCCGCTTGACGAGGCGCTACGAGGACGCTGAGGAAATCATCAATGACACGCTGTTGATCGTATGGCAGCGCGCGGGGGACTTTCGCAACGCCTCGCGCGTATCGACCTGGATCACGGGCATCGCCTACCGGCGTGCTCTAAACATGATCCGACGCGCCAGCACCCACGAGCGCGCGATGCGATTGGAAACTGCCGAGGCAGAGCCCACGGTGAGCGACAGTGCCCAGGCACTCGAGCAGCGCCAGCTACTCGATTCGGGGCTGGCGCAGCTCCCGCTCGAGCAGCGGCTGGTACTTGAATTCACCTACTACCTCGACCATTCGTGCGAGGAGATTGCACAGATCATGGAGTGCCCCGTCAACACCGTGAAAACCCGTATGTTCCACGCCCGGCGTAAGCTGCGATCATTCCTGGGCGACGAGTCACAGGCGGAGAATCGCTATGAATGACTGCTCGACTGATCGCCAGTGCGATGACGAGGCGGCGCGGCTGCTGCCGTGGTACGTGACCGAGCGGCTGAATGCAGAGGATACCCAGCGTGTCGCGCGCCATCTGGAGCGCTGCACGATCTGTCGGGACGATATGACCCGGGAACGTTCGCTGCGCTCGCTGCTCAAATCGGACTCTTCTCTTGAATACGCGCCTCAGCCAGGACTGGCCAAGACGCTCGCGCGCATCGGTGAGCTCGAGCGCGAAGCGCCGCTGGCTGCCCCCAGTGCCGTGCGCCGCAGCCCGGTGCGGACGCGTCGATTTGGCGCCGTGCACTGGCTCGCGGCGGCAGCGCTGGTGCAGGCCTTTGCACTGGGTGCCATGGGCACCGCCTTGCTACATCACTCCGCGCAGCTGCAGCAGGAGCCGCGGTATACGACCATGTCCTCGGCTTCGGCGCCGGTGGCACCTGGCTCACGCATCCGCGCGGTCTTCTCGCCCAGCATGTCGCTCGGCGCGCTACAAGGCCTGCTCGCCCAGTATGCCCTGACCCTCGTTCGTGGTCCGAGCGATGCCGGCGCCTATACCCTGGCCTTCACCGACTCTCGCGCGGCGGCTCAGCGCCTGAATCCAACCCTTGCCGCGCTGCGCCAGGATGCACGCGTGATGTTCGCTGAACCCGCGGTGCTCGACGAGGGCGGTGGATGGTGAGATGGCTCGCCATCCTGCTCGCACTGTGTGCCGCAGCGTGCAGCTCCAACCCACCGCTGCGCTCGAGCGCCACGCTGCCCAATGCGGCGCGCGACTCTCCGCAGCGCTATATCGTCGTCACCGTCCGGAATCCGGTGAGCATGCCGCGCGCCGCTTCCACGCCGCGGGGATACGATAGCGTCGGTCCCTATACAGTGGGAGGCGTGGCTCGCTCGCTGAGCCTCGCTCTGGCCAAGGACTATCGGCTGAAGGAAAGCGCAAGTTGGCCGATCGCCTTGTTGAACGTGCACTGTCTGGTGTACCAGCTGCCTGTCGACACCGATCTGTCGCGCTTGCTCGCCGCACTGAAGCGCGATGCGCGGGTAGAATCGGCGCAATCATTGCTCAATTTTGAGACCGCGGGTGAGCGCTACAACGATCCGTACGCGCACTTGCAGCACAACTTGCAGGAAATGGATGTCGCGGCAGCTCAAGCCCTCAGCCGCGGAGCTGGAGTGCGCATCGCGGTCATTGATACCGGGGTGCAGATCGATCACCCGGACCTGCCGACCAATGTCGCTGCGCGCAATTTCGTCGACAACGACGTGGTTGCCTTTCGTGCCGATGCGCACGGCACGGCGATCGCCGGAGTGATCGCCGCCGTGCCCGACAACGGCATCGGCATCTTCGGCATTGCTCCGGCTGTCTCGCTGTTGGCGTACAAGGCCTGCTGGCACCTCTCGGCGGCGGGGGCGCAGGCGGTCTGCAACACCTTTACGCTTGCCCAAGCGCTCGCTGCGGCGATCGAGGCGCGCGCTGACATCATCAACCTCAGCCTCGCCGGTCCAAGCGATCCGCTGCTGTCGCGCCTCATCCGGCGCGCCCTGGACTCAGGGATCATCGTCGTCGGCGCGGTGCCATCAGACGGCCTCCGCAACGCCTTTCCCACCGGCATCGCCGGTGTTATTGCAGCGGATGCGATCGAGAACGGCCATAGAGACGCCGACGTCTTGCTGGTACCGGGGCGCGGCGTCCTGTCCCTCGCTCCGCAGGGCCACTATGATTTCTATTCGGGCAGCTCGCTCGCGACCGCAGAAGTGACCGGTCTGATCGCGCTGCTCCGATCGCAACGCACTCACTTGAGCGGCCAGCAGGCGGCTGCGCTGTTGAGCGCGGCGGCCGCTGCTGGTCAACCCATCGCGCCACCGTCCGTGCCCAACGCCTGTGTGGCGCTCGATCTTCTGTTGCACAAGAGCGACTGCACCGGAAGCTGACGAGCTGCTCGGTCCCCAAAGATGCCACACCGCCGGGGCCGCCGGGGCAGTCCTAACGGCCGATGCCCCGCGGGTGCGGGGCATCGCCGTCTGGTCAGATTCTCCTTAAGGGTACGGGTTTGGGGGCGGTGTCGTACTGCTCGCAGCGCCCGGGGCGATGCTGCCGAATACGCCATCGGTTTGATCGGCAAATCCGGCCGTATAGAACAATGTAGTCAGAGGCTTGTCGGTATCACCATTTCCAAATTCCAGGGCCCATAGCCCCGGAATGGTGAATGTATCGCCATTGGTGACCGAGAGATGACCGACATACGTCGCCAGCGAACCATTCGGCGTGAAGATGTTGATGGTGCCGTCGCCGAAATTGCCGATCAGTACGTCCCCTGCGATCGAGCCGAAGCCGGACGGCGCCACCGCAATACCCCACGGGGCATTGAGCGCACCGGCCGATGCAAAGCGGCTGACAAGGTTACCGCTGAGATCGAACATGTCCACGTAACCCAAACCGGCTCCGGTGACCTCATCGTGCTTGGCCGTATCCTGCATCGCGTAGGTGACGTACAACTGCCCATCCACCGCCGCGATACCAAAAGGCACGAAGCCCGCCGGGATCTTCGAATCGATGAATTTGCCCTGCATCGCCGCGGGCTTGGAGAAGGTGGTATCAAATACGTCGACCTTGTTGTTATGCAGGTCAGTCGCATAGAGATAGGTCGCGCCGTTCACGGTGCCCAAAGCGAGGCCCTTATAGACCGCGTGCTGGGCACCGTTGGCTATCCCATCGTCATACGCGGTGACCGCGGTGGCACCGCTGTCCTGCGCCCAGGCGGCGATGGTGCCACCCTCGCCATCAAACATGAACAGCGCTGTCTCCTGCCCATTTGGGGTGGGGATGAGAAAGCCGCCACTGCCGTTGTAGACCTGGCCGGTCGGATTGGACTGCACCCCGGCTGCGGAGGACGGAATCGTGATCCCGACGGCGTTAGAGCCGGTGATGGTTCCGGTCTCGACCTTCCCGGTACCACTATAGAGGGTCGAGAGGTTGCTGTTGTTGTCGGCGATCCAGAAGGGCAGACCCGGAGCGACGGCAATGCCCCAGGGATTTTGCAGGTTGGCGTCGATGGTGGTCACCGTCGCGACCACGGTGGATTTATCCGCCACCAGGGCGGTATCGACAAACGATGAGGTAGCTGGTGGGTCCGACGTAGACATAGACGTAGACGCAGTGCTGCCACCACCACTACCGCCGCCGCATGCCGCGACTCCCACGGCGCAGATGACGCCGAGCGTGAACGACGCTGCGGCTCGATTCCTAACACGATGCAAGTTCATAGTGCTCTCCATGAGGTGAAACAAAGTTGATCGCACATGAGTAACACCGCATGGAAGGCCGGTTCTTCGCTCCGCCAGGTCTTCAGCGCGTACAGGATGCAGCTGACTCGAAGAACCATCGCTGCAGTTGCTCAAACAACGGCGGTATCCACCTGATCAAACAGTGAGATAGAGGATCCCCTTCAATTCCAGAGCTCATGAATGGATAAGTTCTCTCTATCGAAGCGATTTAATAAATCCATCGCTACGGCTCGGCGATGCTGCGGACGACGTTTATGACGGAGATCAAATGGATTGATGGCGACTAATCCATAGTCGCCATCTATAGAAGCAATTGAGACAAATGAAGGCGCGATCGGAGTCCCGGGGTTATATTCGCGGCACGTTTTCAAGCAGGAGCGACACATGAGCGCAGTCATCAAATCAGCAGTCGAATCAAAGTGCCCGTTCCATCACGCGCCCGGCGGCGGTACTTCGAACAAGGAATGGTGGCCGAGCCATCTGCCGGTGGACCTGCTGCATCAGCATTCCTCGAAGTCCAATCCGATGGGTCCGGGGTTCAACTACGCGAAGGAATTCAAGACTCTGGACCTCGTGGCGTTGAAGAAAGACCTGACGGCACTGATGACGGACTCCCAGCCCTGGTGGCCGGCAGACTTCGGACACTATGGCCCGCTGTTCATTCGCATGGCATGGCACAGCGCCGGCACCTACCGCACAGGTGACGGCCGCGGCGGCGGCGGTAGAGGCCA
>Ga0181525_10003163_pt1 | contig 13146 bp, 9 predicted proteins | sample PEATcosm2014_Bin_48_FD_121100 | JGI IMG/M metagenome (GOLD analysis project Ga0181525, IMG submission 121100) | Peatland microbial communities from MTU Mesocosm Facility, Houghton, MI, USA - PEATcosm2014_Bin06_10_metaG | ecosystem: Environmental > Terrestrial > Soil > Wetlands > Peat | place...
ACGTTCCTGCTGGCCATCGGGATCATGGTCACGGTGGATTGGCGCCTGGCGCTGCTGGCCATTATGCCGGCGCCGCTGGTGAGCCTGGCGGTGATCTACTTCGGACGCGCCATTCATGCCCGCTTCGCGCGCATCCAGGCCATGTTTTCCGACATCAGCAGCCGGGTGCAGGAGAATCTGGCCGGCGTGCGTATGGTACGCGCCTTCGTGCAGGAGCAAGCCGAGCTGCGCCACTTCGAGAAGTTGAACCGCGCTTATATCGCTGAGAACATCCGCCTGGTGCGCATCTCGGGCGTCTTCCAGCCGCTGCTGGAGGCGCTCATCGGCCTCACTTTCCTGGCGGTGCTGTGGTATGGCGGCGGGCAGGTGGTCGCCAAGCGCATTTCGCTCGGCAGCTTCGTGATGTTCAACACCTACATGGGCATCCTGGTATGGCCCATGATCGCACTGGGATGGGTGGTGAACCTGATGCAGCGCGGCGGCGCGTCGCTCGCGCGCATCAATGAGATCTTCCAGGAGAAGCCCTCCATCGCCGCGCCGCCTCATCCGGTTCCGCTGGCCGGCGTGCGCGGCGAGATCGAGTTCCGTAACGCCTCGGTGACTTATCCCTCTGGACGGGCGCTCGACCAAGTCAGCCTGACGATTGAAGCGGGTTCCACCGTCGCCGTGGTCGGCCATACCGGCTCGGGCAAGAGCACCCTGGTCGGCCTGGTGCCGCGCTTAATGGACCCCACCGCGGGACGCGTGCTGCTCGATGGCATCGATCTACGCAACCTGGAGCCCGCCGAATTGCGTCGGCACATCGGTTTCGTGCCGCAGGAGACTTTCCTGTTCAGCGCGACCATCGCCGGCAACATCGCCTTCGGTGTCGAGAGCGGCACCGAGGACGAGATCCGGCGCGCGGCGGAGTTGGCCGGGCTGGCCAGCGATATCGAGTCGTTCCCCAAGGGTTACGAGACCATGGTGGGAGAGCGCGGGATCACCCTTTCCGGCGGCCAGAAGCAGCGCACCGCGATCGCCCGCGCCATCCTGCGCAACCCCCGCATCCTGATTCTGGACGACGCCCTCTCGAGCGTGGATACGCTCACCGAGGAGCGCATCCTCGAAGGGCTGGCGGATGCCATGCGCGGCCGCACCGTCATCCTGATTTCGCACCGCGTTTCGACCGTGCGGCAGGCGGATTGTATCGTAGTGCTGGAACACGGGCGCGTGGTGGAACAAGGCACCCACGCGGAGTTGGTATCGGCAGGCGGCTATTACGCCGATCTTTCGCGCAAGCAGATGCTGGAAGAGGAACTGGAAGCCATCTAAGGGCCCTGTGGGGCAGGATGTTATCCTGCGCGCCGATTAACAATATTGTCAATCGGCGCCGGCCTGTTCTTGAATCTTCTTCATAGTGAACCAGTAATCGCTAAGCTGCTGTTTCCCCCGGCGCGTTAACTCCACGCTCGTCCGCGTCGTCTTCCGGTGCAGGACCCTCTCGACGGATATCAGTCCAGCCTCATCCAACCGCGTAAGCTGCACCGACAGGTTCCCCTTGCTAAGCCCCGTTGCGGATTGCAGAAAGGTGAAATCCGCGCTCTCGCAAGCGGACAGCACCGTCAGGATCGCCAGCCGCGCAGGCTCATGGATGACGCGGTCGACCGCCGGAAAAGCGGGCTGATTCTCAGGCATCCGCGCCATCTCGTGCCGGGGTCAGGCCAAGTAGCAGCAGATGGTCGGCGATGCCCAGACCCAGCATGATGAAGCACAGACTGGCGAAGTAGATCGCCCCGTCCAAATTCATCGTCCAGCTGAGCAGCGCGGATGCGGCAATCAGCCCGGCGCCCACGCCGTAGGTGATGCGCCGAATCGGCGGATTCTCGGCGTTGTACACGGGCTGCGTCATGAAGAATGCCAGCATATATGGAAGAAAGGCGCCCGTGCGGTGCACTCTGCAATAAATCGCCCAGCCAGTAAGGGACAGCAAGACTATCCACCAAAATAGACCAGGGCGCTGTTGTTTCGCAAAACGATAGGGGTCTGGCTTCAGCCAGCCAAAACGCCGCCGGTAGTACGATTTGGCCACCCAATACCATAACGCCTGAACCGCGAGCAGGCCCCCAAGCGCATAGCAGACGGCTCCCCACCCGATATGGTCGCGATGGGCGTAATGTGGCATCCACGCGAAAAGCAGCAGGAGGCCACCGATCCACAGGGGCGCGAATCGCACGCCTTGCAGATCGTAGTAATACCGAGTGAGAAATGTCAGACGTTCCCGGTCGTGCACACTATGTTTATATCATAAACCGGTTTGCGATGTCAAATCATGCAGAACGAAAACCAGCAGTACCAGAAATACAAATACGTCGGAGATCATCGCCAGAAACTCTTTCGCGTTCTTGCCCTTTTGAAAGATATGGCCGGCTCCGGCGAGCCCGTAGTATAAGCCGCCCACCATTGCCGAGGGAAGAATCCAGCCGGCACGAAGCACACTGCATATTCCGAGGAAGCCCATGGACAAGTTCGCAAACCCCACTTCCCGGACGATGGGAAACGATCCGGAGTCGTGAATGCCGAAGATCTGCTCGGCGGTGAACTGAGGCTGGAGCACTTGCCGTGCGCCGGCAATGAAAAGCCGGATGCCGACACCCCAGAAGACCACCCATCTCCCCGTCAGAAAGACTATGTCCACTGTGTGCCGGGAAAGGGCGGCTTCAGTGGTCACCGACGCCACCGGAAAAATAAGCAGTAACAACATCAGGAGGACTAAATACATGAGGATCTGCACCTCGGGCCGATCAAGCCAGATTAGCGCGCTTCAGCGATATCGTCAGCAATACCCCGGGGGGCTCCAGGTTCACGGCTCCGACCGAAGCGCCGAACAGCGAAAGAATACGTTGTGCCACGGCGGGGCCTAATCCCGTGTCCCCGCCAGGCACCATCGCTTCCGAGATCGAGAGGACTTCGAAGAATCTGGGCACGGCCGAGTCGGGGATCGTCCTGCCATGGCTCTCGATGCTGGCAATCAGTGAATCGCCGGCGATCTCATGGGTCAGGCGGACAGTTTCGCCGGCCTTGGAGAATTTAACGGCGGTCTCCAGTAGTGCGTGCAGCGCTCGTACCAGCAATTCCTCATCTCCAGCCACAAAGCCCATCGCCCCCGATGGCGGGCTGACTGTAACCTGGCGCGATTCCGCGAACTTAGCCGTGATCTCAACGGCGCGGCAGGCTACCGCATTGAAGCAGACCGGAGCCGATTTGAACTGGTCTCCCTTGACATCTATTTGAGTCAAAAGCAAAGCGTCGTCCAATATCGTGATGATTCTGAGGCGGGATCGTTCAAACAGCCCTTGCAGTCTGCTGTTCTCGGCGCTCGAAGGCATTCCATCCAAAATGAGCTCGCTCGCGCCGAGCAGGCCGTTAAGCGGCGTACGAAACTCATGCGAGATCAGGTTCAAAAAGTCGTTCTTTGCCCGATCCAGGATGGTCAACCGCTCGAGGGCTTCGCCAAGCTCACGGGTGCGGGCGGCTACAGCGGCCTCTAAGTGTTCGTTCTGCGCCGCCAAGGCTCGCTGGAGGCGGTTCATTTTGAGCTGGGTTTCGACCCGCGCTTGAACCTCTTCGAGTTGAAAAGGCTTGGATATATAGTCGACCGCCCCGAACCGAAAAGCTTTCACCTTGTCTTGGGTTTCCCTTAGCGCGCTAAGGAAGATGACCGGAATGCCGGAGAGCGTCTCCGTGGATTTGAGGCGTTCGCACACTTCATAGCCGTTCATCTCGGCCATGCTTATGTCCAGCAGAATCAAGTCGGGCGGATCGTCCATCGCCGCGGCCAGCGCCAGTTGGCCTTGCGGAAGCGAACGCACCTCATAACCATCCCGCAATAGCATGATCTCTAACAGCTTCAGGTTGGCCGGATTGTCATCCACGATCATGATTTTGCCTGGCGGCAGCGCCAGCTCCGTTAGCGGCATATTTCTCTCCAGCAATCTCGGTGCGACCCTGGTCCAAATATCGGCTGAATTCCAGAAAGAGTTGATAGGAGCAGCCGATCTGGCGCTACAATGAGCATCGACGATTACCAGGGAGATAATCGCACCATGGACCATATCGCGAACCAAAACCCTTCCGGCGTCGGCCGGCGCACCTGGATGAAGACCTCCGCCGGCCTCGCGGCCGCAGCCGTTGCCGCCGGCGGAGCCAGGAGGGCGGCAGCGAAACCGCCATCCGCCACATCCGAAGGGACGCTCGTGGTCGTTTCCGACACCAATGCCATTGTCGAAACCACCGCCGGCAAGGTGCAAGGCTTCACGCGCAACGGCATCGAGACCTTCAAAGGTATCCCGTACGCGGCCAGCCCCGGTGGCGGCGCCCGCTTTCTTCCGCCCTCGAAGCCCGAGCCGTGGAAAGAAACGCGCACGTCGCTCTGGTACGGAAAAACTTGTCCGCAGGAAGCCCGCGGCGGCTGGGAAAGCGACGTGGTGTCGTTCCTCTCCGAGTGGGATGACGGCCAGCCCGGCGAGAATTGCCTGCGCGTCAACGTGTGGACGCCGGGCCTCGACCGCGGCAAACGCCCCGTCATGTTCTGGATTCACGGCGGCGGATTCAGCGCCGGTTCGGGCCAGGAACAGCCGGCCTATCACGGCGAGAACCTGGCGCGCCGCGGCGATGTGGTGGTCGTCAGTGTCAATCACCGTCTGGGGGTCCTCGGCTATTTGAACCTGGCGGATTTCGGAACGCAGTACGCGGAATCGGCGAACGTTGGCATGCTGGACCTGGTTGCCGCGCTCGAATGGGTACGCGACAACATCGCCAATTTCGGCGGCGATCCCGGCAACGTTCTTATTTTCGGCCAGTCGGGCGGGGGCTGCAAGGTCAGCACCCTGATGACCATGCCGGCCGCCCAGGGGCTCTTCCACAAGGCCGTGGTCCAGAGCGGGTCCCTAACGCTGGCGATGAAACCGGATTCGTCCGCTGAGCTCGCCGCGTCCGTAGTGGCGGAATTGGGGCTGAGCAAGGCGCAAATCGCGAAGATCCACGAACTGCCGGTTTCGCAGCTCATCGATGCCGGCGCACATGCCATGGCCAAGCTGTCGCCGCCGTTCAAACCCGGCGAGCCATTCCGCCTGCCCAGGATCATGTGGGGGCCGGCTATCGACGGCAAAACCATTCCGGCTGTGCCCTTCGATCCGGCCGCGCCGCAAATCTCGGCCGGCGTCCCCATGCTGGTGGGGACCGTCATGCACGAGTTCAATCCCGCCATGGGCAATCCGAAGGCGGAAGACATGACGGCCGCGCAGTTGAAAGCGCAGTTCGCGCAAACCTACGGCGATCGCGCCGCGCGCATGTTGGAAATCGCGCAAAGGCTCTATCCCGGCCAGAAGCCGGTGGCCCTCGCCGCCATTACCGGCGCGGCCATGTTCCGCCTGCCGGCGGTTTCGCAATGCGACCGCAAAGCCGCGCAGGGCGCAGCCCCCGTGTACATGTACCAGTTCGCCTGGGAGACTCCGGTGATGGACGGACGGCCGCGCGCATTCCATTGCTCGGAGATTCCGTTCGTCTTTTACAACACCGATGTGTCCGCCTTCTGCACCGGCGGCGGCCCCGCGCCGCGCGCCCTGGCCGCCAAGGTCAGCGACGCCTGGATCCACTTCGCGCGCTCGGGCGATCCCAACCATTCGGGCCTCCCGGCATGGCCGAAATACTCCGCCGCAGCGCGTCCGGCGATGGTCTTCAATACCCGGTGCGAAGTGCAAAACGATTACGACAAGGAACTGCGCGCACTGCTCACGCAGGCTTAAGCCGAGGCATCTGGGACCACGGGGAAGCATCGAAATTGGAACCCCATGTGCAGAGTCTTTTTTATGTCTCGACTGCTTTCGGTCTGCGGCTTTCTGGCAATAGTTGCTTTTCCTGCAAATGCGGAGCTTCGTACGCTCCAATCCGAAGGCGGTCCGCGCCCATTGCGTGCGCCGATTTTCGGCGCTTCCACTACGGTATTTTATGAGCATATTCTCGGCGATCCCGCCAAAATAGCGGCCTTGAAGGCCATGTCCATCGGCCTGGATCGCTTCCCCGCCGGCTCCGCCGCCAATTTTTATAACTGGCGCACGGGCTTGATTGAGGTTCCAGCGCATCCCGGCAGTTCCCCTTATATACAATTCTGGGCGAGGGCGGCCGCCAAGATTGCGCAGGGCATGCCCCGTGGCATTACAGCGGAGCAGTATAGCGCCTTCTCGCGCCAAATCGGAGCACAGTTCATTCTGGTCCCCAATTTCGAGTCGTCGAGTGTTGCGGATCAAGTGGAGTGGTTCAAACGCCTGGCCCAGGCTGGCATCGTTCCGGAGCGGATCGAACTGGGCAACGAATATGCGTTCGCCATGGGGAACGATCCGGCCAGCCTGGCACGCTGGCGTGACGAACCCACCAGCATGAGAATCATCAAGGGGTACGTGGACGCGCTAAGGCCCTATTTCCCGCCCCATGCCAAGCTAGCCGTGCAGGCTGCCGCCGGGGCGATCGATGTCCGGAATGGCCGCTTCGGGCAGCGGGTCAAGCAGTGGGATGAGGATTTGCGCCCGGAACCCTGGTTCGACGCAGTGACCGTGCATCTCTATCCCCGGTTGCGCGACGTAATGGGCGATCCTGCCGCGGGAGCCACGCCGGCGTCGCCGTCGAACGCGCTGCCGCGCCTGAATGCCATGATGGCGCGCGCGGATCAAGGCATCGAGGGCATCCTGCAAGGCGTGGAACGGCGCGTGCCCGGCAAGGAACTCTGGATCACCGAATGGAATGCGACCGGCGCCAACCCGGTAGTGCAGGGCGGCGTCGAGGCAGCCATGGCTCCCGCCATGGAAATGCTCACCACGGTGCGCATGGCGCTGGTCCAATTGCGCCATCCATCGGTTACCGCCTCCCTGTTTTTCAGCGTCGGCTTCAACCAAAGGCAGCATCCCATGTTTGTTTCCGCTGGGCGGGGCGCCTATGTTCCGGTCCCCACCGCCGCCGCGCTCGGCTGGTTGAACGAGGCGGCCAACGCCGGCGGGTCCTTTCAGCGGATCGTCCAGGCGGGCGCCCGGCCGGTGGCCGGCGGAGGCTCGCGGAACGAATCCTACTTTCCGGTCGAAGGGGGCCTTTTCCAATCGGGAACCCGCACCACTTTAATCCTGGAAAACGCTTCCGGGGACGCGTTCTCGTTCGATCCCGCCGCGTTGCTGCCCAACAGGCGGCCGTCCAAAGTGGAACTTATATCCACGCCAGGACTCTCCGATACCGCCGTACTGCCTGCCCGAATAAGCGGCGCAGACGCCGCCGGCCCGATCGCCATCGCGCCGTTTTCCGTAGCGCGCGTGGTATGGGAGTAGTGGCGCAGGCCCCCGGCCTAATGCCACATACCTTTCCCGAAACCTGGAATTCTACAATCAATAGAGACAGGCCGGCGAGGGCGTCGGCCGCGGTCCAGGGGGACCGCCCCACAATTTATGCCGGTGCTCGGAGGTGGGAAAAGTATGCGGCATTAGGCCCCCGGCCTGCCGCGCTGGCACTCTTGCCGGCGCAGGCGAGCGAAACTCGCCCAATCCGGCACATCTCACTCGTAACGCAGCGCGGCCAAGGGGTCCAGCCGCGCGGCGCGACGCGCCGGCAGGTAACAGGCCGCCAGCGCTACCAACGCCAGGAATCCCGCCGTAACCGCTAAGATCGCGGGGTCGCCCGGCTTAACTTCGTGCAGCAGGCTCGCCAGCACGCGTCCGGCCGCCAGCGCTCCCACCAAGCCCACCCCTAATCCCACTCCGGCCAGACGCATACCGTCCAGGATCACCTGGCCCTGCACCCGGCTGCGGCTGGCGCCCAACGACATGCGGATGCCGATTTCGCGCGTGCGTTCGGTCACCGCGTAAGAGAGCACGCCGTAAATCCCAACCGCGGCCAGCAGCACCGCCAGGCCGGCGAACGATCCCACCAGCAGACTGAGGAACTGTTGGCCTTGGGCCTGTTCGCCGATCACCTGATCCATGCTGCGGACCGAGAATAGCGGCAGGCTCGCATCGGTCTGGGAGAGTGCGCGCCGCGCCTCCGGCGTCAGGCTCAACGGCTGCCGGGATGTGTGCAGCACCAGGAACAGGCGCTCGTCGCCCGTGAAGGCTTCGTAAGCCTCCGGGACGGGCTTGTGCGCCAGGCCCCACTGGCGGACATCGTTCACCACGCCGATCACCTGCCTCCAAGGGCCATGGTCGCCGCCTTGCGAGAACATCTGCCCCAACGGGCTGCGATTCGGCCAAAACGCGCCCGCCATCGCCTGGTTGATTATCACCGGATAGACCATGGCGTTGGCCTCGGCGTCAGGCAGATGGGCGCCGTCGGGTAATTTGTCGAAGTGCCGGTAGAGCGCCTGCATGTGCTCGACGTCGGCGGGCTCAAACGTCCGGCCTTCCACCAACCGTACCCCCATGGCCCGGAAATATTCCCGGCTGACCGCATGGCGTTCCACCAGCAGGTTGCTCATCTGGGAAGCCTGGCCGCGTAGCTTGACGTAGTAATTGCTGCCGCCTTCGAGCGGCAACACGCTGCTCACGGCGGCTGCGTCCACGCCGGCGATGTGCGCGCATTTCTCCAGCAGCGACTGCGCGAAAGCGAACTGCTGCGCCGCGGTTTTATACTGCGCGTCGGGCAGGCGCACCGCCGCCGTGAACACGCCTTCGGCGCGCAGCCCGATATCCAGGTGGCGCAAGCGCGCGAAGTCTTTCAGCAACAGCCCTGCGGAAACCAGCAGCAATAGCGACAGTGCCATTTCGCCGGTTACCAGCAGGTTGCTGGTGAAGCGCCGTCCCCTGCCCGCGCTGACCACGCTTCCCGCGCCGCCCTTCAACTCCTCGTGCAGATCGGGGCGCGAGGTGCGCAGCGCCGGCGCCAGGCCGAACAACACGCCGGTGACCACGGATAGCGCGAATGTAAAGGCCAGCACCTCGCCATTCAGCTGGATGACCGCGAACTGCGGCAAGGCCAGGTTCTTGGCGTGCGCCACGAGCGCGATCAAGCCCCCTGCCACCAGCAATCCCAGCGCGCCTCCGGTCAGGGACAGCAGCAAGCTTTCCGTCAGCAGTTGCCGCAGAAGCCTCCCTCGCCCCGCCCCCAGCGCGCTGCGTACCGCCATTTCCTTCTGCCGGGCGACGGCTCGCGACAGCAGCAGATTCGCCACGTTCGCGCAGGCGATCAGCAGGACTAAGCCGACCGCCGAAAGCATCATCAGCAGCGAGTCTCGGGAATCGCCCACCAGGTCGTCGTGCAGCGCCACCACCGCGGATCCTACTTTATCGTTGGAATCCGGATACGCCTTCTCCAGGCGGGCGGAGATGAGCTTCAGGTCCGCGCGCGCCGTCGCGATCGAAACGCCTGGTTTTAGCCGGCCGATGGCGTTGGACCAGTGGCTGCCGCGCTGGCCCATCCAGCTCTTGAAGTCCATGTCCAGCGGGATCCACATTTGCGTTTGGAAAGGAAAGCGGAAACTGGCGGGCATCACGCCCACGATGGTGAACTTCTTGCCGTTCAGCGCGATGCCCCGGCCCACCACCCCGGGGTCGCCGGCGAAGTGCTCCCGCCACAAGCCGTAACTCAGAACGGCCACCTGGTCGCTCCCCGAACGATCCTCGCCGGGCAACCAGGTGCGTCCGAGCATCGGCTGCGCCCCGAGCAGGGAGAAGAAGTTCGCTTGCGTCGGGACGGCCTGCACGTGGTCCGGGCGCCCCTCGCCGCTCAGGTTCATGTCGCCGGGCCAGCCGAACAGGGCCATATCCTGGAAGGTCTTGTTCTGCGTCCGCCAGTCCACGAAATCCGGGCCGGCGAAGGGATAGTGGCCGGGCGCCGCTTCGGTCTCGTACAGCCGGACCAGTTGGCCGGGATCGCGAAACGGCAGCGGCCGCAACATGATGGTATCGACCACGCTGAAAATGGCCGTATTGGCGCCGATGCCGATGGTGAGGGTAATGGCGGCGACCGCCGCAAAGCCGCGCGACCGCATCAGATTGCGGGCTGCGTAGCGCAAATCCTGCAAGCAGGTTCGTATCAACTCCATCGCGGGGACCCTCCATGTTCGTGCGAAATTGGCCGTTCCCGGTTTAGACGGCTTGGAGCGCCAGAGGTTGGCTGTCCGCCCTCAAATGGCAGACCAGAAAATGTGCGGCGGCAAGTGACCGGCGTGGAGTGAACCAGCGTTAGGTCAGTGGAGGTGTGCGCCGTAAATCGATTCAACGAATCCCATCAGCCACGTGTCGTTGGGCGGATTTTTCAAAAGCGACGAGTTCACCAGGACCACGAATTCGGTTTGATGCGGCAGGAAGAATACAGTGGCCTGCTCGACGCGAATGCCATCATACCAATAGCCGTTTTTTCCATAGATGTTTCCGCCGCCCGGATCCGCGATGATGTCGATGCCAAAGCTGTCATCCAGCATCTTCTGCGCCAATCTGGGCTTTAGGATGGTCCCGGCGCGACGGAAATCTCCCATAAACCGGAGTACATCGGTGGTGGAGAAGTGCCATCCGGCTGCGCCGACGTCGGTTGAAAGGTCACCCGAATCCCAGCCATTGTCGGGGGGCTTTGGAAAAGCGTAGGCCAGGGCATCGCCGGCCACGTGCGTGAAACGGTCCGTTTCGCGCGAGATCAGCACGCGCTTTTTGACATACGCATGATAGGATTGAATGGCGAGCAGGTCGCGTGCGGCATCCGTCGCCGGCCAAAGGTCGAAATACCGATAAGTCTTCCTTCCGTGCCTCCGTATGAGCGTGGTCATCAGAAGCGTAGCCAGCAAAATGCGGCAAAGGGAAAAATTCATGTTTTCGTATTGATAAACTCCCACGTTTGCCGCGCTGACACCCGCATTTACCACCGCCTCCATACTGGCATAATCTGTTGCCGCGCTCCTGATTCCGGATTCGTGCGTCATCAGTTGGGCGAACGTGACGGCTCCGATATTTGGCCCCTGGGCCCAGAACGGAGGCAAATACTTGCTAATGGCTGTTTTAGCGGAAATCTCGAGGTCATGGAGTCTTCTCGTCATGGCCATCGCCGTCACCAGCTTGCTGACGCTGGCGACATGCTGGACTACTTTCTTGCTCCAGCCCTTGGATCCCGGATCCACGGGGTCGATTGCGTAGCCATACACGCGCGATTCGTGGCGTCGGCCCGACCCGTGCTGCGGATAGCTGATTTCAATCGCGAATCCCTCCGTCTGGGTGCTTAACTGGCCGGCCAAATCGGTCAGGAATCCCCCCACGTCCAATTTCTTGGCGCGGGGGCCGCGAAGGGGGATCCTGCGCGCCGCCTTTTGGATTTCCCTGGTCTGACGCTTCTGCACTTTTTCTTGCAAGGCCAGCGCGTCCCGTGCCGTGGGACCAATCACATGGGCAGCCACTGCCTTGTGATCCAACACAATGGGAGAGTTAAGTCCGGGTAATTTAATGGTCGATTTCACGGCGACGGGCCCTCCTGCGAGCATATTTTTGGATTTCCCTGGTCTGACGCCTCTGCGCTTTTTCTTGCAAGGCAAGGGTGTCCGGTGCCGTGGGACCAATCACATGGGCAGCCACTACCTTACAATCCAACACGATAGGGGAGCTAAGCCCGGGTAATTTGATGGTCGATTTCACGGCAGTTAAGGGAAGTGGTTAATCCGCGTTTCGAATTTTACCACGGGTCTGGGGCGCCTCAAATTGTTTTTTTGGGCGATTTTGATTCGAAATTTCCTATATCCCCGGTCTTTTCGCCGCGTCGAAACGCAGCTTTGTTGTGGCCCGCGCAGACTGTATCGCTGGCTGACCCGTCGACCTCGAGCCTGGAAACACTTCCCAAAACCGTGGTTCGGCCAGCTTCTGAGTAGCCGGCGATCCGCCTAAAAGCTGCCATCTGCGGACGCAAGTGCGTTTCCCGGTCCTAGTCCATCAAAACCGGCCCTCCTCGCATTCGGCGACGCCGGCCCGCACTTCTGGAAAATCGAACTTCGAGGCTGGGCCGTCGAAGGAGACGTGCGGAGATGGCTTAGTAGGCATAGGTCTATTTGGGTGACGCTTGGAACCGGGCCCGGAGGGTAGCCAGGCTCAGTGGTGCCGGGGAAGTCCCTTCTCGCCCTTAACTCCCGATTAGTCGGCAGCCGAAGACCATGCGTGAAACACCGTCATTGCCCCGGTTTCGATGTCGCGCGCTTGGTGGCCGCGACGCGCGTCTCCCGCCCGCTAACGAAAACCTTCATGGAGTTCTCGGTTTCGCCCGACTCGTCGGTGTATTCGTAGGAGTCTGCTGAAACTACCTTCATGATGTACCGGGTGTGATACAATTTCCCGCCAAAAATGCTCTCCCCAAGCCAGGTCCATACGTCGCCGCTCACCGTACCAGTCTTGTTTTCTACTGCTCCTGAACTGTCGACGGCGTGGTATCGGTATGTCTTGGAGGTTGGATCGTAGTAGACGAAGGAAGTCTCCGAGTATTTCCTTCCGGGTCTATAGAGTGCCGCCTCGCAAATCACAGCGAAGCCGCCTGCCGTCCATCTGCAATCGTCAGTGCCACTGAATTTCGCCGCTGGCGAGTTTGGCCCCATCGCCCCAGCTTTCACTTCGTCTTCGACCATGAACTTGCCGACCATTACTGCCAGCTTTTTCACCTCCGGGCCAGGCGTTGTCTGAGACTGAGCGCAAGCCACGATCACGCTCCAAGCGCATGCCGGCGCCAATGAAAGCAACGTTGTGAGATAACGCATTGGACTCTCCTTTCAGGGATGCCATGCATGCTAGCACAAAACTCTGGACCGGGGTCTCACCCTGGCCGGCACGGGTGCGTGAAACGGCCTGTGGGGCAGGCGTCCACGCCTGGCGTCCACGCCTGCAGCGGGTCTCCAGACCCGCGCACGGTCGAAAACCCGCCGTAAGCCATTGAAATTGGAGGGCGGCTGCGGGCAGAATTGCCCCTCCGGACATTGGGCCGGGTGGGTCGATTCCGGCCGTATCACGCACCACTCGGAAGCTGCTCCAGGGTCCGCTTCGGGGACGGCGTCGGAATTACACGCAGCAAGGCCGTCCGATTTTCCCGTCGCTTCACCGCGCCAGAGCCGAGCGCAGCAGCGCGCTCAGCCCATTCCACGAAATCTGCACCCCGATACACACCAGGATGAAAGACGAA
>Ga0181525_10003164_pt1 | contig 13139 bp, 11 predicted proteins | sample PEATcosm2014_Bin_48_FD_121100 | JGI IMG/M metagenome (GOLD analysis project Ga0181525, IMG submission 121100) | Peatland microbial communities from MTU Mesocosm Facility, Houghton, MI, USA - PEATcosm2014_Bin06_10_metaG | ecosystem: Environmental > Terrestrial > Soil > Wetlands > Peat | place...
CCCCACACCAAAACCATTCTTTTTCCGCAACAACCACCCCTTTTCCCACCCCGCCGCCAAAAATTCCCAAACCTTTCCAAGCCCTTACCCGCCCCCAACCCCCCAAATGCTCCACGTGGAGCATTTCTAACTCTCCGTTATCGTTCCACCCATAAAAAAACGCCGTGCAGTCCCCCGCACGGCGTCTTCATCAGCAAAACCCAAAAACTAGCGGCGCAGGTTCAACCGCCCGATCAGATCCTGGTAGCGCTTAACACTCTTGCGCTTGAGGTAGTCGAGCAGCGAACGGCGCTGACCCACCAGCACCAGCAGACCGCGGCGCGAATGGAAATCCTTCGCATGCGTCTTCAGATGTTCGGTGAGGTTGGCAATCCGTTCGGAGAGCAGGGCAACCTGCACTTCCGGGCTGCCGGTATCATTGGCAGCAGTCGCGTATTCAGAAATCAGCACCGTACGGCGCTCAGCGGTAATCGACATCGTGATATCCTTCACGAAAATTGTTGAATCAAACGCTCAGACTTCAACCAACCTTCCGAAAGGCGGGCCAGAGCCAAAACGCGCCCCGCCGCCAGCACGCGTACCAGCCCCTCATCAGGATTGGCGGCATCTGGAATCCGCCCCATCAAATCAACCAGACTAATCGGCTGGCCTTGAGAGAGGGCATGAGCCTCGGCAGCCGTCAGGGCCAGTGCCGGGATGTCGTCCAGCGCGGTCTCGAGCGGCCGAACGAGTTCGGCAAGTGCCGGGGGCGTATGCGCCGGATTCAGGATGGTGTCCATAGAAACCGCCATATTTTCCGTAAAAGGCCCCACCCGCAGCCGCCGCAGCACCACAATATGCCCCACCGCCCCGCAAGCCCGCGCCAGGTCGCGCGCCAGTGCCCGCATATAAACCCCCTTGCCGGACTCCACCTCAAACTCGGCGGTATCCGCATCGGGCCGCCCGATCAGCTCAAACCGGTCCACCTGCGCCGGGCGCGGCGGCAGCTCCGGCGGTGCTCCGGCGCGCGCCAGATCATAAGCCCGCTCCCCATCCACCTTAATGGCGGAAAAAGCCGGGGGGATCTGCATAATCGCCCCCCGGAACGCCGGCAGCGCCGCGCGCAGCGCATCGTCGCTCGGCCGCACGTCAGACGTCTCCGTCACCGCGCCCTCGGCATCATCGGTATCGCGCGCCTCGCCGAAGCGGATGGTGAAATGGTAAAGTTTGGTCCCGTCCATCACATAAGGCACGGTTTTGGTAGCATTCCCGAGCGCGATGGGCAGGATCCCCGTCGCCAGCGGATCCAGCGTCCCGCCATGCCCGGCCTTCTGCGCATCGAGCGCGCGCTTCACCTTATTCACCGCCTGGGTGCTGGTAATGCCTTGCGGTTTGTCGAGAATCAGCCAGCCGTCAATTTTACGACCGCGCTTTTGCCTAGCCATATCACATCCAATCCAAATTGAAGGGTGCTGATAGCGAATGCCGCCCGCTACGGGAAGCTCTGTAAAATATCACCATCCGGTTTCGCCACATTAACGGCCTCTCAATCTTCCTCTGTTCAAACAGGGGTGTCCGGCAAAAAGACCGACATTTCATTAGGAAAGTTTGCCGCCATGTCAGATCTCAGGCCCGTCCTCGAGCGCCCCGCCACCGTGCGCAACCCCGGCTTCATGGACATCCCCCCGGCTTACAGCCCCAGTTTCGCCAAGCCGCTCGCCCCGCGCGCCGCGCCGCCCAAGCGGGCCCCCTTCATCGGCTTCACCCGCGACGAAGCCAGCGCCACCCTGCTGCACGAGGCCCTGGGCGAGTATCTGCCCGAGAATAACCAGATCCACGTCGTCGATTTCCGCACCGCCCTGGCGATCTTGAGCGCCACCACCACGCCGGAGGTTATTTTAATCGACCTCTCCGGCGAAGAGCAGCCGATCAACGCGCTGATGGATCTGGCCGATGTCGTGGAGTCCGGCACGGTGGTGCTGGCCATCGGCGAGGTGAAAAATGTCAGCTTCTACCGCACCGTCACCAAGGGCATGGGGGTGCGCGAATACCTCGCCAAACCGCTGACCCGCGCCGCTGTGGAACGCAATTTCCTCTCCATCATCGGCAAGCATGAGCAGGAGTCCACCACCTTGCGCGGCGGGCGGATGGTCGCCGTGACCGGCGCGCGCGGCGGGGTGGGCACCTCCACCCTGGCCACCAACCTCGCCTGGTACATCAGCGCCGGGCTGCACCGCCACACCGTGCTGCTCGATGGGGAGCTGCATACCGGCACGGTGGCGCTGGATCTCAACGTGAATTTCACCAACGCCCTCGGCGCCGCGCTGGAGGCGCCGGACCGGGTGGACCCGTTATTCATCGAGCGCTCCATGTATTACGCGGGCGAGCGGCTGCATGTGCTGGCCGGGCAGGAGGTGCTGGAAAAAACCTTGGATTATAAGCAAGGCGGCATCTCGAAGATTACCGATATCCTGCGCGCGCGCTATAATTTCGTCGTCGCGGACGCGGGGACCCAGCTCTCGCCGGTGGCGCGGGATCTGCTTTTTTACGCCCAGCAGCGGGTGATTGTGCTGGACCCCAGCATGATCGCCATCCGCAACCTGGAGAAGCTGCTGGCCCTGCCGGCGGGCCCGGCGCAGTCGCCGCGCGCCATGATCGTGCTGAACAAAGCCGGGACGCCGGGGGGGCTGAGCCAGAGCTATATGGAGCAGACCATGGGGCTGCGCTTTGACGCCGTCATCCCCGATCTGCCCCGCATCGTGCCCAGAAGCACGCAGTTCGGCACCCCGGCGGCGGCGCTGCGCGGGCCGTTCCGCCTGGCCATCGGCAAGCTGGCCGCCGCCCTGGGGGCCACCGCCACAGGCGGCACCGATTAGGCTTATCCGGCGTTTTCAGGTATAAAAGGGGAGATTCTTGCCGCTTCTGGAGCTACCGCTTTTATGTCTGAACCGATGACGCCCGCCCCCCATGATGATGCCTATGACGCCGCTTCGATCAGCGTGCTGAAAGGGCTGGATGCCGTGCGCAAACGGCCCGGCATGTATATCGGCGATACCGATGACGGCTCGGGGCTGCATCACATGGGCTTCGAGATCATCGATAACGCGGTGGACGAGGCCATGGGCGGATATGCCAGCAATATCCTGGCGATTCTCAATGGCGATGGCAGCATGACCGTGTGCGATGATGGGCGCGGGATTCCGACCGATATCCATATCGAGGAAGGCGTTTCCGCCGCCGAGGTGGTGCTGACCAAGCTGCACGCGGGCGGCAAGTTTAACCAGAATTCCTACAAGGTTTCCGGCGGCTTGCACGGCGTGGGCGCGGCGGTGGTGAATGCGCTCTCCGAATGGATGGATGTGAAAATCTGGCGCGATGGGGTGGAGCATTTTATCCGCTTCGAGCATGGCGAGACGGTGGCGCCGCTGTCGGTGGTGGGGCCATCGGACCATGCTAACGGCACGGAGGTGACGTTTAAGCCTTCCAGCCTGACCTTTACGCATACCGAGTTTGATTATTCGGTTTTTGAACGGCGCTTGCGCGAACTGGCGTTTTTGAATTCCGGGCTGGCGATTACGCTGCGTGATGAGCGCCATGAGCCGGTGCAGGAAACCAAATTCCATTACGAAGGCGGCGTGGCGGAATTCTGCGCGTGGCTCGACCGGGCGAAGACGCCGGTGCTGGCGGTGCCGATTACTTCCATTGGCGAGGCCAAGGAACATGGGATCAAGGTTGAGTTCGCGCTGACCTGGAATGATTCCTATCACGAGACCATGCTGTGCTTCACCAATAATATTCCGCAGCGCGATGGCGGCACGCATCTCGCCGGGTTCCGCGCGGCGCTGACCCGGGTGGTTTCAAAATATGCTCAAGGGATGAGCAAGAAAGAGAATTTTGATTTCTCCGGCGAGGATATGCGCGAGGGGCTGACCGCCGTGCTTTCCGTGAAAGTGCCGGACCCGAAATTCTCGTCGCAGACCAAGGATAAGCTCATCAGCTCCGAGGTGCAGCCGGTGGTGCAGTCCGCCGTGGCGGATGCGATCAGCCATTGGTTTGAGACGCATCCGAAGGAAGCCAAGAATATTGTCGGCAAGGTGATGGATGCCGCCGCCGCGCGCGAGGCGGCGCGCAAGGCGCGCGAACTCACGCGGCGCAAGGGGGTGCTGGATATTTCCTCACTCCCCGGCAAGCTGGCGGATTGCCAGGAGCGCGATCCGGCGAAGTCTGAATTGTTCCTCGTCGAGGGGGACTCCGCAGGCGGCTCCGCGAAACAGGGACGCGACCGGAAGTTTCAGGCGATCCTGCCGCTGAAAGGCAAGATCCTGAATGTCGAGCGCGCGCGCTTTGATAAAATGCTGGGGTCTCAGGAAATCGGCACGCTGATTACCGCGCTGGGAGCGGGTATTGGCCGGGGTGAGCCTGAGCAGGGCGGGTTCGATGAGAGCAAGCTGCGTTACCACCGCATCGTCATTATGACCGACGCGGACGTAGACGGTTCGCATATTCGCACGCTGCTGCTGACGTTTTTCTATCGCCAGATGCCCCGGCTGATCGAGCAGGGGTATTTGTATATCGCGCAGCCGCCGCTGTATCGGGCCAAGCGCGGCAATGACCAGCGTTATTTGAAAGATGACGATGCGCTGGAGACGTTCCTGCTGGAGCGCGCGCTGGGGGAGGCCACGCTGACCGCCGCCGACGGCACGGTTTACGCCGGCGACGAGCTGCGCGGCGAGATGGGGTGGATTGGCCAGGCGGTGCATCGGTTGAAGGCGCTGTCTAACCTTTTGCCGATTGCGTATCTGGAGCAGATGGCGATTAGCGGCTTGATGGCGACCGCCGCTCTGGGCAGCCCGGAGCATGATCAGGCGCTGACCAACCGGCTGAACGCGCATTCCGCGCCCGCCGAACGCGGCTGGGTCGTCACCTCCGACGCCACCGGCATTACGCTGGGCCGCATGGTGCGCGGCGTCGCCGAACGCTACACCGTGGAAGCCGCCGTGCTGCGCACCACCGAGGCACGCTATCTCGCAGAACGCAGCACCAAGCTGGCGGCGTTGTTCGGCTCGGATGCAAGCCTCTCCATCGACGGCCCGGCCAAGCCGATTTCCGGCCCCGCCGCACTGTGGGAAACCATGCTGACCTATGGCCGCAAGGGGCTGACCATCAGCCGCTTTAAAGGGCTGGGGGAAATGAACCCGGAAGAGCTGTGGCAGACCACGCTCGACCCGCAAGTGCGCCGCCTGTTGCAGGTGAAAATTACCGATGCCGAGGATACGGATCAGATTTTCTCAACGCTGATGGGCGATATTGTGGAGCCACGTAGGGATTTTATTGTGACGAATGCGCTGAAGGTGGCAAATTTAGATACGTAAGGAAGAACTTCTTTTTTGAAAAAAAGAAGCAAAAAACTTTTATTCCTCGTGGGCGTTGGCGCGTCCACGGGCACCGTATAAAGTTTCAGAAGTTTTTTTGCTTCTTTTTTTTCAAAAAAAGAAGTGCTTCCTTACCCTAGCGCTAACGCTTTCTGCGCCATTTCCACAGCGCCCGCCTGGGACTTTGCCGCGCCGACGAAACGGCGGACATGGACGAAGACGGCGTCTGCGGTGCCGGATTCGGCGGCGAGTTCTTCGGCTTGCAGGCCGGCCCAGCTTTCCGGGAGGGAGAGGCGCTGGTCGAAGGAGCCGGGTTCGGGGGGGACGGTGTCGATCATCCAGTTGCCGTTGGAGGCGGGGGAGACGGTGAAGAGGACCGGGAGGTCGTGCGTGAAGATCACGTTTTTCCAGGGCATGCCGGTTTCCAGCACGAGCAAACGCGGGTCTTGCGCGGCGGCGTGCGCGGCCAGGACGGTGGCTTCGGCGACGTAGCGGGCGCGCAGAGAGTCCACGCGGCGGGCGAGGAAGGATTGGGCGAAGTCGGTCGCGGCGAGGAAGGCTTCGTCGCCGGCGGTGGGGCCGTTGGCGGACGGGTGGTCCCAGGTGGGGTTGAAGTCGCCGATGATGCTGGGCAGGCCGTTGGATTCGCGTTTGGCGGAGACGCCGTTGTCGTTCTCGTCGATGGGGCGGACGAGGGAGGTGTCGAGGTCGGCGGCGATGGCGGCGGCGAAGGATTCCGTGCCGGTGGGGCGCAGGAGGGCGGCGACGGCGCGTTCGCCATAGGTCTGCCAGACGAGGCCAGCGGAGGAGTACGGGGTTTCGTCCGCGCGCACCGGGGCGCCGCGCTGGTGGTGGTCGAAGCGGTTGGCGGCGGGGTCATAGACCGTGCCGACGTCCCAGACGACGTCCGCGGATTCGATGAGCTTGGGGTTGCGGGTGCGCAGCAGCGTGTGGTCCGTGCCGGGGGCGGTGAGGCCGAGGGCCAGGCGCAGCACGGCGTAGGCGAAGACCTCGTCGCAGTGGAACTTGCCGCTATGGGTGGCGAGGATCATGCTCAGGCCTTTTTCAGGAAGGCGGCTTTGAGCATGAAATTGCCCGCGTCCATTTTGCAGTCCACCTCGTGGTCGCCGCCGACGAGGCGGATGCTTTTCACCTTGGTGCCGACTTTGAGGGTGATGGAGGAGCCTTTGACCTTGAGGTCCTTGATGAGCACCACGGCGTCGCCATTGGCCAGGATGGTGCCGTTGGAGTCACGCACCACGTCGTCGTCCTCGGCGGCGGCGGGGGCGGCGGTGGCCGGCCACTCATAGCCGCAATCGGCGCAGACGAAGTTGGCGCCGTCCGGGTAGGTGTTTTCCAGGGTACATTGGGGGCAGGCTGGGTTGGGCATGGTTCACTCGCTCTATCTGGCCCGTGCCCTAGCACAGCGCGGTTAGGGCTGAAAGGCGGCGAGCTGGGCGGCGAAATCTTCCGCGCTTGCGCCGGCGATGCGGAATTTTTTGTCGCGCGCGGTGTGGCCGGCTTCCTGGGTGAGGGCGGCGGGCTTTATGCCGAGCCAGGCGGCCAGGGCCTGGATGATGGCGGCGTTGGCGCGGCCGTCCTCGGGGGCGGCGGCGATGGAGATTTTCAGGCGCGCGGGGGGCCAGCCGGGGGCGGGGGCGGCTTGGATGACCGGGCCGAGCTGGGCACGGCGCGCGCCGGGATGGGCTTTGACGGCTAAGGTTAGGCCGGTGGGCGTCTCCAACCAGAAGTTTTCGCCGCTGTTTGCCGCCACGCTGTGCCCCCCTCTTGCTGGCGCCGGGTATATCATGAATTAAAAGGGTTTTAATATGATTGGCTTAATGTTTTGGTTAGCCGTTATTATTTGGCATTAAACACAGGTTGGCGCATAATAGGGATAGGCTGGGTTTTTTGGAGCGCAGGTTGCAATGTCTGAAAAGTTGACTTTCAGAAATCTTTCTGGACTTTTAAAAAGCGGCTATCGGTACCTTGCGCGCCGGCGGGCTACTGTGGCGGTAATCATTGCGCTTTCGGCACCCATGCTGATCGGCGCGACCGGCGTGGCGGTGGATATCGGCTATTGGTTCCAGCAGCAGGAATCCTTGCAGTCCGCGACCGACGCCGCCGCCATGTCCGTCGGCATCGCCGCCACTAAGTACAGCGTGACCGCGAACAACGTCGCCCAGCCCTTTGCCCAGGCAGCGGCGAATAACGCAACCAATAGCCAGTTCAACCTCACCAACGTTACGGCAACGCCGACTACCATCACCTTGACCGACAACAACACGGCAACCCAATGGATTACCAGCGCGAACGTTCCGCGCGCCAGTTTTTTCTCCGGCGTCGGGGGAAGGGGGTTGGGGACGTTGGTTGCGGGCAGGCAGTATGCGTCCTCGGGCGTGGATGTGATTATTTCCGCCACACCACCCTGCCTGTACACGACCGCCACATCAGGGACGGACATCGACGTTACCAGCGGCACGGCCGGAATCATTGGGGCTAGTTGCGGCATCTATTCGGAGTCACCCGCGTGCAGCGGCGGCAACAGCTCCATTGTGGCCAGTCCTGGCGAGATCATTGGCTCATCTGTTGAGACCGCAACCAATGGTTGTGGCAACGCCAGCAGCAGCGGCTCTTATATCGGCACCTCGTCCTCCGGCGGCAGCAGTTCCGGGCAAGTCACGCTCCCCACCACTTCTACCCCCCCAACGGATCTAGAGAGCGGTTTAGCCGCCTGGCCGAGTACGCTTACCTGGCCGCCCAACAGTATTTACACGCCGTCCAGCACGCTCACGACCTCGCCCTCGACAACCCTCACAAGCTCTAACACGAATGGCTATCTGGAAGGGGGCAACTCCAGCTCTTTCCCCGGAGGCACTTGCCCCTCCAACTCTCCTTGCGATCTTGCCACGGGCTATAGTTACTCTAACAACCTCACGCTCGAAGGACCGACCTATAACATCGGGACGATCAGGAGCACCTCGGCCACGCTGGCGACAACCGGGACGACGGAATTCAACGGTGCCCTCGGTACTCAGAACTGCAACGGTGCATGTAACATCAACATTGGCGGTGCCGACTTCTGGGTTAATGGGGGCGCGAGCCTGACGGGAATCGGGTCGTTCACCACCTCGGCCGGGGAGACCGAAATTAATGGTAACCTCACTTATTCGAACTGCAACGGCACGTGTACCACCACCGTCGACGACAGCACCGAATTCTGGGTTAACGGGGCGACGAGCTTGGTGGGCGTCGGGGCGTTCACCACCGCCGACGGCGTGTCTGCAAACTACGTCTTCGGCGGCGAATTTTCGGCCACTAATACAAACACGACGATCTCGCTCGGGCTGGGAACCTATTATTTCGACAATACCAGCAACAATTCCCTGAATTTCCAAAACGCCGAATCGTTTACCACGACGGCGAATAGCACGTTCTACGTTAACGGGAACCAATCTACCGACTCCTTCTACGCTCAGAACGGCGGCACATATACGTTCGGCACGGGTACGTATTTCTTCAACGGTCCTTTCTTCGCCCAGAGCGCCACCATCAATTTCACGGGGGGCACCTATTTCTTCTATGGCGGGCTTAGCCTCCAAAACAACGTATCTGTCTATTTCGGCCCGGGAATTTATTATTTCTATAACGGCACATTTCCCTTTGGCTCGAACTCGGGCAATGACACCGTCATCGCCAACGGCGCCACCTTCGTGTTTGAGGGGACGGCCAATTATAGCTTCACCAATAGCGGGCTTTATAACCTCGTGGCGCCCAACACGAGCAATGATCCAAACTGCGTGGCCCCTGGGTCGTTTCCGGAAGCCAGTTATAGCAATGGTACTTTTCCGTATGACGGCACTGATGGCAATGGCATCTGCGGCGTGCTGTTCTACCAGGCCCCCTCGGACACCACGGCCGATACTATGAACCTTCCTTCGGCCTCCTACTCTTCCACAACCACCACCAGCACCGGCACGGTGACGGACGGCGTGACCACCAGCGCCACTCCGGGCACCAGTTCCAGGGTGGCCAGCATGACGTCCACCAATATCACGACCTCGGGGAGTACGAACACGACCACGACGACGACTTACACCCAGGGATTATTCCTCACTGGAGTCATTTATCAGCCCAACGCTGCGTTTTCGGCGCAAAACGGCACGCTTCAGCCGATTCTTGGCGGCACTTTACAGATTGAGGCAAAGACGATGTCCGTCAGCAATACCATGGTGCACCTGTCCAGCGGCGCGTCCTCCTCCAGCGTCTCCAGCAACGAATTCATGTTGGTGAAATAAGGGGAGCCGCAGCGTGATCCGATCCCCTGAATTCCCGCGGCGTGGCGCCAGTCTGCGCCGGTTTGTCCTGGCGCGGGGCGCCGTCGCCTCGGTCGAGTTCGCCATCTGCGGCTTGGGGGTGTTCTTCTTTATCATCGCCCTGCTTAATCTCGGCCTGCTCGGCTTTTCCATGAGCGACCTGGCTCGCACCATCCAGTCCACCGCCAGATACGCGGCGGTGACGGCGGCGAACAGCTACGCCAACAACTCGTCCTATACTTGCCCGTCCCTCGGCACGGTGGTCACTGCGTACAACTCTTATACTTACGGAGCGCTGCCGACGCTCGCCGTGCCAAGTGGAACCACTTCAAGCGGCAGCCAGACCAACGGCAACATGACCCTTACAACCGCGTGGACCAACAGCACGGGCAGTGCGGGGTCGGTCGGGCTCTATGTCACGCTGACCGGAACCTATACCTGGAAGCCTGTCGGCTGGCCTGGCGCCTTCTCCGGGATTCCGCTCAAAATCAGCACCGTCGCCACGGTGACGTACAGCTCAGGAGTGGCCACATCATGCAGCTGATCCGACGCTTTCTCAGACGCGGCCAGCGCGGCAGCGTGTCCGTCGAATTCGCCATTATCGCAACGTTTTTCCTGTTACCGCTCCTCGCCGGTGCGGCGGATTTCATCTGCATCATCACCGCGCAGGCGCAGCTCAACACCTCGCTGCAGGCGCTCTATTTCTTCGCCTGGACCAACCCGACCGCTGCCAGCACCACCTCGGATTTGCAGGTCATTATTACCGCAATCAACAAGACTTCAAACTTCACCATCACCTTGCCGGCGACGCTGACTAAAGCACCCGCCAATGTCTCCGTGACGTCCGGCGCGGTCAACGGCATTGCCTCGGTCGGCTGTTTCCTCCCACCCGCCGCCAGTACCACGACATTCACCTACGCGGCCACGACCTGCCCGACGGGTGACACGACCATGAATCTGGTAACTTATGAGGTGAAGACGAGCGTTAGCCTGCCCTTCCCCTTGCCGCTGAAAATCGCCAATCCGTTTGTGCTCACGGCCATCGGCACGGTGCAGACCAGCTAACTGGATTTGAGCTGGTAGGGCATGACGCCACGCTCGGTGGTGCCCATGTCCAGCGCGTGGCCGAGCGGGGGGACGGAGCGGTGGCGGCAGGTGGTGCGCTCACAGGCGCGGCAGCCGGGGCCGATGGGGTCGGCGCTGTCGGGGTTGGAGAGGTCCAGCCCGGCGGCGTAAACGGTTTGGGCGGCGTAGCGGATCTCACAGCCCAGAACCACAGCCACCGCGCGCGGGTGACTTAAATACGAGCCGCCGCCCCGGCCCACGGTGCGGGCGATGTTGAGGTAGGTGGCGTTGTCCGGCGTGGCGGCGAGCTGGACCAGGATTTCCCCCGAATGGGCGAAGGCGCGGTAGACGTTCCACAGCGGGCACGGGCCGCCGAACTGGGCGAACTGGAAGCGCGTGGCGCTGCTGCGCTTGAGGATGTTGCCGGCGATATCGGTTTTAACGAAGTAGAAGGGGATGCCGGGCATGTCCGGCCGTTGCAGGGTGCTGAGGCGGTGGGCAACTTGCTCGAAGCTGGCGCCGAAGCTGCGTTGCAGGCGCTGGATGTCGTAGCGCACGCTTTGCGCCGCCGCGTGGAAGGGGGCGTAGGGCATCATCAGGGCGCCGGCGAAGGTGTTGGCCAGCGCGATGCGGGCCAGGCCCTGGACTTCCTCGGAGGTGAAGCGGGCGCGGCGGAGTTCGCGCTCGAAGAGGGGGCGGTGCTCCAACTGGCCGATGACATGGGCGAGCCAGAAGGTTTCACTCTCGGCGGCGGCGTCCTCGGCGAGGAACAGGCGTTTGGCGGTTTTTTGCAGGCGCCAGAAGACGCCCTGGGCGAGCAGGCCTGGCATTGTGGTGGTGGTGATGCCGTGCTGGTCACGCAAATGCCGCCGCAGGTCTTCGCGCAGGGTGGCGGAGGTGAAATGGCGCTCGGCGAACAGGGTTTCGGCGGCGCGGTCCAGGGCGTCAAAATGGTTGTGGCGGGACTGCACCCAGTCGCGCACTTCGTCGTAGGAGAAGCGCGGGGAGTCGGGGCCGGATTGCGGGGGGAATTGCTCGCGCTGGCTGGAATGGGCGCGGTAGAGCGTCATGAACGCCTCGGCGAAGGCGGGGGCGGCGCGGACCAGGGCGCGCACCTCGGCGGCGGCGGCGGGGGTGTTGCGGAAAAGCGGGTCGCCCAGGGCTTCGCGGAGCTGGCTTTCGCGGCGGGCGTCGTCGGAGTCGGCAAAGTACGTGACCGGGACGTTGAGCGTGGCGGCCAGGCGGGCCAGGATGGCGGGGGTAACGGGGCGCTGGTCGCTCTCAATCTGGTTGAGATAGCTGGCGGAAATGCCCAACCTCAGTGCTAAAGCGGATTGTTTTAACCCGGCGCGTTCACGCAGACGTTTCAGCCGGTCGCCTGCAAAGATTTTTTTGTCGGCCATGCCGATATATTTGCAAAATTAACAAATTAATTCAAGCTTTTTGCCTTTATCCGCAAGGGGCGCTCTGGACGATTCCAGCGTTTAGCGCGATGAAGCCGCCAAACCATGAGCCATATCGGTCTTGAAAATTAGCGAGGTTTGCGTCTACCCCTCGAGCAACCCAGGCCGGGCATTTTCTAAGGAGTGATAACGATGTCTGTGAGCGCGTTGCCCAAACCCAAAAAATCCGTCGCGTTGTCGGGCGTTACCGCCGGTAACACCGCGCTCTGCACCGTTGGCCGCTCCGGTAACGACCTGCATTATCGCGGCTATGACATTCTGGACGTCGCCGAGGCCTGCGAGTTTGAGGAGATCGCGTATCTGCTCATCCACGGCGCACTGCCGAACGCGTCCACGCTGGCGTCCTATAAGACCAAGCTGCGCGCCATGCGCGGCATCCCGGCCTCGGTGAAGAGCGTGCTGGAGGCGATCCCCGCCGCTGCGCACCCGATGGATGTGATGCGGACCTATGTTTCCGCCCTGGGCTGCGTGCTGCCCGAGGCGCATGACCATAACCTGCCCGGCGCCAAGGATATTGCCGACCGGTTGATGGCCTCGCTGGGGTCCGCGCTGCTGTACTGGTATCACTTCTCGCATAACGGCAAGCGGATTGAAGTTGAGACCAATGACGATTCCATCGGCGGGCACTTCCTGCACCTGCTGCACGGCAAGGCGCCTTCCACGAGCTGGGTGCATGCCATGCACACCTCGCTGGTGCTGTATGCCGAGCATGAGTTTAACGCCTCCACCTTCACCTGCCGCGTGATTGCCGGCACGGGGTCGGATTTCTACTCTGCCATCGCGGGCGGCATCGGTGCTCTGCGCGGGCCGAAGCATGGCGGCGCGAACGAGGTCGCGTTCGAGATCCAGGAACGCTATGCGACCCCGGACGAGGCGGAGGAGGATATTCGCCGCCGCGTGGAAGCCAAGGAAGTGGTCATCGGCTTCGGCCATCCGGTTTATAC